>Ga0209591_10004387_pt1 | contig 15991 bp, 16 predicted proteins | sample MAT01_FD_187207 | JGI IMG/M metagenome (GOLD analysis project Ga0209591, IMG submission 187207) | Freshwater microbial communities from Lake Fryxell liftoff mats and glacier meltwater in Antarctica - MAT-01 (SPAdes) (version 2) | ecosystem: Environmental > Aquatic > Freshwater > Ice > Liftoff... | reverse complement strand
TCTTTTATAATTTCAATAATTCATAATTCTTAATTCATAATTCTTAATTCTTAATTCATAATTCTTAATTCCTAACTCCTAACCCTGATTCCATAAAATAACTGCTGCAGTAAGCAACATATTAAACAATGCTAATGGAATTAACTTCTTCCACCCAACGTTCATTAGTTGATCATATCTAAAACGCGGGATGGTCCACCTAATCCACATAAACACAAAAATAAATATTACTATTTTAATCAATAAAGTTCCCAATCCAACCATTGCAGCATAATTTACTGGCAACCTAGATTCATCAAAGAAAGGAAGATCATATCCTCCAAAGAACAAGCAAACCATTACAGCACTGCTCATTATCATATTAATATATTCCGAAAACAAGTAAAAGCCCAATTTCATGGAAGAATATTCCTGATGATAACCAAAATTTAATTCATTCTCTGCTTCTGGTAAATCAAATGGTGTTCTATTACATTCAGCTAAAGCACAAATAAAGAAAATTACAAATCCTAAAGGCTGATAAACAATATTCCAATGAGCGCCTGAAGCCATTTGCTCATCTACAATAGTTTTTAAACTTAAAGAACCTCCAATCATTAATACTGCAATTAGTGAAAGACCCATTGCTAATTCATAACTAATAGCCTGAGATGCCCCGCGAAGAGCTGCCATTAATGAGAACTTATTATTAGATGCCCATCCACCAATCATAATGCCGTAAACGCCTAAACTAACTACGCCAAAAATGTATAGAATGCCAATATTAATATCTGCAATTTGTAAATCTATTTTACGATCAAATAATTCAACGTGACTACTCCATGGAATAACGGAACAAGTCATTAAAGCAGCCGTCATTGCTAAGCCTGGCCCAAGAATAAACAAAGCTTTACTTGCTGAATTAGGAATGATTTCTTCTTTCATTATTAATTTCAATCCATCTGCTAGCGGTTGCAATAATCCAAAGGGACCAGCTCTATTTGGTCCTGGCCTATCTTGTAAAATTGCTGCCACTTTACGTTCTCCAAAAGTGGTGTATAAAGCAATACCTAAACTTGCAAAAGTAATAATTGCAATTAGAATTAATTTTTCTACCAATAAAATCCAATCAAATGCCAATAGTGTCATTGTATAATCAATTAGTCTTTGTTAGGTTTAAAATCAGTTGAATATGCTGGTCTATCCAACGTGCTTAATGTTACTGTTGTTTGGTTTACTTCACTCACTGCATGGATATCCATTAATAAATGAGGCTTTCTACCATCATGAACTGCTTTAAAAATTTCTGTTGGAATATTAGTTCCTACAGATCCTGCATAATGACCTTGAGAAATAACAGAATGTCTATCAATCAATCTAGGCCCTTCTATTATCCAATCGCTGGTTTTCTTTTTTTCGAACCTACAAGTATTACAAATCCAATCTTCCACTTCACCCCATTCGTCTTTTCTTGCAGTAACCCTAAATACTTCGTCTCCTCTATTCCATACAGTTACTTTACCACTACAAGTAGGACAATCGCGGTGAGCATCCATTGGTTTTAAAAACCATACTCTATTTTTAAAACGAAAAGTTTTATCTGTTAAAGCTCCAACTGGACAAACATCAATTACATTACCAATAAAATCATTGTCGAGGTTTTTCTCAATTAATGTTGCAATTTCTGAATGATCGCCTCTATCTAAAATTCCGTGTTCGCGTTTATTAGTAAGTTGGTCGGCCACATAAACACAACGGTAACAGAGTATACAACGCGTCATATGCAGTTGTATGTATGGACCAATATCATGCTTTTTAAATGTTCTTCTTTGAAACTCATAACGAGTGCCCTCTTTGCCGTGCTCGTAACTTAAATCTTGCAAATGACATTCCCCAGCTTGATCACAAATAGGGCAGTCGAGCGGATGATTGATTAATAAAAACTCTACAACTCCGTTGCGAGCATCAATTACTTTTTCACTAGTAATATTTTTTACTTCCATGCCATCCATTACTGTTGTTCTACAACTTGCCAATAATTTTGGCATGGGGCGAGGATCTTTTTCAGAGCCTTTGCTTACTTCTACTAAACAAGTTCTACATTTTCCGCCACTTCCTTCTAGCTTGCTATAATAACACATTGCAGGTGGTGCTACTTCACCTCCAATTTTTCGTGCAGCATTAAGAATAGTAGTTCCAGCTGGTACTTCAATCGTAATGTTGTCGATCGTTACTTTAAATAATGGTTGTTCAGACATTTTTTAATTCGTTTATATCTGCTAGATATTTTTTTTCTTTTAAAATTTTAATCCAGTTCTTTAATTTTCTAACATTTATATTATTATCCTTTTTATTAATTTCCGAAAATAAAGCACTTAGTATTGGATTATTTAATCTTTCTAAAGACTTCGTATAATGTTTAAGTCCCTCAAAAGCGTTTACTCCAAAATTACTCATGTCAATATGTTCAGTTTCACACACTTTCAATATCCACTTTTCCAATGCTGGGCAAATTTGAATAATCCAGTGATGAATATTCAAATCTTTATGTCTCCACAATATCAAATCCCCTTCTACCTGATCAACAGAATCAAATTTCTCTAAATATTTTATCCGCTTCTTATCATTATCAATTATTCCAAGCGCAAATCCATTTATTCCTTTCATGGTTGATTCTACTTTGTAACAGTTATGTTGATGGTTGTATCCCTTTTGGGGTGGCACCAGCGTTTGTGTCAGCAAAGTATCTGCGAAGCACTCAGGAATGATCGACTTGTCCATGCTTTAGATAACTTTCTATGTTAAAGAACAAATCTACCCCATACTGCCTTATTTCAATCAAATCTTCGTTACTTAAATGTTGAATAATAGTTTCTCCGTTTTTATAATCTACCAAATAGACTGCCAAATCTTCTCCCGCTTCCAAAATCAGTTCATCGAGCACATAAGGACTATGCGTTGCAATAAAGTATTGATTATTGTTTTGGTCCATCAATATATCGGTTGTTAATTTCTTGATATAAGGAGGGAACATTTGAGCTTCTGGCTCTTCAAATAATAAAACTGAATTCTTATTAGTTCTTATAGCAGTTTTATAAAAAATTAATCTGCGTAAGGTATCCGCAATCATTTTATAAGAAATTATAAAAATATCCTCTCCAACATTCTTTAATATTTTGAATGATTTTGTTGATTTATCAAAAGGAAATTTCAAATCATATGGGTGAAATAATTCTGCAACTTCTTTCCTTAGATTTTCATTGGCAGATAAAACTGAAAAAATATTTTTCCCATCTGGCTGTTCAAGCTCTGATGAAGAACCATCAACTTGTTTTACTTTATTATTAAATAAGAATTTCTTAACTCTTGGGGTATTGATTCTTCTTTTTGTTTCAAGATCTAAAACAGCTGTCTCTTGAAATGAAGATATTCCACCGTTTACGATAGAATACTTTATAAATGAACTAACACTATCACGTAATTCTTGAAAAGTATCATGATTTTCTGCTTTTTCGGTTTTTTCTTCAATTTCTTTAAAAGAAAAATTTCCACTATTCCATTCAAAATCAATATCAATTTTTTCTTTCATATAAACTCCTTTCGCACGAACTTTATCGTTAAAAATAATTTGAAAGGGAGTAGCTGTATCTCCATTAAAAAAAATACTTGTAGAATCTTCTACTCTTACAAAATCATCAATATTTAAGTTTGAATTTGATGAACCTATTGAGGCAATTCCCAACGCCTCCAATATATTGCTCTTTCCAACATTTGGATAACCAATAAAAACGTTAATCCTCCTACAGTCCTTAATTTCGGCATGCCGGATAGATTTAAAGTTTTTAATTTCTATATTGGTTATTTTTTCCATTTCAGTTTACGCCGTTAAAGGAATATGAATAGGATCGGCGTAATGTGCTAATCCGTAATTGGTGTTTTGTGAAATTTCTGGGTTCAACACATGCCATTCAAATTCATCTCTAAAGTGACGAATAGCTGCAGCAACAGGCCAAGCAGCAGCATCACCTAAAGGACAAATAGTATTTCCTTCAATCTTGCGTTGAATATCCCATAACAAATCAATATCGCTCATTTTGCCTTTTCCAGTTTCGATATTTTTTAAGATTTTCTCCATCCATCCTGTTCCTTCTCTACATGGCGAACATTGTCCGCAACTTTCATGTCTGTAAAATCGAGCTAAAGTAAAGGTATTTTTTACAATACATTGATCTTCATCCAAAACAATAAATCCGCCAGAGCCTAACATAGAGCCAGTTGCAAAACCACCGTCACTAAGGCTTTCATAATTCATTAATCGCTTTTCGCCTTTAGCAGTGGTAAGTAATAAGTTAGCAGGTAAAATTGGAACAGAAGATCCGCCAGGAATACAAGCTTTTAATCTTTTACCATTTGCAATTCCTCCGCAATATTCATCAGAATAAATAAATTCTTCAACAGAGATGGTCATGTCTATTTCATAAACACCAGGCTTATTAATATTACCACATGCAGAAATTAGTTTGGTTCCGGTAGAACGCCCAACACCAATTTTAGCATACTCATCGCCACCCATATTTATAATTGGAACAATGGCTGCTAAAGTTTCTACATTATTTACAACAGTTGGTCGCATCCAAACACCTTGTATTGCAGGGAATGGAGGTTTAATACGAGGATTACCTCGCTTACCTTCTAAAGATTCTATTAATGCAGTTTCTTCTCCGCAGATATAAGCACCTGCTCCGCGATGCACATAAATATTGCATTCAAATCCTGTACCTAAAATATTTTTTCCAAGAAAACCATTTGCTTTAGCTTCTTCAATTGCATGTTCTAAAATATCAACTATCCATGCGTATTCACCACGGATATAGATGTAGGTATCGTTACTCCCTAAAGCAAAAGAAGAAATAATTAATCCTTCAATTAATAAATGAGGGAGAAATTCCATCAAGTATCGATCTTTAAAAGTACCGGGTTCACTTTCATCGGCATTACACACCAAATGACGAGGAACACCTTCTGGCTTGGCAATAAAACCCCATTTCATTCCTGCCGGGAAACCAGCGCCACCTCTACCTCTTAAGCCACTTTTCTTAACTTCTTCGATAATTGTTTCTGGCGTCATATCCTTCAAGGCTTTCTCTACATTTTTATATCCACCTTCTTTGCGGTATACATCAAAGTATCTAATGCCTTCAATATGCGCTTTTTCCAATAATAATTTTACACCCATAAATTAATTATTTGCTGCAGCATTTTTACTGCATTCATCTATTATTGCGTCTACTTTTTCTTTTGTTAAATGCTCTCTATAAGTTTTTCCCATTTGCATCATTGGAGCATATCCACAAGCACCTAAACATTCTACTGTTTTTAAAGTGAACAGGCCATCAGCAGTTGTTTCTCCTGGTTTGATGCTCAATTTCTTTTCTAAATATTCAATGATATCATCACAGCCACTAATCATACAAGGCCCAGTGTGGCAAACTTCGAACATGTATTTACCAACTGGTTTTAAATTGTACATGCTGTAGAAAGTAGCTACTTCATAAACTTCAATAGGCTTAACTTGTAACAATTCTGCTACATAGTCCATCGTGTCTGAACTAAGCCATCCTCCAAAACTATTTTGCGCCAAATGCAAAACAGGAAGTAAAGCACTTTTCTGTTTTCCTTCTGGATAATGACTAACGAGTCTACTAAATTCAGTCATTTGCTCTTCTGAAAATTTCTGCATCTTTTCTTTTTTAAGTCTTTTGTTTATAATGTTTATGTAGTTTATAAACCCTATAAACATTATACACCCTATAAACCTTTTAACACCCTACGCATCCAACTCTCCTGCTATTAAATTTAAACTACTCATTGTTACAATTGCATCACTCAACATTCCACCAGTAATTAATTCGGGATAGGCTTGATAATAAATAAAGCATGGTCTACGAAAATGTAATCTGAATGGGGTTCTTCCTCCATCACTAATTAAATAAAAACCAAGTTCTCCATTACCACCTTCCACAGATTGATATACTTCTCCTTTTGGCATTTCGATTTCTCCCATAATAATTTTAAAATGCCAAATCAATGCTTCCATTTTGGTGTACACATCTTCTTTTTTAGGAAGATAATATTCAGGTACATCTGCATGATATACTTCTGCATCTGCTCCTTTAAATTCTTGAACTTTTTGATATGCTTGTTCAATAATACTTAGGCTCTGCCACATTTCTTGATTACGCACTAAATAACGGTCGTAATTATCTCCTGTTTTTCCTACAGGAATGTCAAATTTAAAATCTTCGTAACTACTATACGGACTATGAATTCTTACATCATAATCAACACCTGCAGCCCTTAAATTAGGACCAGTAAAGCCATAGTTCAACGCACGTTCGGCACTAATAGCACCTCCTCCAATAGTACGTTCCATAAATATTCTGTTACGCGTAAAAAGACCTTCAAATTCGGTTAATACTTTAGGATATTCTTTTAAGAATTTCTCGAGCTTCGTGAATGCTGTATTCGTGAAATTCCTTTCAAAACCACCAATACGCCCAATATTAGTAGTAAGACGGGACCCACAAACTTCTTCATATATTTCATAAATTAATTCTCGTGATTGCATTACATATAAGAATCCAGTGTAAGCACCTGTATCAACTCCTACAATAGAATTACAAATTAAATGGTCGGAAATACGAGCTAACTCCATAATAATAATACGTAAATAATCTACTCGTTTAGGAGTTGATACTCCCAATAACTTTTCGCAGGTAAGATGCCAGCCCATATTGTTGATTGGGCTACTACAATAATTTAAACGATCGGTAAGTGGTGTAACTTGGTATAATGGTCTACGCTCTGCTAATTTTTCAAAAGCTCTATGGATATAACCAACTGTTTGTTCTGTTGATACAATTCGTTCTCCATCTAACTCCATTATATTTTGGAATACACCATGCGTTGCAGGGTGAGTAGGGCCAACATTTAATGTAGTTGTTTGCCTTTCTATTGAGCCTTCTGGTAATGCTATATGATGATTATTCATTATGCTAAAATCTTCAATTAAAAATGGTACTATCCTCTTCCAAACATTTCATCGTCTTTATCTATTCTTGTTTGATCTTCTAATGGATATTCTTTTCTTAAAGGAAAATAATCCATTTCGTCAACGTTTAATATTCTTTTCAAGTTAGCATGACCAACAAAATTTATTCCATAAAAATCATAGGTCTCACGCTCCATCCAATTTGCACTTGAATATAATTTTGATGCAGTAAACACGTCAGTTTGATCGATAGATGAAAATACCTTAAAACGAATTCGAATATTTTCTTTTAAATTATGGAGATGATAAACTACCGCTAACTCTCTGCCCTTATCATCTGGAAAATTTACTCCACATAAATCGGTTAAAAATTGAAAGTTGAGTGTTGGCTCATCATACAAATACTGCAATATTTTTAAGTTTTGTTCTTTAGGCGCTTCAAAAGAAAGCATACCATAAGTATCTTCAAAATTGCAAACCTGATCTGCAAATTTTTCTACCAATTTTTCTTGAATGTATTGATTTGTTAAACCCATAAACTTAATTTACTGCCCTATTGTATTCCATATCCATTCAACAATGCCTTATACTGCTCTCCATTTCTTCTTCTAATACTTTCCTCTCCTACTAAATCTTGAATTTTCATAAATCCATCTAAGATTGCTTCTGGACGAGGAGGGCATCCTGGCACATACACATCAACTGGAATCACCTGATCTATACCTTGTAAAACACTGTAAGTATCAAAAATACCGCCACTTGAAGCGCAAGCTCCAACAGCTATAACCCAACGTGGTTCTGCCATTTGCAAATAAACTTGTCGCAAAACGGGACCCATTTTTTTGGCAATAGTACCCATTACCATTAATAAATCGCACTGACGAGGAGAAAAACCTACTCTTTCAGATCCAAATCTTGCCAAATCGTAGTGAGATCCCATGGTTCCCATGAATTCTATACCACAACAAGATGTAGCAAAAGGCAAAGGCCATAAAGAATTTTTACGGGCCAACCCAACTACATCACTCAGTTTAGCTGTAAAAAAACCATCTCCTCCAAAACCATCTGGAGAGGCAATATTTCCGATTGCATCAGAAGTTTTGGCCTCAATTGGGTGAATATTGTATCTTACTGGACGTGACATATAAAAGTTTAATAATTAGTAATTAATAATAACTGCTGAATTCAATGCTAAGTTCAAGCATAATAATAAAATACACAATTTTTACTATTAATTTAACTCAATCTTCCCAATTTAAAGCTCCTTTTTTTATGATATAAATAAACCCAACTAAAAAGAAACCTACAAACATCAAAACAGCCATAAATCCGTTCCAACCCAATTCTCTGAAATTAACAGCATAAGGATAGAAAAAAATAACTTCTACATCAAATAGAACAAATAAAATGGCAACCAGAAAATACTTAATTGCCATTGGCTGACGAGCATTGCCATGACTAGCTATTCCACTAGCAAAATTTTCTAATTTATCGGCCGTACTGCGTTTAGGACCTACTAATGCAGAAACTCCGATCATAGTTGCCACAAAACCTGCTGCAAAAATCAATTGAATGCCAATTGGGAAATAATTAGCGGCCGAATTTGTAGCACTTGCATCTATCTCTAATAAAGTATATATCCAACCCATATTTTGAATTAAGACGCAAAAATAAGCTTGAGAACGCATATAAAAGAAAAACTCCTCTAATTGAGGAGCTTTTTTTTATACTAATTTTCTTTTTTAACTATTTAGAAGCAGGACTTTTACTAGCAGCAGAAGTTGTTTGTTTACCCTGTGGTTTTGAATAATAGTCGATGTTTTTTTGGATACTCGCTTTATTATCAGCCGCAAATTTATTGTTTTCATCTGCCGGATCTGGATAAAGCAACATCATTCTGTCACATACATCAATGGCTTTTTGACAAGTTGCTAAAAAATCATCTACTGTAGGAGTTCTTTGTCCTGTTGTAGTAACTTTAAAATCAGGTCTTTTTTTAATTTCATTGAACTTATCGATATAATAATTAAGCTTAAAGTATTCATCAATGAAAATATTCTTTTTATATTTTTCTTTGTCTACTACAGCATAAACCGAATCTAAATAATCTAGTTGAACAATAATATCTGCAGAATCTACGCTGTGCAACATTGCAGCACGTTTAAAAAAACCGTATGGTTGAGATTTATCTGGAAAATTGGCCATATATCCTTTAGAAAGGTTTAAAGTTTGAACATATTCTTTAGCATTAAAAGCTGCGGAAGTAATTGTATAATAATCGAATTCCGATAATTTTCCACCCTTTAAATCAGCAGCTTTGGTTAACCAGTACAATTGCTCTTTATACGCTTTTGAATTGCCAAAAACTACTGCTGCTTGATTTATTATAGCAATTTTATTGGTTTTTGATGTGTCTAATTCTACAGCTTTTTCAACATAATTAGAAGCCACAGCTTCATTACCCGGGAATTTAGTGGCTATTTTAATAGCCAATTCATAGTCAGTTGGCTGGATATCGTTAGCAGGTGCGGTTTTCAGGAATTCATCAATGTATTTTTTAGCAGCAATTGAATCGCCTTTTCTATCGTAGTTGTAAGCATAAACTACACCTAATCGAGGTAAAGTATTTAAGCCTACAGCAGCTTCAATTTCTTTTGCTTTTGCTAAAGACTCATCGTAACTACCTGCACGGAATAAATAATCTGCTTGAAATAAATCATTGCGAGGATCTTTATCGGCATAAGTTAAAAACTTTTCTAAATAATCTTTTGCTTTAGTAACATCTCTGTTTGAATAGTAATTATAATAAGCAAGATACACAGGAGGGAAAGTAGGATCTGCGGTAATAGCATTATTAAAATACTGCTCAAACTGATCTTTATTATTCTGACTCAAGTATATTCTTCCAATTCTAAACATTGCTAATGCACTTTTAGGATCTCTAGTAATGGCTTCATTATATGCTTTCACCGCTTCTCCACCATTTTCACCACCGGTTTTTTGGTAGTTAATTCCCATATTAATAAAAATATCGGGACTTAACAAATCAATAGTACTTGCTTGTTTAAGTTTATCAATTGCATAAATAGGATCTCCCATAGCAATACTACCATCGGCATTTGCACGACCGATTGCACTTAAAATAGCAGCATTTGGTTTGCCTTTGTTTTTCCCTTTTGTTTCCGTAGAAGCGGTAATTGCTTGTTCAAATTTTTGCTTTACAGAATTCAGGTTACCACCTTCCCATAATTCTACATGTCCCATTCCTACCAATAACCAAGGGTCGCTACCAATTTCCTGCAATCCTTTTTGGTAAAGGGCTTTAGCAGAAGCAATTTCTTCCTTTGTTGGCACAATAGTTCCATTACCAGCTAATAAACCTTGACCAAGCCAGTAAGTAGCTTGAGGGTCTTTTGGATTGGCATCATACAGTTTTTGCAAAATGTCTCTTGCAGATTTCTGTTTTTCATAATTGAGCATCTTAATGCCTTCCGACAATTGTGCTGTTAAAAAATGTACTGCAAACAAAGCTGCAAACATCAAAGCAACATTCTTCTTCATGTTTCTTTTTTTATAGTGGTTTCGTTATTCCGATTTTATACTTCCCGACCGTTTTTGAAAAGCCATTTTAGCTGGAGCTAAAAAAGATCTTCTGAAAATTAGCTGTCCACGTTCCATGCTCATGAAATTCATAAAGCCAGTTCCTAAACCAGCCGAGTTTTCTTTTAATATATAATACAATGGACGTGCCAAAGGATATTCTCCTCTTGTAATTGTTGCCTGTGAAGGCTTTGCAAACACATTTTTCTCCAAACAAGCAGTACATTCTATTCTTGAAAGCCTAATTTTTTGCAAATAAGCAACTTGTTTGGGATCGTATGAATCTCCTATCCAACTCATACCTACAAAGCCTATTACATCTTTTCTTTTTGCAACTATATCAATGACCTCTTGACTATTATTTGAAGCAACAACATTTTTTCCGAATTCCCCTTTTTTTAACACACTATCTTTTAAATATCGAACTGTGCTAGTGGCAGATTTTCCGTCCATTATTGCTGTAATCTTCTGTTTCCCACTCAATATTTCCTGTATGTCTTTGAAACTAAAAATACTATCAGTTGCATCTTTATTTACAATAACAGCTACTGCATCATAAGCTAAAACCCCATATTGAGGTTTGTAAGATAATAAGCTTTTGTAAAACTCCGCTTCTTTTTCGCTTAAACCTTTGGCAACAATTATCATTCTGGTGCTATCGCTTTGCAAATCCCTGAAACAATCTGCTTCAGATTTGTAGCTAACATTAATTTTGGTTTGAGGAAAAGACGATTCGTGCACCCGAATTTGTTCAACAATTGCAGGTTTAAAGCTCTCGTCTACACTTATATTAATCATCCCCTTTGTTGGCGTATCTCTATCATCTACTACCTTTTCCTTGCTTTTACAAGAAACAAAGAACATTGAACCAACTATTAATGATAAGCCAATTATAAATTTAATCATATACTCCCCGGCTGCTTTATACCCCTATACAATCTAAAACCACCATATAATAAACATATTCCACCGAAAAAATAACGAAATCCAGTATCATCGGTAATTACTAAATTCAATTTAAGTCTTTCTAAAAAAAACATAGCAAAACCCATCCCTATAAACAATACAGCCATAGACAAATCATATACTCTTCTAAAATTATTGTACACTTTTTGACTCCTTTCTCTCGTATTGTTCTCCATTTTACTAATTAGTGTTTGGCAATTTATGAAATATTTCTTCTTTGATGCAAGCTTTTTAAAATTCCATAATAAGAAATCTCAAAACTAATACTTGTTAGCTAATAAACTATTGTACAAACATTCAATACTTTTGCCTTAATGAGCAAGCCATCCATACCACAAGGAACGAAAGATTTTAATGCTGTTGTAGTAAATAAACGCAACTATATATTTAATACCATCCGCAATATATTTGAGCTTTATGGGTTTCAACCATTAGAAACTCCTGCCATGGAAAATTTAGAAACCTTAATGGGTAAATATGGCGAGGAAGGAGATAAACTCATTTTTAAAATATTGAATAACGGTTTGGATAATCCTTTAAAAAAGGACCAAGCAATAGTAGATTTCAGTAAAATTTTAGAAGGAAAAAATAATAAAGGAATTACGGAAAGAGCATTGAGGTACGATCTTACCATTCCTTTTGCAAGATATGTAGCCATGAATTATGGTTCTCTAACACTGCCATTTAAACGGTTTCAAATACAACCCGTTTGGCGTGCAGATAGACCTCAAAAAGGCAGATACCGCGAGTTCTATCAGTGCGATGCAGATGTTGTTGGCAGTAATAGTTTATTAAATGAAGTTGAACTAACAGCAATCTATACTACTGTTTTTGAGCAATTGAAATTGCCTGTTCAAATAAGTATTAATAGTAGAAAAATATTAGCTGCTTTGGCTGAAATAGCAGGTGGTCTTGAGCAAATGACCAATATAACTGTTGCAATTGATAAGCTCGATAAAATTGGTTTGGAAAAAGTTAAAGAAGAATTGTTGAACAAGGGATTATCAACTGATCAAATAAATATTATTGAAAAATATTTATTGATTGATGGTAGTAACGATAATAAAATAGCCCAACTACAATTACTATTAGGCAATAACGAAAATGGACAAAAAGGAATTGAAGAAATCAAATACATATTAAACTATCAACAAGCTACAAATAATACCAACCTTATTGCTGATTTTACCCTTGCAAGAGGATTAAATTATTATACAGGAATTATTTTTGAAGTGAAAGCTATTGGTGCCCAAATGGGAAGTATTGGTGGTGGTGGACGATACGATGATTTAACCGGATTATTTGGTGTAGCCAATGTACCTGGAGTGGGCATTAGCTTTGGTGTTGACAGGATTTATGATGTAATGGAAGAATTGCAATTATTTCCGGATGAAGCACAAAAAGGAACAAAAATTTTATTCTTTAATTTGGGAGAAGCAGAAAGTAAAAATGCATATAGTTTAATGCAACAATTAAGAGAGCGAGGAATTGCTTCAGAATTATTTCACGAAAACGCCAAGTTTGATAAGCAGTTTAAATATGCTGAAAAGAAAAATATTTTGTTCATCATTATTATCGGTGCTAAAGAATTAGAGGAAGGAACTTGCAACATTAAAAATATAAAAACTGGCGAACAGAGAACTATTCGCCAGTCAGCAATTTTTGAAGAAATATTTTAAGTTTTATTTAGTTACTTTTTCTGAACTAAGGTAATTATTATTGTTTCAGTTTCTTCTTTAGTTCCTTCAAGCGTGTAACCCATTGCAGTAATACTTACGCCAATTACTTTTTTAGCATCATTTCTTTTAAAAGCAGCAGTACCCTGAAACTGAGTAACAGCAAATACATCATCCGACTGCTTTACAAGTGGAGAGTTACCATAAGAAGTAGCAGCAGTTAGATTTCCATTGTCTAATGTAACCATAACTTCAGCAAGAACACTACCTTCAGCAAATTTGTACTTTCCAACGTAATGTTGAAGTGTGGTATCGGTTTGAGCGCTTACAACAAAAGAAAAACCAACTAATATCAAAGAAAATAACAACAACTTTTTCATAAATTTTTTATTTTGGATTTGAAAAATACAAAGAATTAAAGCGAATTACCAATAAATTAGTGGATTTAACCAAAAATTAAACCCCTTCATAAATAATTGCAGCACCCTGACCAACGCCAACACACATTGTAGCTAAACCGTATTTTACTTTTTGTCGATTCATTTCATGTAATAAAGTTGTAGAAATTCTAGCCCCACTGCATCCTAACGGATGGCCCAACGCAATGGCACCACCGTTTACATTTACATTAGTTGGATCTAAGCCCAAATCTTTGATACAAGCAATACTTTGAGAAGCAAAAGCTTCATTAAGTTCAATTAAGTTAATATCGCTTATTTTTAATCCCGCTCTTTTCAAAGCTTTTTGAGAAGCAGGAACTGGGCCTACTCCCATAATAGATGGATCTACGCCAGCAATTGCCATGCTTGCAATTCTTGCAATTGGTTGCAGATTAAACAGTTTTACAGCTTCTTCACTGGCTAATAAAATAGCAGAAGCTCCATCATTTATGCCAGATGAGTTACCTGCAGTTACAGAGCCTTCTTTTGCAAAAGCTGGCTTTAAAGAAGCTAGTTTTTCAAGCGTAGTTTCTCTTGGATGTTCATCTTGATTAAACCAAGTTATTAATCGATCATTGATCATCTCAACAGCAATTATTTCATTTTCCCATTTGCCTGCTTGTAATGCAGTTGCATACTTTTGTTGTGACAAAAATGCAAATTCATCTTGCATTTCCCTGCTTACACCCCATTGCTTGGCCACATTTTCTGCAGTTTCACCCATGCTGTAAGGATGGTACATTTCAGCTAATTGTTTATTGGTAAATCTCCACCCAATAGTTGTATCAAATGTTTCGCTTTTTCTACTCCAAGCTCCGTCCGACTTAGCTGTAACAAAAGGAGCCCTAGTCATACTTTCTACGCCTCCAGCTAAATATAATAACCCTTCATTGCACATGATGGCTCTAGACGCATCCATAATTGCTTGTAAACCACTAGCACATAATCTGTTTACCGTATTACCTCCAACAGAAACTGGCAGTCCTGCCAACAAAGCAGCCATTCGGGCTACATCTCTATTATCTTCCCCTGCTTGGTTTGCAGCACCCGCAATTACGTCTTCAATGGCCGAAGGATCAATTGATGGGTTTCTTTGCATCAATGCTTTTATTACGAATGCCAATAAATCATCTGGCCTAAATGAGCTTAATTTACCACCATATCTGCCTATTGGTGTTCTCACTGCATCTATCACATAACAAGTATTCATCATATAAAAGCATGATTTTGAGTCCACAAGATATAATTAATAGGATAAATAGGCGTTTGGGCCTGTTCGGGTTATCTTTGCAAGATGAGTGCTTCGTTACCAAATATTCGCCACTTGAGTCAGAACGACCTAGAATCTTACTTTGATAGTATAGGCGAAAAGAAATTTAGATTAAAGCAGGTACAGGAATGGATATGGCAAAAACATGCGCATAGTTTTGATGCTATGAGCAATCTTAGCAAAGATCTGAGGTTAAAACTTTCGACCGATTTTACGCTACCTGCTTTAAAAATAGATGCCACACAAAACAGCAGTGATGGTACTGTAAAAACAAGGTTTAAAACTTTTGATGGGCATGCAATTGAAGGCGTTTTGATTCCTACAGAAGCAAGAAAAACTGCTTGCGTATCTTCTCAAATAGGATGTAGCCTAAGTTGCAAATTTTGTGCAACTGGTTATATGGACAGAAAACGAAACTTGACATATGATGAAATAGTTGACCAAGTTGTATTAATCAATCAACAAAGCGAACAAATTTTTGAGAAAAAGTTGACCAATATTGTTTTCATGGGTATGGGCGAACCATTGATGAACTATAGTAATGTGCTAAAATCGATTGAACGTATAACTGCTGTAGATGGATTGTTTATGAGTCCGAAAAGAATTACTGTTTCTACGGCAGGTGTTGCCAAACAAATAAAAATGTTGGGAGATGATGAAGTGAAATTTAAACTAGCGCTTTCATTACATGCACCTAACGATGAGAAGCGAAATAAAATAATGCCAATTAATGAAACCAATAATATCAAAATATTAATTGAAGCATTAAATTATTTCTATAAAAAAACAGGTAATGAAATAACGCTAGAATATATTTTGTTTAAAAACTTAAATGACTCTCCCGAAGATGCAGCTGAGCTTACAAAAGTGTTCCGACAAATTCCAGCAGATTTAATTAATATAATTGAATACAATAGTATTGATGAATTTAAATTTACTAAGCCTGCAGAAGATGATGTGCAAAATTTTATGGATATTTTGTCGGCTAACAAAGTAAATGCTAGGCTAA
>Ga0209591_10004385_pt1 | contig 15996 bp, 22 predicted proteins | sample MAT01_FD_187207 | JGI IMG/M metagenome (GOLD analysis project Ga0209591, IMG submission 187207) | Freshwater microbial communities from Lake Fryxell liftoff mats and glacier meltwater in Antarctica - MAT-01 (SPAdes) (version 2) | ecosystem: Environmental > Aquatic > Freshwater > Ice > Liftoff... | reverse complement strand
TGGTGCAGCGGTTTCCGGAGGTGCCGTGGGTTCCGCCTCGGGTTGCGCTGCAGGGATGGGCTCTGGCGGAACGGGCTCTGCTGGGACAGTCGCGGCAGCGTTGGGGGCGAGCGCCGTTTCAAGCCGAGCACGGAGGTCTGCGGGAGCGAGTGTGAAGTCGCTGCCTGCTGGGGCGATCAGTTGGACGGCGCGTTCGGCCTCATGCCGAAGATCGCGGCAGACGTCGCAATCGAGCAAATGTTCACGGAGCTCCGGGGAGGCCGTGCCATCCAGCACTTCGGAAATGTGTTCTTCGACCTGTTGACAGAGGGGCGATAAAGTCATGCTATTTCCTTTTCAGAGACGGCGCTTTGCAAGGCTCGGAGTCCGCGTGAAACACGCTGGCGAGCCGCAGGTTCATCGATTCCGAGTGCTTCGGCGATTTGGGCAAAGCGAAGCTCGCCTACATAACGCAGCACGATCGCTTCGCGCAGCGTTGGCTTGAGCTCGGCCAGGGCTTGGCGTGCGCGTTCGGCTTTTTCACGTAGAAGCGAACGTTCGTCGGCGGCTTCGGCGTGGCCTAGGGGATCGAGCAACTCCAGCTTCTGTGCGTTCGCTCTGCGCCCCTCCAGGCTTCTGGCACACTTGCGGCGCGCGATCGCCAAGAGATATCCTTTGAGTGAGCCGCGCTGCTCCCATTTTGGCAGGGCCTGCTGCGCATCGAGCAGCACTTCCTGCACTAGGTCTTCGGCGTCGGCACGATTCCCGAGCAGCGCAAGACACACCCGACCCACGCAGGCGCCATAATGGTCCGCACACAAGAGCACCGCCTCGCGCACATCACCCTTCGACACAGCCTCGACGATGCTGGCCTCAACCGCCCCAGCGCCATTCATGGACATCGTTTCGTCACTCACAGCCAAGTGACCCCGAGCACCGGATTTGTGACCAAGAATCCTCCAATTTCATTCGACACACTCCCAAACGCGGCTGCCCGCCAAACCTTGCACCCCCTGCTAACCCCTCAGAGGAGCGCTCCTTGGGGGCCTAAGTTAAGGCCCCGCTTCCGTCGTCACGGGAAGCGATTCACTGTCCGGCCCGCGGACCCTATTGTGCGGCGAAGCAACTGATGACTTTGCGAAGGATTCGCTGTAAAAAGGCAGCTCAATTGTAGGTTTTATTCCACGATCCACGCGACCTCGTCAGCGATTTAGGCCCTTGGGAAGAGAATAGTTTACATTCCGAACCCATCTGTTCCGTCCAACCTCGCTGCGGCTAACGGCCGTGGATCTTACTCAACGAAAGCTAAGGAGTTCTTAATGAATACACGAAAAATTGCCTTGATCGCGCTGGTTGCACCAGCGTTTGTGGGTGGGATTGCTTCCACGGCTTGTAGCGATGCGAGCGCCTTGCCGGGACTCGACAACATTGCTGAGCAGTGCGGGCTGGTTTGCGCCGCAGAGGGCATTGTTGAGGGCAACGCACAAATTTCTGGGATTCGATCGGTCGATGCGTTCTTTAACGCAGTGGTGGATTTCAATGCAAAGGCGAATTTGGTCTCCGGCAACATAGAGGTGCAGTTGGGTCGGATTCGCGCGGCAGTCGGAGCATCCACCAACGCCGAGCTGAAGGCGAAGCTTCAGGCGAAGCTCGCGCTTTACGTTACGGGGAATCTCAAAGTGGTCGCACAACCGCCGAAATGCGAGGTCAGCGCCTCCGCGTCCGTTGAAGCCACCGCAAAGTGTGACGCCTCGGTGACTCCTGGAATGGTCTCGGCGAAGTGCTCAGGATCATGCACGTTAGATGCTTCAGCAACCGCTACTTGCGACGCGATGGCTACCCTTAAGTGCAGCGGCACGGCGCCGGCTCTCAACTGCATGGGCGTGTGCAAGGCAAGCTGTGAAGGAACCTGCATGCTTGACGGCACGGCCAAGTGCGAGGGCAGCTGTATGGGCATGACGGACGCGACCACGGGCAATTGCAACGGGGCGTGTATGTTGAGCGCGGGGGCCCAGTGCAACGGGTCTTGTACCGGCCAATGCAAGGGTGAGTGCGAGTACACTCCGGGGAACGCGATGTGCACTGGCGGCGCCCAGGTTAAGTGCGAGGCCAAGGCCAATGCCCAGGTCGAGTGCAAGGGTCGCTGCGAGGGCACTGTAACTCCGCCGATGGCGAAGGTCGAGTGTCAGGCGTCAGCCAAGGCTTCCGCTGAAGTGAACGCGGAGTGCACTCCACCGAAACTCGACGTTCAGTTCGCAGTGAAGGCCGATCTCGATGCGACTGGGAAGGCAGAGTTTGAGGCATTCCGCGCAGTATTCGTGGATGCCTATGCGCAAATCCTGGCGGAGAAGGCACGCGCCAAGATTGTTATCGACGCTGGCACTGGGCTAACGACTGCCGCAGGGGTTGCTGTGAAAGGCGCCGTCCAAGCAGTCATTGACACCCCCAAGGTTGACCTGAAGGCATCGATTGGGGCCGGATGCGCTCTTAAGGAACTTCCCAACGTTGGTATGTCGATCAGCGGCAGCACCAAGAAGCTGACGGATAGCGTCACGGCCGTTGCCGAAGTCAGCACCGTCGTTGGTGGCTGATACAGTCTGAATCAATAGCCGAAAAACGGCGGGCAAATTGCTCGCCGTTTTTGCGTTTGTGGGGTGGCACTTTTTTCCTCCCAAGTCTTCGCCATCTGAGTAATTTCGTTGCGCCTCATGTCGTCAAAGCCTGAAGAAATCTGGACCCATCCCCTCCGAACGTCGCTGCTCCTGGCGCTCCTCGGGATAGCGCTCTCCATTGTTTTACAGGTGCTGCACATTCGGGCCTACCTTCAGCCCGACGCGTCCAGCTTTTGCTCCATCACCCCAACGTTTGATTGCGCACGTGTCGCACTGAGTCCGTATTCGGTTCTCTTGGGTGTTCCGGTGCCACTCTGGGGTGCCATGGGGTTCGTAGCGATTCTGGTGGCGGCCTGGCTCCGTTCCGTATGGTTGCGCCCACTAGCTGCGCTCGCTGTGCTGGCTTCCTTGGTGCTGCTTGGCGTTGAGATACTTTGGGTGAAGTCCGTGTGCCTGCTGTGTGAGGCAGTGCACGCCACGGCGTTGGCGCTTGGTTTCACGGTTTGGCGCGCGGGCACTGAGTGGATCTTGCCGCAGGATCCGAAGAGTGCGTTATTCAGCATTGTTGCGCTGCCGGTTGGCACGTTGATCGCATTTCTAGCTTTTGCCCCTCGCTACTTTGAGCTCTTCAATTGGAAGACCGATGTGCGGTTGCCCAACGGCAAGACCGAGCAGGGTTACCATTGGTTGGGTGCCGTCGCTCCGCAGCTCACGGTGCAGGAATTCACGGATTACAGCTGCCCCTTTTGCGGTGTGGCTGCCCACCATCTTCTGAAGCAGGTAATTCGGAGGCCGCGAGCGCTGCGTATTGTCAGGCGTCAGTTTCCACGGACCCACTGCGTGGATGGCTTTATCTGTCAGCCAATGCGGTTAGCTTACTGTGCTGATGAGCAAGGTAAATTTTGGCAGGCGGACCGTTGGTTGTTTGCCCGTGCTTCCGGCAAAGCGCGGGTGGATATCGAAATGGCTGCGCGGGATATTAGCTTGGATTTTGCCAAGCTGCGTTCGTGCTTGGTGCGTCCGGACGTGCTGGCGCGTGCCGCACGTGAGTCGAACGAGGCTTTGAAGTTGGGTTATGAGGGCACGCCGACGTACGTGGTTAATGGGAAGGTGGTGAGTGGGAAAGAGTTGGAAGCGTTGCTGGCTGCGCTCTAGGTCGCGTGGCGTCGGGGCGTGACGTGGGTTTCAGGTCAAGGCACCGCGCTGCCACTCGGAAGATGCCTCGGCGTGGGCTCCGTTCCGGACGGCGCTTCGTGGGCCGCGGGCGGGCTGAACCTACCCCAAAGAATGTACCCGAGCCCCCAGGGCGGCGTTTGTCTTGTGTGATGAATAAACGTAAATTTTGCTCGACTCACGCATAATACCAATTTATTCTAGTGTCTGCCGGTGAATCGCCATGCTTATCGAGTTTCGCACCAAGAACTTCCGCTCCCTGCGCGATGAGCAGGCTCTCAGTCTGGTCGCGTCGAAGGACAAGGAGCTGCTCGCGACCAACACGATGCCCACCGGCATCCGAGCCGCGCCCAGCGTGCTTCGAAGTGCGGCGCTCTACGGAGCCAACGCGAGCGGCAAGTCCAACGTCGTCAAGGCGCTGCAGTACATGCGCGGGGTCGTCGCTGAGTCCGCCACGGTGATGCAGCCGGGACAGCCCTTCAGTGTTCAGCCGTTCCGACTCGACGTGGCATCCGCGAGCGAGCCGACCACGTTCGAGGCCACCTTCGTAGTGGATGGCGTCCGCTACCAATACGGGTTCGCGCTCACCTCGCAGCGGATCGTGGCGGAGCACCTTCTCGTCTACAAGGCATTCAAGCCCCAGCGCTGGTTCGAGCGGACCTTCGATGCCGCCACCGGTAAGGACGTCTATGAGTTCGGTGCGGGCCTCAAGGGCCCCAAGCACGTGTGGGAGGGAGCCACTCGCTCCAATTCGCTGTTCCTGTCGATGGCCGTGCAGCTCAACAGTGAGCAGCTCCGGCCGGTCTTCGATTGGTTCGTCACGCGCCTCCTCATCCTCAACGAGCTTAGCCCCCTCAATCCCCAGTTTTCCGTGCGGATGCTGCAGGACGCCGATACACGGCGGCGCATCTGTGAGTTCTTGACCGCAGCCGACGTCAGCATTGCCGACATCGACGTCGTCACGCGCATGGTTGCTGGCCAGCACGTGCATTTCGATCTCGTCACTGGCAAGACGGAGGTTCGTGCCGAGGACGTCGAAGAGAACCAGCTGCGCTTTCATCACGCCACCGAGCAAGGAAAGGCAGTCTTTGACCTCCAAGACGAGTCCAATGGAACTCGAAATCTGCTCTTTCTCACCGGCCCGGTGCTAGACGTGCTCAGTCGCGGCCTCACCCTCGTGATCGACGAGCTCGACACGAGCCTTCATACACTGCTTGTGCGCCAGTTGGTGCAGCTATTCCACCAGCCGGAGCTCAACACCGGAGGGGCTCAGTTGGTCTTCACGACGCACGATACGTCGCTGCTCAGCGCGCCCGACCTGCTGCGTCGCGACCAGATCTGGTTCGTGGAAAAGAAGCGCGATCAGGCCTCGACGCTCTACGGGCTCTCCGACTTCAGTCCGCGCAAGACCGAGGCGCTCGAGCGGGGCTACCTCATGGGCCGCTACGGCGGAGTGCCCTTCCTCAATCCCCTGCTGCGCGGCAAGGGCTGATGGCGCGGGACAACTCACCCAAGGAGCGTCAGCGACAGCAGCTTGAGCGCAAGGCCTCGCGGCGCGCGTCCTACGATCGCATCCTGGTCGTGTCCGAAGGGAGCAAGACCGAGCCGAACTACTTCAAGGAGATTCGGGCGGAATATCGGCTGCACACTGCCAATGTCGAAGTGCAGCCGAGCCAGCTCGGGACTGCCCCAATCCAGGTCGTGAAGTACGCGCGGCAGCTCTTCGAGGAGGGGGATCGCCACAAGAGGATCCCCCGCCGGGCGTTCGAGCAGGTCTACGCGGTGTTCGACCGCGACGATCACGATTCCTACTTCGACGCGTTGAGCCTGGCAGAGTCGCTCGACGGCAAGCTCCGCAACGACCTGAAGCAGCGAGTGCGCTTCGTCGCACTCGCCTCGGTCCCCTGTTTCGAGCTGTGGCTTCTCCTGCACTTCGAGGACATCAAGTCACCGCTGCACCGAGACGAAGTCCTCCGCCGGCTAAAGGGGCATCTGCCGGCGTACGAAAAGGGAGTACGTGGTGCTTTCGCGCTGACGAAGACGGGGATTGCACTAGCGACTGAGCGAGCGCGACTGCTGATTGCCAAGCACTCGGCGCATGATGCCCCTGAGCCGTTTACGCTGGTTGGGGAACTGGTGGCAATTCTGATGACGCTGGGGGCACGATGACGCGCACGGTTTAGGGGTAGCGCAATTTCTAGGCGATCACGCGATCAGCATATTTCTAGAAACGTATTTTACATTTAGTGCGACTTTATGTAAAATACGGATATGTTTCGCGCCAACTCCGCAGCAAAGAACTGTCTGGCCAAAACATCGACCTGTTTCGTCGATCAGTCCGCACGAGCCATGCCGGGGCCGCTACGTGTTCGCGTAGCCAGCTACTCACTTTGTCTACTCGTACGTAGATATCCTCGCCCATACAACTAGGCGAACCTTTGCTTAGGATCCCGACGACGACCGGTGCTCCAGAGCGTGCTCTCATCAGAAGGGGTCCGCCAGAATCGCCAGCGCAAGCCCCCGATTTTCCTTGACCATCGACCAAGAGCGATTCTTCCATGACCCTCTTCAGGGTCTCAACAAGAAAACGTCGTGGTCCAGGAGGGCTCAAAACATCTGTACCAAATCCAGCGAGCTGGACTAGCCTGCCACTCCAAGATTCATTCGGGGGTTCTTCGTTCCACATGATGGGCTCAACTAGGCCTTCCAGGGCCAATCCAGGTAGCTCCACGAGCGCAATGTCAGCAGCTTTGTTGGACGCCACGAACTTCCCTGGGACGGTGCCTTCGGACACGACAAATTCCTCCCAAGTACGATCTCGATCCTGCCTTCGTTCGAGTAGTCAGCGCAGTGCGCTGCAGTTAATACTGAGTTGGAAGCCACCAAAATGCCTGAACAAACAGAGCCTCCTCCTCCATCCGTGAGTTCACGGCTTTCAGCTTGCTTCGTGCGCGGTAGATAGGACCACCCCGGGACATCGTGTTGCCTCTGTGGAGGAGTTACTGAGGAGTTACCCAAATCACTAGCTAGTTCGGTGTGCTGGTGCAGGTGACTCGCAGCGTTCCCGCGAGGTCCACGCCGGCATCGGCGCACACGTGCCCTTTGCACAGATAGCCGAGACAGATGCAGTTTTGAAAAGGGCACATGTGGGTAAGAACTCGGCATCCAAAGGCGGATTGGGATTCACCCTGCCACTCCACGCAGGGTATCTTGTTTTCCGCGCAAACATCGCAGCTTTCTAGGTTCCCGCATGCCGAAATATCCACGCACTCGCCCCAGCATCCATTCGTCACCGACGCCGTTTTGCCCGGCGGGCATGTTTGCCGGGGCTCGCCGCAATAGACCTGTGAACGATTGCAATTCCGCACCTGGGGGACGCATGCGTCGAGAACGCACTCTGCACTCGAGTCGCAGGTTGTGCCGTCGCAGTCCAGAGGCGGCCGAGGCGCGGGATCCGGATTCAAAGGTGTTGATCCCCCGAGCGTCGTCTCGCGGGGCCCGGAGCCCTGGCTGCCTGCCACCGCACCCGTAGGGCTCAGCTCAACCGTCGCAGGTGCCACTTGTCCACCACATCCGGTTGCGACGAATGAAACTAAGAATGAATACCTCTTGAAAGTCATGGCAGTAATCCAACGGGCTAGCTCACTGACCCATAAAGCTTGTCATACTGTTGTACCATGATGCGGTTATGGCTCGAGCGGTACTGACGAGGGTTCAGTGCAGGCTGAGCCTGTGCAACTAGCGTTCGCCAACCCAAGATAAACGAACCTGGGTGAAGATCTGGGGGCCCGGCGTTCCCTGGTGTGTACACAGGCTCAATGTATCGATCTTCGGGCCCTGCCAGCGTCCTCTCGCCAGCGAACCGCCAACGCCCCGGGGAAGCGCCAACGCGATGTCCCAACCAACTCTCCGACACGAGCGGACTAACGTCAATCCGTTGCTCGTCGGGCAAGAGCCCCAACGCAGCTGACTGCTCTCCTATTGCTGTTCCCGGCTCGATCGCTAAATCATCCGTCCCCGTGCAGCCTGCCCCCGCTAAGACGCACCAAACCTCCGCTACCGATGTGGCCTGTTTGACCCGGTTGTGCCTTGTGAACATGTTGAACGCTCACAGGTGAGTAAATGCGAGCGACGTCTCGTGTTTCGAACCTACGAAATGCTCGCGTGCAGGTAAAGCAAACTTTTCGTCATAATCGGGAGCACAACAAAGCATGCTTGGCGGATGCTTGAGCCTTGGAGCCTTCCGGAATTCTGTCTCAATAGTATCGTGATCCATAGCGATCCATAGCGGCCTAAGCGGGCGCCGCGCACCTGGCCGCGTGCTTCCAGACGCCTGAGAGCCCATAAAATGTCACGCCAGAGAACGCCAAATGACTCTCGGACCAAAAGATCCCTAAACACGATGCCATAACGACAGATCGGCGACAGCTTTCGCTAATTCGTCTGCGCGCTCAGCTGGTCGGCCCCGTTCGAAACGTTCAGCTTGTAGCGCTTGCCGTTCCCGTTGATGTGTCAGCGAGGTGCTGAATGCACGCCGACGTACGTGGTTAATGGGAAGGTGGTGAGTGGGAAAGAGTTGGAAGCGTTGCTGGCTGCGCTCTAGGTTGTGTGGCGTCGGGGCGTGACGTGACGTGGGTGGGGACCGGGCTTTTCTCCCACTCAACCCATGCGTTTCAGATTAGACCTCATCATCCGCCTCATCGCAGCTATCCCTCCACCGCGCTTTCATCTGGTGCGCTATTTTGACGTCCTTGCAAGCCACTTCAAGTTTCGCCCAGAAGTAGTCCCTAAGCCGCCACAGAATTCTGCCGCTTTCAAGCAGCCTCCGGCTTCTGGCGACCAGCTTGAATTCCCCAAGCTCAACCCCCAAACTGACGACGCTCGCCCGTCCCGTAAACGTTGGGCCTGGCTGCTGGCTCATGTGTTCCGGGCAGATCTTGACACTTGTGTGCACTGCGGCAGACCCGCTCGCCAAACTTGGGCTTGCTCCTCAACCACCTCCGACGCCACTACCGGTTCGTCAGGGCAGCTTCGGCTCAGATTCTGGGGCTATGCCGGCGTGATGCCTTCGCGACCGGAGGCAATTGGGTCCCTCCTGACTCGCCGTCATTGCGCCCAAGAGACCAGGGTCACCACGCGCCCCCCGGAGACCAGTTGAAATATCCATACAAGAATGGCAATAATGTATGGATGAAGAAGACGCTAAACGTCGATGACGCGTTGTTGAAAGAGGCAAAACGCGCCTGCGGAGCCACCACAGACACAGCCACCATACGAATGGGCCTACAAGCCTTGGTCCGTAAGGCGGCGTACGAGCGGTTGAGGTTGTTGCGTGGATCAGAGCCAAAGGCAGCGGACGTTCCTCGGCGGAAAGAAACCAACACCAAGCGCAAAGTGGCATGATGGTCCTGATCGACACTTCCATCTGGATTCGTTTTCTCTACAACAAGAGCCCGTACGCACAAGAAGTTGACCGACTTCTCCACGACGAGGAAGTGCTTGGGCATGATCTGGTGCTTGGAGAACTTTTGATCGGCAGCCCAGGTGGACGACGCAAGCTCCTTTCTTCATACATTCTTATGCCTCAAGCACCGACTGTTCCTCACGGCGAGGTAGTGACGTTTGTACAGCAGCGGTCCTTGTTCGGCCGCGGCATCGGCTGGATCGACGCACATCTGCTAGCATCAAGTCTCACGGTGGGTTGCCGCCTGTGGACCGCCGACGAAAGCTTGTCTGGGATCGCCAGGGCACTGGGTGTGAGCCACTAAGCCTGGACGAGCGGGCGGGCCAACCGCCGGCACATGATAGCCATCATCTGACGCGTGCGGTGTTTAGATCAAGCGGTGCGGAGCATAAGACAATCGAATCGCGAGTGCGCCAGGCAAAGCTTCGGCCCAACGACTTTGTGGGCAGCCTATGCACTGGCGCCCGACCCTGCTTGCCTTTGCTCAAGCCGTTTCATTTCAACCAATGCGCTCTCGCGCCCTTGCGCTCTGCGTCTTGAATTAGGAACGCGGAGAGCTGCATTTCACCTGAATTGTTGCGCTGCGCCCAACATACGCTTGCAGCAGACGAGCGCCGCCAGTCGCCGTTACAGGCTCCCTCTGGCTCGCGCAGCTGAAGCGCGGTACGTTTGGACGTCAGATATCAATCCCCCACTGCCAAAATGCCAGTTCAAATGGAGAACAAAATGAGCGCAATATTTGATAGAACAACAATTCTCGGGGCGGCACGGGTTTTTCAAAATGGTGTCCGCAACGGCGATATTGAGGGCGCTCTAAGCTCCTTTCATGACGATGCCTTATATGTTTCCCAGCCTTTCGACGTGCCCTTGCCTCCTGAAATCCAGCGGTATTTCGACGGAGAGGAGGACACGTGAGGTTACTCCTCGACACTCATGTCTGGCTTTGGATGCTCGCTGAACCGGAGCGCCTGAGCGCCCGCGTCCGGTCGATGCTCGCGAGCACCGACAACGAGGTTGCCTTGTCAGCCGCCAGTGTGTGGGAAGCCGGCATCAAGGAGGCCCTTGGCAAGCTTCCGAATACCCAACCCATCGCGACGCTCGTCAAGTCTTCAGTTGAGAGGTTCAGCCTCGCGCTGTTGGCGATCACGACGGACCACGCCCTTGCGGCAGCGGCGTTGCCGAAACACCACAGCCACAGTTCAACAGTATGGCGTTACCACCGAGTGGGCAACCTGAGGAGCCCCGGACTTCCATTCCAGCATCAGTAGTAAACGCAATCGCAGGATAACCCGCGATCTGCACCAGTACCGGACGCGGATCGGGCTCACGGATCTGCACGCTCCGGGCATCAATATCTGAAATTTCCGTGATGTACGCATCAAGAAAGCCTAAGAAGTTCCTCGTCAATGCATCGACGGCCGCGACCGTCGCCAGTTAGAGCGTCTCTGTAAGTATATTACGCGCCCCCGTCTCGCTCAGGACCGCCTGGAACTCCGCCCCGACGGCAAGCTCGAGCTCACTCTCAAAAACGTTTGGAAAGATGGCACCCGCGAACTCCTGCTCGAGCCTCGCAACCTCATCATCATCCGCCTCATCGCCGCTATCCCTCCGCCGCGCTTTCAGCTGGTTCGCCATTTTGACGTCCTCTCACGCCACTCCAGGTTTCTCTCAGAAGTCGTTCCCAAGCCGCCACGGGAAACTTGTTGAAAACAAGGAGCTGATTGTCCTCGGCGAGCTACCAGATGGCTGATCGCCGGCGAGCGGCGTATCCAGAACAGCGTCGCCGCTAAATTGATGAGGGACTTCAGCCTCTAGCGTTCATATTGCTTTAGTAGACTAAGTTAGTAGGTATTATCTACTTTACTGTGTGTGCTGATCTGCCATAAGTAAAAGAGCTTGCGCCGCACGTGATGTGCGGAGGTCGAAACTTTCCGGAGGAGCAAGGCCGCGAAACCCGCTGCGTAACGAACGCTGCGACACAAGAGAGCTAAATTTATGCGCTACGACACAATTGATCCGAAAATGGTGCGGCTCTGGAAGAAGCGCCTTCTCGTGGGAGGAGCTCTCGTCCTAGGACTTGGCATTGCGGGCTGCGGTGCTGGTGCTTACGGCGTCTACGCTCTAGGCAAACACATCTCGACCAGAGTCGACGTTGGGACGATCGGGGCGGCGCTTCCTACGGTAAACGACATAAGCCTCGGTCCTGTTACTGGCACGGTCCTCGCCGTCGTCAGCGATTGGGCGGCAGCGTCCATCGCCAGCGGAGACGTCAATAGCGTCAAGCAAGGGCTTGCGTGTGTGGACGCCCTTGGCGGACCTGACGCCGGTGTTATCCTCGACACGCTAGCAAGCAAGGCGACGAACGCCAGCGCCGCGGACGCCATGCGCCGCGTCTCGTCCGAGCTTGCAAAGGGTGGGGAGAGTCGCCCTGCTAGCTGCATCACATTTCTTGCGGGGTAGGTAGATCGGCGACGCCAGAAGTGGAGGTTGAGATTGATGACAGTCGATCGGATGAGCCTGAAGTCCGCCGCGTCAACCTCCATGCTCGCCAATGCGTCGACGGTCGTGACAGACGACAGCTGGAGCGCCTCTGCAGGTATATCACGCGCCCGCCTCTCGCTCAGGACCGCCTGGAGCTCGGCCTCATCGCGGCCATCCCTCCGTCGCGCTTTCATCTGGTGCGCTAGTGTGGTTTCCTCTCAAGCCACTCCAAGTTCCGTTCCTAAGTAGTCCCTAAGCCGCCACAGGATTCTGTCCCAGAGTTTCGGCAGGGAGGCCCTAGCAGCAGAAGTGAGGTGCGTACTTCCGGGCTTACTTATTCACGAACCAATTCATGGCGAGCACCAGGGCGATGGCATCGTTTTGATTGGGCCGCCGCTGGTACACGAACATTCCGCCCAGCTCCGCGCGAGTTCCGTCTGATGCACGAATACCGGCGCCCAGGAACAACCTGTTCTGGTCGAAGCCCCCTTGCGGCCCCCGCGCCGCGTCATTGAGGTGGAAGAAAGTCTCGTTCCAGACGACGGAGAGCCACGGCGACTCACCGAGGTCATAGTCTGCGCGCAGAAACAACCGTGCCCTCATTGCGACGCCGTCTGCTCCATCTACCCAGCGTTGCTCGACTCGTGGACGAACGAGAACAGATGCCCCGTCCAGCGGCTTGCCGCTGAGGACGAGCTGTTGCCAGATCCGATGCTCGTCGGTACGAGGCGGCTCACCCTCCCGCCAGGTCGGCACCCAGGCATAGCCGAGGTGAGCGACCAGACTGGGAAGAATCCGATAGCCCACCGCCGGGCGCAGGATGCCGACGCTGGACGTAGCGCGCTTTCGGGCGTGCGCGTCCAGCCAGAGCACCAGCCCCGAGTCGCCGACCGCAAGGTTGCCGAACGCTCCCATCCAGTTCTGGAACTCACTGTCGGCGGCATGAGACGCACGGGGTAGCATCAAGGCGAAGGTGAGCGCGCCGGCCCTTGCAGCGCTCACCTTCGCCCATTTGATCCTCGCTCTCATCGAAATGACACGACGCCGGTGTCGAGATCATACATCCCGCCGACGATCTTCAGCTTCCCTTGCTGCTCAAGCTCGCGCAGGATCGAGCTCTTCTGACGGATCTCTTGGATGGTTCGGTCCACGTTGTTTTCCGCAATCTTGTCGATCAATGCTGCGTCCTTGGAGTTACAGCTCGGACCGGCAACCGCTTCAACCGAGGGTTTGATGTTTTCGACGATCGAGCTGATGTGCCCCAGCTGAACGTTGTCGCACGAGCCCTTCACCGCGCCACACTTGTCGTGTCCCAGCACCACGATGGCTTTGGCGCCCACGACCTTGGTGGCAAACTCCAGACTGCCGAGAATGTCGGGGTTGGCAAAGTTTCCCGCGACGCGCGCGGTGAAGACGTCGCCGATGCCTTGATCGAAGACGTGCTCCACCGGAATTCGCGAGTCTAGGCAGCTCAGCACGACCGCGAATGGGTACTGCGCTTCGGCAGTCGCCTTCACCTGGGCGGGGAAATCGCGCGTCAGCGATGTGCCCCGAACGAAACGCTCGTTGCCCGCGCGCAGCTGCTGCAGGGCTTGATCGCTCGTCATCGCCTCCTGGGCGGGCTTGGTCGTGATCTGCGAGACCTTCGCGGCGGGGGTGTTCGCGGCGGGGGTGTTCGCGGCACAGGCGCCGAGCAGCGTGAGGGTGAGAGCCATCGTGGATACTAGTGTGATTTGCATGAGTGTCCTCTTGATGAGTTGGGGTAAAATGAGTTGGGGTGAAATGAATTCGCTTCGGGTAGAGAACCAGATCATGCTGCGTGTCTCCTCTGGTCTGGGCTCCCAACGGCGGCTCTGCTTAGGACCGGTCCTCCGCCTCGTTTCAACGCCTCTCCATGTAGCGTTCATTCGAAGACTGGAATATTCGAAATTTGTTACGCGACACGTAGGTAAAACAAACATATCCTCGGAGGAGGAGCAAGCCCAAGCTTACCGAACAAGCTGCCACCGCGCTGCTCGCTAAGCTTGGGCTTGCTCCTCAGCCTCCTCCGACGCCACCAGGAGTTTCGTTCGGGCAGCTTCGGCTCAGGTTCTGTTGAGGTTCTGAAGCTGGGCTCGTTGCCGTCGGGGGTGCTCCCTTTGCTTGGAAGTGAGCACCTCAGCTCCGCAGTCGCTCGTGTTCACCGCTGCGTGAGCTTCGGTGACCTCCTTAAGCAGGCGTCAGAGCGCCGCCGGCCAGATGGCCTGCTCTTGCCTCTGCTCCCCCTTCCGACCGATTTGGCACTTCGAATGTCTTATGCTCACACCCGTCGATACATGAAGACTAAAGCAGCGATCCACCAAAACGATGAGGGCTGCTTTCTACGTGAACTCAGCTGGCAAGTCGCGCTTTCTGTGTGCGACTCTCGTTGCGCCAGGTCCATGTCCTCAAGCCCGGCAGTTAGGGTCGCCCAGTGGCGCTGGACATCAGAGTAGAAACCAACCCCGCACTTTCCGACATATCCGGAAGAAAGAATCCCGAACAAACGCCAATCAGCCGCGGCCCCCTCGTCGCCGACGTTGATGAACGCTGGCGCGCCCGAGTCGCCACTGCAGGTACCCACCTGACTAGAGCCAAGTTCGATCTCCTCGCCCCAGTCGACAATCGGAATCTCAACACTCCGCTTTGTGCCGAAGTCTAGCTCGTCGGGTGCGGAGATCCCGAATCCAACGACCGTGGCTAAGGACGTGCCCGACGGCATGTCATCGCTCTGCAGGAGTGGCCGGAAAAATTGACCTTCATCGACTACATTGGAAAGACGGCAAAGGGCAAGGTCGTTGCCCGCACCGAAGGCGGCCTCCGGGTGCGGATAGCAGTGGCTAATTCTGAGTTCGATGCCTCCTCCCCGCTCCACTCGAGTGTTGGGAGTGATGCCACAGTGGGCAGCAGTAAGAAGAGCACTAGGTCCGACTAGCACGCCGGTACATAGATCATCAAGCCAGACGACACCGCTCCACGCCCCTGAGACTACGGTCGTGCCGTTGAAAATGGGCTGCTGATGAACACCAACATCAGGCGCGCCGCCGTCGCCAGAGCATCCAGACGAAAAGAGCGTGACGGCTCCGCAGAGCCATCGAAAACTCAGCGTCAATTGCAGACGGAGGCACATCTGCTCGTGTAACAATCGGTAAGCTTGCCCCAAGCGCGCGTGCAATCGTTTTGGGTAGAAGGAAGGCACGAGTTGATGCACTGACACGTGTCATCGGGGCATCCTTTCCCCCCGCAGTCGATGCATTTTGAGTCCACACAGGAGTAGGAAACAGGACAATTGTCATTCACCCAAATCCAGAATGGCTGACACTCTACTCCCGCCGAGTTGAGGCATGCCTCACAAGTCGAGTCGCTCCAGATTCGGCTAAACTCTCCGCAGCTCACTGCGGGGCTCACGTCAATGGTCACCGGTGCTTCGGGCACGGCGGGATCTTCGCGCGGATTGATTTCGGGAGAGGGTTGCTTGTCGGTCCGGTCAGGTGGCTTCGCCTCCCACGGAACTCCGCTGCGGCCCTCGGAGGAGGCTGAACTCGAGCCCGACCCGCCGTCATAAGGGCCAGATCCCCATTCGGCGATACCGCCACACCCAACGAGCGCGATCCATACGACGCTAACGGAACGATAGACGAGCCTCCTTATTGCGGGCACGAAATCCCACTTTTCTCCCACTCGCCCAGGCGGCAGAGAACAATGAGACCCGACGGATCGCAGGCATCACCATACGTGCAGGACTTACCTTGACTTGAACACCCGTCGCCCAAGTTGGGGGGAGTCAGGGGGCAATCCAGGTCCTCGGGGGCCTTCCAACATTGCCAGGTGGAGCCATTGCCGAGCAGGCACGAATCATATTCCGGAGAGAATCTATTGCAAGTATAGCAGGCGCATAAACTGTCGAGATGTCCGCACGCGGATGCTCGACTCATACTCGCGGCCTCGCAAGGCTCACCCGCCTTCACCTCGGCTCTGCAAACGGCGGTTTCGCCGCAGTTTGGTGAATCGATGGACCAGCTCCCAGAGAGACACTTGGCGGAGCTTCGGCACGACCAGACAGGGGAATCTCCGTACGTACAGCCCAATCCCTCTTCGTCGCAAGAGTCCCCGTCCGCTGGCTTTGAACCTGGACAGCGAGGAGGAGCTGTGGGAACGGCGCGGTCGCCGGTGAGGCGAGGGTCAGCGCCCTTCGGGTTGGCGCTAGCAGCGCCATCCCTATCCCCATTCGCGAACCCAGGTTCTCCGCCACCCGAGGAGGTAACGCTC
>Ga0209591_10004382_pt1 | contig 16008 bp, 14 predicted proteins | sample MAT01_FD_187207 | JGI IMG/M metagenome (GOLD analysis project Ga0209591, IMG submission 187207) | Freshwater microbial communities from Lake Fryxell liftoff mats and glacier meltwater in Antarctica - MAT-01 (SPAdes) (version 2) | ecosystem: Environmental > Aquatic > Freshwater > Ice > Liftoff... | reverse complement strand
CTTGGGAAGTTATCCAGGCCAACAAATCCCCGCCGCTGTGGCCGCAGCAAATTCCAGCGCTGTAAACTGTAGGCTATCGTAAACAACAGGGGGACTTGTGTCACGATAATCATGAAAACAAGCGCGGGAGTCGTCAGTAGCCGACGCAGACTGGGGAGAACACTCTTTGGTCTTTCCTGCTCTGGTACAGTGCCGGACAAAACAGATGCTTGAGACATACTTAATCCCTAAAAATAAGACCTATTTTATGATGAGGAAAGCAAGCGATGGGCAGAGCCGAAACCCTGCCCATCTTTTGCCATCAGGGGCAGAAATAATTAGTCGTAATAGCCCGCTTCTTCCATCGTGGCACGGGTCGCATCTTGTGCGCTTTGGAGTGCTTCTTCGACGGTCACATCGCCAGCCAATGCTTCTGCAATAAACTGCGCGACATCCGTGCCGATTCCTTGGAATTCAGGAATGCCCACAAACTGCACGCCGACATACGGCACAGGATCACGGGTGGAGTCTGTCGGATCGGCGGTCTGCATCAATTGGAGTACGATGGGGGCGAATGCCGCCGCTTCCAGATATTCCGCACGTTCATAAGTAGAAATACGGGTTCCAGGCGGAATACTTGCCCAGCCGTTGGTTTCACCCACCAGTTGAATGTAATCGCGGCTGGTCGCCCAAGTTGCGAATTGAAGCGCTTCGGCGGCGTGTTCGGTGGTGGAAGGAATAGCCAGCGACCATGACCACAGCCAATGATTACCCTTCGCCACAGGGCCAACAGGCGCGGGGGCAAAGCCAATTTCATCGACAATTTGGGATTGTTCTGGGTTCGTCAGGAAGCCAGCAGCAACCGTCGCATCAACCCACATCGCGGCCTGTCCTTGTGACATCAAGGTCAGCGCTTCGGTGAAGCCGGTTGAAGTCGCGCCCGGTTGACCACAGTCATTGATTAAGTTCACATAGAAGCTGACGGCCTCTTGCCATTCTGGGGAATTCAACTGCGGTTCCCAATTTTCATCGAACCAACGTCCGCCATACGTATTGATGACAGTCGTCAGCGGAGCCATAATTTCGCCCCAGCCCGGCAGACCGCGCAAAACGATACCATACTGATTATTGGCAGGGTCATGCAGCGCACAAGCAAATTCGCGCACCTGATCCCAAGTCGGTTGTTCCGGCATTTCTAAACCAGCTTCTTCAAACAGGCGTGTGTTGTAATACAACATGCTGGATTCGCCATAGAACGGCACAGCATACAGTTCTTCGTCAAAGGACAAGCCCAAACGCACGCCGGAAAGCAAATCATCAAACCCGTAATCCGGTTGAACTGAATCGGGGTTGTCGGCCGCAAGCTGATCGATAGAATTCAGCCAGCCATTTTCCGCCCAAATCGGGACTTCATACGTACCAATCGTCACAATATCAAACGTACTAGAACCCGTCGCCACGTCTGTCGTCACTGTCGAGCGCAGCTCATTTTCTGGCAGCACCACCCAGTTCAGCGTAATGCCGGGATACGCCGCTTCAAATTCAGCGGTGAAACCCTGCATCACGACCATATCCGGGTTATTGACGGTAGCGATTGTAAGTTCAACGGTATCCTGCGCTAGGACGGATAATCCACCCAGAGCTAGGACAGACAAAAGAAGAAAAACGATCAAATATTTACGCATTTTTACAGACCTCCAAAATAGTGATTTTATAGGCAAGTAAACGTTTACAATTGTAAACGTTTACAAATCCTGAAAACACTATAGCAAAAGGAGTTTTGAATTGCAAATTTGAGATTATTTTCACGAAAGCAACTACATCTTGAAGGTCTAAAAGATTTGGGGTCATAGTAACCGTTCTTGATAGCTGGCTAACTCTTTTTCAACCATAGTAAAGTATTCTGGCATGATTTCTATCCCAACTGCCTTTCGCGCCATTTCTAAAGCGACTAAAACCGTCGTCCCGCTGCCCATAAAGGGGTCTAACACAAGGTCGCCCGGTTGGGTAAACAGCTTAATAAACCACTCAGGCAAGGCTTTAGGAAAAGCAGCGCTGTGGCCTTTATTGCCTGTTTCTGTCGCCAGATGAATGACATTGGTGGGGTAAACTTTGTCCCTGCCGACCCAATTCGATACATTTTTACCGAAGCCACTTTCAACTTTTGAATTGTCCCGGATTTTGTCGGTCTCGCTCAAATTATTTAGGCGCGATTTAGACCAATCCCCAATGGGAACCATGACCTCATCTTGATACATGTTAAAAGTTTTGCTCTTGTTGAATTGCAATAATCGCTCCCACGAGTCACGAAAGCGGTTCGGCCATTTGCCGGGATACGAATTCTTTTTGTGCCACATAAATTCTTCGGTCCAAAACCAGCCTTGTGACCGTAAGGCTTTAATCAGGTCTAAGACATAGGTGTGACGTTCACCATCCACAACACGCTCTTTAATGTTGAGGATAAATGTTCCACTAGGGCTTAAAACACGCAGCAATTCCTCGGAAATGGGCAGAAACCAGTCAACATATTGGTCAGGATGCACCCCGCCATAAGTGTCTTTTCGTTGATCGGCATACGGCGGCGACGTGAAGATTAACGCTACCGAATGATCGTCAAGCGCTTTGAGCTTCTCTTTACAATCGCCCAGAATAATCTTGAAAGGTTCTATCATCTATTTTTATTTCCCCTAACTGAGACATCTAGCTGGACCATATATTTTACCTTATGTACCCCGATGGACAGCTTACGCCAGCTTAACCGATAAGCCTATATAGTCCCCGTAGCGATAGGCGGCGGCGGCGAAGGCTTGAGTCTCATCATCTGTGAGGGAAGTAAAAGGTTCGGGCGTGACCGTGACGACATCTTTTTTGATCGTGCGCTTCCATGTACCTACGATGCGCCCGTTACTCACGATGATCGGCTTAAATACGCCGTTGCCACCAGGGACAACTTTGGTCGCGTGTTCGGCATCTAGAATGGCGCTGCGATCTCGATAGCCGAGCATATATTCATCGAATCCGGGTAACAGATAAAGTGAGGCTGACTCTTTGTGCAGCGTGGGCGTTGATGGATTCAGCCAATAGATTTGACCGTCAATGCTTTCTTGCACAAGTTCATCTTTGACCGATTCCAACCCCGCTCGCGCATCCACGGTGGGTAGTCCCGTCCACCACACAAAATCTTGAAGCGTAGCCGGCCCATGACTCGTAAAGTAGCGCTTGGCAAGTTCCGCCAATGCTTCATCCCGCGTCAGGGATTTTGTCCCAGGCAGCGAGTCATCAATTGCTATGTACGTTGGGTCATTACGCTGCATGATGCTTTGACAAATCAGCGCATCTAGCGAAGCCCTCTGCAAGAGATAGGGCGCACGCTGCCCTTTAGTCGAAATGCCGTTTTGCTCAAGGATGGCAAGTAAGGCTTTGCGCGTGAGCTGCTTGCCGTCCATCAAAGCATTAAGCAGCACATCATTACTTCTCAGGAGGGTCGCCTCGTCCAATTCAAGTTCCTTATAGCGCCGGGCATTCCCCGCAATAAGGCGCGACCCCATCAGAGCAAGCATCCAGCGTAAGTCCGCCGCCGCCACGAAATGCAGCGTCCCACGCAAAGGCCAGGTACGGATAATTGTTTTGCTGACGAGGGCTTGCTCAATATCCGCGTCCGTCGCATTGAGCAAGCGCAGACCAATGGCATGTTTCGCTCCGGTATAATCTTGCGCTTGCATCGCGCCCATCCATGCCACGACATCGCTTGGTGTCGTAAAGGTGTGCTGCGAAATTTGCTGATGATGTAATCGCTGCTGCACAATATCCAATTTAATCATCCCCATAATTTACGCCGTTGAAGAATTTTAAGGTATAGAGTGATCCGTTTTTAGTGATTAGTTTTTAGAAAAGATCAAAACTTTGGCTCAATGCTCAAGTAGACTTGCGAAAGAAATTGGAAAAGATTTAACCACAGAGCGCACGGAGAACACAGAGATTTAGCTTCAAATTCTTGGTGTCGTCGCTGCACTTAGGTGATTCAAAAATTTCCAATTGTTTATCGAAGCTTACTTTCTGCGCTGAAAACACTTCAATTTCTTTGCGTCTCTTCTTCCGCATTCTAAAACTTTGGCGCTTGTGTCCATAAATGCGCGGCGACCATTTCAGGGTCAAGTGTCTTGCCATGCTCCCATGCGGCTATATACTCTTTGTCACCCATTTCGTCGCGTAAATCGGCATACATTCGCTGTAACAAAGGCCATTTTTCCATCCAGCCTAAGGTGCTGGTGGGATGTGTAAAGGCCAAGCCCATGAGTTCGACGGCTTCTTCTGCTTCTGCTTCATACGCCAACACAACCGAGACCACTGGCAAGCAAAGCAGGATAAACGAGGGAATACGCAGCGTTGCCACTAATTTTAAAGCCGCGAGGATGTGGCGTTTGGCAGCGGCATAATCTTCTAAGCCGCAGTTTGCAATCGCCAATCCTAAAGATGAAAAGATGAGCGAGATGGTATCACTCTTTAAACGCGCTTGGCTGGCCTCACAAAGCTGGCGACAGCCTTCATAATCTTCATCTATTCCGGCTAAAATCCCTAATGCCGCCAGCGCAAAGGCTTTGTCGATTTCGTTATTGGTCTCAAGGGCGGTGTCCATGACTTCGGTAGCGATTTCTCTGATTTTTGCGAAATCGCCTTTGATAAGTGTGAGCCAGCCCACCAACATATTGGTGCGTTTGCTCCGCAGATTGTGATCCAGCGATTCAAGTTTCTGTTCAGCATGTTTACGCAGCAGGCTGTGGATTTCGTAAAGCCCGGAGGTATTTTGCTGCAACAAAGATTTGCTCACCAACTCGGAAAGGGTAGCCAGAGATGCGCCTGCCACCTGCTCCGCCGCTGCCCGCCCGAATCCACCTTGAAAGACCGAAAGCCGCCTAAAGACGTGCTGTTCCTGTTCAGTCAGCAAGTTCCAAGCGTATTCAAACACCGCTCGAATACTGCGATGGCGAGGCTCAATATCGCGCTGCGTCGTCGCTAGGAAGTCGATATTGCGCTGGATTTCTTTGGCTACATCTTCACAGGCCAATGTCTTTAACCATGCGGCGGCGAGTTCAATCGCCAACGGTACACCCTGTACCATTTGGCAAATTTCGACCACACACGCGATATTATCCGCCAGCGAAAAATCGCGGCGCACGCGCTGTACCCGATCATAGAAAAGTTGCACCGCGCCGTAGGATTCCGCTAGATTAACATCCGCGCTATTGGGATAGCTCATGCCTTCGATCTGCCGCACCCACTCATGACGCAAGTTTAGCGAAACATGCGAGGCAATTAGGATTTTTATCGCTGGGGCATGAGTCAACATATCACTCACAAGATCAATGCCTTGCCCATCATCGTCAAGAACAGATTCAAAATTATCCATCACAAGCAGTACCCGCTTCTGCTGCAAAAAGTGAACTATCTGTGGGCGTGTCTCAAGTTCTGGATTCAGGCGCAGTCCAATTTGTTGTGCAATCGTGATTTCGGCCTCTGCGGAGGTGTGAACAGTGAGCAGCGGAATAAAATAAACCCCGTCGGTAAAATGTGCCATTTGGGTACGGGCGACCTCAACGCACAGACGTGATTTTCCAATTCCGCCGGGGCCAACCACTGTAATTAACTGAACACGGGGATCATCAAGCAGGGCGATCAATTCTCCAACTTCTTCGGTGCGCCCAATAAAGGGTGTTGTATAAGTTGGCAAATGGTAAGCGATAGTGGGTGTAGGCTGCCCTTGCGAAGGCGTATTCTCGCCTGATAAAACCCCCAAATCCCGCGCTCGAATACTGGCTTGGGTGCGGCTGTGTACACCTAACTTGCTATAAATCTGTTTGGTATACCAGCGGACTGTCTCCACGCTGAGGACAAGTTTTTCGGCAATTTCCGAATTAGATAAGCCTTCAGCAATCAGGCCAAGAATATCCAGTTCGCGCTCGGTGAGCGGTTCAGAAGGGGTGAAGATACGTGAGTCGCTCATGGGTCTGCAAGACCACCACTCTAATTCAATAGTTTTTTAATGATAGCATGAAGCTAAAAAGACGCACAAATATCCTGTTGAAAAACGCGACAACCTTTATAGACCTCTTAAACAAAATCCCCCCATTCGGGTGGAGACTACCCCCCAAACTTTCTCATAAGATAAAGACATTGGTAAACAAGAAGAAGTCACAACAAAAAAGGATATTTAGCCATGACCCTCAATATGAACGCTCGCAGTAATAGACTTCCGCTCATGAACACAACCCTTCTTGACTCTTACGTCCTCATCCCCAGCGCCACGCTCAAACGTGCGATGGAAGAAGACTCTAACTTGGCGATGGATTGGCTGTGGTGCGCCGAACAGGTCACTACCGAAAATGAGCGTTACTACTGTGTGCAGAAGGCCTTATTCATCGACCACAAAAATGAACTTGCCCAACAGAAATTGGCCGAATTGCGCCGTGTATCAACTTCTAAAACCAAGCGCAGCAACGCAATCCTGCTAAATCCAGCCCGGTTGCTGCAAAATTTGGTGCGCTAAGGGTTGATTTCGAGCGTGACGAATGTGCCGCCGTCTGTGTACTTCAAGGAAGATCGATGTTTTTTAATTAGCGCATCGTAAGGCACTGCTCAGAGACCGATAATAAGTGATTGCTTTCACAGCTTAACTTGCCCCATAATAAAGGTCACTTCAACTTTCAACGCAGGTAGACCCCTATTATGAGCAAGAAAATCATTGTGATCGGCAGCGGCTTCGGCGGATTAGGTGCAGCAATCCGGCTGGCAGCACGCGGCTACGAGGTAGAAATCTTTGAAAAGCGCGACAAACTCGGTGGTCGTGCTTATGTTTATGAGATCAACGGCTTTAAATTTGATGGCGGCCCGACCATTATCACTGCACCCTTTATGTTTGATGACCTTTGGGCATTGGCAGGCAAGCGCCGTGAAGATTACTTTGAACTGGTCGAATGTGATCCTTATTACCGTATCTTCGATCATCAAAGACGCTCCTTTGACTACAACGGGAACGAGGAATTTATCCTCAATGAAATCCGTAAGTGGAGTCCTGAAGATGTCGAAGGGTACAAAAAGTTTATCGCCAGCACCAAGCCGATTTTTGAAAAAGGCTTTGTCGAGTTAGCCGATAAACCCTTCCTCAAGTTCACCGACATGCTCAAGGTCGCCCCCGACCTGATTAAGATGCAGTCCTATAAAAGCGTGTATCAATATGCCTCGCAGTTTGTGAAGAACGACTTTTTGCGGCGCTGCTTTTCGTTCCATCCCCTTTTGATCGGCGGCAACCCCTTTGATTCGCCTTCCATCTACGCCATGATTCATTATCTGGAACGGCATTGGGGGGTGCATTACGCGATGGGGGGTACCGGCGCGATTGTGCAAGCGATGGCAAAATTGTTCGGCGAACTTGGCGGCAAAGTGCGCCTTGATGCGGAAATCACCGAAATTATTGTGGACGATACCAATCAGCATAAGGTGAAGGGAGTTCGCTTGAACGATGGGACGGTGCATCAGGCGGATGCCGTTGTTTCAAATGCCGATGTGGCCTTTACCTATCGCAATCTAATCCCCGCTAAATATCGCCGCAAGTTTACAGATCGCAAAATCGACAGCATGAAGTACAGCATGTCGCTATTCGTGATTTATTTCGGCACGAAAAAGCGCTACCTCGACAGCGGCCTTGCCCATCACAACATCATCTTGGGTGAGCGCTATCAAGGCTTGCTGCGTGACATCTTTAAGGAAAAGACTCTATCCGAAGATTTCTCGCTCTATCTGCACATGCCGACGATTACCGATCCGGCGATGGCACCCGAAGGGTGTGAGTCTTTTTATGTGCTTTCGCCGATCCCGCATCTCGGCTCAGGGACGGATTGGCGCACACAAGCCAAGCCCTATCGGGATGCGATTATGCAATTTCTGGAAGATAACTATCTGCCAGATTTGCAGGAAAATATCGTTGCCGAGCATTATATAGACCCGCTGCATTTCCGTGATACGCTCAACAGCCACTTAGGATCAGCCTTTTCGGTACAGCCGATTTTGATGCAGTCGGCATGGTTCCGTCCGCATAATCGCTCGGAAGATTTCGATAATTTGTATTTTGTCGGCGCGGGGACTCATCCCGGTGCAGGTCTGCCGGGTGTGCTGTCTTCTTCCATCATTGCGGAAAATCTCATTGTGGAAGATTTACCGCTCCCGGCTGGAGCGCAGGTTTTTAATGTGCCCTCCATACCTGCTATTGGTGATTAATCATAAAATAATAGGGCGGGTTACGGATTGCTGTAACCCGTCCCACAAACAAATTGGGTTGGCGTTTGTGTAAATTTCCTAAAATTTCTTATCCATCATGATCTTCTCTCAATAACGACATCGATTCGTTGGTTTATCGCGCCAGTTTTATTGTGAGTTTTTATCAAAACGTAAAATTTCTGACTAAATCATGCCATGTCTCTTCTATTTTTCTCTGGTCAATGCAGCAATATACACAAATCCAAAATAATTCTTTTTATACTCTATGACCTAATGGAATTCACCCCGCTGAGGTCAGATGCACAAAAGCAGACTTTTATCCCATCTTGATAAAAATTTGTTGAAATGCACTAAATTACGGGCAAAAATCTTTATAACTTCATGATGTACCTAAATAGTCGTTTAATGAATAAAATTTTCCCATCGCTAAAAACACACAAGATGGGGAATAGGACAATGGGTAGAAGTAATCGGTTCTGGCGGAGAATGATTGTTCTCGGTATCGCCACCATCGTACTAGCTGTATTCGGTACCTCGTTCAGCATGGCACAGGATGCCCCTACTTTAGAAAGTCTCTCAACGGAAATTCAGGGGATGAAAGCCTCTATTGATACAAGCTGGGTACTTCTGACGGGTTTCCTGGTGTTCTTCATGCAGTGCGGTTTTGCGATGTTGGAAACAGGTCTTATTAGGCAAACCTCTGTCGTCAACGCACTTTTGGAAAACTTCATTGATGCAGGACTAACAGGATTGTGTTGGTGGGCAGTCGGTTTCGGTGTTGCATTTGGGACATCTTCCGGCGGTTTATTTGGAACAGATAATTTCTTCCTCAATGGTGCGCTCACATTTGGGGCGGACGGCGTGGAATATGCCAGATTCGGCGCATTGAATATTTCTGTTCTCACCTTCTTCTTCTTTCAATTTGCCTTCGCCGCGACTGCTAGTACCATTACTACGGGGTCAATGGCAGAGCGAACAGACTTTATCGGCGACCTCATTTACAGTGCTGTGATCGCGCTTGTTATCTATCCTGTAGTCGTCCATTGGGTTTGGGGGGGCGGCTGGTTGGCGACAAATCTCGGCTTCCATGACTTTGCGGGCAGCAATGTTGTTCATACCGTCGGTGGTGTGGTCGCGCTGGTGGGCGCAATCATGATTGGCCCGCGCAAGGGACGTATTGGTGCGAATGGTGAATGGCTACCGCTACCGAAGCCGCACAACATGGCTTTGGCGACAATTGGTACGATGATTCTCTGGTTCGGCTGGTATGGTTTTAACCCAGGTTCGACACTTGGCGCAATCGGCTATGATGGGCTGATGGGTCTGACGGTGCTGAATACCACCTTGGGTGCAAGTATTGCTGCTTGTGTCGCGTTACTTTTTGTCTTTGCGCGTACTGGCAAATGGGATTTACCTGCTGCGCTCAACGGTTCTCTGGCTGGTTTGGTCGCAGTCACGGCGGGGTGCGGTTTTATCGCGCCTTTGCCTGCGGTCATTATCGGCTTCGTAGCAGGTTTTATTGTGATCCTTGTCGCGGAACTCATTGATAAACTGCGTATTGATGATCCTGTTGGCGCATTCGCCGTACATGGTGCTTGCGGTATCTGGGGCATTATTGCCGTAGGTTTGTTCGCTCAACCGCAGCTTTTGTTCTCTGGCCCCTTCGCGGCAGGCGGCGAATATGCAGGGCAAGGGGGCTTGTTCATTACAGGTGATCTCAACCTACTGATTGCCCAACTCATCGGTTCTGGATCGACCATTGTCTGGTGCGCGGTGACTTCGGTAGTGATGTTTGGAGCACTAAAAGCCGTTGGTCGCCTTCGCGTTAATCGCGTGGCGGACGAAATCGGTATTGATGTGTACGAACACGGCGCGACAGCTTGGCCTGATGTTCTGCCGATTGGTGAGGATGGCAAAGTTGCTGCCGTCGGCGCAGGCGACTAAAGTTTATCGTTAGCACTAAAAAAACAGCGGACTCAGGTCTGCTGTTTTTGTTTCTCAATCGTATAGCAGTCAACATGGCATGTTCGCGCAAACGGTGTTTTTATCGTGTGCAATATTCAACCAACTTACTTACCCTAAATCCGTGTCTCTAAAAAACGGAACTGTCTTCATCATCATAGTGCAGTAATTCGCGCATTCGCTCAAGCGTACTTGGAGACTTGATGAGCTTTTCATCCACAATCACTGCGTCCAAGCGCAAGCCGGCGATTGTTTCGACATCTTCCAGCGAGTGCATACAGCCCAGCGCCATGACTTTTGTGTTGTAGGGTATATAAGGCAGCAGGTCTTCTAGCAGGGTGAGGTCACGTTCTCGATCAAACGAGGGTTCAAGGCCGATACAAATCACATGAGGGCTGAGGCTGGCGGCGAACTCTAACTCTTGTGCGCTGTTCACCTGTACAATCGCCGTCATGCGCCAACGCTGTACGGTAGAAACAACCCGCCGCAGCACGGGGCGCTCTAACAAGGAGGCATAAAGCACCAATGCCGATGCACCCGCCGCCCTTGCTTCCGCCACATGATATTCGCTTATGATGTAATCTTGGCACAGGATAGGGCTGCTAATGCCGCGAGAGACCAAGAGCAGATCATCCATCCCTTTGCTATATACGCGCTGATCGGTAAACATAGCGATGGCATCCACGCCATCACGCACATAGCGCAGGGCGGCAGCCACCGGATCGTAGGTTTCCGTCAGCGTAATTTGACCAATCAATAAAGCGGATTCGCGGTCTGTCACAATATTTAAAACAGGCAGGGGACGCTTTGCCAGCCGTGCCAGATCATTCATGGCTTGGTTGGGCGTTCTTGCTTGGCGCTGGGTAAGATACCGCGTTTTTGCCGAAATAATGGTGTGTGCGTCTATGTTCAATTCTTCTGTATACATTTAACACTCTGCCCAATGTAATTTCCCAATATTGTAAACTGTTTCTATGATTTATGGTCATAGAAAACCCTTTTGCGACGTTTATTTTCGGTTTGCAGATTAGTGTTATAATGAGGGGCGTAAACGCATACCAACGCTGTGGGGAGTATTTTTGTGGAATTATCACACGATACAGTTCGCTCGATTGCCGAACTTGCCAAATTAGACTTAACTGAAGAAGAAATCGCGCTCTATGCCGGGCAGCTTTCGCATATTCTCGGTTATTTTGAGCGTTTAGAAGCCCTAGATACCTCACACATCGAACCTACCGCCTCAGTGCTGCCGCTGAAAAATGTGCTGCGGCCTGATGTTGCTTTGCCGCCACTTTCACCAGAGGAAGTGATCGCCAATGCGCCGGATTCATTGGGCAACCAATTTCGTGTTAGCGCTGTTTTGGCTGAGTAATTCCATGTAAATCCAATCCATCACCTATCCAACCATTATCGAGGCTGTTGTTTATGGCGAACAAGCGCTTGCTTCTCATTGAAGATGATTACGATGTAGCAGAAATGCTTCTCATGTATTTTAGATCGCACGATTATGACGTACTTCATGCCGATACTGGCCTTGCTGGAATCGAAATGGCGCGTACCCGCTTCCCGAACTTGATTTTGCTCGATGTTATGCTGCCCTACATGGATGGCTATGATGTGTGCATCAAGCTCCGCAGCATTTCGCTGACCAAATACATCCCGATTGTCTTTTTGACTCAGCGCGATGAACGAGCATCAAAAGTACGCGGTTTGGAGCTAGGCGCGGATGATTACATCACCAAGCCATTCGATATTGATGAACTGCGGCTGCGTGTACAGAGTTCGATCAAACGTGCCACCCGCGAGAATCTTCATGAATCGCGCACAGGATTGCCGACAGGCCCAATGGTGGAAGAAGAAATCAACCGCCGCATCATGGGTGATGTGCCGTACACAGAATTGGTCTATAACGTGGAGCGTTTCTCGGCCTATCATGATGCTTATGGATTTATGGCGGCGAATGATGTGCTGAATCATGCCGGGAAAATGATCCAGACGGTAGTTGTGGATAAAGGCACATCGAATGATTTCGTCGGCATTTTGAATGATGATTTCATCGTCCTGACCCATACAACTGATGTTGAAGCCTTAGATCATGAGATCAAAAGCCGTTTTGGGCAGGAAGTGAAGGCATTTTATAACTTCATGGACGCAGATCGCGGGGGGTTGGTTGTGAACGAAGGCTCCCGTGATGAGAGTATCATTCCGATTATGGAGTTCGCCTCCTATACCAAGCCGCAGCCGACGCAAACCCACTAGAATTGATGCAAAGGCGCATATCGATATGCGCCCTAACCCTTTTCTAAATTTATGTCACAAATGCTCGTCCTTGCGCGTGTTGCTCCCAGCTTCCATCCGCAAGAATATTGATAATCGCCGCCATGACAGAACCCACTTCCTCATCACTGTTGTAGAAATGAGGTGCGATACGAATCCCCGCGCCTTCGCGGTAATCAATCACGAAATTTCGCGCTAAAAGTTCTCGTGAAACTTCATAGGCATGATCGGGACGGATGGTGACGGTTCCTCCTCGTAACTCGGCATCACGCGGCGAATTAACCTCATAACCCGCTTTGTCCGCCAGAGCAATAATCAGCGCGGTTTGCCGAATGGATTTCTGTCGGATATTTTCCACCCCGACTTGCGCGATAATTTCTACGCCGGGTTGAATGGCATAAAGCGACGCAATCCCTGGTGTGCCATTGGCAAGGCGATAAGCATCTTCACGCAGTTCAAAATGCTCAAGATCAAAAGCGAAGGGTTTTTGGTGGGCGAACCAGCCCGTAATTTTTGGGTGGAGCGTTTTCAGTAGATCAGGCCGCACGTACATGAAGACTCCGCCGGGGCCGCCACACAACCATTTAAGAGTTCCGCCGATGTAAAAATCAACGTTGAGCGCCGTGACATCTACCGGAATCACGCCGATGCTGTGATAGCCATTCAAAAGCACCTGAGCGCCTTCTCTGTGCGCTTTTTCGATGATGGCCTGCGCGGGCATGATATAGGCGCTGCGAAACAACACATGACTGATCGAAACCAGCCGCGTCCGCTCATCAATTGCCGCTAAAAGTTCATCGGTGTCGATACTAATTCCGTCGCGGCTGTGGATAGTGACGATTTCGATGTGGGCAGGCAGCATCGCCCTCAGCGTGTACACATCAGACGGGAAATCCTGATCGCAAATGACGACTTTATTTCGCCGCGTATCGCTAAAATCCATGCCGCTTAAGAGGATACTGTTGGCGATGCTGGCGTTTTCATGGACGAGAACACTTCCGCCGGGAGCGCCCATCAACGGCGCGATTTTATCCCCTACCGTACCTTTAACTTCCCACCATGTCGGCTGATCCTCATAATGGCTGCCCCAAGCGCGAACCCCTAACGTCGCCCATGTATCGGCGAAGGTGTTCAGTTTATCGTATACGCCGCGTGGCATCGCGCCCAGTGAATTAGAGATTAAATACGTACAGTTCGCCAAAATTGGGAATTCATCCCGATAGTGGAGCAGATCATCCACTGGTGGAAGGGTTATGTTGCTCATAAACGGCCTCAATCTTTAAAGTATTTTTGAAGATTATGCCGTGTTTAGCCAGTCCTGAGCAATCTCTCATTTATCCCTTATTGACAGAGTAACCCATGCGTATTATATTTTACTTATGAGTAGAAAATTTACTAAAAAGTAGAGATGTGTTGTAAACGATCTTCTACCGCTTTAAACAATCTGTAATCGCAAAGGAGCAGCAAACAATGACCAACCGCGAAATTAGTGTAGAAAATCTAACGAAGTATTATGGGGATGTAAAAGCCGTTGACGGTATATCCTTCAAAGTGCCAGCGGGTGAAATATTTGGCTTTTTAGGCCCGAATGGTGCAGGCAAAAGCACGGCGATCTCTGTGCTGACTACACTCGCGCTGCCGACAGGCGGCAAGGCTACGGTGGGAGGGTACGATGTCGTCCTGCAAGCGCAGGAAGTCCGCCGTGTGGCAGGGGTGGCTTTGCAGGAAATTGGCCTTGATCCGCTGATGAAATCGCTCGAGCTGCTCGTCATTCAAGGACAGTTGTTCGGTGCAAACCGTAAAGAAGCCCGCGCCCGCGCCCATGAACTGCTGGAGATTGTGAAATTAGCCGATGTCACGGATCGTCCCGTCGGCAAATACAGCGGTGGGATGCGTCGCCGCCTCGATCTGGCGATGGCCTTAGTGCATGAGCCAGAAATTCTGTTTTTGGATGAACCGACTACCGGGCTTGATCCCGCCAGCCGCCGCGACATCTGGGCGGAAGTCCGCCGCTTGAACACCGAAAAAGGTATGACTATCTTCCTGACCACGCAGTATCTGGAAGAAGCCGATGAACTTGCGGATCGTATCGCCATTATCAACGGCGGCAAAATCGCGGTTGAAGGCCAGCCAGAAGCGCTCAAAGCGGGTTTAGGCGCGGAATCGATTAATCTTACTTTCCAAGATGGCGACACAGCGGAACGGGCGCGTGATATTTTGACGACGATGGTCGAACGCACTCAAGTAGACCGCCGTACCTTGCGCCTTTATCAAGCCAATGCTGCTAACGCGATTCCTAATGTTGTTAACCGTTTAAACGAGGTCGGCTTAAATCCAATTTCGTTAACTTTGACTCAGCCCACACTGGACGATGTATTCTTGCAAGTTACAGGCAGTAACTTTGCCATTGAAACCGAAGAAGACTCCGCGCCTTTGGCAAAACCAGCATAAAGCAATTGCATCAAATAGCAATCTAATCAAATTTATCACTCAAGAGGAGATACATAACTCATGGCTGTAGCAGCCCGTAAACTCACTACCGAAACAACTTCCATCAGCAGCGCACAAATGCCGTTTGTGCTACAGGTGACGACACTCGCATGGCGGAGTCTGGTGACGATGATCCGCACACCCGCCGCTGTGCTTCCGGCTGTACTCATCAGCGTATTTTTCCTGCTGATCTATCAAGGCTCGTTCAGTGAAGCCGCGACCTTCTTACCCGGTTTAGGCGACAATTACTTGGCATTTATTCTGCCGTTCTCACTCATCAGCGCGGCCTTAAGCGGTTCGAGCGTCGTCGGGCAGAATATCGTGCGCGATATTGAAAACGGTTACTTTGATAAACTGCTGCTGACTCCCGTCAGCCGCGCTGCGCTTTTGCTTGGGCCGATCATCGCGGGTGGTGTTGTCCTTGCTTTGCAAGCGGCTATCGTCGTCGTGATTGGTCTGCTGCTCGGCATGGAAACCAAAACAGGAGTGCTTGGTGTGCTGGCTGTGATGGGTCTTTCGATGCTGGTCGGTATCGGCTTTGGCGGCTTCACCGTCGGTGTTGCGCTGCGGACGGGTAACGCCGGGGCGACCAGCGGCGCGAGCTTTCTGTTTTTCCCGCTCAGCTTTTTGACGGCAGCTAACGTCCCGTTGGAACTACTCACGGGCTGGATTAAGACCGCCGCGACCCTTAACCCGATTACGTATGTGTTGGAAGCAATGCGTTCCATCTTGCGCGTCGGCTGGGATGCAGACATCATCGCCAAAGGGCTGATCGGCTGCGCGGTGCTGTTTATTTTCCCCTATATTTTTGCGCTGATGAGCCTTCGCAGCCGCACCCGCCGCAAATAATTTTCATTGGTTGCGTCTACTGGGAGTGATACACAGGTCACTCCCTACGCCAACTAAATGAGCATTTTCACCTCAAGTTTTGCCCTCAATGATTTTGCATCCCGCCTACTTATCCGGCTCCAAAGAAATAATATTTAATTTGACACCGCGCACTGCGGCCTTTTTCTGATTAATATGCAC
>Ga0209591_10004380_pt1 | contig 16014 bp, 13 predicted proteins | sample MAT01_FD_187207 | JGI IMG/M metagenome (GOLD analysis project Ga0209591, IMG submission 187207) | Freshwater microbial communities from Lake Fryxell liftoff mats and glacier meltwater in Antarctica - MAT-01 (SPAdes) (version 2) | ecosystem: Environmental > Aquatic > Freshwater > Ice > Liftoff... | reverse complement strand
CACGAGGACAAGACCGTCATCCTCGGTGACCTCGGCATCATCCGGGGCAACGGCGGCCAGAACGTGCAGCGCGCCTGCTGGAACAGCCTCGACACCTGGATGACCAGCGACATCCCGACCGAAGCCCGGTGGCGTTCCATCAACTGGGGCGTGCTGAAACTTGTGAAACCCTGAGCGCGGATTGTTCAACAATTTTATGATGCACAGAAATACAATCCTCTTCACGACCCTGACGCTGTGCGTCGTGGGGCAACACCTCTGGCCTGTCCACGCGAAGGAGTTCGCGTCGCCTTCGACCCCATCAGCGAACGTCGTGGTCGCGGATATTGCCAAGCTGCCCCGCCTGGGGGTGACCACGGCGGGCATTGCGAATAGCATCATCCGCCCGCGCGATCCCTAGGACAGGGAAAGCCGGGTGAACCGGACCTATGTGCAGAACGACACCAGTTCGCTGGCGGTTTCAGCGGATGGTTTTCTCTACACGGACACGACGTGGGAGGAGGGACATCGTCCGGCGGGCACGTATCACGAAGGCGTCGCGCTGAACAAGGAGCGCCGCTTCCTTGCCCTGCGCCTCGACGACGCCCCCATCAAAGGCTCCCTGGCGCAATTTCGCTCCTTGAGCTTTGAAGTAAGACGGGTAAGCATCCGGCCATGAATACTGCCACGATCTCCACAAAGGGTCAGTTGGTCATTCCCAACCGATTTCGGAAAGCCCTGCATCTCCAGGCCGGCGACAAGGTCTCGCTCACGCTGGAAGGAGACAGAATACTCCTTGAGCGCGAGCAGCCAAGACGCGCCCGGTTGGTCGAGAAAAATGGACGCAAAGTCCTGGTGGCACCACCCGGCGCACCGCCCATGACGCCTGAAGTCGTCAAATCCCTGCTCGCCGACTTCCCGTGAGCCATCTGCTCGACGTGAACCTGCTTCTGGCCTGCGGGTGGAGTTCCCACGCCAGGCACACCGCCGCGCGTGCCTGGCTGGAGCGCCAGCCGGCCTTCACGGTCAGCTCGCTCACCGAAATTGGTTTCATCCGCGTCAGCATGACTCCGGCCTTTCGCGCCGCGTTTGCCGATGCCCAGACAGCACTGGCTGATATCACCTCCCGCAAACAGGCGCGCTGGGTGCCGGCGGACCTCCGTGCTGCCCGGCTCCCGGCCTTGACCAGCCATGCATACGTGACCGACGCCTACTTCGTCGAACTCGCCCGCGCGCACCGTCTCAAGCTGGCGACTCTGGATGACGAGTTATGCAAGAAACCATGGGCCGCCGGCATCGCCGAGAACCCGCTCTGATCCGCGCCCATGGCCGGCGACTTCCCCTACGACGTTTTCCTCAGTCACAGCGCGAAGGACAAGGCGGCGGTGCGCCCGCGGGCGGAGCGGTTGCGGGCGGAGCGGCATTTTCAGCTCCTCTCAATCCTCAACTTTCAACTCTCAACTTCCCCCCGGCCCCTTCCGGTTTGGCGACCCGCTGAACAAGGAGCGCCGCTTCCTTCCCCTGCGCCTCTCGGGCCAGCTCTTCTACAGAACGCCGATACCCGTCTGTCTGTTGTTCGGTGAGGAAAAAGCGGTACGGGTAGCGCGGTCATGGCGCACGACTTCATCTACGGCGGCAATCCCGGCACCATCCAGATTCAGAGCCTCACCGTGGGGCAAAGCGACACCGTCTCCATTATCGGCGTCGGCTTCGAGGCGCCGGAGAGCGCTACCTCACCTTTTCTACGTCCAACGAAATCTTCGTGAATGAAGACCAAAAGAACAATAGGGCCAGGGCAACGGCATCCGCGTGGCCCACTCCCTCACCGCCACGGACACCACGGAGACCATCAACCTCTATCCGCAAAACGCCGGGGCAACGGCGGCCAGAACGTGCAGCGCGCCTGCTGGAACAGCCTCGACACCTGGATGACCAGCGACATCCCGACCGAAGCCCGCTGACGTTCCATCAACTGGGGCGTGCTGAAACTCATCCAACCCTGAGCGCGGATTGTTCAACAATTTTATGATGAAGCTGTTTCAAAAACTGTTCGCGCAGGGCAAGCCGGAGGAAGTCGAGGCGAACGTCGAGGCGAACGTCGAGGCGAACGTCGAGGCGCTGCGGCAGGGGCGCTCGATGCTCGATTTCCTCGGCGAACAATCGAAGCGGCTGAATCGGACGCTTTCCAAAAGCGACCAGGCGCGAGTGGACGAATACTTCACCTCGGTGCGCGAACTGGAGCAGCGGCTGCACAGCTCGGAGGAATGGGAGCACAAGCCCAAGCCCGTCGTCGCCGCGCAAGCACCGGGCATCCGGCGGCTCACGCGCGGCGAGTATGCGAACACGATGCGCAACCTTTTCGACATGCCGGGCCGCGCTATCGCACGACAGAAGGTCGTCCCCTGTCCCCGTGAGCGCCGCCGGCAAATTTCAATCCGGGAAGCAGCAGCAAAACGTCGAGCCTTGGCCCAGTTCGCTTGTCACCCCGATCTGGCCGCCGTGCGCTTCGACAAGCGTTTTCACGATGGCGAGGCCGAGGCCTGCGCCCCCGGCGGTGCGCGAGCGCGCTTTGTCCACGCGATGAAAGCGGTCGAAGAGGCGGGGCAGATGCGCGGGCGGAATGCCTTCGCCGGTGTCGGCGACGCGAAACACGAGGACGCCATCCGCTTTTTCCACAGTGAGTGCGACGCTCTCACCCGCGGGCGTGTGGCGGAGGGCGTTGCTCACGAGGTTGCCTAGGATTTGCTCGAACGCGATGGCGTCGGCGCTCCACGGCAGCGATTCCGGCGCGGCGAGGGTGAAGGCGACGCCCTTTTCCGCGGCCATGCGCGCGAAGCGGCCATGCACGGTGCGTGCGAGCGCAGCGGCATCGCACGCCGCGCGATGCACGAGGCCGTGGCCGGCATCGGCGGTGGCGAGCGCGAGGAGATTTTCGGAAAGGCGGGAGAGGCGTTCTATTTCCTCGCGGCAGCTCGTAAGCGCGGCGCGGTAGTCCTCTGCGCTGCGCTCGCGGCGCAGGGCGATGTCCATTTCGCCGCGCAGGATGGCGAGTGGCGTGCCCAGTTCGTGCGCGGCATCGCCGATGAAGCGGTGCTGCGCGGCTTGCAGCGCCTGCGATTCGCGCTGAAGCCGGTGCGCGGCGGCGAGCACGGCGGCACGCAGCGCGACGAGGAACAGCACGCCGAATCCCGCCAGCGCAGCAGTCATCACCCAGGTGAATCGCGACACCGCGCGCGCCGTATCCGGAAGCAGCAGGCCGGCCTGCGAGTAGCCGTGCAGCTTCACGCCGGCGGCCGTGCCGAGGCCGGTTTGAATCGGGTAAGTCACCAGCCGCATGGGCCGTCCGTCCGCGCTGGCGAAGTCGTGGGACGTCCATGAAGGGAAGCTTTCCGCGCGGCGCGCGCCGGGTGCGAGCGGCGTGTCTCGCGGCGAGTTGCCTGAGGCGGCGACGAGGCGGTCCTCGGAGTCGAAGACCTGTATGAAAATGTCGCGGTTATAATCCGCGTGATTTCGCGTGAGGATGTCGGCGAGTTCGTCCGGCCACTGCTTTATGTTTTCCCACTGCTCCGCGAGCGTCTCCCCGAGGTAGCGCGAGCGGTCGCGCAGGGCGAGGTCAAGGAAGGCGATCTGCACCTTCGCATCCGCGTCGAGGGTGCGCCCCACCCAGCTCCGCAGGAATACGCCGGTAAGCACGAGCAGCGCGCTGACGAGGAGCGCGAAGTAAAGCAGCAGGCGGCGTTCGTCGCGGTTCATTCGGAGGCGGGTTCGCGGAGCACATAGCCCGCGCCCCGCACCGTATGCACGAGAGCCGCGCTGCCAGCGTGGATTTTCTCGCGCAGGCGATACACGGTCACGTCCACGACGTTGCTCATGGCGTCAAAATTGTCATCCCACACATGCTCCGACAGCACGGTGCGCGAGATGACGCGCCCCTTGTGCCGCAGCAGGTATTCGAGGATCGCAAACTCCTTCGCCGTCAGCTCCACGCCGCTCCCAGCGCGAGTCACCGTGCGGGTGCGCGGATCGAGCACGAGGTCGTCCGCGCTCAGGCAGACATCCGGCTCCGGCGCGGCGCGGCGCAGCAGGGCGTGGATGCGCGCGAGCAGCTCCTCGAAGTCGAACGGCTTCTTCAAATAATCGTCCGCGCCGCTGTTCAGCCCGCGCACGCGATCTTGCAGCGTGGCGCGCGCGGTCAGCATCAGCACCGGCGTCCGCCGCCTCTTTGCGCGAATTTTTTCCAGCACCTGAAAGCCGTCCATACCCGGTAGCATCACGTCGAGGATGATGGCGTCGTAGTCGTTCTCCACCGCGCTCCACGCTCCGTCGTCGCCATCGGCCGTCGCATCCACGGCAAAGCCCTCCTCGCGCAGCCCGCGCGTGAGCAGGGCGGAGAGTTTGCGGTCGTCTTCGATGAGCAGGAGTCGCATAGCGGAAGCGATCAGGTCTTTTTCCATCCACGGGTTTCATGCCAGCGCTAAATGACAAGGACGTGACACGCGCAGCCTTCCTGAATTTATTCGGCTGTCATCGTCCTGTCATTCAAAATGCCCACCTTGTTTTCTATTAAACACACTCTCAGCGCATTCATGCACCTCGCCAGCCTCGTGTTTCTGGCCGCTTCTTCCATCGCCAAAGAGGCGAAACCGCTCGATCTCATCCTTGTCGCCGGACAGGCGAATGCGGTCGGCTTCGATGCCGCGCCGAAGGATTTGCCGGCGGATGCGGGGGATGCGGAGATCCTTTTCTGGTGGCGCTGCGGCGATCCGGGATCGGATGAAAACGACTCGACGAGCGGCGGCGCGTGGACGCATTTACAAGCGCAGCCGCGCGGCAATCCGCAGCAGACGGAGAAGCCATTCGTCACGCGGCAGTATGGGAATTTCGCGCAGGCGGAGGGCGGCTTCGGGCCGGAGATGTCGCTAGCTCGCGGGCTGCGGTCGAAGGGCGGCGCGCGGCGCGCGGTAGTGAAGGTCGCGTTCAGCGGCACGGGATTGCGCGCGGACTGGAATCCCGCGAACGGCGCTTGTTTTCGCGCGCTGGTCGCGGAGGCGCAGGCGGCCATCGCGGCGGCGTGGGCGCAGGGCTTCGCGATGCGCGTGCGGGCGCTGGCGTGGGTGCAGGGGGAAAGCGATGCGAATGAAAAGGACGCGCCGGATTACGCGAAAAATCTCGCGTCGATGCTGGCGGCGGTGCGCCGCGAATTGCACGCACCGGAGATGATTGCGCTGCTTGGCGTGAACGAGCGCTACGGCCGCGGGAAGAATCCATTCATCGCCGGGATTGTGGCCGCGCAGGCGCATGTCGCGGCGAACGATGCGCGCAACGTCCGCGTTTCCACGGCGGCCCCGGAGCTCGTGAATGACGCGCACTTCAGCGCCGTCGGCACGCTCGCGGTGGGCGCAGCGTTTGCCGATGCCCTGCTGAAGGTGGAGGTGGCAAAATCGCGAGAGCCTTACAATACGGAGCCTGCGAAGACCGCGCCGCTTGCGGCGGAAGAGGCCGCGCGGCAGTGGAAATGGCCGGATGGTTTTCGCACGAGTGTCTTCGCCGCCGAACCGGACGTTCGCCAGCCGATCGCGATAGCGATGGACGGCCGCGGGCGACTGTGGGTCGCCGAGAGCTACACGTATGCGGAGCACAAGACCGGCTTCGCCGCCGACCTGCGCGACCGCATCGTGATTTTTGAGGACACGGATGGCGACGGTCGCCACGACCAGCGCACCGTTTTCTGCGATGGCCTCGAACGGCTCACCAGCATCGAGATTGGCTTCGGCGGCGTGTGGGTGCTCGCCTTGCCGCAGTTGCTATTTTTCCCCGATAAAAATGGCGACGACTGCCCGGACGGCCCGCCCGCTGTGCGACTCGACGGCTTCGAGTGGCAGCGCAGTCACCACACCATCGCAAACGGCATGCGCTGGGGGCCGGATGGCTGGCTTTACGGTCGCCATGGCATTCAGGCCGTGTCGCTGCTCGGCCAGCCGGGGACGCCGGACTCCGAGCGGATGAAAATGAACGTCGGCATCTGGCGCTACCATCCGCAGCGGCACACGGTCGAGGTTGTGTGCGAGGGCACGACGAATCCGTGGGGCATGGATTGGAACGAAGTAGGCGAGGCGTTTTTCATCAACACGGTCATTGGGCACTTGTGGCACGCGATCCCCGGCGCGCATTTCCGCCGGATGTATGGCAGCGATTTGAATCCGCATATTTACGCGGTGATCGAGCAGCACGCCGATCACGTCCACTGGGCGGATGGAGAGGAGTGGAACGACTGGCAGAAGCTCGGCACGACTGACGCCACTTCCGCGGCAGGCGGCGGGCACGCGCACACCGGGCTGATGTTTTACGCGGGCGACAACTGGCCCGATGCGTGGCGTGGAAAACTGCTGACGATCAATTTCAACGGACGCCGCGTGAACGTGGAGGACGTGGTGCGCGGCGGCTCGGGCTACGTGGGAAAGCGGCTGCCGGACACGGGCTTCGCGGCGGATGCGTGGTTCCGCGGGATTGATCTGCTCTACGGGCCGGACGGCGGCGTGTTCATCGCGGACTGGTCGGACGCGGGTGAGTGCCACGAGAACGACGGCGTGCATCGCACGTCGGGCCGGATTTTCAAAATCACGCACGGCCTGCCACCGCGTCCCGCCATCGCGGACATCGGCAAGCTCGAACAGACGGCGCTGCTACCGCTGCAGGAAATGAAGAACGAGTTTTTCGCGCGTCATGCGCGGCGACGTTTGCAGGAAGTCGCCGCGAGCGGCGCAGACCTCCGGGCGGTGCGCGAGACGCTGCGCGGGAAATTTGGCGGCGTCAGTGGCACAGTCGCGAAGCTGCGCGCGCTGTGGTCGCTCCACGCAGTAGGAGCGGACGATCCCGACTTTCTCCGCGCGCAACTCGGCCACGCCGACGAAGCCGTGCGGACGTGGGCCATCCGCCTTCTGCTCGACGACCGCGATGCGGTGACGCCCGCCACGACCGCCGCGCTCACCGCACTCGCACAAAAAGAAAGCGCCGCGTCCGTGCGCCTCGCGCTCGCTTCCGCGCTGCAACGCGTGCCGCTTGCTGCGCGTTCAGCGCTGGCCGCGCCGCTGCTCCGCCATGCCGAAGACGCGACCGATCACAACCTCCCGCAGATGCTCTGGTATGGCATCGAGGCGCTCGACGAAAACGAACTCGCGGCGCTGAATGCGGAGACAGCGCTGCCGCTTGTGCGCCGCTGCATTGCGCGCCGCCTCACGGAATCCGGTCGCGCCACCGCCGCGCTGCTTTCGCAAGCCGCCGCCACGCCCGCCGCGCACGCCGACATCCTGCGCGGCATGCGCGACGCGCTGAAGGGTCAGCGCCAGGCCCGGCCACCCGAAGGCTGGGCCAAGGCCCCGCCAGCCTTCGCCGCGAGCGCCGATCCCGCCGTCCGCGATCTCTTCCGCACGCTCGGCGGCATCTTCGCCGATCCGCTCGCGCTCGAAGCCACACGCCGCATCGTCCTCGATGCGCAAGCCGCCGCCCCCGCGCGAGGCGACGCGCTGCGTGCACTCATCGAAGCCCGCGCCGCCGGTCTGCGCGCGCTGTGCGAGCAGACGCTCGCCGACCCCGCGCTCACCACCACCGCCGCATCGGGCCTCGCACTGGAGGCCGATCCCGCCATTGCCGACGCCATCCTCCGCCAGTATCCCGCCACCGCCGCCGGAGACCGCGCCGCGCTGCTAGGCATCCTCATCTCGCGCCACGCCTGGGCCGCGCGCATGCTCGACGCCGTGGCGGCCGGCAAAGTGCCGCGCAAGGATTTGAGCGCTTTTCACGCACGGCAAATCCGCAGCTACAACGACCCCGCACTCACCGAAAGGGTGACTAAACTCTGGGGCGAAGTGCGCGATTCCTCCGCCGAGAAAACGGCGCTCATCTTGAAATGGACAACGCACCTCACGCCTGAAGTGCTCGCGCAAGCCGACTCCGCCAAAGGCCGCGCGATTTTTCAAAACGTCTGCGCCGCGTGCCACGTCCTGAACGGCGAAGGCGGCCACATCGGCCCCGACATCACCGGCGGCGCGCGCGCCAATCTCGACTACCTCCTGCAAAACATCGGCGACCCCAGCGCCGTCGTCGCGCGCGACTACCAACTCACTACGCTCACGATGAAAGACGGTCGCGCCCTCGCCGGATTTGTCCGCGCGCAAAACGACCGCACCGTCTTGCTGCAAACGCTGACCGAGGCCATCACCCTCCCCACCGGCGACATCTCAAAAACGGAAGTCGCCCCCATTTCCCTCATGCCCAAGGGCCTGCTAGAAGCGCTCGGCGAAACCGAAGTGCGCGACCTCATCCGCTATCTCATGGCGAAGTGACGCGCGCTGTCATGCTCGTGTCATTTTCCACCCGCAGGCTCCGCGCATGAAACAACCCACATTCTTCGTGACCCTCTGCATTCTCCTAGCCGTGGTCGTCGGCCCGGCCACCGCTGGAAATTCGTTTCCGCAATCTGCGAACATCGTTGATGTCACCAAGCCGCCCTACGACGCCAAGGGCGATGGCGTGACGGACGACACTGAGGCGCTCCAACGGGCCATCAATGAGAACACCGGGCAGCACCACATTCTCTATTTTCCACGCGGCACTTACCTAGTCAGCGCCACGCTCAAGTGGCCGAAGAAATGGGGCGGACGTGACAATTGGGGAAAGACTTATCTGTGCGGGGAGGATCGCGAGAAGAGCATCCTGCGGCTGAAGGACGCGACGTTCACCGATGCGAAGAAGCCCGAGGCTATCATGTGGTGCGGCGGGTTTGGCTCGGCGGATTGGTTTCACAATTACGTCGAGAACCTAACCTTCGATGTCGGCGCGGGGAATCCCGGCGCGACCGCGTTGCAGTTTTACTCGAACAACTCCGGCACGGTGCGTGACTGCCGTTTCATCGCGGGAGAAGGCAGTGGTCACACCGGACTCGACCTCGCGCATCGCGACATGAACGGGCCGCTGCTCGTGAGGAATTGCGAAGTCGTCGGCTTCCGGCGCGGCATCGCCACCGGGCACGCGGTGAACAGCCAGACTTTCGAGCACATCACGCTGCGCGGACAGACGGAGGTGGGTTTCGCGAACGAAGGCCAGTCCATCAGCATTCGTGAATTCACCAGCGACAACGCCGTGCCCGCGCTCTCCACCTACGGCACGCTCTGCCTTCTCGATGCGAAACTTACGGGCAGCGGCGATGCCACAAAGAAGCCCGCCATTGTGAACTACAACGGTGGACGCGTTTTTCTGCGCGACGTGAAGACGAGCGGCTACGGGCGCGCGCTCGGCGACGTCTCGCACACGCCGGACTCCGGCGCGGCATTTCGCATCAAAGGCGTGGACAAGTCGGGCAGCGCCGGGCCGGACATCACGGAGTATTGCTCCCATCCCGCGACGAGTCCGTTTACTTCGCCCGCGCAATCGCTGCGCATGCCCGTGAAGGAAACACCCGAGGTGTCTCGTGACGATCCGAAGACCTGGGCGAACGTGAATGACTTCGGCGCGGACCCGACTGGCAAAGCGGATTCCGCCGCGGCGATTCAGAAGGCCATGGACTCCGGCGCGACCACCGTGTTTTTGCCCGGCAGCTATAACCTGCGCTCGACGGTCACGATTCGCGGCAAGGTGCGCCGCGTCATCGGGCTCGGCGGCATGATCAATTACGGAAAGGGACTGCGCCCCGATTTCCGACTCGCCGACGGGGAATCGCCAGTCGTGCTCATCGAACATTTCGCGAACATCCACGGCGGGCTGGAAGTCGCCACGCGCCGCACGCTCGTCCTGCGCAGCGTCCAGGACTGCGACCTCACAAGCACGCCTGCCGCGGAGGGCGCGGAGTGGTTCTTCGAGGATGTCGTCACGCACCAGCTTCACCTCAAAAAGCAGAAGCTCTGGGCGCGACAGCTCAACATCGAGAATCAAGGCACGCACCTCATCAACGATGGCGGTGATCTGTGGATTCTCGGCTACAAGACCGAACGCGGCGGCACCCTGCTCGACACGCGCGGCGGCGGACGCAGCGAAGTGCTCGGCGGCTTCAGCTACACCACCACCGCGGGCAAACTCGCGCCGATGTTCGTTAACACCGACTCGTCCGTGTGGGCCTTCTTCGGCGAAGTCTGTTTCAGCGGCGACCCTTTCGCCGTGCTCATCCGCGAGACGCGCGGTGCGGGGACGAAAACCATTGGGAAGAATGACGGCCACACCACTCCCTACTCGGGACGCTCTATAAAACAGTAAGCAGTGATTTGAATCTTAACGTTCGTCCGCCCCTCTGTTAAAGACCACACCCATGAAAACGCCTTTGCATCGTCTACGTGCCGGGATCATTGGAACCGGTTTCACCGGGCCGGTTCACATTGAGGCCTTAAAGCGCCTGGGGATGCAGGTGGTCGCCATCTGCGGTTCCACCCGCAACGCCCAGGCAACGGCCGAAAAATGGGGAATCCCGGAAGTTTACGGCGATTATGATTACAAGGCGATGTATCACTCGCCAAAATGGATCCCAAAAAGATGGTGCCGTATCGCGTCGACACCGAAGATTTCGGCAGCCTCCTGCTCCAGTTTGGAAAATCGAAAAACGGCTTTGCCCAGGGAGTGCATGCCAACGCATCGATCTCGCAGGTCGCAGCAGGATGGAAGTGCAGCCTCTATATAGGAATCTATGGGACCAAAGGAAGCGTGCGATGGGATCTTCAACAGCCGAATGAAATTATCGTCGGCCGGCGTGAAGAACCGAACCAGGTTTTGCAGCGGGCGACGGCAGGGTTTTCGAACGATGTCGCCGGCTTCACCGATTATCCGGGTGGGCATCCTGAATGGTTTCCGGATAGCCACAAAATGCACTACCGGGCTGTTTACGAACACATCGCCAGCGGATGAAAGACGCCGGTGTTGTTTGCGACAGCCGAGGATGGACATCACGAGGTCCATCTATGCGAAGCCATATTAAAAAGCGATCGGTTGAAGCGCTGGGTGAAGATTTGATTCCAAAAACGCTACCCGTCCGACGGCAATGAATCTTTCTCTCGAAAACAAAGTGGCCATTGTTCAAGACTGCGTGTTGCGATGACTTCGGGACCGAGACGGGTGACACGTGTATCGGCGTCGCTACCGACCACATGATCGAGTCGTTCCGCAATAGGCTCTGGGCGGGCTACAAGACCGGCGCGGGAATTTAGGAGCGCATGGGATGACGACAAACCCTGCCTGTACATCCGCTCGGAAGGCGGCCCGGCGCTTCTTGGCGGCGCAACGTGACCCTCGAGCCCGGCAACTATCGCCTCGAAGCGCGGGTGCGTACCGAACGCGCCGGGTCGAAGGTTCGGTGAAGCACTGAATCAAATCCACCAAACCCATCCATTTACTGAAATGCATATCCCCAAGAGAATTCTCGTTGTCGTAGCGGCCTTGTTACTCTACCCCATTCTCTGTTCCGCCCAGAGCCAGGCCAAGGAACTGCCCCCGTTGGTTCCCGGCAAGCTCGACTGGGACTACCTCGGAAATTCATTCAGCGAGTTCGCCGTCGATGCCGAAAATGGCGTGGGGCGCTGGGTGCAGAACTTCGTGGACGAAATCGAGGTCACGCCCGACGGCACGGTGATCGTCAGCTGTGACTGGGATGAAGGCGGGCGCTGCCTCGGACTCTAAAAGGATGGCCGACCCAACGGAGCGGCCTTGGGCAAAAACGACCGCAAGGGCGGTCATAGGAATGGCGGATGGAGCACCAGCACCTCAGCGATGACCGTGGTGGGAAACGAAATCCTGTGTGCCAGCATCGATGGCGAGTTCTACCGTTTCGGCTGGACCCGGGTGACCTTGAAAGCCCGCAATTCCGCGACAGCTTCGTCCACGGGTTTGGTGACACCATGAATGATCAGTCTGCCACCAAGGTGATCGGGATGAATAGTCGGGGGAGTCTTGTCGCCATCGTTTTGGCCAATGGTTTCGTGGAGATCCGCGAGCGCAGTGGTCGGACGGTGCGACAACGCTTCGCAGCCCCTGGCGTCCATGATGCGGCGTGGAGCGCGGATGACCGGCTGTGGCTGGCCACCGCCGACGCGGTGCGGGAAGTGGACGTGACGGGCCAAGCCACCGGACGCACCGCCCCTGATCCCGGCACGCCCAGCGCGATCGCGGTCTCGCCGCAGGGGAAGTCGGTGGTCTGCGACGATAGCCTCCGGCAGCAGATTCGATTCTACGCCATCTCCGGGCCAGAGGTGCGGTGAGGTTTTGATTCTCATCCTCTCCGGAACGACGGCTTGAACTACGACCGGGTTCCGACAACTTGCCCCCATGAATCAGCCGGCAGATCGCAGGCCGTTCGCGAAGCTGTTGGACATCACCCGGCGTCTCGAGTTCCGCCCGCATCGCATCACGCATCTGCTGGATGCCCGAGGGCGGCATGAGCTCGAGCTGCCGGCGGGTTTCCCGTTCATCGTCAGCCTCTTTCATTTCCGGGCCGGGGAGATCACTCCGCGGCTGACCTGGCACCAGCGGCTGGAACTGCTCGTGCCCCTGGACGGACCGCTGAGCGAGCGCATGGGGGACCGGCTCGCGGAACTGCTGCCGGGCGACGTCCTTGTCGTGGATCACCTCCAGCCCCACCAGGTCGTGGACCAGCCGGGCCTGGACACCCGGGCCATCGTCATCTCCTTCCTGCCGGAATGCGTCTTCACGCCAGGTTCGCCGCCGGCCGACAGCGCCTTCCTGATCCCCTTTCACCGCCAAGCCGGGGCCGGACCGCAGGTGCTTCGGGCCGCCTCGCCGCGGACCGGGCTGGCCCATGAAGCGCTGGCCAACCTCGTGGCCTGCTTCTTCGACCGCCGCGACTTTCACCGCGAAGCCGGCTGCAAGGCCTGGCTCCTCGTTTTTCTGCACGCGCTGATCCAGGAGTTTCGTGGTTCGGCGCCCGCGCGGATGGAACTCCTGCGGCGGCAGCAGTGGGCGGCCCGGCTCCAGCCGGTCTTCAACCATGTACGCACCCGTTACCCTGAACGGCTCTCCGTCGAGGACGCCGCCGCCCTGTGCGGCATGAGCGCGTCGGTGTTCGGCCGGGTCTTCCGGCAGGTCGCCGGCATGACCCTCGTCACCTACCTCCATCACGTTCGCCTGGCGCACGCGGTGGAGCTCCTGGAGCAGACCGCCGATCCCATTGCGGACATCGCCATCCGGCTCGGCTTCAGCGATCAGAGCCACTTCAACCGCCGGTTCCGGAAGACGTTCGGTCGGACCCCCGGCGAACACCGGGCCGGCCTATCCCGCCGGCACCGCTGAACGGCCGCAGCCCTGGGCGGGGTGGGGGCCCCCGAGGATTATCGGGAAGCAGAAGCGGGAAGGTCACCGGACTCGTGACCGTTGATCCGGGATGACGATTTCATTCAAACGTCCAACGGATTCGTTCAAGCAGGCGGACCGCATTTCATGCGATGCAGAGTCCATTTACAGTACAGGGCACGAGATTCTTCGTGCCCTTTTTCTAAAGTCATCACCTTTATCTTTATGAACACACACTTACACACCCCCTCCTTGGCGATAGGCAGGGACGCAATCCAAAGCTGGCTGCGCGCCCCGCTTCTCGGACTGTTGATCGTTGCCGCGTGCTTCGCTCAAAGCCTCTCCCTCAAGGCTGACACCATCCTCTTCGTGTATGCGCCGAGCGGGGGTGTGCCGACGGAGACTGATCAGGCACTGATCACGGAATTGACCGTGGGCCTGGGGCACACGGTGACGCTGCGCGGGGTCACCAGCGCGGCGGAGAAGCCGGCCGCCAGCGAAGCCGACGCGGTGGACCTGGTGGTGGTCAGTGAATCGGTGTCTTCGGGCAACGTGGCCGACGCGTTCAAGGACGTGACCAAGCCGGTGCTCCTGCTGGAGGGGTTCATCGCCGACGACATGGAAGTGGCGACGCCCGGAACCGTTCTGGATCAGACTCAGGCGGAGATTCTCAACCCGGATCACCCGCTGGCGGCCGGCCTGAGCGGGACGGTGGACCTCTACCGGGCCCCGAAAACCCTGATCACCTACACCGGCCTGACGCCGGCGGCCATCAACATCGCCGCCGCCCTCGGCACGCCGGACCTTTCCGTGCTCGTGGCCTATCTGCCCGGCGCGGAGATGCTCAATGGCTTTGTCGCCCCGGGCCGGCGGCTCTGCCTCGGCCTGCACTCCGCCGTGCCCGAGCAATACACCGCCCAGGCCCGGGCCCTCTTCCGCGCTGCGGCAACGTGGGCGCTTGGTCTGCCCGTGGAAACGAGTCGCGCTCAAACCAAGCCGACCATCGCCCGAAACCCCGCCGATGCCCCTGTATTTGTGGGGCAGCGAGCTGAATTCATTGTGGACGTGCGCGGCTCGGACCCGTTGTCATATCAGTGGCAGCGCGGGACCAGCGACATCGCCAGCGCCACCAGCAGCATCCTGCGTTTCACCGTCACGTCTGCCGACGACGGCGCCACCTTTCGCGTGGTAGTGACCAACGCGCTCGGCTCGGTGTCCAGCCTGCCCGCGACGCTGACCGTCCTGCCGGATGACGGGCGGAAAGTGTTGGTCGCCTTCTCGGAAACAACCGGCACCTCGACCGCGAACCTTGGCAACCTGGGTGGTGGCGGGAAATTCGCCCTGGCCAGCAACTATCCCCAGTTCTCGGCCAAGGTGCCGACCGGTCCCTTTGCCCCTTCCGGCAATACGGGCTCGGTGGACTTCGGGGCGATTGAGGACGGACAGGGCGGCCGGGCGATCGACTTCAGCAATGATTATGGCAATGGGATCGGCGCCTACAACGCCCTGACCATCTGCGGCTGGCTCAATTTACGGGATCTCCGGGTCGGACCCGGGGGTAATCGCATCGCCTTCGCCGCGACCAGTGTGGGCGGTTCCGGCTTCGATCTTGTGCAAAACTCGGATGGTGGCCTGAGCCTTGGCATCAACGGGGTCCCTGATGGCGCCCCCGCCAGTTCGCCGGGCATCATCACCGAAGATCCGGGTGCCGGGCCAGCCAATTGGATCTTCTTCGCCGTCACGTACGACTCTGCCGCCGTCAGCGGAAATGTGTCGTATTATTTCGGGCGGGGTGATGCGGCGGCGAGCCTCGACACTGCGTTGGACAACGCGGGTGGCCCCATCGGGTCCACCGGTCAACTGGCCTTGGGCAATTTCGCCGCGGTGGACCTCAATCGCAATGTTCAGGGTCCGGAGAACAGCCGCGTTCTGCGGGGGCTGATGGACGAGTTCCGGATCTTCAATATGGTGCTTTCGCCCGCCGAAATTCAGGCAGAACAGAAGTCATCCCTCGAAGTGCCTCCAGTGGCCCTTACCGCAACGCTGGCGGGTGGCAACGTGATCATTTCCTGGCCGGCGGGAAGCACCTTCCAACTCCAGGGCCGTGACCAGGTCAATCAGGGCAATTGGTTGAATGTGGGCACCTCCCCGATCCTCGTCGGTGGTCAGCAGACCGTGACGCTGCCGGTATCCGGTTCCAGCCAGTTCTACCGCCTGCAGGGTCAGTAGGCAGGTCCAGCAACGAGGAGGGCGGGTGGCGCTGGCTCGTCACTCGCTCTCCGATTGCGCTCCAATGGGCAGTCATTCGTCTATCCCTGTCCCCCTCCAGCTCATTGACCGAGAACATCCGCAAGGACGAGCCGTGGCGTCGGTCCTCGGCCCGGTTGATGCGAGGCGAGATTCTTCGGTACCTTGGATGACGGTTTCCTCGGTGGATTTGCGATACACACTCAGCCAGCGAACCCTGAAACTCCTGTTCGTCTCCCTAGCCCTGCTCGCCACGTTTTCGCTCTCTGCGGCTGATCTGCTCCGCGTGCTGCCGGTGACGGACGAAGTCATCATGCTGCATTTCCGGGAGGGGCACATTGACTGCAACGGCGTGCGCCCGGATGGCACCTTCGAGCCGCCGACAGAGAACCGGGTTGATTCCGGCCAGTTGATTGAACCGTCGGTCTTTGGCGACGCCGCAGGCTATCGGATCACCAGTTCAAACGACCCGGCGTTTGGCGATGGGCGAAGTCCCGTCACCGTGGG
>Ga0209591_10004373_pt1 | contig 16035 bp, 10 predicted proteins | sample MAT01_FD_187207 | JGI IMG/M metagenome (GOLD analysis project Ga0209591, IMG submission 187207) | Freshwater microbial communities from Lake Fryxell liftoff mats and glacier meltwater in Antarctica - MAT-01 (SPAdes) (version 2) | ecosystem: Environmental > Aquatic > Freshwater > Ice > Liftoff... | reverse complement strand
TGCGGTCGCATCAGATGCGGTAACATCAAGTACATGCGCACCACGCTTGATATCGACGAGGACATACTGCAGGCGGCCAAGGAAATCGCCCGCCGCAGTCGGCGCAGCGCTGGTGCGGTGATCTCGGAGCTTGCACGCCGCGCGCTCACCGAAACGGCGCAAACAGCCACGCGTGCCGCGCCCGCCGAGCCCCAAGCGTTCTACGGCTTCAAGCCACAGGCCGCGCGCGGCCTGCCGGTGACCGACGAGATGGTCGACCGTCTGCGCACCGAGGCGGGCGATTGATGCGCGGATTGCTCGACATCAATGTGCTGCTCGCACTGTTCGACGCCGATCACATCCACCACGCGCTGGCGCGCGACTGGCTCGGCGCGCACATCCGTGAGGGCTGGGCGTCCTGTCCGATCACCCAGAATGGTTTCGTGCGCATGGTCGGCCAGAGCGCCTACCCCAAGCCGATTCCGCCGGCTGCAGCGATTGCCATGCTGCGCGACGCCACGGCGACCCCGCACCACGCCTTCTGGGCGGACGACATCAGCATCCTCGACCGTGCGCGCATCGACGCGACGCGCATCCATGGCCCGCGGCAGTTGACCGATGTCTACCTGCTGGCGCTGGCGCAGTTCCACGGCGGGCGCTTCGTCACCTTCGATGATGGCGTGCAGGTCGGCGCGCTGCGGCGCGCGGCGGCCAAACACCTCGTGGTGATCTGAGCCACGCGCAACATTGCAGTGCATGCACCGAGGCGGGATCATCGGCGCCCATGCGTCTGAACAAATTCATCAGCGACAGTGGACTGTGCTCGCGGCGCGAGGCCGATCGCCTGATCGAGCAGCGCCGGGTCACGATCAACGGCCGCACCGCCGGCATCGGCGTGCAGGTCGGCGAGAGCGACGAGGTCAAGGTCGACACTCAGGTGGTGCGCGCCAAGACCCGCGGTGGCGTCAAGGTTCGGGTCTACATCGCGTTGAACAAACCGCCCGGTATCACCTGCACCACGGAGAAGGGCGTGCGCGGCAACATCGTCGACTTCGTCGACCACCACGAGCGCGTGTTTCCGATCGGGCGCCTGGACAAGGATTCGGAGGGATTGATCCTGTTGACCAACGATGGCGACATCGTCAACCAGATTCTGCGCGCAGAGAACCGGCATGAGAAGGAATACCTGGTAAGCATCGATCGGCCGATCAGCGACGAGTTCATCACCCGCATGGCGCGCGGGGTGAACATCGGCGAGGCGACGACGCTGCCGTGCAAGGTGTCGCGGTTGTCGAAGTACGGTTTCCGCATCGTGCTCACCCAGGGCCTGAACCGCCAGATCCGCCGCATGTGCGAGGCCTTCGGCTACAGCGTGCAAACCCTGCAGCGCGTGCGCATCATGAACGTGCGCCTGGACCGGTTGAAGCTCGGCCAATGGCGCAAGCTTACGGCGGCAGAGCTGGCCGGCTTGTTACCCCAAAGCGAAGCGCGGCATCCCACCTAAGGCAGGTCGTCCCGACCTGCCATCGGGATCGCGACGGCATTGATTTCGGCAACGCGCCGCGCGGCGGGTCGGGACGACCCGCCCTACGTGTTTCGACCGCTTCGGTTGACGTTATGCACCGCGCGGCGAGTCGAGACCCGCCCTCCGCGGCGTTGCGCAACGTGCGCGCGGTTACGTGCTTCTACAGCTTGCGCACCCGGAAACTGCGTCCCTTGATCTTGCCCGCGCGCAGTTTGTTCAGCGCGTTCTCCGCCTGCGCGCGCACGATCGCCACGTAGCAGCGGGTAGGAAACACGTCGATCTTGCCCACCGCATCGGCGGCGAGACCTGCAGTGCCGGTCAGCGCGCCAAGAATGTCGCCCGGCCGCACCTTGTCCTGGCGGCCACCGTCGATGGCAAGCGTCGTGAACGCAGCGACCAGCGGTTTTCCCTTGCCACCTGCAGTCGACAGCTTGCCCCAATGCAGCGGCGCGCCCTGCTGCGCTTCGATCGCATTCGCACGCGGTGCTTCCTTCGGCACGCACAGGCTCAGCGCCACACCTTTGGCACCAGCACGGCCAGTGCGTCCGATGCGGTGCAGATGGATGTCGGCATCGGATGCCATGTCGTAGTTGACCACCATCGGCAGGTCGACGATGTCGAGCCCACGTGCGGCCACATCGGTCGCTACCAGCACGCTCGCGCTGCGATTGGCAAAACGCACCAACATCTCGTCGCGCTCGCGCTGGTCGAGCTCGCCATGCAGGGCCAGCACGCTGAAGCCGCGGCGCGACAGATCATCGGCCACCGCGCGCGTATCGTGGCGCGTATTGCAGAACACCACCGCCGATTGCGGCTGCCGATCACACAGCAGTTGCGCCAGCGCGTCGGGCTTGCGCGCTTCATCGACTTCGAAGAAAACCTGCTCGACCTCGTCATGGGTCAGCGTCGAGGCGACCGTCACCGCCAGCGGATCGCGCTGGAAGCGCGCACTGATCGCACGGATCTCATCCGGATAGGTCGCCGAGAACAGCAGGGTCTGGCGCTTGGCCGGCAACTTCGAAGCGACCGCACCGATATCGTCGGCGAATCCCATGTCCAGCATGCGGTCGGCCTCGTCGAGCACCAGCACGCGGATCGCGGCCAGCGGCAACGCCTCGTGCTCGATCAACTCCAGGATGCGGCCGGGCGTGCCGACCACGATGTGCGGCTCATGCGCCAGCGAGGCCAGGTGCGGACGCAGCGGCACGCCGCCGCACAGGGTCAACACCTTCACGTTGGGGATGAAGCGCGCGAGCTTGCGGATCTCCTTGCTGACCTGGTCGGCCAGTTCGCGGGTCGGGCACAGCACCAGTCCCTGCAGCTTGACCGCGCTCGCATCCAGCGCTGCCAGAATCCCGAGCGCGAAAGCGGCGGTCTTGCCGCTACCGGTCTTGGCCTGCCCGAGCACGTCGCGGCCAGCGAGGATCGCCGGCAGGGCCGCGGCCTGCACCTCGGTCATCGCGGTGTATTCGGCAGCGGCGATGGCCTGCTGCAGCGGGGCGGTCAGTGGCAGTGCGATGAAGTCGTTCATTGCCCATCATCGCATTCCGACGCGGATGCTGCTGGCGCCGCGAGCGCTGCTTGCCGCAATTCGGGGACAGCAGCAACTGCGGGATCGGCAACTGCGCAACTGCGGGACAGCGATCCATTTGGCAAACGGGAAGAACGAGGACATCAGGCACTTGGCAACCAGTGCGGTGCAAGACGTGCCTGTCCTTGAGCCACTCCCTTGAGTTGCTCGTGATCATCCCACGCAGATGAGTGCAGCCCGTCGACTGTCTGAAACCCTCGATCGCCTGTCAGCAAACGATGCTCGGAGCCGAGCTGCAGGCAACATGCAGCTTGCAGGGCAGCAGGTGTGCGCAGGCCGAATCGGGCGCGCAGTTCGGTGGCGAGTTCGATGACATTGCCGTCGAGCTCGATCCAGATCAGATCGGGCAGGTTGAACAAGCCATCAAAAATCGCCAGCCGTCCCGGAGCGCCCGCCTTCATGAGTAACCACTTGGGGGCAGTCGGCAACCACCCGGGGACAGGCAACTTCACGAGGACATGCGTCCGTACGGCAGGCGGGAAAACGTAATAGATCAATAGGTTAGCAAGTAGTTTGGTGCGAAACATTCCGGTGCAAAAATATGCCTGTCCCCGAGTCAAAATATGCCTGTCCCCGAGTTTCCGTCCCCGAGTTTCCCGAGTTTCCCCCGAGTTTCCGCCCGAGTTTCCGCCACGAATGCAACAAGCATCGTCTCGCGCGCAAACCAAGCACAGGCACTACGGTTCGAAGCCACTGCCGAACACCGCGTCGAACAGGCCGCCCTGGATGTTGGCCTGCACGGTGTTGTTGCCGAGGTTGGTGTCGTTGTTGGACGAGGACACCACGCCGGCGACAAAGATCGAGCCGATGAAGCGTTCCATGTTGATCGAGCAGATGATCGAGGCACCGACTGCCAGCGAGGCCACGGTGGCCGCCGGGCTGCAGGTGATGCTGACGTTGGTCGCGGTGGCGGGCACGTTGGAGAAACCGCAGCTCACGTTGCTCGCCGTGTTCGGCCCGTTGTTGGTGCAGCGTAACGTGTTTCCAGCGCGACCTGGCGGTGGCGGTACCGGTGGCACCTGCTGCGCGGCGGCGAGGTCGGCCGCGACGCTGCCGGGCCCGGCACCGACCAGCAGCGCGACATAGGGGAAGGTCCAGGGGTCGAGCCCGTCGCCCTGGATCGAGCGGATCGCGCCGATCATGCGGTCGCTCGCCAGAAAGCCGGTCATGGTGCGGTTGGCGACCAGCGGGATGTAGAACTCGTAGCTCGCCTGACTGCCCAGCGGCCACAGCGGCGCATTCGGGTTCTGCGCGTCGCGTCGCGGGAACTGGAACGCGGTGCCACCGGGTACGGCGACGATTGGCAGCGCCGCGCCCGAGCTCGCCGCCTGCGGGCAACCGGCGATGCGCAGGTTGCCGCCGAAGCTCTGGTCGGTGATCGCCTGATTGGTGAACTCGATGAAGTTGCCCGAGCCGTTCATCGCGCGGTAGAAGCAGCGGATCGGCGCATTCACCGGATCAACCAGGATCGATGCCCCGGACGGCGGGACGAAATGCACGGACATCAGCCGCCCCACGGCTGGCGAGGCGATACCCGCCATCGTGATTCGCGTGTAAAAGCCCTGTCCCACCACCGGCTGCGGCGGACTCGCGATGGTGCCGTGAGACAGGAAGTAGCCGGTGCCATTGGTGGTAAAGCCGGTCGTGAAGTCGGTCGCCGGCGTGTAGAACAGTGGGCCGGACAGCCACTGCACCGCCTGTGCGTGGGCGGCGGGCGCTGCGCAAGCAGCGGCGAGGGCGAGGGCAAGCACGGGCAGCGGACGCAGGCGCATGGACGAGTAGCTCGGTAGGGGCTCGGGTTCCAATACGCAGAACGGGCGGCAAACCCGCAACGTCGGTGCTGTGCGCACCGGCAGACGAGGCGGGAACGAAGAACCTGACCGTCCCGGACGTTGGGAACGAAGAACCTGACCGTCCCGGACGTTGTCTGTCCCGGAATCATCAAGACACCTGGCTCACCACCAGCGCCTGCCCGAACCGATCGGCTGCATCCCACGCCTCGAAGCTGAGTCACACTAGACCCACAGCTCGCCCGTCACGTCGTCCCCAACGCAGCCTGACGTCAACCCAACGGCCTCCAAAAAAACAGGGCGCCTCGCCGCGATGCCCGACCCATACATCCTTGTCCTTCTGATCATCGGTTTTCTGATCGCGCTGGTGGCTTGGCTGCCGCTGGTTTTCCGCAGGGCTCCGCTTTCCCTGCCGATCGTCTGCATCGTGCTGGGATCGGCGCTGTTCAGCCTGCCGCAGGTCGGGTTCGACCCGATGCCCCAAGCCTATCCGCAGATCACCGAGCGGCTGACCGAGTTCGTGGTGATCATCGCGCTGATGGGTGCGGGACTGAAGATCGACCGCGTCTTCAGTGTGCGGCGATGGGGCGTCACCTGGCGGCTGCTCGGGATCACCATGATGCTGTCCATCGCTGCAATCGCGCTGGTTGGATTCAGCATCCTCGGGCTGGGTTTGGCGGGCGCAATCCTGCTGGCCGGCAGTCTGGCCCCGACCGATCCGGTGCTCGCGTCGGATATCCAGGTCGGTGCACCGCAGGAAGGGCGCGAGGACGAAGTCCGCTTCGGCCTGACGTCCGAGGCGGGATTGAATGACGGCTTGGCCTTTCCGTTCGTGAACCTTGCCATCGCGCTGGCGCTGGTCGCTTCCGGAGAACAGACGGACTGGTTCACGCACTGGCTTGCTGTCAGCGTTGTGTGGGAGATCGGCGCTGGTCTCGGCATCGGTTGGGCCATCGGCTGGCTGTTCGGCTGGCTGACCTTCGTGCTCCCCACCAACACGCGGCTGGCAGCGACCGGCGGCGGATTCATCGTCCTGGCCGCCACCTTCATCTCTTATTCGGTGTCGGAGATGCTGAACTGCTACGGCTTTCTCGCCGTCTTCGTCACCGCGCTCGCCTTCCGTCACGCCGATCGCAACCATAACTTCCACGTCGAGATGCACGACTTCATCGAGCAGGTCGAACGCATGGCGATGATGGCGGTGCTGGTGATGTTCGGCGGCGCGCTGGTGTCGGGACTGCTTTCTCCACTGAGCGCCGTCGACGCGGCGGCGGCATTGTTCATCGTGCTGGTCGTGCGCCCGCTTGCAGGCCTGATTGGTTTTATCGGATGGCGAAGACCGTTACGCGAAAAGATGATTCTGGCGTTCTTCGGTATCCGCGGTGTCGGCTCGTTCTACTACCTCGCCTACGGACTCAACAACGCCGCGTTCGACGGCGCCGATCGTCTGTGGGCGATCGTCGGGCTGATCTGCCTGCTATCGATCCTTCTGCATGGAATCACCGCCACACCCGTGATGCGCTGGTTCGATCGTAGCCAAGGGCGCGATCCCGATGCCGAGACCCCCGCTGGCAAGGTTGCAACGATCGGACGCGACGCGTCATCCTGACGTCGTGCAACCTGTAGTCCGCGCGGAATCCAAGTTGAGCGCGGCCGGTCCTTCCGCACCAAGCGCCGGACGAGGATGTGAAACCCTGCTTACGAGGCACAACGTGCCCAAGCGCGACCGACCGGTTCGGCGTCGACGCTGCCGCGGTGATTCAGCGCCGTCGCTCCGCCAGCGTGCGGACTGAGAAAATGCGGCCAAGTGAACACCGCCGTCACGCGGCCACTCGGTCCTGTTGCTGTAGATTCCCAGAGACAGGGCCACTGCTTGAAGCGCGTACTAATGCAAGGAACATTCAGAAGGAGTCTGCCCCGAAACGAAACAGGCTTTGGATTGGCGTGATTTCGCTCGGAGGAGTAGGGCGCGTCGTGCACTATTCGACTACCACTTTGCTGTCCGACACATTTTCGCAGGGCCCAACCCATGGACCGTTCACGGCAGACGGAAACTGTCCGGTGTTCAGGATGACTTGCCGGAGTTGCGAAGTCCTGTTTGGCAATCGAGGGCTTTCGACACTCAACTCCTTCTATGAAATATTCATGGGAGAGGGTGCGTTCGAGATCAACGGCTTTGAGATGGAGAGCCTGCCTGCGGGGCGGTTCAATATCAACGCCCAATCGAACCGGGGACCGATCAGATCGGAGAATTACACAGATCGGTTGCTACGCCTCGGTCAGGATCGGGAGAATGAAGTTGTCTATCGAACAAACCAATGCGCGTCCTGCGACGCTGCGCGGATCTACGAACATCAGGCAGTGTATGTGGACGGGGACCTGAACGTACAGGATCTCGAGTTCCGGACTGAACGCGACCAGCTTCGCTTTCGACTTTTCCAGAATGGCTCGCCGACCGCTGATGTCGTGTGTCTGCCGTAAAGAGCGCAAAGCAACTCGTTCGAACTTTGTGTGCCCCGCCAGCCTGCAAAACGCGGTGTAATGGCATCAACTGGGCGCGCGGAAAAAAGACAGACTTCAACCACTTGGCAACTAACACGGTGGTGCGAATCATGCCTGTCGCCGCATTCAGTCCCCTGATTCGCAAACCCATCGCTCGCTCCGAGTAGTGACCTGCCAGGTCGGCACTGTGCGGCAGTCGGTGCATGGCCGTTCCGATGACCGCATCGTGCGTTTGCAGTTGGATGGTCGGATCGACACCGACTGCGGCTTCAGCGACCAACGCCTGCAAGCGCCGGTGCAGAAAGCGCCGGTCTCCGAACCAGTCCCTGTCTCCGAACCAGTCCTTCAGAACATGCCTGTCCCAGAATTGCTGTCCCAGAACTGCTCTTCCCAGAATTGCTTCCCAGAATTGCTTTAGAACATGCCTGTCCCGGAACTGCGGTCGTCCCGGAACTGCGGTCTCGGAACTGCCGGAATTGGTGCCGAATTGTCCCGAATTGGTCCGACTCTCCGAATCGGTTCGATTTGTCCCCGAATTACGCTGCGCGACGCCGGTTAGTGGCCCCCGGCGGTCGCCCGCCAATTGCTTGGAGTGGGCCCATGACTTCACGCGCTTGCTACAAAGCCGTGACGCGTGGTTAACATGTGCGGTCGGGTCCCATGATGGCGGGTGGCCCGGGGCCGCAAGATTGCGGTCGCAGCGTGGCTCCCGAAGGGGGCGTGCGCTCGCCGCATCGTCCGGCTGCCGGGGGGGCGGTGGCCAGGCCAAGACCATCATCGCAACACCAAGGAGAGAATCATGAAGTCCAATCGTCACGCTCCCCTCCGCCGATCGCCGCTGGCGATTGCCGTGTTCGCAGCCATTGCCAGCCTGCCCGCGTTCGCACAGTCACAAGACGCCAAGCAACTCGAACGGATCGAAGTCACCGGTTCGCGCATCAAGCGCGCCGCGATCGAAGGCCAGTCGCCGATCTTCACCCTCACCCGCGAGGACATCGCAAAGAGCGGTCTGACCTCGATCGGCGATGTGCTGCAGGAGCTGACCACTGGCGGCAAGGCGCTCAACGCCAAGTTCAACTCGTCGGGCAACTTTGGCTATCCGCCGGATGGCGGCGGTATCGGCGCCGGTTCCGCGCAGGTCGACCTGCGGCATCTGGAGTCCAAGCGCGTGCTGGTGCTGGTCGATGGGCTGCGTTGGGTCAACGAATCCTCCGCGTCCGGAGTCGGCAGCGCCACCGACCTCAATACCATTCCGATCGCGATCGTCGAACGCATCGACGTTCTGGAAGACGGCGCATCTGCCATTTACGGTTCAGACGCGATTTCGGGCGTGATCAACATCATCACCCGCCGCAAGTTCGACGGTGCCGAACTGACCACGTACTACGGCGAGTACGACGAAGGCGACGGCGAAACCACCAAGGCCGACGTCACCATCGGTGGCGGCGGGGAGCGCTTCAATGCGGTGTTCGCGGCCAGCTACGTCGAGCAGAAAACCGTGTTTTCGAAGGACCGCGATCAGGCGCGGGAGCCGGTGCCCGGCACCGGGGTGACCCGCGGTTCGTCCGCGACTCCGCAGGGTCGATTCATCTTTACCGATCCGCGGACCCGCAACGATCTGGACATCACCCTCAATCCCGGAACCGGCACGCCGCTCTACAACCCGGCCAACCCGACCAGCGGGAACAGCACCTACAATCCGTTCGACATCACCGACCGCTTCAATTTCTCGCCGTTCAATCTGGTGTTGACGCCGAACAAGCGCAAGAGCCTGTACACCCAGGTGCGCTATGACTTGACTAGCGATGTGACCTGGTACGTCAAGGGCCTGTACAACACGCGCGAGTCGCTCAACCAGGCGGCACCCGAGCCGATCTTCCTGGGCTCCGACGCCGGCTCCGGCGGCCTGGCCGACACGGTGTCTATCTCGCGCCTGAATCCGTTCAATCCGTTCGGTATCGATCTGATCTCCGGCCAGAATTTCTTCCTGCTGGCGCGGCGTCCGCTGGAAGGCGGTCCGCGTTTGTATGCGCAGGAAGTCGATACCTACTACTTTGCCACCGGTTTGCAGGGCGGATTCTCCTGGGGCGATCGCAGTTTCGCCTGGGACGTGAACTTCGTCGATACCGAAAGCAAGGCCGACCAGATTGCGCGCAACACCTACAACGTGCGCGCCATCGCGACCGCATTGGGCGATCCGGCCGTCTGCGCGGCGACCCCGGGTTGCACACCGCTCAACCTGTTCGGCGGCCAGGGCACCAACGGCCAGGGCACGATCACGCCCGCGATGCTGCGCTACATCCAGCCGATCACCAAGGACACCAGCAAGAACGCGCTGCAGCAGTTCGCGGCCAACCTGACCGGCGATCTGTTCGCACTGCCGGCCGGGCTGCTGGCTTTCGCCACGGGCTACGAGCATCGCAAGTACGACGGTTCGTTCACCCCGGATGCGCTCAAGATCTCCGGTGAGTCGAACGACGTTTTGGCGCAGGCGACCTCGGGCGAGTACGACGTCGACGAGTACTTCGTCGAGTTCAGCGTGCCGCTGCTGGCCGATCTGCCGCTGGCCGAGCGCCTGGACCTGAGTTTGGCCGGACGCTACTCCGACTATTCCACGTTCGGCGGCGAGACCACTGCCAAGGGCGGCTTGCGCTGGCAGTTGTCGGACCAACTGCTGGTCCGCGCGACCTATGCCGAGGGCTTCCGCGCCCCCAGCATCGGCGAGTTGTTCGGTTCGGCCACCCGCTTCGACGCGGTGCTCAACGATCCGTGTTCGAATAACGTCACGCCCAACTGCCGTGCCCTCGGCGTTCCGCTCGGTTACGAGCAGATCAATCCGCAGATTTCGGTCACCACCGGCGGCAATGCCGCGCTGGACCCGGAACTGGCCGACAGCACGTCGGCGGGCTTCGTCTACAGCCCGGCCTGGACCGATGATCTGTTCGGCACTCAGAAGTTCGATATCGAGGTGACGTACTACAAGCACGAAATCGACGGCGCCATCCGCGCGATCGACGCGCAGGATCAGCTCGATCGGTGCGTGGCCTCGGGCAGCGCCACTTCGCTGTTCTGCCAGGGCATCGCGCGCACGCCCACCGGGCAGATCAACCAGTTCGCCAATCGGCTGGTCAACATCGGCCGGATCGAGACCGATGGCTACGACTTCAAGCTCAACTGGAGCGGGCCCGACACCGACTGGGGTCGCTTCGACCTGTCGTGGCAGAACACCTTCGTGAGCGACTACGAAGCCGTAGCCCTGGGTGCGGTGCAGCCGCAGCAGGAAGGCCGCGAACTCAACGACGGTGCGATTCCGGAGTGGCAGTCGAATCTGAGTCTCGGCTGGACCAGGGACGACTGGAGCGCAAGCTGGAACGTCCGCCACATCGACTCGGTGACCGAGTCGTGCTCGGACTTCCGCGATGGCACTGCATTGTCGCTGACCACGCTCGGCCTGTGCTCGAAGCCGAACACCAGCAACAACGGCTTGTCCGAGAACGTGCTGGGCGCCACCACCTACCACGATGTGCAGGTCAACTGGCGCAACCCGTTCGGCTTCGAAGGCCTCGGCCTGACTGCCGGCGTGAACAACATCGGCGACAAGGACCCGCCGATCTGCGTGAGTTGCTCGCTCAACGGCTATGACGCCGGTACTTACGACATCCCCGGCCAGTTCTGGTACGTGCAGGCCAGCTACAAGTTCTGATTCCGACCGGCCTGATGGCCGGCCTCAGGATGCGGTGAGTAAAGCCCGCGATCGCAGGATCGCGGGCTTTTTCGTGGGATCAGGATGACTCGGACGCGCAACCCGCTGATGCATAGCGCGCAGGCCTGGATGACGGATGGAGTCGCAATCGAAACCCCATGCCTTGGCACACACTGTGGGACATGCATCCTTCGCCAGCCGCTTGCAGCCGATGCCTTACGCACTTGCCAACGCGTGCGGAGCAAAACATCCTTGTCCTGAATCGTCTTCGCGTAAGCGCTCAGCGCTGCGCCTTGGGTATTCCTTACTCGAAGCCATCAACAAAAACGTTGTCGACGGCGGGCGGAACAATGAAGAACTGACGGGTGCTTTCTATCAGGCCACCGGATCCATTGTTTTGACCGGAACTGACCCGACCGCGCGTGCGCAGATAAAAGATCTGGTTCGGCGGCGGCGTGAAATCGGTTAAGCGCCACCCGCCGGTGACGCGTTGCATGGTGCCTACCGGCGAGTAAAGTTCGCCGGACACCGAAAACAACAGAGTGGGTGGCAGCGCGAGTTCAGGCCCAGCGCCCGAGCGCGTCCAGGTGACCGTACTGCCGCTGATGTCGAGTGACTGCAGAGCCGCTTGGGTTGTGCTAAGGCGCGCAATGGAATAGCGGGGTTGCCCGCCGAGCGCCGAGAAATCCCCGCCCACCACCAGCTTGCCATCGGGCTGCAAGGCAAGCGCTGTAACTTGGTTGTTCGAACCCGGATTGAAGGCATTGTCCAGACTGCCATTGGCATTCAGCCGCGCAATGTAATTGCGCGGCTGCCCGCCGATCATGGTGAATGATCCGCCAGCTACCATCTTGCCATCGAGCTGCACGGCCAGCGCAAATACGAGGCCGTTGGCATCCGGGTTGAAGGCGGTGTCAAGACTGCCATCGGCATTCAGCCGCGCGATGCCACCGCGTGGCTGCCCGGCGAGCGTGGTGAAATTCCCGCCCAACACGAGTTTGCCATCGGGCTGCACCGCGACCGTGTTAACCCAGCTGTTCGCGTCCGCGTTGTAAGTGGTGTCCAGACTGCCATCGGCGTTCAGCCGCGCAATGCGATTGCGGGGCTGCCCCGCGACTCCGGTGAAAAATCCTCCAATCACCATCTTTCCGTCAGCCTGTAGGGCTATAGCGTTGACTTCGTCGCTTGTACCTGGGTTGAAATTGGCGTCCAGACTGCCATCAGCGTTAATCCGCGCGATGTAATCGCGGGACTGCCCGCCCAGCGTGCGGAATCTTCCACCTACCACGAGCTTGCCATCGGGCTGCAAGGCCAGTGCAACCACCAGGTTATTTGCACCCGGGATGTTGTCCAGACTCTCATCGGCATTCAGCCGCGCGATGCGACTCCTGGGCTGACCCGCGACAGCGGTGAAAGCTCCACCTAATACCAGCTTGCCATCGGGCTGCGCGGCTAGGGCGAAGACGACGTCGTTCGGACCTGGACCTGGAAAAAAACCGTCCAGGTTGCCATCGGCCTGCAGCCGCGCGATGTTGGTGGGGAAATATCCGCCGATGGCCGAGAAAGCCCCGCCCACTACCAGCTTGCCATTGGGCTCCACGGCCAGTGCAAAGACGCGGACTGGGCCGCTTGCACTCAGGTTCAATGTTGCATCCACACTGGCATCAGTGTTCAGCCGCGCGATGCGATTGCGGGGTTGCGGGCCGTTCGCGCCGAGCGGGGTGCTCGTGCCGAGCGCGGTGAACAAGCCACCCAGCACCAGCTTGCCATCGGGCTGCACGGCCAGCGCGTAGACAATGTCGTTGGCAGTCGGCTTGAAGGTCGCATCGAGGGTGCCATCGGCGTTCAACCGCGCGATGCGACTGCGGATCTGCCCGGCAATCGCGGTAAATCCCCCGCTCATCAGCAGCTTGCCATCGAGCTGCAGGGCCAACGCGTAGACAAAGTCATTGGCATTGGGATTGAAGCTGCTATCGAGACTGCCATCGGCGTTGAGCCGCGCGATGCGGTTGCGGGTTTGACCAGCCACCGTGGTGAAAACCCCGCCCACCACAATCTTGCCGTCGGGCTGCACAGCCAGTGCGCGCACGACGTTGCCGGCACCCGGATTGAAAGTGGCATCAATGCTGCCGTCGGCATTCAGCCGCGCGATGCGGTTGCGCGGCTGCCCCGCAAGCGTGGTGAATTCCCCGCCGACCAGCAGCTTGCCATCGGGCTGCACAGCCAGTGCGATGACGCTGCTGTTCGCATTCGGGCTGAACGCGTCGTCGAGGCTGCCATCGGCATTGAGTCGCGCGATGCGATTGCGCGGTTGTCCAGCGAGAGCGGTGAAAAACCCGCCCACCAGCAGCTTGCCATCCGCCTGAACCGCGAGCGTGAAGACGGTGGCGTTGGCATTCGGGTTGAAGGTCGCATCGACGCTGCCATCAGCATTCAGCCGCGCGATGCGATTGCGGACGCTGGCGCCGACTTGGGCAAACAGTCCGCCGATCACAATGCGGCCGTCCGCTTGCACGGCGATGGCAAACAACGTGCCATCCAGATCGGCGGCAAATCCTGCATCCAGACTGCCGTCCGCATTCAGCCGCGCAATGCGATTGCGGGTCTGCCCCCCGATGCTGGTGAACGCACCGCCGACCAGGGTCTTGCCATCGGCTTGAACGGCCAGCACGTTGACGGTGCCGTTCGCGTTCGGGTCGTATCCGTCATGGACGTTTTGCGCCAAGACGATCCGCGGCAGCAGCGCCATCGTGAGCATGAAAAACACGCTCATGCACACAGGCCTCATCGAACTAAACTGGGGAATCATGTTCCATCTCCGATGCATGACGTGGTGCAGGTCTGGGGACGACATCCGACGGGTGAGGACGCTCCCGTTTCGGTTCGCCTAAGCGCTCGCGCTACGATAACACTCCACTCGCCCATAACTCCGGACACGCCCACGCATCGGGACAGTCTTTATTCGGCACGCGGGCAAATTCATCTCATTCAGCAGCTGGTAGCCAATGCGGTGAAAAAGCAGCCGCCCACCGAACATTCGCCGAATGTGCACGCCTGCCCCCGCGTGTCCGGCTGTGTGGTTCTCACTCGAAGCCATCGGCGAAAACATCGTCAGACAGCGGAACGATGAAGAACTGGCGCGTGCTTTCGATCAGGCCACTTGACCCATTGAAATACCCGGAACCGGTGTGTGCGCGCGTGCGCAGATAAAATACTTGATTAGGCGGCGGCGTAAATCCAGTCAAGCGCCATCCGCCGCTGCTTCGTTGCATGGCGCCAACTGACGCGTAGACGTCGCCGAGTAATGAAAACTGCAGGATTGGCGGCAGCGCAAGTTCAGGGCCGGCGCCCGAGCGCGCCCAAGTGACCGTGTTGTCGTTCAAGTCAAGGGACTGGAGCGCCGCCTGAGGGGTGCTCAGCCGGGCGATGCGGTTGCGGGGCTGCCCGAAGACGGTAGTGAATTCCCCGCCTATCGCCAGCTTGCCGTCTGGGAGTACGGCAAAATCGTAGACGCCACTATTGGCATTCGGGTTGAAGGTGGCGTCCAGGCTGCCATCGGCGTTCAACCGTGCGATGCGATTGCGGGGTTGCCCGTCGACCGCGGTGAATTCTCCGCCCAACAGCAGCTTGCCATCGGATTGCGCGGCCAGCGCGTAAACTGCGTTATCGACATCCGGCATGTAGTTGCCATCCAGACTGCCATCGGCATTCAGCCGCGCGATGCGATTCCGCAGTTGCCCGGACAGCGCGGTAAAGCCCCCGCCCAGAAGCAACTTGCCGTCGGGCTGCAGAGCCATTGCGAGAACTGAGTTGTCTGCATCTGGGTCGAAGGTGGGGTCAAGGCTACCGTCCGCATTCAGCCGTGCGATGTGATCTCGCGATTGCCCGGCGAGCATGGTGAAGATTCCGCACACCAGCACTTTGCCATCCGGCTGCAGGTTCACCGTGGTGACAGCGTCGTTGGCATTCGGGTCGAACGTGGCATCCAAGCTGGTGTCGGCATTCAGCCGCGCGATGCGATTGCGGGTCTGCCCGGCGAATGTGGTGAAAGCCCCGCCAACAAGCAGCTTGCCGTCAACCTGTACGGTCAACGCGGTGACGGTGTTGCTCGCATCCAGGTTCAAAGCAGCGTCCAGGCTGCCATCGGCGTTAAGCCGCGCGATGCGGTTGCGCGGCTGCCCGGCGAGTGATGTGAACGTCCCGCCGAGCAGCAGCTTGCCATCGGGCTGCACCGCTAGCGCCCAGACGGTGCCGTTGGCATCCGGATTGAACGTGGCGTCCAGACTGCCATCGGCGTGCAGACGCGCAATGCGATTGCGTACTTGACCGGCAAGCGTGGTGAAAGACCCGCCAACAAGCAGCTTTCCATCGGGCTGCACGGCTAGCGCGAGAACGAGGTTATTGGCACCAGGGTTGAGTGTGGCGTCGAGGCTGCCATCGCCATTCAACCGCGCGATGCGATTGCGTGCCTGCCCGGCGAGCGTAGTGAAAAGCCCGCCCAGCAGCAGCTGGCCATCGGGCTGCACGGCCAGTGCGAAGACCGCACCGTTGGCATTCGGGTTGAAGGTGTCGTCCAGACTGCCATCGGCATTCAGCCGCGCGATGCGATTGCGGGACTGCTCGGCGAGCGTGGTGAATTCACCACCCACCAGCAGTTTTCCGTCGGGCTGCACGGCCAGCGCCAGGATGCGGCCGTTGGCGTCCGGATTGAACGTGGCGTCCAGACTGCCATCGGCGTTCAGCTTCGCGATGAAAATGCGCGGCTGTCCTGCGACCGAGGTGAATTCCCCGCCGATCAGCAATTTGCCGTCGGGCTGCATGGCCATCGCTTGCACCACACCGTTGGCATCCGGGTCGAAAGCCGTGTCGAGGCTGCCGTCGGCATTCAGCCGCGCGATGCTATTGCGGGTCTGCCCGGCGAGCATGGTGAAACTGCCGGCCACTG
>Ga0209591_10004372_pt1 | contig 16036 bp, 11 predicted proteins | sample MAT01_FD_187207 | JGI IMG/M metagenome (GOLD analysis project Ga0209591, IMG submission 187207) | Freshwater microbial communities from Lake Fryxell liftoff mats and glacier meltwater in Antarctica - MAT-01 (SPAdes) (version 2) | ecosystem: Environmental > Aquatic > Freshwater > Ice > Liftoff... | reverse complement strand
GTAGAACCCAAGTGGCAAAATGGTTTGCCCCAGCGGTTCTCAGGCGAGCGATCGCTATACTGAGGCAAGGACTTTCAGGGCGCGCCATTCACAACTACCGACTCTGGATATAGGGTTGGATTGAGTTTATCTATTCGTAGTTTATCGGGTTTGGGGTGCGATCGACTGCGTGAGATTGCTTTGGGAGTTTTTACTTTTACTTAGTGCCCAAAAATTTATCTATATTCGGTAAATCTACCCAAGTTCCCGTAGCATTCGACTCCTGGGTCACATCCATCAACAACTGCGAGTAAACCCCTTCTCTGAGGGACGGTATCAACGATTTACCCGCATCTATTGCTTCTACCCACCTATCTACTACTCGAATAAACGGTGCAATTCTCCCGTCTGGATAAACTTGAGGAAACTCCAATCTTTGAGGAATTTTGATTTCAGCTAAAGGTTCTCCACCTTGGGAACCCCACAAGCGAAATCCGTGGACGTAATCTTGCTGGTTGTCGCTTCCTAACACCAACGTACCCTTACTCCCGTATATTTCCACCCAGTGTCCCCGCCCTTGATAAGTAACAGAACTCAAACAAACTTGACAAGGAGTTCCCCCGGCTAATTCCAACATCAACGTGCACGAATCATCTGCATCAACTAATTTTAATTTTCCTGAATCATTCGGATCAGGCCGCGCCGAAATTCCTGTAATCAATTGCCCAGAAAGCCTCTGCACAGGGCCGAACAGCCAGCTAATATAATCAAAAACGTGAGAACCTGTCGCGCCCAAAACTCCGCCGCCTCGCTCTTTTTGCGCGTACCAATTCCAAGGGCGAGTCGCATCAGCGCGGCCAGACACCAGCCAATCAATCTTAATTAAACGGTTTTCTCCCACATATTCTGCTGCTAATAATTCTGCTAGCATTTGCCATGCGGGGATGAACCTAAACTCAAAGTCCATTGTGGCAATTGCTCTCGAACCACCATTTTTAAAATCGGTTTGAGATTCGTTGTTTGCCAATCGGTAAAGTTCCCTGGCTTCATTTGCTGTAAGGGCTGTGGGTTTTTCTAATAATAAATGCTTGCCTGCTTCCAAGACGGTTTTTGCCATTTCAAAATGCAAAAATGGCGGTGTGGAAATGCTGACGCCCGCTACTTCTGGGATGGCTACTATATCGGCGATCGAGTCGCAAGCGTAGGGGATATTGTGGGTAGAGGCGATCGCCTTTGCTTTGTCTAAATTCCGGTGGTAAACAGCCACAACCTCTGTCCGGTGATGGGCCTGGAAGCCGGGAAGGTGTACTTTTTGACCGAAACCTGTACCGACTACTGCAACGCCAATTTTTGACATAATTTAATAATTGTTAAGTGTTGACTGTTGACTGTTGACTGTTGACTGTTGGCAGTTGGCAGTTGGCAGTTGGCAGTTGGCAGTTGGCAGTTGTTAGTTGTTAGTTGTTATTTGTTAGCTGCGACCAATAACTAATGACCAATAACTAATAACTAATAACGACTAATCAATGACTAATAACTAATAACTAATAACTACTGACTAATAACTAATAACTAATAACTAATAACTAATAACTACTGACTACTGACTACTGACTACTGACTAACTACCCATTCAATTACTTGTTTGCCCAAACTAACGCCGTCAAACAAGTCAATTTCTCTGATGCCTGTAGGGCTGGTGACATTAACTTCTGTGAGATAACCGCCAATAATATCAATGCCGACAAAGTACAGTCCGTCCCGTTGCAGCACGGGTTCTAACTGAGCGCAAATTTGCCGTTCGCGATCGGTAATTTCTGTTTTTGCGACTCGGCCGCCGACGGCCATGTTGCCGCGAAATTCATTGCCTGTGGGAATACGGTTGATAGCACCGATGGGCTTGCCGTTCAACAGCACTATCCGCTTGTCTCCCTCTTTTGCTTCCGGCAGATAAGTCTGAACCATGACTGGAATTAGACCTTGTTGAGTGCTAATTTCGACCAGGGAGTTGAGATTGCGATCGCCCGCTTCCAAAAACAAAATCCCCTCGCCAGCTTTGCCGCCCAAGGGTTTAAGAACTGCCGCTCCTTTTTTCTCAACAAATTGCCGAATTACCTGCTTATTTTGAGAAACAATTGTCTCGGGGATCGCTCCCTCAAATTGCAAAGCATACATCTTTTCATTCGCCGTCCGCAATCCTTTGGGACTGTTAACTACCAAAGTTTTAGTGGGATCGATGCCATCTAGAAGGTAAGTAGCGTAGAGGTAAGGAATGTTGACTGGGGGGTCTGTCCGCATAAATACTGCGTCCATTGCTTCGAGAGGCTGCAAAGTAGGATGTTCTACCTGGTACCAAGCCTCAGCCGCCTCCCAGCGTCCATCTACCAGTTTGACTGGGGTGAGGGCTACCCGACTCAGCATTGCCCAGGTTTTGCCGCCGATGACGCTTAGTTCGTTGGCTTGAGTTGCCCACACTTCGTGACCCAACTCTTGAGCGGCTTCCATCAGCGCTACGCTGGTATCGTGTCCTGGAATTAGTCGCGCGAGGGGATCGATGATGAATGCAAATTTCATTGTCAATTAAAATTAAGAATTGGTCGAAGGAAAATTTAGGCTAACGGAAAATTCGACAGGGAATGCCTCATTTTGCTGCTAGCAGGGGGTCTAGCTGGCCTAGAGCATCGAGTTTGTGGATTTCGTCGCAGCCACCTATGTGTTGGTCGTTAATGAATATCTGTGGGAGGGTGCGGCCTCCGTTGGCTCGATCGCTCATTTGAGCCCGTGCTGCTTCATCTCCATCGATCGCGTACTCTGTAAAATCAATCCCTTTTCGCTTCAGCAGTGCTTTGGCACGAACGCAAAACGGGCAGGTTCTCCAAGTGTAAATTTCTACTTTAGGGGTCATGGGGCGCTCAAACAATAACAATATTTTTTAATTGTAATCTTAACCATAGTGCGGACTGTTTTTAGTTTCTAGGCTGAAACCCTCGATTTTTCGTTGGTAGCAAACTTGCCTTGGAGCCTTGAAACCCTTATTCTACGGTTGGCTATCAAAAACTGTCTGAAGGATTGATCTTAACCAATCTTATTTTAATTTTTATATTTTAATTTTTGTTATGTATAGCAACCTTATCTGTTGCACCGGAGGTTATTCATTGCTGGAACCCTTGCCGGGAAGTGCATTTGCCTTCTTCCTTGTTTTTACCCTGACTGAAGTCGCTATAGCTTTCTTCCTTCAACATCCGGCTCTATTTGCAGCGCACGAGCTAAATGTCAAGTTATTTTTTATACAATTTTTTATTTTTTAGATAAATTTAAGTAAACAAATACCCACGCTTAAAAAAACGGAGACATTTGGAAGGCAAACAGGTTGGTCATCAGCCTGCCTAGCGCTGAGGACCAACCTGCTTGTTTCGCTTTCTGCACGAACAGATCATTCCTGCACCTGTCAGTAGGACTGCGATCGCAGTACCCGGTTCAGGAATAGAAGTTGCGTTTCTCGAAGGTTCGCTTGTTTTGCTTGTGTATATTTGGGACAAACTCGGCTGGGTCGCCAATTGCGGCTCTGGTTCCGTTGCTGTTGATGCCTGGCTGGGGGCACAGGCACTAGAATAATTTCCCGGGCCGCACACGTCTACTGCTGAAGCCGGAGGGGCGGCAGCTAGATAGTAAAACGCTGTTGCCATTGTGGCAGAGAGTCCAATTGCTAGTTTTGCCAGTGGCGTACACATAACTATTTAGTTAAACAGTGGTAAAATCGAAAAATAGAAATAGTCTTAGAGATTAGCGCTGTACGACGGGCAAGGATTTTAGAGTTCTTACCATAAATGGATGTATTCTCTCGCGAACGTCTGTAAAAGATAGTATAGCGCTTGAGGTGAGTGCCCAAACACTTTAATAAAATTATTCTCTTTCACATTGACGTCGCCTACCGTGGTTGGCCCAGAGTGAAGCAACATCTTTTTGCAACCTCTGAACCAACAGCCGTTACAGCCATTAACAAAGAGTGTTTTTACCTTGACAGCGGCATCGGGAAATTAATTATTTAACCGAGCGCCAAATAGAGATGCTGTATTGTACTTTGGAATGCACAATCTGACTACTCTTTTATAATCTCATAGTTCGACTATATCTGTCCTCAGTATATGTACGTATATTCCCCGATGTCAACTATTCAAAAGGAATATTTAAGTATTTACCGAGGGTAGAGGGCGTATTGAATGAGCTGAGCTAGTCTGTCGCGGAGAGTTTCCATCCCAAGACCTTTGGCGGCCGAAATAAATACTGCTTGAGGAAATTCTTCTCGGGCGAGGGCGAGAGTCTCTCCATCTACGGCATCGATTTTGTTAAAAACTACAAGGGCTGGCCCGGGAGTTACGGGCATATCTGTCAAAATATTCATGACCGATCGAATTTGGCTCTGCCACGCGGGATGGGAGAGATCGACCAGATGCAGCAAAGCATCGGCGTCAGTGACTTCTTCGAGGGTAGCCCGAAAAGCGTCGATCAAGGCGGGGGGCAGTTCGCGAATAAAGCCCACTGTATCTGTGAGGACGATCGACAGGGGTGCCCCGGTGACGCCGGGAATGGTCAACCGTCGAGTTGTGGGGTCGAGGGTGGCAAATAACTGGTCGGCGGCGTAGACCTCGGAATTTGTGAGCAGGTTGAGCAGAGTCGATTTACCGGCGTTGGTGTAGCCGACGATCGCGACTGAGGGTACGTCCATGTGGTGCCGGTTCTGCCGCAGCCGGAAACGGTGAGCAAGCAGTTGATTGACTTCTTGCTGCAATCTTGAAATGCGTTTGGCGATCGTCCGCCGTTCGGTTTCGAGTTTGGTTTCCCCAGGGCCTCTGGTACCAATGCCGCCACCCTGTCTCGACATTGCCTGACCGCGACCTCTGAGCCGGGGCAGGGCGTACTCTAGCTGAGCGAGTTCGACTTGTAATTTACCCTCGCTCGATCGAGCTCTTTGGGCAAAGATGTCGAGAATTACCTCTGTGCGATCAACTACCCGGATACCGATCTGAGTTTCCAAGTTCCGTATTTGTGCGGCGGACAGATCGCGATCAAATACCACGAGGTTAGCGCTAATCGTCTGAGCGGTGAGGGAAATTTCCTGAACTTTGCCTTCGCCGACGACTGTTTGCGGATGGGGGCGCGATCTTTTTTGGCGCACTGTTTGCAGTACCTGACCCCCGGCGCTTTCAACCAGCCGCGTGATTTCTGCGAGCCCGTCCTCAAACTCCAACTGAGTCATGTGCTGAGTCATTACACCTACCAACAGCACTTTGTCTTGGTCTGCATCGACCTGCTTAGCGACAAACTCTGCTTCAAACTCTGCTTCGAGTCCTTCCACCAAATCCAGAAAGTCTTGGTCGGCGAGTTCGTCCAAATTCAGCGGTTCTGATATTTTCCAGGGAAAATGTGGAGTTTTGATTAGTGACTTTTGAATTGAAGGCTCTTCTATTTCATCAGTTGCATCGGGTTCTAACTGAGCGCTCAAAACAGAGAACTCAAAATTTGGCTGATCTCCCTGGGGTATCAGGTGAGCGAGATAAGTTTCTTGGATGTAACCAGTCGCACCGCCGCCGCGACGCTGAAATCCTCCGCCGGTCAGTGTCAGCCAAACGAGGGCGTCGAGGCGCTGAATTGCCATTGCTGTGAGAGCTGCTTCGCTTGGGGTTTCTGGCTTCAGGTGGGTGGCGATGCAGCGAATGCCGCTGAGGCGACCTCCCCCGTAGCGGGGCAATTCTAGGGGTGCAATCTGCGTTTGCCGGGGTGAACCCACGCCGACGCGAATTACTTGTCCGCGACGGTTGATGTAGATGCAGATTGGTTTGTCTATTTCCGTGCTGATGGCGGCGACGCGCTGGGCGAATTCTGCAGTGGTGATACGATCGCCCGGTAGTCGCTGGTGGTAAAGCTTTTCGAGTTGCTTGAGCTGGCTGGACTTTAAACCTTGAAGATTGCCGTAGATGGTTTCGATAACTGTTTCTCCCGATCGCTCTGTTTATCTCCTATTTTAATTAACTCCCGCGCGATGTGTTCGGCTTTTCAGTTGAAAGTTACTAAATTTTCTTGCGTCTAGCAGAGCGCGGATTCAGTATTGTCGAGTCACCAGCGCCGTTGTTTGTCGCTACGGGGCGATCGACCCTTTCACAGCGGCCATCTCAACTTGCAGTTGTATTTAGTATCTACAGATACAGGCGATCGCTTAAAAAATCTCCCTCAACAAAACTTAACACTTTATTTTCCGTTTCAAAATCCTCCTTTAGACTTGTGTATATCTTGAGCCTACAGGCAGATAGCAAAGCAGAAATTAGGCCGCTACCATGAGAAGCGAAACATTGTTAAGGAATGTAAAAACATGGAAACTCGTCCTACTAACGTGCCTTCTACAGCTAATGCTTACAACGGCAAAGATCGGAATGCCTTTTTGTTTGGCTTCAACCCGCAAGCAGAACTTTGGAACGGTCGCTTAGCGATGATCGGTTTCTTAGCTTATTTGCTTTGGGACGCCGCTGGATATAGCGTTCTCCGTGACATACTTCACTTTCTGCCTACCTACATTGCTCAGTAATGAGTAGCTGTCTTTCCTGTCTGGCAGCGTGAGTAAATGCCGCCACTGCCAGACAGGCTAAAAGTTACAAATGGCAGCGAGTATGGTTTTGTCCCTTTGTATCTTTCGTTACTTTTGAATGGCATGAAAAGACTTCTTGCTGTAATTCGATGATTACGGGTGGGGGCGCTGTCGCTGGCGCGGTGAATATTGACAGCAACAGATATTTATTGCGTAAAGGCGATCGCCCCTGCTGTATTTTTGGCAAGAAATCTCATCGAGCATTTCTGATAATTTATGAAAAATAGGAGCATCCACGATGATTAACTCAAATTTACTGGCAGTAGTAGAATCGACTCTGGCTGACACAGCATCAGGAAATTGGCAAAAACCAATAGTGATGTTTGTTTGCAATATATTAGCATTGCTAGTTCTCAGCCGCCGAATTTGGTATCCCCACGTCGGGCCGAAAATGCCTTTACCCTTCCCCTCTTTGTTCAACAATGTAAGCGTACCGGCATTTCTGGCTTGCATGAGCGCAGGTCATTTGCTCGGAACATTCATGATTTTGACCCTCAATATCGACAAGTATTTCTAGGAGAAATGGCGTCGTTTTTTTGGTGATTTATTGCTACAATTTTTAGTAGGTTAAAAAGCGCCAAAAAAATGGTAGGGGTAAGTCAGGAACCCCATAGCTGAAGCTAGGGGCTTGAAAGAGAAATCTAACAAGCCATCCTGACCAGCCTCAGTCTTAATTGACTACGTTTTTTGAGTCACGACACCCCGGAATGCGAAGCTAGTTCCTTGCTCTGTCATTTGCGGTTAAACAGTTTTAAGGTCACTGAAACAGTGCCGCAAGTCTAAAAAGCTCTTAAAACATTGGCGAAGCTAACATTACCCAGAAATGGGAATTTGAGGCAACCATACCTCATCGGAGGGGCAACCATACCCCTCCAACCCCGAAAGGGGATTCAAGGCGGTTGAAACCGCTACCGATTTCCTCCCCATGTCTAAAGCCAGGGGCTTCCCTCTCGTTTTTTGGTGAAAAGCACTCACCCCTAATTTTAATTTGTGCGCTCCAGTGACGCAGAAATCGTTTTTTTTTACCATGCACCTACAACTAACGGGACTTACAGCGGTTCCCGCTGTTATGAGGTACAAATACCAAGATTAATTGGACTGAATTTGCGAATTCAAAACTTTAGAAATGCGATCGCGCGTTTCCTCCAAATGAGCCCGCGTATAAGCATCCGCATTCCGATCCAAATTCCGAATACTCTTGCTCAAACCCTCCCGCAACTGCCGCAACTCGTACCAAGCCAAACTCCGCGCATCCTCTGGAACACTGGTTTTTCGCAGCACCATTCCGATCAAAATCGCTAAATGTTCCCGCTGCAAAGAACGGCGAAAAGTTGAAATTTGCATCTTCTTTTCCGGCTGCAAAACCTCTTGCCAGATATCCTTTTGCACAGTATCCAACACTTCCGGCAACCTCAAAGCAGTTTCCGGCGCTGATTTTAACTCCGCATCCCGCAGCCTCGCCAAGCGCATCGGAGATAGCAAAACCCGCAACACAAACCGCTGCAAAAAAGTAATTCGATCGCCGATCGGGTAATCTAGAGGAAACACCAAAGCCGGACTTCCCCAGTGATCCCAGCGCGAAGGCGCCAATTTGTTGAGCAACTCCGGCGCAAAACTAAACGCATCCGGTGCAAAAACGTACTTTTCAAGGGTTGCTAATGCTTCTCGCTGCTGAGAAAGTTCGATCGGCACAAACGGCAACTTCGCATTAGTATCTCCAGGGCGAATCCGATTAAACGACTGTCCCCCCACATACAAAGTCGCATTCATCACTTGGTTGACATAATACCCGAACACCGAATCAAACATCACCCGCAGTTCGTTATAACCGTCTTTCCCAACCGGAATTCGCTTTTCTAAACGCTTCCACATCGCCCTCGAATTATCCAATTGCCATTGCGAATACCTCAGCATATTCGCGCTGAGATCAAAGGTATTTGCAGCCGGATCGAGAATATCAACAGAATCCTCATCCGGCGCGTAAGCTAATTGCTGTTCCGCAGCGCGGCTGGCAATTTGTTGCAGCGCTGGTAAGTCGCTGTTCGGGTTTGCGCCGCCAATCACCTTGTAACCATACTCGATCGCCCAATCGTCGTAAGGCCCTACAATCGTTGGAAAATAGTCGCCCTGCACAGTTCCCTGGGGTGCCAAATTAATCGGCACATAATCCATAACTGACGCTACCAAACCTTGCGTGCGAGTTACCTGAGTATTGTTCAAATCCTCCGGTTGCAGCATCGTACTCCCATGAAAATTGTGCCTCAAACCAAGAGTGTGACCGACTTCGTGCGCCGTCAAATATCTGATATATTCATTCACATAATTGTCAATTGTCGGACTGCTAGGCGCTGCATTTTCCAACAGATCCATCGACATTGCGCCCATCGCAAACTGGCGGCTCGATTCCAACCCAAAACACATATCCGAACTCGACATCAACCGCGATAAAGGCGATCGCTTTTGCTCTTGGTATCTTTCTACCAAAGTCGGCAAATCATCAGCAATTCCACCTTGACCATTTTCCCCGCTGCTTTTTCCTAAATCCCCATTTTCTAGCACCTTCAAATAGCGAGAATACATCCCAAACTGACAAGGATTGGTATTAGAACCGTTTCGCCCTTGAAAACTCTTAGATAGCGATCTATTTTGTTCCACCAAAGACCGATAACCCTGTTTGATTTGCCAGACAATATTAGCATCCAACAGAATATCAGCATCCAAAATTTCCCCCGTCAGCGGGTTAGTGCGAGACGGCCCGATGCCGGCAAACTGAGGCTCAAAAGAACTCGACCAGCGGATAGTATTATAGCGAACGTCAGCCGGGTCCCATTTAGCATTATCCGGCATTTGTTTGACCTGAATTGCCTCAGTAAAACCTGCCTTTTCAAAAGCTTTGTTCCACTCCAAAACGCCCTCGCGAATTGCGTTTCGGTATTCGGGAGGCACATGATTTTCAATCCAAAAGACGATCGGCTGCACCGGAGGCGACATCGGCGCTGTCGGGATTTGCTTTTGCAAATGCCAGCGATTGATATAGCGCACAAAAGGCTCCCGGCTGCTCTTGTCAGAAAAGTCCTTATATGCTGTAAGAAAATAGCCCACTCGCTCGTCCGCCAGTCTGGGCCGGTAGCCGTTATTTAGCGGCACTTCCGAGAAACTGTAGTGAATGCGGAGGTTAAAAGCCCGACTGTCAGGAACCGAAGGTAAATAGTTAACTTCACTGTCATTATCGCTAGAAAAACCATAGACAGAAGCAATCTCCACATTCAGTGGAAACGCTTTAACATCTTTAAAAGAAGACTTGTCTGCATCGATCGAGTAAGAAGCGCCCAAAAGCATCGGCAAAATCGCTTTTACCCCTGGTAAATCGCGTTTTTCGCTCATCAGCAAATCTCCTAAATCGATCAGCAGAGTTTGTCTTTGCGGATGAATGCTTTTGAGAGGCAAAGAATAGAGAATCGAGTCGCTAAATCCCCGCGCTACGGAACCTGCTTGCGGGTCGCCCGGACTTGTGCGAAAATTTATATTTGGTATCACAAACTGCACGTTATTTTGGACGCGCCGCAGTTGAAACAAGAAATCGCCGATCGGCATTCCGCTCAAAATGCCCGCTTCCCCCAAACCCGATGCCAATGTCACAAAGCACAGGAACTTTTTGTCGAGTTGTTGCGGTTTAATTTCCAGATATACTTTATCAGTTGCTTGATTGCGGTAAAGGGTAAATAGTCCCTCTAACTTTTTGGAGTCTGTGACAACCTGTTCAAAGGGTGCCAGAGTTGGCTGTTCGCTACTTTGTTCGTTGCTGGGCGGCTCAGAGGATAAAGCTAATGGTAAAAAGAAACCTTTATACAAACTGAAACAGAAAAATGCTAAAGATAATATAAAAAATATCAAAGGCAGATTTTTTCGGAGACTTTTTATCTGTTGATTTTTGGTGTTTTCAGGAAATATCAATCTTTTCATTGTCAGTATTTAGCCGCCGGAAAGAATAGTTTTGAAAGAGCCGCGCCCCACTTGCCACGCTGGACTCCTTTAACTTCTAAAATAACTCAAAACTCAAAACTCAAAACTATTGTTTAGCAGGCCAGGGAATCATGGGATCTTGAGCCAACCGCTTAGAAACTGCAACAGCACCGTAACGGTTGAGGTGGCTGGGGTCGGAAAAAGATTCCCGCGCCTGGGGCCACAATAAACTATTATCTAGGAAAATTAGTCCGCTTTCGGCTGCTAATTCTTGCATATATTGCCGGAATTCTTGTTCGTAACCTGTCCGCACCGGGTCTAAATAATCTTCAGTCAGAGGCATATTCACAAACACGAGATTGATGTTGCGAACTTTGGTAAATTCGATCAGATTTTTGAGTGCTAGAGCTTGTTCGCCTATCAATTTAAAATTTTGATAGTCGGAGTCGTAATAACCAGATACTTTCGGGTGCTTCTGAAAGTAAGTCTCGGGATTGAAGCGTATATCGATCGGCAAAAAGCCATTTGGTTGATACTCGCTGACTGGTTTACTCATAGCAGTGGGCTGAACGTTTTCAGTTGTTTGTTCACCCAGGGCTGCGGTTTGGGGGCTGTCGGTTGCAACAGGGGCTGAGGGATTAACAATTGATCGCAAAAACCCTTTGAGTCGATCGCGCTTTTTGTAAATTGCAGAACCCTCAACCAACTTTTGACTCACCAATTGCTGAACGTTAGCTTGAGTTTGTCCCAAATTGTTCACCAATTCAGTGGCAGTCGCCACCGGATTGTTGGCGCTTTCCTTCGATGTTTCGGATTCTAATTGATTGGTGCGGATCAGAAAACTACCCCGGCTCAATTGCCTGTAACCTTCCGAAGAAGTGATCGCACTAAAAGTCAAATCCGGCCGCCCGCTGTTGAGAGCCCTCGCCCCATCCGCCAACACCAGCAATTTCGGCAGTTGTTGCGGCGGCAAAATCCGGCGGATGAGCGAATCTACAACCTGGAGAGTAGCTCCATTAACCCCAAAATTGTAAGCCCTCAGCCCCGGGTAGCCCGAAGCTGCCAAAGCTGTTTCCAACACCGCCGGGTCAATGCCCCGCAGCGCCCTCGAACTACCGACAATTAAAATATCCGGCGGTTTTTTGTGCAGGTGAATGTACTCTTGATAGCGCGCTATCTGGTCGTCAAGCTGCTGGCTCCTCAAAGTTGGGAACACCGGAGGAGCAGAAACATCAACTACAGGAACGCTAGTATTTCCCGGTTTCGTAAACCCAGAGCCATTAAAAGCCTCTTCCCGGTTCGCGGACGGCGACGGCTGCAAAGGAGTTTGAGGCAAATTCACCTCCTCAGCAGGGGGAACGGGGTTCGGGGTTTCCTTCGGAAGTGGGGCTTTAACGTCGTCCACAGCCTTGGGGGATGAATTTTGACAATTTGGCCCCTTACAAACTTCCGAGGCGCTAGGAGCTTGACTGACTACCGCAGATTGCAGAAATAGACCGAGGAGCCAATCGGTATTGAAAGTCAGCAAACAGCCAGCGATCGCCCAAATCAAAGCCATTCCCGCCGCGCGATCGGCTCTCACGCCCCCCGGCGCAGCAGCATTCGTTGATAAACCATCGTTGGGAACAAACAAACCCGAAGCGACAAGCGGTTGCACCGCAGCTTGAACTAACTTCTCGCCCAGATTGTATCCGGGGAGTGTGATTTTGAAGCGGGGCCGCCAGGAGTTGGGCATCGGAGCATCGAACACCAAATTGTCGCCCAAACCCGAAAAACTCCCATCCTCCGCCGGCGCAAACTCCGGCACCGGTTCCTTTTCCAACACAGCCACTTGGGAGGGAGCCGGTGCGGGTGCCGCTGCTGATTCCTCGTCAACAGCCGTTCTGAGGTCGATTGCGTAGCGCCACAGGGGCAGTTTCTGGCCGGCGCGGCGTCCGTAGACTCGCACCCCTGCCACCCCCGGAATTTGTAAGTGCCGCAAAAATTTCGCCACCGGCGGGCCTACCTTCGACTGAGAAGGGCAAGTCAGAGCTTCTGTCATGACGTGCAGCACGTCGGCTTTTTGCAGCACGACAGCCCGAATCCCTCCTGTTTCGAGCTTGCGTCTGAGATTGGGGTTGAGCAACCTGTTTAATAAAAAAGTCAGAGCCAATTGGTCGCCCTCGACTGCGAGCGTTCTAGCGTTCGCAGCCAAGTCGGGGTGGTGGGCGGCAGGCAAGTCCACCCAGTCTATCCACACGGGTGACTCTGGCGCCGTCTGAGAGTCCTTGGCTGGTTCTACGCCGTAGATAGTAGCTGCGCGGATGCCTTGGGGCGCAAAGGAGGCTAACAAAGGGGCGATCGCCTCGGTGGTTTGCTGCTTGTCGGGGTATTCTTGCCGTTTAGGCTTTTGTCCTTTTTTGGCAGTTTTGCTGCAAAACAGGTGGAGGGTTGCTTCTTTGAGGGTTGCCCGCACTTCGACTCTCGATGCAGCCAAGTGTTGATTTAGCAGTTTGGCGATCGACTGTACGTCTCCCCACCTGGCCCATTCCTTGAGAATTTTGTCCGGCGAAGTCAAATCCACCCGCAGCAACCAGTCCGGCTTCGCTTCGCCGCTGACTTGGCTGGCGATCCCGGCTTCCCGGAAATCCTCTAGTTGCAGTTTCCGTAGCCTGCTGGCGATGGGTTCGGCCAGCAATGAGGGGTCGGGGCTGTAAGCTGACTCGCACAGCACCAGCAGTCGGCGTTCTTTGGGCTTGATATTTTCCGGTGAATTCACCGGCAGGGTTTCTCGGCTGGTTTTGAGTTCTTTTTCCCGAATGCTTACTTTCACCGAAACTCCCATCGGCCCCAGGATTTCGCTGAGATAGCTGGCGATCGCCTCTGGATAGCCCCGGCGCGCCAACGTTTCCGGCGAAACCGTCAATGTTCCATCGCGATCGCCCTCGCCTGAGTCAGCTTCGGGGGATTGAATCAAAGCCACCGCGCCACGGTTCGCTTTCTGCTGCGGGGGAATGGCGGAACCGACAACTTCCCGCGTCGCAGCAGCCGAAGTGTCGATCGTCACGGGGGAAGTTTCAAAAACTTCTGGGTATTGAATCCGGGAGGCGATGGGCAGACTTTCGGCGTCAAAATCCATTTCTTCCCGTACTTGCGGCGCGTGGGCTGATGTTTCTACCGGTTTTGGTGTCTGTTTGAGTTTCTGGTTGTCATTCTTAAATTTGCCGAAAAATCCGCCTCTTTTAGGGCTGGCTGGCGGTTCGTCGGGGGAACTCGCTGGTGGCGGCACTTCGGCAACTTTTGGTTCCGGTTGCTGTGGCTGTTGCTGTCGCTTGGGACTGCTGCAATCGAGCCGGACTGTCCAGTCATTTTGTCGGGAACCGATTTTGCGGCCGCACAGAAACAACTGGTAAATTTTAGGTCGATCGGGCAGCAGTCGCGTTAAATCAGTGTGTTCGAGGGCGTTGGTGAATCTCGCCGTCACCAATTCTTGAGACGGACACTGCGCTGCTTCGCACAAAATGTGCAGGTGATTTCCCCGCAAACGCGCTTGTACTTGAACTTCCCGAAGCCCTAAAGCTTCTTGCGCCCACTGCGACGCGCTCGATCGATTGTCTGCCAATATGCTCCCGTTCGCATTCAACATGGGACTTTAAATTTCGTCAAGGCTGCTTTCGTCTTCTACAGATAGCACATTTCGTCCGTATTTTGGCTTATATTAGGCTTCACTTAGGCGAAGTCATCAGTAATTGGTCGTTAGTAATTATTAGGAATCGCACCACACTACATATAGTGTGTCTGCGTCCAGGACTGTACAACCTAGTTTCCAAAGCCTTTACTATTGCGATCGGTTTTTTCATATTTTTGCGAACAAATTAAGTTACTTTTTATACACCGCACGAAAAAATCAGTTTGGCGATCGCCAGTCCAAAGTTGTCAAAAGCCCACAATTCGTAGCGTGACACTTCAGGGTACGGAAGTAAGTTAAAGCTTCCATAAAATTTACTTCAAGATGGCGAAAACCGCTTGCGATCGATAAAAGTTATTGATATTCTCAAATGTATCGGTAGCAATAAAATAACCAAATTCTTCCATCACATCAATTTTTTTTCAGCCGCATCGGCAGGTTTTCACCTGTCCATATCGCAGCTTGCGTCCTCAATAAAACAACCAAAATTCCAGCAGCGTCTGGACTCGCTTTGCTTGCGAAATTTTCAAGATTAACATCTTCAACTTCGGCATAATTTTAGTCAGTTTCATCATCAAAAAACCGAACTTCAAATCATGTCACCAATCGAAGCATCTAACCCAAAAATAACTGCTAATATTTCTCTCATTCCCGACATTGCAGAAGACTTGCAACTAGCAAATTCTACCAATAATTACTCTTCTCCCCCGAAAAATCTCCTAACAGTTAACGAAACCTCCTCCACAAACCCCAGCGTTGAACTATTACAATCAAACAACCAAATCCTCGATCAAAGCCCAGAAATATCTCCCCAACAAGCAGAGATAGACGCCTTCATCCTCAACAAAGATTTAACACCAACAACCAACAGCATTCCTGAAAAACTGCAAACATCTACAACTCAAACCGACGCAATCACAGGCGATACAACAAAGCCAGCAACTCGCAATAACATCTCTTTCGACTCCGGCATTTTCCAAGCAGACCAAACAGGTAACATCAGCTTGATTACCTATCAGATGGAGGCCAGTATCAAGGAGAATTAGCAATTATCAGCCTCAAAGGAATGCAGGAATTTGTTCCAGATTCCGAAGCATTGATCAAAGAAGTAGCCAGACGCGCTTTAAGCAACTCCTCACTCGGTTATATCGCCATTTCTGACAGTACAGAAGCAGCGAAATTCTCTAGTTTCGAGGGAGAAAACAACTTCAATATCGGGGAATACCGAGGCATCAAAACCTTCGCAATGACTCCGGGAGACGAACTTGGTATCATCCTAGTTCCCAACGGCACAATACAGCAAGTATACGACAATCCAGGGATTGGCGGCGACAAAAAACCCTTATTCTCAATAGCAACAGCTAATTCCAGCGATGCTTTTCAACCGGGACAAATAGCCAGTGTTGCCAATGGCGGCAGTATATTTGTCATGGAAGATATGGGGATAGGGGAAGGGAGCGATCGAGATTATAACGATATCATCTTTTCCCTCAAAGGCGCAACCCCTAAAGTCATTTCAATGGATGATGTAATTGCCAAAAACTCCGATTGGCGTACATCAGAGAAAGCTAAAGAATTGATAGCTTATGCTGCGCCAAAAACTGAGACTAAGTTAGAAGACAAAAAACCAGATACTACTTCTATAACGAATTCGGGTGAGACAGAAATCGAAAATTCTCCCGCAGTTGAAACTCAAAATCCGACTGTTTCGGAAATTTCCAACTCGGAGACGAATTCGGCTGAGACAGAAATCGAAAATTCTCCCGCAGTTGAAACTCAAAAGCCGA
>Ga0209591_10004369_pt1 | contig 16046 bp, 18 predicted proteins | sample MAT01_FD_187207 | JGI IMG/M metagenome (GOLD analysis project Ga0209591, IMG submission 187207) | Freshwater microbial communities from Lake Fryxell liftoff mats and glacier meltwater in Antarctica - MAT-01 (SPAdes) (version 2) | ecosystem: Environmental > Aquatic > Freshwater > Ice > Liftoff... | reverse complement strand
AAGATGACGACGACGACGATCTAGATGACGACGATCTAGATGACGACGATCTAGATGACGACGATCGAGATGAAGCTGACTCAGACAGCGATCTGACTTTTGCAGGAGATCGATTCAATGCCGATCCCACATATATCATTGATATTTTGCCCCTAGATGAGGCGCATCTGCCAGATACCTGCTACATGGTGATCGACAAATCTGCGGAAATTATCACCCGACCACTCAAAGATTTCAAGGAATTAGGCAAGATCCCACCCGAAGAGACTAATTCGCGCACAGTTGCCATATTTGACAACCATCGGATTGCCCGCCGCTTCTCTAGCCACAACCAACGAGTGATTAAATTTCCTGGCGACCTGATCTACATCACCCACGATCGACTATCACGCAAAGGAATTACAAGACTGTTGTTTGATGGTCGAGTTTTTGCCTTGTGAACTTGAGTTAATGAATTTGAATCGGTTGTTTTGATTTAGTAATAGTTAGATGTCCACACTCAGCCTTTCACCTGCGCGGCAAAAATTCTGGCATATTTCTCGGCTCCCTGAAGCTGAGATGAATACCGAGCATCTGGTCGAAGCCGCTCTAGCGATCGCTTGGGAAGAGCAGCCTCGCATCGATCTGGGGCATTACCGCGATCAACTCGATCGAATGGGGACAGAACTCAAACTCCGCATTCAGGACATGATCTATCCGCTTAAAGTGATCAAGGAAATTAATCAGTATCTTTTTGTCGAGCAAAAATTTCGCGGCAACGAAAATGACTACTACAATCCGCGTAACAGTTTCATAACTGATGTGATCGATCGACGCACTGGGATTCCGATTACCCTTTCTGTTGTCTATATGGCGGTAGGTGCTCGAATTGGCTTTCCACTCGAAGGTGTTAGCCTGCCAGGACATTTCATCATTCGCCCTCAACGCCAAGATGTTTCTGTGTTTATCGATCCTTTTGCTGGCGGCGAAATCTTATTTGAGGAGGATTGCGCGATCAGACTGGCTCAAGTCTATGGTCAGAACATCAAGCTGGAAGCAGAATATCTCCAACCAGTTGGAACACGGCGGATTTTAGAGCGGATGTTGATGAATCTCAAGCAGATCTATCTTCGTCAGAGTGAGTTTGATAAAGCTCTCGCTGCTGTGGAGCGCGTCTTGATGCTTTATCCCGATCACCCAATTCAGTTACGAGATCGAGGTCTACTTTGCTATCAACTTGAGCGTTATACCGAAGCTCTGTTCGATTTAGAAACTTATCTAGACAAAACCCCAGAAGCCGAGGACTCCAAGTTGATTTCCAAACTGATTATGGAGATCGAGAATCTTTGAAATCTAATAAAGATAGTAATAAGATAAAGTATCCCTTCGGCATCAGTAACAACCTTACCCTTGTAAAGAATGGATTAGGCTCACTAATTTGCGCTTGTCCCTTTCGGAAACAATTGCCATTTCGGGGATATCAGGACTACACGGGGGGAATAGGATAGTCCTTTTAAACATAATATACTTACATTAAAAGTTTTGCAAGATCTACAAGTAAGGCAGACGATTTTTTAATAAAAGTACATAAAACGCAGTCAAATTCTAGCTTGGTCAATTCAATGGTGATGCTACAACTGAGACAAATAGATGTTCCTCCTGGTCACAGGGTATTGTTCCATGATATTGGCTGGCGAGAATTTGAGGCAATTTTGACCGAACTTGGTGAAAAACGTGCAACTCGAATTGCCTATAGCGAAAATACTTTGGAAATTAGAATGCCGCTACCAGAGCATGAGTTTAGCAAAGAAATCATTGGTGATATGGTCAAGATTTTGCTAGATGAACTGAATATCGATCGAGAGTGTTATGGCTCGGCTACTTTCAAGCGCGAAGACATGCTATTTGGCATTGAACCTGATAACTGTTTCTACATTCAAAATCAAGCTTTGGTGATTGGGAAGGAAAGGCTGGATTTGAAAATCGATCCACCCCCCGATCTAGTTATTGAAGTGGATGTTACCTCAAAAACTCAACTCAGTGCTTATGAAGCTTTAAAAGTGCCTGAGCTATGGTGCTATGTCAAACGTAGGCTCAGCATTTATTTATATCGCAATGGCAAATATATCGAATCTGAGACTAGTCCGACATTCTCAAGCATCTCTGTAATTGATGGTATTTCGCGGTTTGCGGAAATGAGCCGAACTACAGGAACTAGTCCCGCGCTCAGAGCATTTCGCCAATGGGTGAGAGAACATATTAAGATCGACTAGCTGTTAGTAACAAGTTTTGATGAATCCTAGCCTTTGCGCGATCGCTTTAGGTAGCAATTTAGGTGACTCTTTGGCAATTGTCCAAGCTGCGATCGAACGGCTAGATACTTTTCCAGAGGTTGAGATTGTCAAGGTTTCACGCTGGTATCGCACTAAGGCAATTACGCTCGATCCTGAATCGTCACAGCCAGACTATATTAATGGTTGTGCGATTTTGGCTACGACATTGATGCCACAAGCTTTACTCACGTTGCTCCTAGACATGGAGATCCAATTTGGTCGTGAGCGACGCGAACGTTGGGGGGCACGTACGCTCGATCTAGACTTATTACTTTATGCAGATTATGTTCTGGATACGCCACATCTAACGATTCCACATCCTCGGATGGTCGATCGAGCTTTTGTCTTGCTGCCCTTGACTGAGATCGCTGCTGACTGGATTCACCCGTTAACAGGCTGTAAAATCGGTAAGTTAGCGATCGATCCACCCGATCTAGAACTTTGCTTACCGCAACCAATCCAAATCCTCTAACTCAAAGGTATATATGCATAAGAACATCACAAAATTGAGTTTATTGAAGCAAATTAGTGTGGGTTGCGTCCTTGTTTTTTCCTGTGCGCTCTCTGTCTATATCTCTTCAGCTCAAGCGGAGCTATTTAATGGGCCGCTCGATCGATTAACAGGGATCGAACGTGACTCGCTGCGGAAAGGTAAGGTAATCGTCGCAGGGGAAGACGGTAAATATGTGGCAAGAGTGTTGATTACAGCTTCGCCCAGCACTGTGTGGCATGTATTGACTGACTATGAAAAACTGCCATACTTCATTCCTAATATGGTTTCTAGCAAAGTCCTAGAAAGAAACGGCGATCGAAAAGTTGTAGAGCAGGTCGATAGTCGCCAAATGTTTTTTATCAATGTTCGATCGCGCACCAAAATCGCAATTACGGAAACCAACCAAAAGCAAATCGACTTTCGCCTGATTGATGGCGATCTGGCTAGCCTGACGGGATCGTGGAAAATCGAGTCGATCAAGCCGCTGCCTGGTAAACCAACGACTCAGGTTCTCCTTACCCAGATCGTAGAAGCTCAGGCAAATGCTGGTGTACCTCAGGACACTTTTTACAGCATTTTTAAAGACTCTCTCAGTGTCAACTTAGCCGCAGTCAATAATGAGGCGATCCGCCGTGCCCGTTTGTAAGTCACGATCGAATAAAGATCGAACAAAACTCTAGTTAAAATTCATGCTCTTACCAAATATTGTTTTAGACCCATCGATCGAGTCTTGGTTACGTGAAGACATCGGACGTGGCGATCGAACTACCGATGGGCTTTTTCCTGATGGCAAATCCCCCCAAGGTGAGGCAGTTTGGATTGCTAAAGCTGATGGTGTGGTGGCGGGTTTATCGATCGCGGCGCGGGTATTTCACTTACTAGATCCTGCAACCCAATTCGATCCTCTAGTTGATGAAGGTAGTACGTGCCAGTCAGGTCAAAAAATTGCCAAAATTACCAGCAGTCTGGCAACTCTGTTAATGGGAGAGCGGGTCGCCCTAAATCTGGTAATGCGGCTATCTGGTATTAGCTCACTCACAAAGCAATATGTCAGAGCGATCGAGCATTTACCCCCACAACTGGTAGACACGCGCAAAACTACGCCTGGACTGCGGTTACTCGAAAAGTATGCAACCAGAATTGGTGGTGCGGTGAATCACCGTTTGGGATTAGATGATGCCGTGATGCTCAAAGACAATCACATTGCGGCGGCGGGTGGGATCACTGAGGCGGTAAAGCGCGTGCGGGCAGTGATGCCGTTTACATCATTAGTGGAAGTAGAAACAGAAACGATCGAACAGGTTAAAGAAGCGATCGAATTGGATGTCAACGTGATCATGCTCGATAATATGCCCAGAGAAATCATGCAAGAGGCGATCGACCTGATCCGTTCCCATCGACCTCAGATCGAGATCGAAGCTTCAGGTAATATCACCTTGGAAACAATCGGCAATATTGCTCAACTAGGAATGGACTACATCTCCACCAGTGCGATGGTGACTCGATCGACTTGGTTAGATATCAGCATGAGGATTAGCTAGAATTGGGTGAAGCAATCGCCAGATGAATATTCAGTCATGTCAAAAATTCAACGACGTTTATGCTTAATTCAGCTTTTTTCCTTGACTCTCATCAGCTGTAGCAGTATGGCAAACGTTGAAGAGAGTCCTAAAAAAGATCGACAATCAGATCGGATACCAGAACCAAAATCAAATCAAGGAGAATCAAAAATTTTGGCAGATAAGTTACCGTTAAAGGCAATAGAGGTTCCATCTAAACTGGGTGCTAAGCCGACTGGGCTAATTGTGGGATTACATGGATGGGGTTCTAATGCTCAGGATCTAGCTTCGATCGCGCCATCTTTTAACCTGCCTGACTATCAGATGTTTTTTCCTGATGCTCCGATCGATCATCCTAGAGTGCCTGGAGGCAAGATGTGGTACGACTTAGATCGTCCCGACCCTCAAGGCTTGGCAAAAAGCCAGCAATTGTTAAAGGAGTTTTTAAGCCAGCTACCCAATCTAACAGGAGTACCTCTCGATCGAATCGTCTTGTTGGGGTTCTCTCAAGGTGGCGCGATGACATTAGATGTGGGGTTAAGCTTACCTTTAGCAAGTTTGATTGCGCTCAGTGGATATTTACATCCAATCGATCGAGCTCCAAGTAATTCGATCGCCCCAATTCTAATCGTGCATGGTAGACAGGATCAGGTTGTACCCCTAAATATGGCTCAGGATGCTAAAACTCGATTGACGGCGTTGGGTGCAAAAGTAACTTATGCCGAATTTGATATGGGGCATGAGGTAAGTCAATTGGCGATCGAGCGCGTCAGAGAATTTATCATACTGAAACACTAGGCTTAAAATTAGGAGAAATATGGGATGGATATATTTGCTGTTTGCCATCATTTTAGAGGTGGCAGGCACAACTTTCATGAAGCTCTCTGACGGATTTACCAGACCAATCCCTTCGATCGGGCTATTTATCTGTTATGGGCTATGTTTTACTTTCTTTAGCATTGCATTAAAACAAATTCCTGTCAGCGTTGCCTATGCAATTTGGGCAGGAGTTGGCACAGTTTTGGTTTCGAGCATTGGGATTATCTGGTTTAAAGAATCGGCAGAATTGTCCAAACTAATTTCGATCGGATTGATCGTAATTGGCGTGATCGGAATCAATTTGCGCGGCGGATCTGATTAACACCTTACTGATTGTGCAGATGACGGACAAGTTCTAGATCGAGATAGGTAGTAAACCCAACTTGTCCAGCCAACACGGTGAAAGGTTGACCTGCTTCGCCCATATGGTCTAAAACGACTGTTGCCCCACTAAAATCATGATCGTGGGTGTAATCATTCGGCGTAATGATCGTTTTGATTCCTGCTTGCAAAGAAGAACGCAATCCATTATAAGAATCTTCAAAAGCGATACAATCTTGGGCAGTTAATCCCATCTGGTCGATCGCATAGAAATAGATATCTGGCGCAGGCTTTTTGGCAGGGACAATATCTCCAGCCGCAATTACCTCAAACCAAGATGAAGAGCCAGGCGCAAGGGCATTTTCTAACAGGGCTGTTACATTAGCAGGAGTTGTGGTCGTGGCGATCGAAATCCGAACTCCCTGCTCCCGTGCTTCCTCGATTAGACGTTTTACCCCTTGACGAAGTGGAATCGTGCCCTCAGCTAATAATTGCGTGTAATGATTAGTCTTATTGGCATGAAGATCGGCAATCACAGATTTAAGATTAGTGGGACGCTGCCAATCTGGGCGATATTTATCGAGATAGAACTGCATCCGCTCTTTTCCACCTGTGACCTGAAGCAGATCACCATACATTTCTACGCTCCAGTCCCAATCTAGCCCAGCTTCGGCAAAAGTACGATTAAAGGCAATGCGATGACCATCTCGTTCTGTATCGGCTAAAGTGCCATCGACATCAAAAATTAGGGCCTGAAGTTTGGGCATAATGCTTTAGTAATATTTTAAAATTCCCGAAAATTCACTTATTTTCTTGGAGCCATCGATCGAGTTCGGCAATACTGGCAAAGTCAAGAACTGCCTCAGCGAGATTCTCAAGTTGAGCAGGAGAGAGTTGGGAAATATTCGATCGTAATTCTTCACTCAAACCCCCAAATTTTCGAGAAAGTTGTCTGAGGATCAGGTTTGCCTGTCCTTCCTGTCTACCTTCTTGCCTGCCTTCTTGTCTACCTTCTTGTCTGCCTTCTTGTCTGCCTTCTTGCCTGCCTTCCTGCTTTGCATCCTGATAGTAACGAGTTTGTTTTAGATCGTCGATTGTAAACATTGCCTGAATCTCCTGTCTGCTTAGTTTCGGAAATTTATATACCAGAACTGTCTCAATAAATTCTACTATCTCCTCTCGTTGCAGTAGCGTAGTTTCTTGTTCTACTTGAACTTCTAGATGTTTGACGATTTCTGGCACTCTTGCCTCTGGAGCTAGAATCAACTGGATGATCTCAATACCTAAAGAGTCAGTTGTTCGATCGAGCCAATCCTCCAAATACACTCGCGTAATTCGATTGCTGGCAAAAAATTCTCGACCATGATTTAACACGCCAGGATCGTAACTACGTCGGGCAAAGATTGCCACCGCTTGCCAGTCTTCTTCAGGTTCGTACTGATCGAGGTACAGAAAAATCCCAGCGATAAATCTTCTGTAGAAATTATCCTTGCGCTGAAACTGGACTTCGGTAAAGATAATTGGCTTGTCTACGACATTTGGCAGAAAAACACCATCAAATCGAAAAGCTTTCTCTTTGACTTCGACTGAAACAAACTCATAGCCTTCGGCTGTAGCGACTGGCTGTTCGGTTAGCTCAAACAACAAGGTGCGAAAGGTTTGAAATAGTTGATAGAAAAGTGTGTCGGTTCTCATGGCTGCATAGCATAGCAGAGTTTGAGTACAGGCTAAATTGCAGGATGATTAGCAAATTGGGTTAACAATCAGATCCAAACTCTAGCCTAAAGAGCATCAACTAGCTTTGTATACAAACGGGGCAGGAGCAATGATCCAGCTACTAGCACAGACGCAATCGCCGCAACTAACACAGAACCAGCCGCACAATCTTTTGCCGTTTTAGCTTGGGGGTGAAAGGTTTGACCGACAGTCAGATCAACTAAGGATTCCAGCGCTGTATTCAGCAATTCCAGTGCCAGTACCGCCGCCGTTGTGAGGCTGATAATCGTACAGTCAACTGCGGGCAGATGTAGCCAGATGCTAAAGCCTAATGCCATTAACCCCACAAAGACTTGAATGCGGAAGTTGCGCTGTGTGACAAAGGTATATGACAAACCCGCCCAGGCATAATTAAAGCTCTTAGCAATAGTGGGTGCAACCTTGAGTGCTTGAGGGCGACGATGATCTCGATCTGGGTTTTCCTCTACACCCAAGCTTGAATAGCTATTGAGATCAGACAGTTTGGGTTGTGAAACTTTGGTTGTCATAGTTTTTGCCCGAATAATTATGAAGTAACTTGCTCGAATAGAAGCCGATCGAATTTCAGGTCTAGATGCACTGATTGCAGCAAAACTTCCTGCTCAGCCAGCATCTGCTCTAAACTTTCTTCATCAGGATGATCCCAACCCAACAGGTGCAACAGCCCATGTGCTGCCAGCCATGCTAATTCCCACCGATGTGAGTGACCTCTCGCTAAGGCTTGCGCGTAGGCGGTAGGTACAGATATGACGATATCGCCCAGATAAATTGGGTCTAGCAACATTTCTGGTGGGAGCAGATCTAGAGGTATAGATGGCACATCTGCTTCTAGTGCCGCAAAAGCAAGAACATCAGTTGGACGATCTTGCTGACGATACTGAGCATTGAGAGCTTGAATTTCAGCATCATCGGTCAGTCGCAGGGTCAATTCGCGATCGATTGCACCTTCACCTAGGTCGGTTGGGATTAATCGATCGATCCAGGTAGCAAACCAGTACTGCCAATCTTGATATTTGACAGGAATTTCAGCTTCGATCGCAGAGTTCTGTTCGAGATTAAGTTCGATGATCAAGTGTAAAACCCTCAAGGTTTGGATATATCACGGCTTTGACTCTGTTTTTTACCGTAACTCTTGCACACTCTGAAATCAATTCTAAGATTAGTTTTAAGCCCAATATTGTGAAACCCCCGTTCTTAAAAACTTTGCCAACCGAAAAACTCTGCACTCTATTTTCGCAGTTTTATCTAGTTGTGGCAATTGTTTAGTGAGGTTAATTAATCGAGCTAAAGACGATCGATTAGTGAAATACAACAGCTAGACCCACTAGAACGGCTAAAACCCCAACAGTAGTAAGGGCGAAATGAAATAGGGAAGTGGCTCGTTTTTTCACCATATTTCGCATCGCCAGCTTTACGAAGCTACTTTTTTCTGGTTGTTTAGACTCAGCTTTTACGGCTGTTGTGCTGGTGACAGAATCCATAATTTTTAGTCTCTTTATTTAATTTTTGATTGAGTTTTGTAAAACTAATTCTTAATTAAACTTTACCAGAATCCTAGATCTATGAACAGGTGTGAGTTCCTCTTAGGAGATTTCTGGCAATAAAGTTACCAATCCTAAAGAGCCCCCTAAATCCCCCAATTCTGGGGGACTTTGACTTTCAGAACCCCCAGAATTGGGGGCAGGGGGCAATATCCTTAATCCTTGAGCACCGTACCGTTTTTTACCTGAAATACTTGGGCAGAATTTAGCCAATGGGCATCAAATGAACCGAGGTGGGTGGTTGTAATAATTGTCTGAACTCGATCTTCGATCGCGCCAAGTAACTGATCCTGTCGCTGTAAATCAAGCTCGGCAAGAACATCATCTAAAAGCAATAGGGGCGGCTCTCCTACTACTGATTCAATCAATTCCAACTCCGCGAGTTTGAGTGCAAGTACTAAGGTGCGCTGTTGCCCTTGTGAGCCATATTCTCGTGCTGGAGTTTGGTTGATCGTGAGGTTGACATCATCGCGATGGGGGCCGACTAAACTTGTACCCTGATGTTGTTCAACGATCGATTTAGTTTGAATTTGGGCAAGAAATGCTAACTGAATCGCTTCTGGCGGATCGGTTTCAATAAAGTCAAAACGCGGGGCATAGGTGATTTCCAACAATTCACTGCCGCCACTAATACTGTTGTGCCAGTGCTGGGCGATCGGGATCAGACGCTGGACTAACCGAGATCGCCTTCTGGTAATTCTTGTTCCACTAACTGCCAACTGCATATTCCATAGCAACATCTGCTCAGGGTTTGGCGCGATCGAACTTTGACGAGCGGTTTTGAGCAAAGCATTACGTTGGCGCAACACTTGATTAAACTGCTGCAACAAGTTGGAATAGATCGGTTCTAGCTGCACCAAAATATCATCTAGCCAGTTGCGCCGAGCTTCAGGACCACCCCTAACTAGATCTAGATCTAAGCTAGAAAATAAAACTGCGTGGACTTGCCCCAAAAAGTCGAGATGGCGGCTAACTGTAACGCTATTGATTGCTAAAGTGCGCCGACCTTCATGGCGCAGTCGGATTTTGAGTTCTAATGGTGAGGCATGTCGATCGCATACGGCACTGATTTCGCCGATCGACGCACCATCTTGAACTAAATCTCGATCGCGGCTGACCCGATGAGATCGTAAGGTCGCCAGCAAGCTTACTGCTTCTAGTAAGTTGGATTTACCCTGAGCATTATTGCCAACTATGATCGTTTTAGCCGCCGTAAACTCAACCGCCTGATCGCTATAGTTGCGGAAGTGCTTGAGATGTAAGCTTTTTAGATACACATTAAATCCGCAACAAAGATATTTCTAAGTAGTCAGATTATCACGCCTCTATAAGTAAATTTTGGATAGAGTCTGAATAGGATAATTACTAAGGTTAATCAGCAGTTATATTTTTCTTAATCAGAATTTATACTTTTCGACACAGTTTTTGCACGATCTTTGTGCGAAAGTTGTCGATATTGAAACATTATTTAATTAAGTTTTGTAACGTAAATATACAACTTATTCATTTTATTCACGTAATCAACCAAAGGTCAATTGATAGCTGTCGCCACAAAAGTTGAGACGAATTGGGCTTCAAACCCGCTCAGCCCTTATATAACTTTGTCCGAGTCAAACAATCTACCCCTATATCTTACTAAAGATAGATGTTACAGAGGTGATAGCTATTGTAAAACTTTAATGTGAGTCATAAATCCTGCTATTCATTAGCGGACAGCTTGTTGATTCACTCGTAAGATATTTCCTAACTTACATGATTAGTAATATACGACACAAAAAGTAGAGGAAATTAATGAATACACAAATTGTTACAGTAAAACCTTTAGGGCGGATAGATAGCAACACTGCTAAAGGATTGAGACAACAATTGGAGTCGATCAGCCACTCAAATATCAAAACTCTAATTCTGGATATGCAGTCAGTTGTTTTTATGGATAGCTTTGGTTTAGGAATGTTGATCTCTGTTCTAAAACTATCTAGGGCAATGAAGTTCGATTTCATCATTCATTCCATTACTAGCGAACAAGTCAAAGACCTCCTGATCCTGACCCAAACATATAAACTCCTTAAGATTGAAAGTGAATGCCTGAATTTCAAAATAAGGGAATATGCGAGTGGGTTGCAATGAAAAAGATTTTATTGATCGACGCTCATGATGATTTTCGGGATGAAATGTCCGATTTATTAGAAGATCGTAATTTCTTGGTATTTCAAGCTGACTGCGGTGCAAAAGGATTATCGATCGCTAAACAGATCGTCCCAGATTTGATTGTTAGCGAGATTAATATCCCTAAAATAGATGGATATAAACTCTTGGAACATCTGCGCCAAGAGCCATCCACAGCACAAATCCCTCTAATTTTTCTTTCGACAGATTTTGATGCATTCACTTCTGGGTCTACTGCTAAACGTGCTGAACCAGTATTAATCAAGCCTTTCAGCGCATCAAAATTATTGTCTACGATCGATTCACAATTTCAGACATCAGAGGTTTTGCAGTATTAAGCAAATTGCTGTCCTAATTCGATCGGGTTGTGTACAGTAATTCGTTTTTTCGAGATCGAGATCATCTTTTGTTTGCGGAGGTCGCCCAGTAGTCTGGTGACGGTAACACGAGTCGATCCGATTGCTTCGGCAATTGCTTGGTGAGATAGTTTCAGATCGATCGTCACACCTTCGTCCGTAGGTAGACCAAAATCACGACAGAGAATCAACAAGAAACTCACCAATCGCGAACCCATATCACGATGCGCTAGAGTTTCGATCATCATTTCTGTTTGTAAGATCCGCGAAGATAGACCTCGCAGCAGCACCATTGGCAGTTCTGGATCTTCTTTGAGCGCCTTTTCGACATACTCAATTGGGACTGACAGCAATTCTACAGGCGTAAATGCCACAGCATGATAGAACCGATCGGAGCGATTACCTGTAATTAGAGACAATACGCCAAACACACTATTTTCTCGCAGCAAAGCCACCGTGATTTCTTCACCCGCCTCATAGACCCGTGATAGCTTCACAGCTCCCTTTACCAAGAAATAGAATCTTTCAGCAGGATCACCAGGGAAAAAGATTGTCTTACCACGCTCAAAAGTTTCCACCATTGGCGGAAACATGCCGCCATTCATTTCGCGAAATAAATCTGCTAAAGGACGTTCCTGACTCACACTAACTCACCTCTTTGACACAAGATCATGCTCAAATTGTTTTTTTAGTTTTTTCACGAAACTTTAACTTTACCTTAAAAATTTATCATAGATTGCTATTTTGTATCACCACGTAACTTTTTTGGTTAATCTCGATCGATCGAGTGATGTGAATAATTGATCTTACCTACTGCTAGACTAGCTTCATACCAAGCTAAGTTTGAAATGGATAGCCCTAAAGGAAACAGATATAATCCGCAGCAAATTGAACCCAAGTGGCAAGAAATTTGGGCGGAACAACAGATCGATCGAACACCTGCACCCGACGATCGACCTAAATTTTATGCTCTGTCGATGTTTCCCTATCCATCGGGCAATCTGCATATGGGACATGTGCGTAACTACACAATTACCGACGTGATCGCCAGATTCAAGCGGATGCAGGGCTATCGTGTTTTACATCCGATGGGTTGGGATGCCTTTGGGCTACCTGCCGAAAATGCGGCGATTCAACGCAACACCCATCCCGCCAAGTGGACGTATGAAAACATTGCGTTTATGAAGGGGCAACTCAAACCGTTAGGCTTCTCACTGGATTGGGATTGTGAAGTTACCACATGTTCACCTGACTATTACAAATGGACGCAGTGGCTCTTTTTACAGTTCTTTAAATCAGGTTTGGCATATCAAAAAGAAGCTGCGGTTAATTGGGACCCTGTCGATCGGACGGTGCTGGCAAACGAGCAGGTCGATAGTGAAGGTCGATCGTGGCGATCGGGGGCAAAAGTGGAACGCAAATTATTGCGGCAATGGTTCCTCAAAATCACCGATTACGCCGAACAGTTACTCGTGGATTTGGATAAACTCACAGGCTGGCCAGATCGAGTCAAGGTGATGCAAGCGAATTGGATCGGGAAATCAGTTGGAGCTTACTTAGAATTTCCCATAGTCGGATCGATCGAAAAGATCGCAGTTTTTACCACCCGCCCAGACACAGCCTATGGTGTGACCTATGTTGTATTAGCTCCCGAACATCCTCTTGTTGCTAGTGTCACAACGATCGATCGAGTAGATCGAGTCACAGCTTTTGTCCAATCAATTGCCCAAGTCAGCGAACTCGAACGCACCGCCGAAGACAAACCCAAACGCGGTGTCGCCACTGGGGGCAAAGCGATCAATCCTTTTACTGGGGCTGAGATCCCGATTTGGATCGCTGATTACGTCCTATTTGAGTATGGAACTGGTGCGGTGATGGGAGTTCCTGCTCACGATCATCGTGACTTCGCCTTTGCTCAGTGTTATGACTTACCGATTCAAACTGTGATTGTGAGCGGTCAGAAGTTAGAAGTCGATCGACCAGAAGCATTGAACTCTGCGTATACAGAATCAGGTTCGATCGTCAATTCTGCTCAGTTTAATGGTATGAATTCGATCGAAGCAAAAGCAGAGATGATTAAATTTGCCGAAGAAAAAGGTTTTGGCAAAGCCCGAATCCAATATCGCTTGCGTGATTGGTTAATTTCGCGGCAACGCTATTGGGGCGCACCGATCCCGATTGTGCATTGTCCCAGTTGCGGCATTGTGCCTGTACCTGACGAGCAACTTCCCGTCCCACTGCCAGAAAACATCGAATTATCTGGGCGCGGTGCTTCACCTTTAGCGCAATTAGAGAGTTGGGTGAATGTGCCCTGCCCTAGTTGTGGCGAACCTGCGAAACGCGAGACTGACACGATGGATACTTTCATCGACTCATCTTGGTATTTCCTGCGATTTCCTGATGCCAAGAACGATCGACAGGTGTTTGATTCCACGCAAGTCAATGATTGGATGCCAGTCGATCAATATGTTGGCGGGATCGAACACGCGATTTTACATTTACTTTACTCGCGCTTTTTTACCAAGGTATTGCGCGATCGAGGTTTACTAAATTTTGACGAACCATTTAAACGCTTACTGACTCAGGGCATGGTGCAGGGCTTAACTTACACAAATCCCCACAAGTCAGGTAAAGATAAATGGATTCCTTCTAATTTAGTCGATCCAACCAATCCGATCGATCCTGAAACTGGAGAACCATTGGAGACAATCTATACCACGATGTCTAAGTCTAAGCACAATGGCGTGGCTCCCGAAGAAGCGATCTCGAAATATGGTGCAGACACAGCACGGATGTTTGTTTTATTCAAAGCTCCACCCGAAAAAGATCTGGAATGGGATGATGCTGATGTCGAAGGACAGTCGCGGTTTTTAAATCGGGTGTGGCGGTTGATAACAGATTATGTTGAGAGCAAGACGGAGCCTAATCAGACCGTAGACAAAAATCTTCGCAGGGCAATTCATACGGCAATTAAGGAAGTGACGGAGGATCTGACTGGAGAATATCAATTTAATACAGCGATCTCTGAGATGATGAAGCTGAGTAATGCGCTGCAAGACACCAAGGATAAAACTTCTGTAACTTTTGCGGAGGGGATTAAAACCTTGTTGATTTTGTTGGCTCCCTTTTCGCCTCACATTGCGGCTGAGTTATGGTCACAGCTTGCCTATGAAGGTTATGTCCATACCCAAAAATGGTTGGAGTTCGACCCTGAGGCTTTAGTTGTCGATCGGATTACTTTAGTGATTCAAATCAATGGCAAAGTAAGAGGCAATATTCAGGTTCCAGCTAGTGCGGATAAAATTGCTTTAGAAGCATATGCGCGGAATTCTGAAGCTGCCCAAAAGTATCTCGAAGGGAAAGAGATCAAGAAAGTAATTGCCGTGCCAGGTAAGCTTGTAAATTTTGTGGTTTGATTGGGTGACGAAACAAGGCGTTTTCTGGTAAAAATTTTACCTGTTCCGAAGAGCCCCTAAATCCCCAATTCTGGGGACTTTGATTTCAGAACCCCCAGAATTGGGGGCAGGGGGCTAGGTAGATTCTTTGAAGGAAATCTTCCCAAAGACAAAGTTTCTCTACGCCTCAAATCAGATTGCCGTGTCCCACAACTTATTATTGGTTCCAGCATGAGTAAAAATAATTTGTCAGCAACCTTTGACATTAAGCAAATTTTGCTAGTGGTTGGGCTAATTAATCTGATCGATTATGCCAATGCTCAACCTTTACAAGTCAGAGTCGATCGATGGTTAGCCGTATCAAAGTTTAGTGGCTCAGTTATGTACAGTAACAGCCGCACATCTCAACCGATCAAATTAGGAGATCGATTAGGAGCAGTGGGCGATAACATTCAAACCAATTCTAATGCTAGTGCCACGCTCACCGTTGATACAGGCATTGGCTATATCAACGTAGCACCAAACACCAAAGTCGCTGTCCAAAAGCTCCAAGTTCTGAATAATGGTGGGCATGTCACTTATTTACAAGTAAGCAAAGGGCAAGTTCGGCTCAAAGTCCGTAAATTTACCAACCCAGCCTCAAGTCTCAAAATTATTTCACCTGCGGGAATCAGTAGTGTGCGTGGGACTGAGTTTGTGGTTAGAGTGCATCCCAGTGGCAAAAACACCTTAGCAACTCTAAACGGGAGTGTGATCTCCTCAGCGCAGCAGAAATCTGTGGCGGTTAATGCGGGATGGCAAAATTTTACGATTCCAGGCAAGCCTCCTTCTAATCCTGAACCTATTCGGAATGATACTTCTCTCCAAAGCCAAATTAAGAAAATGCTCGATGGCGATCTGCGTAAGGTAAGCTTGAGTGGTCGGGTCGATCCTGCGAATCAGCTAACTGTGAATAAGATCGAACAGGTAATCGATCGATCTGGCAGGTTCAACACCATATTATTACCAGCCGAAAATTACGGCAAAATAGAAGTTATCGTCACTACTCCCCTCGGTAAACAGCAGGTCTACCAACTTCAAGTTCCATGAGTTCAGAACAAGGGCGATCGGGCGAACCAGCTAGCAAATCAAAGGGATGGTGGTTCAATATTTCTTGGCAGCGCATCCCCTTGCGGTTCAAATCTGCTGGGTTAGGTGCGATTGCCGCTTTAGCGATTGGCGGTTTCCACGAACCAGGTCGATGGCAATCTCTGGAGCAAACTGGCTACGACACTCTGTTTAAGCTCAGAGGGGCTGTGGCTTTAGACCAAAGAGTAAAAATTATCGCAA
>Ga0209591_10004368_pt1 | contig 16051 bp, 13 predicted proteins | sample MAT01_FD_187207 | JGI IMG/M metagenome (GOLD analysis project Ga0209591, IMG submission 187207) | Freshwater microbial communities from Lake Fryxell liftoff mats and glacier meltwater in Antarctica - MAT-01 (SPAdes) (version 2) | ecosystem: Environmental > Aquatic > Freshwater > Ice > Liftoff... | reverse complement strand
GAGCGAACTCGAAGGCTTTGCCGTCTGCGGTCAGGATAAAAAATGGGTTTGGGCCGATGCGAAAATTGATGGAGACAGCGTCGTTGTCTGGTCCGATCACGTGCCCGCGCCCATCGCGGTTCGCTATGCATGGGCCAGCAACCCCACCTGCAATTTGTACAACGGCGCCGGTCTTCCGGCTTCACCCTTTCGCACCGACGATTTTCCCGCGACCACTCGAGACGGCAAATACTGAGGCCCATCGCGCGGGCGTGGGCCTTTATACTCGTAGCTGTGTTTGCCACCACCTCGCTGCGTGCCGACATCCGGCTGCCGGTGATTTTTTCCGACCACATGGTGCTCGAAAAATCCGCCAACGTTCCCATCTGGGGCAAAGCGGATCCGGGCGAGGAAATTACCATCGCGCTTGATCATCACTCTGCCAAGGCCATCGTCGGCCCGGGCGGACGATGGCGCGCGGCACTTGAAAAAGGTATCGTGCGGAGGCTCAAAGGTTGTGATAACTAGGAAATATTTGTCCGCCAACTCCTGTGTGAGCCAAATCTCCGTGAAAAAAACCGTCCTCCCCCTCCTCTTTCTCTCACTCCTCACCGTCCGCGCGGATGTCAATCCTTCGGCTATCCTTTCCGACCACATGGTGCTGCAAAAAGCCGCCAAGGTTCCCCTCTGGGGCAAGGCCGTTCCCGGTGAGGAAATTTCCGTCACCCTCGACAAACAGACCGTCAAAACCAAAGCCGATGACGACGGGAAATGGTCACTTAACCTCGATCTGAAACAGTCCGAACCAGGGCCTTTTGAAATGGTGATCGAAGGCCACAATCGCCTCGTCATCGCCGATGTCGTCGTCGGTGAGGTCTGGGTCGCCTCCGGGCAGTCGAACATGGAATTCCCGCTTTCAGCCTCTATTGGCGGAGAGAAAGAAGTCACCGAATCCACAAATCCCATGCTACGTCAGTTTCAGGTCACACAGAACGCCTCCCCTGATCCGATCGACGAGTGCCAAGGCGTTTGGACCTCCGCTTCTCCCCAAACCTCCAGCACCTTCACCGCCGTCGGCTATTACTTCGGAAAAAAACTCAATGCAGAGTTAAAAGTTCCCGTCGGTCTCATTAATGCCTCCTGGGGAGGCACTCCTTCCGAACCTTGGACCAGCAGCCAAGCAATCGACACCGTGCCGGATCTACGAGCCGCCAAAGAGAAATACATGGTGCTTTACCTTGATGCCCAAGGCAAAAAGCGGGTCTTTCTGGACTGGCTGAAGACAACTTGCCGCGAAGACAAACCCATGCCAGATGCCGCAGCCTTTGCGGCTCCAGACATTTCCACGCAAGGCTGGGCTGCTGTGACACTTCCAGGATATCTTGCGGCCCCAGGACTTCCCGATTCGGGTGCTGTCTGGCTGCGCAAGAACGTCTATATCCCGCCTGCTGCAGCCCATGTAAAATTCTCCTTTGACTTTGGAAACCTCGATGCCTTTGACAGCGTGTATTGGAACGGAAAGCGCATCGTCCAAACCACTGCGGAAGATTATCCCGGTGCCGGCTACATCCGCAAATCCGGCAAATACGACTCGGTTCCCGAGGCGAGCATCAATGAAGGCAAGAATACTCTCGCTATTCGGATTTACGAACCTGTCAGCCCTGCGCATTTTCCCACTCCTCTTTTTGCCGGAACCGTCTCCCTCGATGGTCCATGGCTGGCCAAAACCGAATATGCCCTGCCCGCCCTCGAGGCAAATAAGATCGCAGCGGCTCCAAAGTTCGCCCCCGCCCCCGCGCGCTTACAGGATATCGCGGGTTCGATTTTCAACGGTATGATCGACCCGCTCATCCCTTATGCCATTCGCGGCGTGATCTGGTATCAGGGCGAGTCGAACGTCCGGCGTGCCTGGCAATACAATACCGCCTTTCCCCTCCTCATTACGGACTGGCGCACACATTGGAAACAGGGCGATTTCCCCTTCTACTTCTGCCAGCTCGCGAACTACTCTCCCAAGATGTCCGATCCCCTGGAAAATGACTGGGCCGAACTCCGGGAGGCACAGTCTTCCGCCCTCAAGCTTCCCAACACAGGACAGGCGGTGCTGATTGACATCGGAGAAAGCGACGACATCCACCTTCGCAACAAAAAGGATGTCGGTGAGCGCCTCGCACGCATTGCCCTCGCTAAAAACTACGGAAAAACAGTCCCCTTCTCGGGTCCCGTCTTCGTCTCTAGTACGCTTGAAAAGGGGAGGATTAGCGTCAAATTCACACAGGCTGACGGAGGACTTGTTGCGAAACCACTGCCGGCCACCTACGATGTCAGATCCTCTGTCGGTCAATCTGCGCCGCTTGTGCGCAACTCGCCTCAAAGCGAACTTGAAGGCTTCGCACTCTGCGGCGAAGATAAAAAATGGTTCTGGGCCGATGCCAAAATCGAGGGAAATTTCGTGATTATCTCGTCCGACCAGGTGCCCAAGCCTCTCGCAGTTCGGTATGCATGGGACGAAAATCCCATCTGCAATTTGTACAACGGCGCCGGTCTTCCGGCTTCACCCTTTCGCACCGACGATTTTCCCGCGACCACGATCAACAACAAATACTGAAACCGCCCGGCCTCAGGAAACGAGATTCGCTTCTTTTAACCGCTGCTCCATGTCGCTGGTCAAAAGCTTTTCAATCATTTCCTGAATATCGCCCTCGAGAAAACGATCCAGACTATAGAGGGTGAATTTAATGCGGTGGTCGGTCACGCGGTTCTCGGCAAAATTGTACGTCCGGATTTTTTCCTCGCGTCCGCCGCCCCCGATGAGGCTTTTGCGATGGGCCGAATATTTTTCCTCCTCCTCGCGGCGTTTGTCCTCCAGCAAGCGCGAGCGCATGATTTTCAGCGCGGCCTCCTTGTTCTTTTGCTGGCTGCGTCCGTCCTGGCACCGGACGATGCGTCCGGTGGGAATGTGCATGACTTGCACGGCGGAATCGGTCGTGTTGACGCCTTGCCCGCCGGGACCGCCGGCGCGGCAGACTTCAATGCGGAGATCGCCGGCCGGGATGACGAGATCAATTTCCTCGGCCTCGGGCAAGACCGCGACCGTGGCGACGGAAGTGTGAATGCGGCCCTGGGCCTCGGTGGCGGGCACGCGCTGGACACGGTGCGGACCGCTCTCGTAGCGCATCTTGCGGAAGACGGATTCGCCACTGAGTCGAAAAATAATTTCCTTAAAGCCGCCCAGTTCGGCGGAACTGCTTTCCATGGTTTCGACCTTCAGTCCGCTTATTTCCGCGAAGCGGCAATACATGCGGAAAAGATCGGCGGCAAAAAGCGCGGCCTCGGTGCCGCCCGTGCCGGCCCGGATTTCGACAATGGCGTCGCTGTCCTCACCAGGCTCGGGCGGAAGGAGCAGGATTTGCAACTCCTTCTCGATCTCCGGGAGGCGCTTTTCCATTTCCGGCAGTTCGGCGGCGGCCAGTTCCGCAAATTCCGCGTCCGCCCCCTGGGCCATGGCGCGGGTTTCCTCCAGCCCGAGGGTGAGCTTTTCGTATTCGGTCCAGTGAGTGAAAAGCTTCTTCAGCGAGGCATGTTCACGCAGAATTTCCCGCGCACGCTTCGCATTGTCAAAAAGCGTGCTGCCGCTGATCTCGCTCTCCAATTCCTCGAAACGCCGCCGTTTTTTTTCAATCAGGGTGGAGAAGTCCATGGCGTATCGTCCGGGTGTAGAAACGCGAAACGGTGATGGCGCACCGTGGCGCAATCACCGTTTCTTGCGGGGAGGAAAGTCTAGGCTTGTTTGACCGGCTTGACCGCGCGGGTGGCGCGAACCGAGCCGTAACGGCGTTTGAACTTGTCAACGCGTCCGGCGGTATCAACGAATTTTTGCTCTCCGGTGAAAAAGGGATGGCAGGCCGCGCAAATGCCAATTTTGATGTTGTCTCGCGTCGAGCGCGTGCGATACGAGGCTCCGCAGGCGCACATGATGACGGTCTCGACGTAGTTGGGATGAATCTCTGACTTCATGGTGGAAAAGCCCACCGTAATCAAAATCTACGGATACGCAATCCCATTCTGGAGCACCCGCACGGGGTGGCCTTGCACAGGGGAGCTCGAGGTACCAGCTTGTTTTTGATACGAGTCACAAGCTGGAAGCTTATGCTGCTATTTCGGCGAAGCGGGAGTGTTTGATGCCGAGGCTTTCGAAAATCTGCTTGGTCGCGTCCGAGCGATTCAGTGTGTAAAAATGGATGCCGCGCACTTTGTTTTCCAGCAAGTCGCGACATTGTTCCGAGGCGTGATGAATACCGACGCGGCTCATAGCCTCGGCGTCGCCGCCGCAACGCTGGAGGGCGCGCAGAAGCCGGGCGGGGAATCGCGCCCCGGCGGCGAGTTCGGCCATGCGTTTCATGCTGGCAAGGGAGGTCACCGGCATGATGCCCGCGATGATTGGCACCGTGATGCCAGCCAGTTCGCAACGGTCGCGGAAATCGAGGAAATCCCGGTTGTCGAAAAAAAGCTGCGTGACGATGTAGTCCGCGCCTTCGTCCACCTTCTGCTTGAGGTGGTCCATTTCCACAAGGCGGTTGGGCGTGCCGGGATGGCCTTCGGGAAAACCGGCCACGCCGATGCCGAAGCCGCGTTCATCGGGGTGGGAGCCGGATGCGTTGAATTTGCGGATGAACTTCACCAGGTCGGCGGCGTGTTGAAAATCGTCGTCGGATTTGCGGTAGTCCGTGCCCTTGGGCGGGTCGCCGCCGAGGGCGAGGATGTTGCTCACACCGGCCTGGGCATACCGTTCCAAAATTTCAGTGATCTCGGCTTCCTTATGGCAGACGCAGGTGAGATGCGGGATGGGATCGAGGGCGGTGGTTTCTTTGATCCGCACCACGAGTTCATGGGTCAGCTCGCGGGTGGACCCGCCCGCGCCGTAGGTGACGCTGACAAAGTGCGGCTGATAAGACTCCAGTTCGCGGATGGTCTCGTACAGGCTCTCCGCCGTCTCGATCGTCTTCGGAGGGAAGAACTCAAACGAGAAGGTCGTTGGATGACTTTGGAATATATCCTGAACGTGCATGAAGATGAAGAGTGTTTAGGGATTCCGTTACGGGATCAAGCTTCGCTCATCGGTCAGGTAATTTCAACAAGGCGGTTCCTGTCCTCCAAAGCTTCGATCACTCGGTACCGCGAGGGCAGCCGGAGCATTGCTCATTGTCCCTCGCAACTCTGGGCTTTTTGTAGGGATCCTCTTCGGGGAATGGTTTGAAGAAATTTGTCCTGCACTCATAGGAAATCAGCGGGAACGACGAAAGCTTCCGAGCGGTCTAGTTCAAATCTAAAAAGGCGGGAGCCTCAAGCGGCGACGACTTCGACGCGGGGAGAAAAGCCGATTTGATGCAGAAGGGCCTCGCAATCCTCCCAAGCGGGTAGGCGGCGATTTTGTCCGCGACGACCTGTTTGGTAATCTTCATGGACGCCATATTATAATTTTTGATGGCCTTTATCCATTGGGAATTTCTCGTGGATTTCCCTCAGCTTTCCCTGTTCGTCGTAAATCTCCTGCCAGAATCCCAGGGTCGCTTCCCGGGAATCCACCGCATCCGTGTACCGCCGCGGCAATGGTGAAGTCCTCATTTCTTCTCGTTCTGGTCGCGGTTGCTCATCTGGTCGGAAGGATGGCGTGAAGGGAGTTACTGCTTCACAGAGTTTTGCGCTCCCGGCTTTATGCGGTCGCGGGGGTGGCGAGTTGGTGGACTTTTTCGCGCAGGGTGTCCAAATCAGTGTAGGGAATGATGCTTTGGATGGTGACTTTGCGGGGGCCGGTCTCGGTGGGGAGTTCGACTTGGTCACCTGGGTTCTTGCCGAGGAGGGCCTGGCCGATGGCGGCTTTGTAGGAGACGACACCGAGATCGGGGGCGCTGTCCCAGGCGCCGAGGATGCTGTAGGTCTCGTCCTGGCCGGCGGCGTCGCGCAGGGTGACGATGGTGCCGATGGAGACGTGGCTGGTGTCGGGGTTCTCGAAATTCGTGCCGCGGGCGAGGTGGAGGTCACGTTCGCCTTCGGCGCGGCGGCGTTGAAGGACGCGTTGTTGTTCCTTGGCGGCTTTGAAGCCGAAGTTCTCGCGTAGATCGCCTTCTTCCTTGGCGATATTGATATCGCGGAGGTTCTCGGGGATCTGGCGGGTGATGAGGTCCTCGTATTCTTCTTTGCGTTTCTCGAGGCTGGCCCAGGAGACGGTGATGGTCTCGTCGCGTTCGGTGCTGTCGCCGCTGACGAGGGTTTGCATCTCGGGGTGGAGTTTGATGATGCGGGCGAGGAGGGAGCGCTTGCTGAGTTCCTCGAAGACGGGAGTCATGATGAGGCGGCGCATGAGGTCGCGGACTTCGTCAGGGCTGGCACCGGCGATGAGGTCGGGGATGAGTTCACGATCTTCAAAGAGGAGATCTTGCAGACGGGTAGTGCGTTTTTCGTTGAGCTGGTCGAGTTCAAGGGCACTGAAGACGGCGCTGAGAAGGTCGGGAACGAAAATGCCCTCGTAGCCGGCTCCGCGTTCTTTGCAGAGCCAGATGAGGATCTCGGTGGAGGCGGCGCGCTCGCTGATCCAGCGGGCGAGGGTGGCATGGAAGTCTTGTTTGCGGCCTTCCTTTTCGCAGAGGCGGGAGATCTCGACGAAGAGACGGGCGGGCGCGGTCTGGCCGAGGCGGAGGGCGACGTCCATCCAGCGGTCGCCAAAGGCGGCGGGGAATTGCTCGAGGGCGCGGCGTTGCTTGGAGGCGGGGAGGGAGGCGAAGAGCTCGGGCAGGCGGGATTGTTCGCTGCGGAGAATGTCGGCGACGGTGGGGGCGTTTTCGCCGGGCTTGAGGGCGTTGTGACGGGCGAGGATTTCGTCGCGGGCGAGGAGGAGTTCCACGGCCTGGGCGGACTGGAGCTTGCGGCCTTTGCCGGCGGCATCTTCGATCTGGGCCGCGAGGGACTGGAGTTCGTCCACTTCGTTGGCGAAGTCGCCGAGGGCCTTGGTGATCTGGTCGAGGGCGGCGACTTGGTCCTTGAGATGGCGGGCTCCGCGGAATTTCTCGATGAGTCCGCTGCCGGCGGCGACGGCTTCTTCGAGAAGCACAATGGGGTCGGATTTTTTAACAGGGAGTTGGAAGTGTCCGTCGGCTTTGAGTTTTTTCTTGGTCGAGTCCCACCATTTTTTGAAGGCAGGGGTGTCGAAGATTTCGGGGGAGAGGGCGGCGCCGATCTGCTCGGGGGTGGCTTTGCCGCCGAGGTCGCGGAGGATGTCGCTGACAAGGGCGACGGGTTCCTGCGCGGCCTGGGTCTTGACGGCGGCGGGGTCGGTGGCTTTACGGGCGAGAATGTGCGCCTCGGGAATGGGCTGAAGGGTCTCGGCGGCATAGGGTGCCTGCATGGGATGACCTTTGCGGGAAGGGAAATCTATGAGGATCTGACTGGTGAGCAGACTCCACTCGGCGACGCGTCCGAAGCCCCAGCTTTTGTGCAGGCAATAGGAGCCCGGGGTGAGGAGTGAGAGGGATTCGGCGGCCTTGGCGGTGATCTTGCCGGCGTCAACGGCTTGTTGGAGTTCTTCGGTCATTCCCTCCTTTTTCTGATGAAAATCGTCCGGCTGCAAGGGTCAAGAGTGTTTGCGGTTCCGGGAGGGGCGTGTTTAATTGTCGGCTGCATGTCTGAAGCCGCGCCTAATCCTGTCGAAAAAGAGCGTCTTTCCGATATGTTGAAACGGTTGCTGGAGGTGGCGGAAGGCGGGGCGCTAACACTGCGTGAGATGATCGCGATCATGCATGGGCGGGGGTTGATGATGATCGTGATCTTGCTCTGTCTGCCGTTTTTGAGTCCGGTGACGATCCCGGGGATTTCCGTTCCGTTCGGGCTGGCGATCTGCTTGTGCGGAGTGCGGATTGCCTTCGGCCAGCAGCCCTGGTTGCCGGGATTCATCTTGAATCGGAAAATTTCCTATCCCGCACTGGAGAAGATGGTTGGTTTCGGATCGAAGGTTTACGAAAAGGTGGAGAAAATCATCCGCCCGCGGCTGACATTTATTTTTAACGGGCGGGCCATGACGATGATGGTCGGGATGGCGATCGCGCTGGCGGGGGTGTTGCTGAGTCTGCCGATTCCGCCGCCGTTTATTTTGACGAATACGATCCCGGGCTTTGCGATTATTTTTCTGTCCCTGGGATTAATGGAGCGCGACGGGGTGTTAATCGTGCTGGGATATGGGCTGACGATTCTGGCGACGGCCTACGTCACGGGCATTGCGCTGTTGGGCCGGGAGGCTGTTCAGACACTCTGGAAGCTCTTCAGCGGAGGCTGAGTTTTTTTTGCGTCCATCGCACGAGATGGGCGCTGAGCGCGTCTTTGTCCGGGAGCTGCTCGATGGTGTCGGAGTCACTTTCGATCAGGCCGAAGCCAGCGCCGTAGGCCGAACCGTTGACCACGCAGGCGTCGGTGCGCGCCTGGCTGATCTGGCTGCGGGCGCGGGCAATGGCTTCGGTGCGGGTTCCTTCAAGTTCGTATTTCCATCCCACGATGAGGGCGTCGGGAAAAAGCGGGCGCAAATGAGGGAGAAGTTTTTCGGTTGGGCGGAGGGTGAGCGTGAGTTCGGCATCGCTGCGGATTTTCTTTCCAGTGATTCCGACCACTGTGAAATCGCAGAGGGCGGCGACGTGGAAGATGACGACCGGGGCGTCCGGGAGTTTTTCCAGTTCTTCCTCGAGGGACGAATTGGTGGAGAAGGGAATTACCTCCACATCGCGCGGCGCGGGTTGGGTGGCCATTTCCCCGCGCAGACAGAGGACACGGAAGCCGGCGGAATGCAGGGCGGTGCTCAAAATGGTGCCGAGTTCGCCGGTGGAGTGGTTGGTGATTCGGCGCACGCCGTCAATCGGCTCATAGGCGGGTCCGCAGGTCACGAGGGCGAAAGGCATGGCCAACTCTTAACGCTGAACGCCCAACGCTCAACGCTGAAGTTTGCGAGATGGCCGACGAGTCAGAAGGGTGCTTATCCTTACGCGTTTAAAGCTCAACGTTGAGCGTTGGGAGTTCGTTCGCAGAACGCCGTGACAGCCCTCTGCGGGGGTGATAGCACGGACGGATGAAAATCCTGATGGCTGCGGGCGAGATGGCACCTTTCGTGCGCCTGGGCGAACTGGCCGACGCGGTGGCGGGTCTGAGCGGTGGACTGCATCGTCTCGGGCACGAGGTCAATGTTGTGATCCCTTTTTACCGCTCCCTTAGGGAGGACAAGGCGACGAAGGTCAAAAAGACAAAAATCCGCTATAGCGTTCCGGTCGGCGCGGGCAATCTGCCATGTGAAATTTTTGAAGCCAAGGCACCGAATGGCGTGCGGGTTTTCCTGGTGGCGCGGGACGAATTTTTTGACCGCTCCGGGATTTATGGCGTGGACGGACGCGATTACCAGGACAACGCCGCGCGGTTTGTTTTTTTCACAAAGTGCGTGCTGGAACTTGCCCGCCGGATGGAAGTGCCTCCGGATCTTTTGCATCTCAACAGCTGGGAAACCGCCCTTGCTCCGGTCCTGGCGCGTGAACAGCGGCTGCCCTTTCGCACCGTGCTCTCGCCGCACTCGCTGGAATTTCAGGGCAATTTCTGGAGCTACGATTTTACGCTGACCAACCTGCCGGGCGATTATTTTTCGGCGCGCGGCGTCGAATATTTCGGGAGCATGAATTGCCTCAAGGCGGGCATTCTTTTCGCCGACGCGGTCGTTCTTCCCGGCGAGCGCATGGTCTGCGCTGCGCAAACGCCCGAACACGGTTGCGGCCTGGAGAGCGTGCTGCGCGAGCACCAGCACAAACTCTATGGGATTGCATCCGGCGCAGGTTTGGAAAACTGGTCGCCGGCGGATGACAGCTCGCTCGCCGCAACCTACTCGTTCAAAAAACCGGCGGCGCGTGAGAAAAACCGTGCGGCATTGCTCAAGGAGCTCGATCTCCGGGAGGAATCGGCGGGGCGGATCTTTCTCGTTTTTTCAGAAAGCTGCGGGGGAAAAAACACCGGTGTTCTGTTGGATTCCCTTGATCGGATTCTGGAGGATGGAGTGCGCATGGTCTTCCTTGGACCCGTGGCCGCAGAACACGTTTTTGCGTTGGAAACGGCCCGCCGCAAACACCGGGGTTCTTTTGTGCAGGTGGAGGATTTTGACGAAAAACTGGCCCGGCTTGCACTGGCGGGCTCGGATGTTTTTTTAGTAACCGGACCAGTCGAACCGAGAGCCCTCTGGCTGCGGCGGGCCATTCGGTACGGCGCGATTCCCCTCGCGTTGCAATGCGGTGGATTATTTCAACTCGTGCGTGATTGGGAACCGGGGCGGAATGAGGGCAACGGGTTTGTCTATTATGGGCCAACCGCTGATGGCATGGTGGACGCCTGTCGGCGGGTGGTGGGGGTTCTTAGTGACAAAGCGCAGGCGGCGGCATTGCGCGAGCGATGCCTGGGCGCGGAGTTTTCCGAAGAAGCCACGGCGCGCGGACACGAGGCTCTCTACGAGCGCTTGCTCGGGATTCAGAAAACTGCGCAAGCGGCTTAACTCACAAGCTGACGCAGCACAAAGGGCAGGATGCCGCCGTGGCGGTAATAGTCCACTTCGATCGGGGTATCAATGCGGAGCTTGACCGTCTGATCAACGACCGAGCCGTCCTTGCGGGTGATGCGCAGGGTGACGTCCTGACGCGGGACGATCTCATCCGAGAGGCCAAGCACGTCGTAGGTTTCCGTGCCGTCCAGGCCGAGGGTTTGCGCGGTGACGCCTTCGGGGAATTGGAGCGGAAGAACGCCCATGCCGCAGAGGTTGCTGCGGTGAATGCGCTCGAAGCTTTGCGCGACGACGGCTTTCACGCCAAGCAGGCAGGTGCCCTTGGCGGCCCAATCGCGGCTGGAGCCGGTGCCGTATTCCTGTCCGGCCAGAATAATCAGCGGAACGCTGTCGGCCTGATAGGCCATGCAGGCGTCGTAAATGAAGGTGGGTTTGCCGCCGGTGGCTGAGGAAATTTCCTTGTCCGGCGCGGGCACGTCCTTGCTGCCAAAATAGAGCGTATAGCCGCCCTCGATTCCGGGAACCATGAGGTTTTTGATGCGCACGTTGGCGAAGGTGCCGCGGGTCATCACGCGGTCGTTGCCGCGGCGGGAGCCATAGCTGTTGAAATCCTCCACGGCCACGCCGTTTTCCATCAGAAACTTTCCGGCCGGGCTGGTTTTTTTGATGGCTCCAGCCGGGCTGATGTGATCGGTGGTGACGCTGTCGCCAAAAATGCCGAGCGCCCGCGCTCCCGCGATTTCCGCGATCGCGCCGGGTTTCATGCCGAAGTTGGTGAAGAAAGGCGGTTCCTGAATATAGGTACTGGACGCATCCCATTCGTAAATCGCGCCGGTGGAGGAGGGGATCTCGTTCCACTTGGGATTTTGCTCGGCAAAGTCGGTGTAAAGTTTGCGGTAAACTTCCGGCTTGAGCGCGGAGGCCATGGCGTCGTGAATCTCACCAAGGCTCGGCCAAATATCTTTCAGGTAAACGTCTTTGCCATCATCCCCCTGGCCGATGGGTTCGCTCGTGAGGTCAATATTCACCGTGCCGGCGAGGGCAAAAGCCACGACCAGCGGCGGCGACATGAGGAAATTCGCGCGGATGTTTTGGTGAACGCGGGCCTCGAAGTTGCGGTTGCCCGAGAGCACGCTGGCGGCGACGAGGTCGTTTTTTGTGATGGCTTCTTCCAGCGCAGGATGGAGCGGGCCGGAGTTGCCGATGCAGGTCGTGCAGCCGTAACCGACCGTCTGGAAACCGAGTTTGTCGAAGTAGGGCTGGAGGCCGGTTTTTTCCAGGTAATCGGTGACCACGCGGGAGCCGGGCCCGAGCGAGGTTTTGACGAAAGGATTCACCTTGAGGCCGCGTTCGACGGCTTTCTTCGCGAGCAACGCGGCGCCAAGCATCACGCTGGGGTTGCTGGTGTTTGTACAGCTCGTGATGGCGGCGATGAGCACGGTGCCGTTGCCGATCCGGGTATCGGCGGTTTTGTAGGGCGAGGGAAAATCGCTGACCTTGTCGCCGGTGGGGCGGTTATCCAGCATCTCTTCCTTGTTGCGGGCTTCGCCTTCGGGGAGATGCGCCTTGCCCTTGGCATCGGTTGACAGCAATTCCGGCTCGGTGCCTGCACTGAAACCATTGATGTGAACCTTAACCTCAAGGGTAAGGTCGGCAGCGGATTTGCCGTAACCGCCTTCGGAAACGGGTTTTTCGATCAGAGCCTCGAAGGTACTTTTCAGTTCGGGCAGATTGATGCGATCCTGCGGACGCTTCGGTCCGGCCACGCCGGGAACGATGGTGCCGAGGTCGAGCGAGAGTTCGATGGTGTAGTCCACTTCACCTTGACGCGGGATGCCCCAGAGGCCCTGGGCCTTGTAGTAGGACTCGAAGGTCGCGCAGAGTTCGTCGGATCGGCCGGTGCCTTTGAGGTAGGCGAGGGTCTCCTCATCCACGCCGAAGAAGCCCATCGTCGCGCCATATTCGGGAGCCATGTTGGCGATGGTGGCGCGGTCGGTGACCGCAAGAGCGGCGGCGCCCTCGCCGTAAAATTCGACAAATTTCCCGACGACCTTTTGCTTGCGGAGCACTTCCGTGACGCGGAGCACGAGATCCGTCGCGGTCACGCCCTCCTTGAGGGTGCCGGTGAGGTTCACCCCAACGACCTCGGGCGTGAGGAAATAAACGGGCTGCCCCAACATGCCGGCTTCCGCCTCAATGCCGCCCACGCCCCAGCCGACGACGCCAAGCCCGTTGATCATCGTGGTGTGCGAATCGGTGCCGACCAGCGTGTCGGGAAAATACAGGCCGTCTTTTTCCAGGACGCCTTTGGCGAGATATTCCAGATTGACCTGGTGAACAATGCCGATGCCGGGAGGCACTACGCCGAAGGTCTCGAAGGCCTGCTGGCCCCATTTGAGGAATTGGTAACGCTCGCGATTGCGGGTGAACTCCATCGCGAGGTTCATGCGCAGTGCGTCCGCGCTGCCGAAGAAATCCACCTGCACCGAGTGGTCCACCACAAGATCCACGGGCACGAGCGGTTCGATCACGCCGGGATTTTTCCCGAGGCGGGAAACGGCACTGCGCATGGCGGCGAGATCCACCAGCAGCGGCACGCCTGTGAAATCCTGCAAAACGATGCGCGCGACGACGAAGGGAATTTCCTCCGGCGCGGGCGCCTGGGCGTTCCAGTTGGCCAGCATTTCCACGTCCCTCCAGGACACTTTCTTGCCGTCGCAATTGCGCAGGACGGATTCCAGGACGATGCGGATGCTGACGGGCAGGCGGGAGATTTTGCCGACACCGGCTTCTTCGAGGGCGGGCAGGGAATAATAACGGCCGGGCTGACCGTTTCCGGCTGTGAAGGTGCGCTGTGTTTCGATCATGTTGGGTGTTTATTGACGACAAAACGGCGGGTCGCGCGAGCAATTTATTGGTGATGGCCTGCGCCGGGTTGACGGCTGCGTGTCTTTGTTTCGAAAAAACACAGATGGCGAATGGTTTGACCTCCCCCGCCGCAGACCGCAAATTACAGCCCCTATCCTCCGCCATGATCGTTTATTTCCTCCGCCACGCCGACGCCGATCCCGATGCCGGCAATGATTTTGATCGAAAACTGACTCCCAAGGGCCTTGAGCAGGCCGAAAAGGTGGGCAAGTTTCTCGTGCGTTATGGCCTCCTGCCTGAGGCCATTGTCAGCAGCCCTGTCGTCCGCGCCCGCCAGACGGCCGAGGCCGTGGAAAAAAAGCTCGGCCAGGCCAGCGTGGTCATTGGCCCCTGGCTCGCCTGCGGCATGACCCCTGCCACGTGCCTCGCCGAACTCAGCGCCCACGCCGGCACCCATTCCGTCATGCTGGTCGGTCACGAACCCGATTTCAGCGACACCATTGCCACCATCCTCGGACTGGCCGACTCCGAGGCCGTGAACATTCGCAAAGCCTCGCTCACCGGCATCGAACTCAGCAGCTTCCATCCCGGCGGCGGCAGTCTCCAGTTCCTTGTCCCCGTGCGGCTCATGTAAAATTATGACACCCGAAATCATTCACTCCACCGACTTCGTCCGGGATGCCATTGCCCTCATCGAACGCGAGGCCGACATCGCCATCTTCGAGCGCGGGGAATTCCACCTCGCCCTCAGCGGAGGCAACACTCCGAAGCCCGTTTATCAAGCCCTCGCCGCCCGCCGCGACGCGTGGAAGGAATGGATCATCACCTTCGGCGACGAACGTTGTGTCCCGCCCGAAAGCGACCAAAGCAATTACCGCATGGCGAAGGAATCCTTCTTCGACCACGCCCCGATTCCGGCGGATAACATCCTGCGCATCCGCGGCGAGGCCGACCCCGCCGAAGCCGCACTGGAATACGAAAACGAACTGCGCCAACGTACTCGCGGCCACGGCATTTACCGCCACGACCTCCTGCTCCTCGGAATGGGCGACGACGGCCACACCGCCTCGCTCTTTCCCGGCACTATAGCGCTCGACGTCACCGACCGCTGGGTCGTCGCGAATTTTGTCCCGAAGTTCAACACCCACCGCATCACCTTCACTTATCCGCTCCTGAACGCCGCGCGGCACGTCTGTTTTCTCGTCAACAGCAAGGGTAAGGACGCCATTCTGGAGGAAGTCTTCAGCGGAAAATCCAGCTACCCTTGCGCCGCCGTTCGTCCCGTTGAGGGCAACCTCACCTGGCTGCTCGGGGCGTGAGGACGAGCAAATCTTTCGGCAGGAAGTCGGAGGGACTTCTTAGGTTCGACTTTCTGTATATTTGACGCTGATATACTCAGTCATTCTTTTCCCGGATAGCTTTCCCTCGGTTAGGCGGTGGTGAAACGCGCAAAGCCAAACTCCATTCTCTGCTTTGTCTGATCCGCCAAAAGCATGGGGCTTAATGTGCGCGGCTTCAATTCTGCCAGAACAAGCTTTTGGAAATGGTAGCTTTGTTTTGAAGGAAATAGCCTCAAGTTCGCACTTAAGTGGCATTTTTTTGGAAACCATACTTCTGCGTAAAGCAGCGTCCCGCCGTTGAATGGGCTCATCGGGATAAAGACTGCTAAGGAGTCCCCACGACGCATCAACAATTTTATCGGCTATCTTGATAGAGCGCATTCTGCTGAGCGGATTAACTAAGCCGAGATAGAAAGTATTGCCTGCTCTTTTTGCTTTTCCGCCCCGTATCCCTGTACTCGATAGGACGGGAAACAGGTCTTTAATCAAGTCGTGATTTGAATCAAACTCGCGAATAGTTGAAACTATTTCACTTGCTGAATTTTCATCAAATCGACGCATCTTCCTTTTATCGTCCCGCTCAGAACGCGACGAATATACTAAGTAATTAACCCTTCGGTACGGTCCAAGTTTATCCAAGGCAGAGATAATGTGCTCGATGGAACATGCTTCCTTAAAGCGACGCGCGGCTATTGGTGAGTGAACAAGCGTAAATTCTAACAAGTTCCCATCAAGGTCGACAGAAAAACCAACTCTGTACCCTGTAAAAGAGTTTCGTTGGCCGTATTGAACGTGGCTCCACACAGGGTCAAAAACATACCAAGAATTTTGGTTTTTAACTTTTCGGCAATAGGCCGGTCGGCCGAGTTTTTTGCTAAGAGCATCCGTCAGCCAGCGGACACACTTTGGAGGTGGAGGTTGGACCATAAAGCTGATGGGCAGTTTTATTTTAGGTGTGAGCGGGGACTTGTCGAGATACGAAAAGGGCGGAGCCAAGGTGAACCGTGTTCATCGGGTTTGTGGAACATTCGGTTGCCCTTCCTGCAGTTTCCGACCTGGATTGTGGCCACTGGCATCCTTCCGGGGCGTGAGAAAGAACGAATCTTTCGGCGGGATGCCGGGAGGCCCAGACAGGAAGCCCGGGCTCCCCTTGCTTTGTCTCCTTTGCCGCCGCGAGGGTGTCTGATACGTTCCTGCGGATGAAGGCTCTCCTCCTGACCAACGAATACCCTCCGCACATCTACGGCGGGGCGGGTGTGCATGTGCAATATCTGAGCCGGGAGCTGGCGAAATTGAT
>Ga0209591_10004367_pt1 | contig 16051 bp, 20 predicted proteins | sample MAT01_FD_187207 | JGI IMG/M metagenome (GOLD analysis project Ga0209591, IMG submission 187207) | Freshwater microbial communities from Lake Fryxell liftoff mats and glacier meltwater in Antarctica - MAT-01 (SPAdes) (version 2) | ecosystem: Environmental > Aquatic > Freshwater > Ice > Liftoff... | reverse complement strand
AGCTCACCGAGCGGGGCCTGAGCGGGGCCTGAGCGGGGCCTGAGCTTGTCGAAGGCCGCCGACACGGCTGATAAGCGTTTATGTTTCTTGGGAATAAAATTATACAATCTTCCCCACATTATCATAGAGCAAGAAGATTGCCAACAAAATCACAAAGCCGGCAAACATGCGGCGCAGGTGCTGGGGGTGAACCCGTTTGGCGAGTTGTGCGCCTAACAACGTGCCAATCAGCCCGGCGGCGACAAAGATCGCAATCGTTGTGTAGTCAATCGCCAAGCTGTTCAAATGGCCCAAGAAGCCGGCCAGGCTGTTCATCGTAATCACAATCAACGAAGTGCCCACGGCCTGCTGGATCGGCAAGCCCACCAACATGACCAAGGCCGGCACAATCAGAAAACCGCCCCCCACGCCCAGCAGACCAGTGAGTAGACCGACGCCGGCGCCGCTGGCGACCACTATGGGCCAACTGCGCATGGCGCGCACCTCGTCGGTGGGTGATTGTCGCAGCAGCATAAAAGTGCCCACAACGAGCATCAGCAGGGCAAAGAGCAACAGGAGCACAGCGCCTGGGAAAAGCTTAGAAAGCCCTGCCGCCAGATAAGCTGTGAACATGCCGGCCCCGCCAAAGACTAAGGCAACTTTCCAGTTCAATGTCCCCTGCGCCCGATGGAAGAAGGTGCCCATCATGCTGTTCATGCCAACGATGATCAGCGAGGCTGTTACCGCTGCCTGGGGGCTTTGCCCCACAATGTAGACTAGGGCCGGTACGGTTAGAATCGAACCACCGCCGCCCAACAAGCCCAGGGTCAGGCCAATCACAACGCCAAGAGCAATATCAATAAGGATCGGAAGCATATCATCACGCTAGTTTCGGCTGGGTAGCCCAATTTCGGTTGGCAGCGTTTGCGCCCAAACGCCCATGCTATCGCTTAGGGTCATGATGTTGTTAAATCCATGCGCTTGCAGCAAGCTGGCTGCGATCTGCGAGCGATAGCCGGTGGCACACTGCAAAATCACCGTTGTATCATGAGGAATTTCGGCCAGACGTTTGGGCAAATAGCCCAACGGAATATGGTTGGCGCCCGTAATATGCTGTTCGGCATATTCATTCTGCCCGCGCACATCAATAATCTTTAGCCCATTCTGCGGCAAGCGCGTGGCTAGTTCACGTGCCGTAATCACCGGTAACGCCGCCGTAATGCCTGCCACAACCTCTGGCCCGGCATAACCAGCAATATTGTCGACCCCAATTGCGCGCAGCGCGCTTACTATCGCTGGTGCCGCGTCATGGGCGGGGGCGATGAAATAGAAGGGTTGCTCAAAATCCACAAACCAACCGACAAAGGTGCTAAAGCCCTGGTTGCTAGCCGGAATGCTCAACGTGCCGGGAATGTGCGCAGTCGCAAACGCGGCTTGTTCACGCAAGTCCACCACTAGATGACCCGCTGCAAGCGCCTGATCCAGCGCCGCGCGCGTGAGTAGCGCAGGTTTCGGTAGATCGCGCAGCAGGGCCGGCCCTTGTTTATTCACCCGTTTCATCTGGGCAAAATAGCGCGGTGGTTCTGGCTGGCCGCGCAGCAACCAATCGACAAAGGGCTGCTCCTGCTCAAATTGGAAGGCCGGGTTGAAGAGTTTTTCATAGCCCAGCGTGGTCGAAGGGATCGCGCCCAACGCCTTACCACAGGCACTGCCCGCACCGTGGCCCGGCCAGATTTGTAAGTAATCGGGCATGGCTTTGAAGCGTTGTACACTTTGGAATTGTTGCCGCGCCCCAATTTCCTTGGTGCCCACATAACCAGCCGCCGTTTCCAGCAGATCCGGGCGGCCAATATCGCCTGCAAACAAAAAGTCGCCCGTAAAAATTCCGATCGGTTGATCGGCGCCGGCGGTGTCGGTGATCATAAAGGCAATGTGTTCCAAGGTATGGCCGGGGGTATGCACAACCTCGACTTGAATGTTGCCCACCTTCCACCTGTCGCCATCCTGCACTGTGATCACATTGGGGTCGCTGGCATAGCCGTATTTCCAGTTCACATCCCCCATGTCGCTCAAGTAGATTGTGGCTCCGGTGGTGGCGGCTAGTTCGCGGCTGCCACTGACAAAATCGGCGTGAATATGCGTCTCGGTGACCTGCGTAATGCGCAGTCCTTCTTTGGTCGCCGTCTGTAAATAGGGCGCAATATCACGCATTGGATCAATAACCAGCGCTTCGCCGGTCTTGACACAGCCAACCAGATAGGATGCTTGGGCTAATTTGTCATCGTAAAAATAACGTAATAACATATGTGTATTCCTATAGAATTGATGTGATTACCGTATAATAGTTTTAGTAAGTTACTACTGCACCGGCAAGCCAGCGGCTTTCCATTGCATCAGGCCACCTAGATCATAAAGCTTCGTATAGCCAGCCTTGGTTAGAATTTGCGCGGCCATTTTTGTGCGGTTGCCGCTGCGGCAAACGAGGACAACTGGCCGATCCTGCGGCACATCGCGCAGGCGCTCTGGTAACACCTGGAGGGGAATGTTGACGGCGCCGGCAATGCGCTCCTGCGCAAACTCTTCTGGTGTGCGTACATCAAGCAAGAGATGGGCTGCCTTTGGCTTCTGAAATTGTTGTTGATAATGTTGCGGGTTGATTGAAGCAATGTTTGTAATCACGCCTGTACTCCTTTGTCTGATAGTGTTGAAAATTAGAAATGCAATGACGAAGATCACGGCTATAATGAGCAGATTTTGCATACCATGTGCTCCTGTTTTTGTTTGTTTTTGCTAGACTGTCATTAGTATCGCACAACTAATTTGTTCTAGTTCTGCCCATTCGCTTATACTAGCCACAAGCAAATACTTATGGCAGGGAACCCATGCTTAATTTATACAAATTGGAAATTTTCGTGCAGGTTGTCCAGCAAGGCAGCTTTAGTGGCGCGGCCGAGCGCTTGCTAATGACGCAGTCTGGCGTCAGCCAACACATTCAAGAGTTAGAAGCCAGCCTGGGGTCGCAGCTATTCGAGCGCGGCCGGCGCGGGGTAACGCTCACTTCTACGGGGAAAAAGCTCTATGAGTACACCACGCGAATTTTGGCGCTGGTAGCAGAAGCGGAAAATGCGGTCACCAATGTGGAGCAACTGGCCAGTGGTCAGGTTCGGGTTGGTACAACGCCGGGTGTTGGCGTTTACCTATTGCCCGAATGGATTCAAAGCTTTCGCCAGCGCTATCCAAAGCTGATGGTGGAGCTCCAAAACAGCATTACGCCGCGCATTGTTGATGATCTGTTGGCCGGACGACTCGACCTGGGGTTCATCGAAGGCGAGCTGGATAAATCGGTCAACCCTAATCTGGGCAGCCACAGCTTAGAAGAGATTGAGCAGTTCGTCGTTGTCGGGCAAAAACATCAATTTTGGGGGCGCAAGAATATCACTATCCACGAGTTGAGTGGACAGGCTTTTATCATGCGCCAGGCGGACAGCCAGACCCGCATCTGGCTGGATCAAGCATTGCAGCACCACAACGTACGGCCTCTGATCGCCGCCGAATTTGATAATGTTGAATCGATCAAGCGCTCCGTGATCATGGGCAACACTTTGACCATTTTGCCCGAATACGCGGTGCGCGACGAACAAGCCTTTGGTATCCTGCAACTGGTCGCCATTGACGGCAAACCCTTGATGCGCACCCTAAAAATGATCTGGGATCAACGGCATTTCTTTTCGCCCATTACAAAATCGCTGCTCACGCATCTACAAGGTTGCTTTCCTGCCCTGCGTGAACTTGTTGCCTAACCGATCCGTTCAGCAGGGTTTCAGCAAAGTATCAGCAGGCATGGCAATGCGCCAAAGCGCACCTGGGTTAATAAACCCTGTTGTGTTTTGATGATTATGCTATTCATTTACGTGTAGACTGTTACGTGTAGACTGTCGAGGCAAAACATTAAGGAACCTATATGCAAGCAAGCCAAGGCTTGAGCGAGCGCGAAGTGCTCGCCCGGCGCCAACGCGGTGAAGGCAACAATGGAGCCAGTGGCACCAGCCGTTCCTATTGGAATATCCTGAGCGCCAACCTATTTAACTTCTTCAACATCATTCTCTTTGCGGTTGGTCTCATTCTGATCGGGTTTGGGCGCTACAACGATGCCATCATCACTGTCATCACCGCACTCAGCAGCACCCTAATCCGCACCGTCCAAGAGGTGCGCGCCAAACGCCAGCTTGACCAAATTGCGTTGCTTGTACGCCCCACCGCAACCGTGCTCCGCGCTGGCGGCGAACAGACGATTGACGCGGCGTTGCTGGTCAAGGACGATCTAATTCATCTGCGCGCCGGTGACCAAGCGCTGGCCGATGGTGTTGTGATGGGTGAGGGGATTGCCGAGATAGATGAATCGCTCTTGACGGGTGAAAGCGATCCGGTGCGCAAGCAGCAGGGTGACAGGGTCTTTTCCGGCAGTTTCTGTATGGTCGGCGACCTCTTCTACCAAGCGGAAGCGGTGGGATCAGAGAGTTTTGCCAACCAGGTTACGGCCCGCGCGCGTGCGTACACTAAATCTTCAACGCCCTTGCAGCAACAAGTTGCCATGATCATTCGCCTGCTGATGGTGCTGACCATAGGCATGGCGCTGATCTTCTTCATCGGGGGGGTTCTACGCGACAACAGCATGCAGCAATTCGTGGCCGGGTCAGCCGTGCTGATCGGACTGATGCCTTATGGTCTCTTTCTGACCATTAGCCTTGCCTACACCCTAAGCGCCGTGAACATTGCGCATGCGGGAGCATTGGTACAACAGAGCCAAGCCGTCGAATCACTTAACTATGTCGATGTGCTTTGTATGGACAAGACCGGCACGTTGACAACCAATGCGCTCCAGTTGCACACGGTGCAACCGCTGGGAAGAACAACGGCTGCCGAATTAAAACGACTGTTGGGTGATTTTGCCTGCAGCGCATCTACCACCAATGCTACCACCAATGCGCTCAGGCAGGGCGTAGCGGGTCGCCAACGGCAACCAGTGGACGAAGTGCCGTTTGCCTCGGTGCGCAAGTGGAGCGCGCTAGCCCTTGACGATCAGGATGGTGAAGCTGATCGTTGCGGCGTCTTCGTCCTGGGCGCGCTGGAGATGTTACAGCCGCATTTGGTGCCAGATAGCGCTGCGGCCTTGCTCATCCAACAAACCCAAAGCTGGTCTGAGCAAGGACTGCGCGTGCTGCTTTTTGCTTATAATCCCAGCACGATGACCTTGCACGATGCCGCCGGCGAGCCAACATTGCCGCCGCTCCAGCCGTTGGGGCTGATCAGTATGAGTGATGAACTGCGGCCCCATGCGCGCGCAATGCTCAGCCAATTCACGCAAATGGGCATTCAACTGAAAGTAATCTCCGGCGATAACCCGCATACGGTGGCTGCCCTGGTCAAACAGATCGGCATGGTTGAAGCGAAACTTGTGACTGGACCAGAACTGGCCGCCATGAGCACCGCCGACTTTGCCCAGTCCGCAGAGGAAGCCACCATTTTCGGACGCATTGCACCCCAACAGAAGGAGCAGTTGGTGGAGGCGCTGATCCAACGCGGGCATTACGTAGCGATGATCGGCGATGGCGTCAACGATATCTTGGCGCTGAAAAAGGCTAAACTCGGCATTGCTATGCAGAGCGGCAGCAACGCCACGCGCAGTGTGGCCGATATGGTGCTGCTCAATGACTCCTACGCGGCGCTGGCACCGGCCCTGGCAGAAGGCAAGCGCGTTGCCAACGGCATCACCAACGCCACCTATCTGATGCTAACGCGCTCGTTCACCTATGCGTTTGTCATTATCGGCGTGCTCATGGCGGGTTTGGACTTCCCCTTTGAACCGGCGCAGACAGGCGTCACGCTGTTGACCATTGGTCTGCCTGCCTTCTTCCTGACCCTGTGGGCGCGCCCCGCTGCCAAACCGGAGCCTTTGCTTTCGTTGCTGATGCGCTTTGTGCTCCCTGTGGCGCTGTGGAGCATGCTGATCGGTGTCACCATTTTTGCAATCGTCTATTTTCGCTTTGGCAACCAACTGCAAGGGACTGCAATTTCGCCGGATGTCATCGCACGTTTTGAACGCTACACGCGGTTGACCTATCAAGTTGACCAACAATTTGGCTTAAGCGCGGCGCGCATTCTGGCGCAGACCGCGCTTTCGATCTTTCTAACACTCTGTGCGCTGGTGCTGATCTTGTTTCTGGAGCCACCTGTGGCGCTGCTGGCAAGCTGGCGCGCTGTCAGCCCAGACCGGCGTCCAACCTGGCTGGTGCTTGGCTTGATCGCGCTGCTCGTGGCAGGGTTATTCATTCCGCCGGTTGCTGGCTATTTAGGCTTTATTCAACCCATGCCCGGTGTCTGGCTGCTGATTTTAGGTGGCCTGCTGTTGTGGGGGCTGGGACTGTCGCTGTTCTGGCGCAGACGCTGGCTGGATCGCCTGCTAGCATTGGATGATTGAGCAACTGCAGCAAGGGTACATTAGGTGAGCCATGTACAATATCACAAAACAAAAACTGTCGAAGTGTTATCTCCGGCAGTTTTGATGGTTATCTCACACCTATGACTGGCGGGTGCTCATGCCGAATAAGGAATAGAGCGCACACCAACCGATTAAGCCGGTGAGCATCAGCACAACACCGATCACGAGCGCCACCGTGGCGAGCACACCGGTCACCAGCATAGCGTACCAAGCATAGACCAGGACAGCGCCCAAAATAAAGCGAATTAAGCGATCGACTGCGCTTTCATTTGGTTTGAACATAGATTCATTCCTTTCTATACTTTGCTTAGACTAACAAGAATTACGGTTGTTTCATCCGCGCAACGATCTTACCGCCCGCGCCCTTGACCACGCTCAGTCGGTGAATTGATGATCGCCTCATATGCCGCCTGGTCGAGATACTGCGGTGTGTAGCTTGCGCCCGTTTGGCTTGTGAGCGTTTGGGTAAAGGCCCGCATGTGATTCCGTGAACCCTTCATCAAGTTGCTGTAGACCAGTTGGATATCGGCTTTCTCAGTTTGCGCAAGCCGGGTTTGCAGATCGACAATATCCAAATCTTCAATCGTGGCGCCGACGACCAACGCATCTGCCAACGATTGACCACCTTGCGTTACCAGTTGGTCATAGAGACCTTGCAAGGTCGGGTTGACGAAAACCCCTACATCTTTGCCGACGGCCGGATCAGCCAGACTGTAGCGGTCCAGCAGAGATTTGACTGCGTCCGTATGAGTCAGCTCACTCTGCGAGATGTTCTGAAAGATCGGTAAATTCCATTTTTCATAGAGTGTCACATAGACATCATGGGCTAACTTTTCTTCTTCGCGCATCCAAAGCAAGCCATCCACCTCTTCGGCACTTAACACACCCGTTGAAATCGGTGCAAGCGCCGTTGCCAAGTTTGCTCTGTCGACGGTTGTATTGCCGCGATCATCGACCTTCATAACGTCTCGATAAGCGCCTGTTGCTGTTCTGCCAAAACGCCCTGCTTGAATCGGTTGGCACGCGGCCGCGCCAAGGCTTAATACAACGATCAAGATTGTTCCAACCCACAATTTTTGCAATCGTGACATGCTTTATTCCCCTGAGTGATTGTTGATAATCCAGTTGGACAACGTTTACACACAATTTTACTTTTCCATCGAAGGCTTCCATACCTTCCAGACATTCCCAACCAAGTCCGGTCCCGGTTTCAACGTCAAATCACCGGGCATCCAACCGGCCGGAATGGCTTCTGTTCCCTTGCTGTTGCGGACATGCTGAAATGCCTGCACCTGACGAATCGTTTCGGCGATACGGCGGCCCACCGGCGGCGTCAAAACCTCCATCGCCTGGATCACACCATCCGGGTCAATGATGAAGCGACCCCGCAGTTCGATGCCCTGGTTCTCATCCCACACCCCAAAGGCGCGCCCCACATTGCCGGCCTGGTCGGAAGCCATGTGAAAAGGCACGCCGCCCTCCACCATTTTCGACAACTCGTGGTCGTTCCACATCTTGTGTACAAAGTGACTATCCACACTGACCGAGATTACTTCTACACCCAACTTTTGCAACTCAGCATATTTATCGGCGACCGCCGATACTTCCGTCGCTCAGACAAAGGTAAAGTCGCCTGGGTAGAAGCAAAGCAATACCCATTTCCCCAGATAATCCGAAAGTTTTACGTCCGTGAATTTTCCCTGATAATAGGCCGGCGCCTGAAAATCCGGTGCTTTCTGTCCTACACGCGCAGTCATAATTGTCTCCTTCTGTGATTGAGTTGTGCCAGTTGTTGGAGCAACGGATGGGTCTTCCCCCATCATAGTTCCGGTTGTACGGGCGCATCCTAGCGGTTCATCAGCCATAATGACTCCTTTCTACAATATTCTTGCACCAGTCAAAAAACTCCTTTGTATCGCGCTTCATCAACAGCGCCGCATTTAGCCTGAGCACCGTTTCCGAAGCGGTTATCCAGGGTATGCATCCAGTGTATCGTCACTTTGCCAACCTGTCTTCGACTTTTGTCGGATTTGTCTATGCTTAATCTCCGGCATGCGCCAAAGTTCCCTGTTCCACGCTTTTGAACCTGCCGTGTAACATCCGCCCCACTTGCCAGACAATGGGCAACATGGAGATGACGTAGAAGAGATAGGCTGTACCATGTAGATTGTTGCGCAGCGGCACGACGAAGATACTGGCCCAGATCAGGGCGCTGCCCACGTTGACGGCCAGCAGGCTGAACCAGTTGCCGCCCAAGTTGGCCTTGCTTGCGCCAAGCAGATAGCGCTCGACCAAGAAGGGGATCAGCGCAAAGCCAAATTGCAAGACCCAGCCGTAGATCAACGCCTGCGGTGCCGTCGCTTCAATATCGCCGCCGACAAAGCCGGGGACATTCAACAGAATAAATGGTGCAATCAAGACCGGCAGCAAGATCCAAATGTAGGCAGTCACCAAATGCCAGGCCCCGGCGCGGCGCAACTCGCCTGCGCGCGCTAGACCCCGCACCAGCAGCCCCACTAGCCAGACGGTAGCAGCAATGTGCAGCACCAACCCTGGTACAGTCACCCAGAGTGCGCCGCCCAGCCACGGTCCCATCACCAAGCCCAGGGCACCCAGCGTCATGCTCCAGAAGATGGTGTTGAGCGCGCGCACTGTAGCCAATGGTTGGCCGCTCAGCATAGAAACCATGTCGATAATCAAGCCAGCAAAGACTAACGAGAGAAAGCCCCAGTTGTTGGCGTGGATATGCACTTCCAACGGTACCTGAATACGCAGCGGGCCACTCCAGCCCAGCCACAACCCCGTGCCGATGATGATCCCCAACAGCAGATAGAGCAGGCCGGTGACGTAGAATTTGACGCTCTGGCTAAGCGGCTGGGCATCTGCACTGCGCATCCCCCACAGTTGTTTGGCAAGCAGTGTGGCGGCGATGAAGATCAATGTCCCACCAGTGAAGATCAGTTGTTGATTGATACTGGGAATGCCAGCCAGCAAAATGATCAGCCCAATATTGAGCGTCAACCAGATATCCCAGCGTGTTGCAAGCTGGGGCAATTTGCGGCGGGTTGCTACCAGGACAGGCAGCGCCCCAAAGAGCACCTGAGTAAGCATACCCAGGGTGATAAAGTGGATACGCAGCCAGCGCACGCCGTTGAACCAGGGCAGTAGGTCGAGGCTGATGAGCGAAGCATCCAGCGCCGCCAACACCGCCACGAATAGATAAAGTAGCATCATCAAAAAGTATGGGTTTACCATCAGGTTTTCCTCCCGTTTTTTATGCTGTGTTGTACGTAAGCCATCCCGACAAAGCCATGTGCAGTTAGACCGGTTTGGCGGCCAGGAAGATCAGCCGCGTCTCCGCCTGCATGCCACGGCGCGCGCCGGTGGGGGCAATCACCGTTGCACCCGCTGTAATCGGGTACTGTTGATCATTGACGGTCATCGTGCCTGTTCCAGTCAAAAAGTAGTACATGGACAATGACTCTGGGTGAACGGGAATCTGTTGGCCCGGTTCGAGTCCGCCCACGAGTACTTTGAAGTTGGCCTCATCCACCAGAAACTGTGGCTGTGGCCCATGCGCACCAAAGACAGCTAGCGTCTTGGTGTCGGGATAAAAAGTTGTTTGTTTGCTTGTATTCTGCGTCATGTTTGTTTGTCCTTTTTTTTAATACACAATTTTAATACACAATTACCGGCATCAGGCGCGTGTAGAACGCTCTTCCATCGCCGCGCCAGGGCCGATCCGCATCCGCATCACTGCCAAGCCCAGCCAGGCGGCGGCAATCACGATGGCAGTTGCGCCGAACAGCACCAAGTAGGGTGGAAAGCCTAGATACACTTCGGTCAGGATGCCGATTGGCATGAGCATGCCCGTTAACGCTAGGCCAGAGATCCACTTGGCTTGCGCGCCGCCCACGGGCAAGCGCAATAACAGATAGCCAAAGGTGATGTTCAGGAAGGCGAAGAGATTGCCATGCACATGTGCCAGGCGGGCTTCAAAATGAGGGCTAACGTTGTAGGCAGCAATCCAGGCTTCCCTATCGGGGGCAAAGTCGCGTGCGTAGATCAAATAGAAACCATAGAGCATGAAAGCCGCCATCACCCACAGGCCAATGCCGATGTTCCACTTACCAGTTGTCGATTTCATCACAATATCTCCTTTTTCAAAGGCAAAAAATGTTACCTACAACGTGCGTCAAACGCCGTGCCAGATGGGCAGATTCTCCACGGCTGGCTCAAAGATACGCAGCAGAACCTCCTCATCACCCACCTGCTTGATAAGCTCGACGGGAATCAGGCGATACTCCAGCAGTGGGCGTTCCCACATCAGCAGGATGTGGGTCACTTTTTGCTGATCCTGATCCAGCACGACAGCCGCCACGCGACCCGCCGTCTGTCCTTCGCCGGTCTGCACAGTCATGCCTCGATGTACTTTGGCCGGACTGATCGCGGCGGGGCTAACGTCTGCATCTCCCATTTTGTGCGCAGCCAATGATCCGCTTTCCATCAGCGTCACAGACTGATCACGTGTTTGTGAGCTAGACATTGTCTTCCACCTTCTATAACCTTCTCCAGTATCTTCTCTGCATATCCACTACCCTGTGCCTACTATTCTTGGACTACTACGCTTTGGGTGCAACCGCTTTGCGCAGAATCGCTAAGAATTCGTCCAGCGGCACGCGGTGGATGCGCGCGGCCCATTCAACGGTCAAGGCTTTTGTCAGCAACTTGCGCAGTGAATAACGTCCAACACGCTTTACCCCAAAGACCTCCATTACATCGGCAATGTCGCCATATTCTTCCAGTAGATCCGAAACACGCGTATCTTTTGTGATTTTCATGCGTACCCCCTCTTATGCTGCTGCTCGATATTGATGATTGGCTAGCTTTATATAGGCCACCGCGGCAATGACCAGCCAGGTAATTGCACGCAAACCCATCGCGCCCACCGTGCGCATTTCATAGCTGCCGCCGGCCCAGATTTGGATGCCAAAGACTGCAAAAATGAGGATGGTGGCGGCAGCAATGGCAAACGCGAGCCAGATCGACCAGCGCTGCCGGAACCAGAGGCCGGCGCCGGCCATGACATAGGCAAAGCCGGCCAGAAAGTTAAACCAAAGCACAAACGGCACGTAATTGCCGGCCAGTTGTTGTGCCTCGGCGTTAAAGAGGGTACGTCCACCAGAGATGATGGTGAGCACCCCAAAGAGGACGGCAACGACGGCCAACGTGCTAATCCACGGCGAACGTTTATCCGTAGGTGATTTCATTTTTATGCTCCTTGCATCCATAGAAAACCGCGCAAATGCTATGGTTCAAGTATAGCATCTGCGCGGTAGGATGTATTCGACTTTTGTCGGGTTTGGGGCGTATTAATGAGTGGGTGTAGTTTTGGCCGTCAACCCAGGCCGATCCAGGATGCGGATCTGCTGGCGGGCAAGCTCGATTAGTTCTTCTTCGACCAGCCCACGCAGGGCGCGACTGAGCACATCGGGCACAGTACCAAGGCGGGCAGCCATCTCGGACTGAGTAGCCCAACTACGCCGGTGTAGCACATCCCCTTCGGCTTGCTCCAACAACAGGCGGGCAAGCCGCGCGGTCACCGTGTGCAATGACAGGTCCGCCACCAACTCGACTAGTTCACTGATCCGGTTTGCCATAAACTCGATTACCGGCAGCGCCATCGTTGGATTGGTCGTTAACAGATGGCGGATCGCGTCGCTCGGCAATATCCAAATCGCTGTCGGTTCCAGGACGATAGCCGTAGCTGGCACTGGTCGATTGACAAAGACGCCGACGCCGCCAAAGATTTCACCAGGCCCCCAAACATAGAGGATCTGTTCGCGACCATCGGGCGACATTTTCACAACCTTGACCCACCCGGTATCTACATAATAGAGCGCCGACGCAGCGTCACCTTCTAAAAAAATCACGGCACCGGGCGCATAGGCGCGCCGGATGGCGCTTCCTGCTAGTTGCGCCAGGCTCGCCGGGTCCAATCCCCGCAGCATGGGTACGGTCTGCAATTTAGCAATGAGCGTGTCAAGATTAGACGGCTGTGTTTGCATGCGTTGCTCCCTGGTGTGATCTGATGATTGCGTTGTTCATCTACCTACAGACTGCGGAGGGTGCAACGTCAATTTTACCATATGTCTGAGATTCTGTAGCATGATCCGGCATTTATGGATGACTGAGTAATGGCCGCAAGGGTACTTGACAAAAACTTCATCAATTCTACTTATTTTCTCCACAGTTTCTTCATAATCGGATGGTAAACTATAGATAGGGCGCTATGATTAGGTTGATAAAACCCCGGCTGACCTTTGCGTCGTTCTGCAATAGGGACGGACTGTAACTATCAACTGAGTTTCGTCATCTCCAACATAACGTCCAATGTGTGAGGACGTATGTAAGCCATATGTTACAAGGACATAGACAATGAAGTCGGAGGTCCACAATGAGAAACAGATTATCAATTTCGTTCGTGTTAGCGTTGGTCTTGCTCTTGGTGCTGAGCGTAACAGCGATGGCGCAAGGACGCGGTTATAGTGATCCCGGACAGAATGATCCTCGTCTGTGCCGTAATTACGTTGACGAGGATGGCGACGGCGTCTGCGATCATGCGCCTCGGGCCGGTACAGGCGAACACTATGGCTACGCCCGTGGCCGTGGCGCTGGTTTAGGTGCCGGTCATTATGGCGATCAGGATGGTTCCTGTGACAACTATGTCGATGAAGATGGTGACGGCGTCAATGACAATGCATCGCGCGACGGCACAGGTGAACAACACGGTCGGCATGAGAAGCGCGGCGGCCCGAACCGGTAAGCCACGCTACATCATGTGATGTGATGTACAAATGTGAGTGATGTACAACTTCATAAAATCGAAACTGCCGGAGATCGCACTCCGGCAGTTTCGATTTATTGTACTTTCACCTTTGGTCTAGCGGCTATGTGATGTCGACTCACACCTGTGATTGGCGAGTGCTCATGCCGAATAAGGAATAGAGCGGACACCAGCCGATTAAGCCGGTGAGCATCAGCACAACACCGATCACGAGCGCCACCGTGGCGAGCAGACCGGTCACTAGCACGGTGTACCAGGCATATAGCAGGACAGCGCCCAAAACAAAGCGGATGACCCGATCCAGCATACTTTCATTTTGCGTGAACATACATATCTCCCTTTTTATTCGTTCTCAAGCGATTACACAGATGATATTACATAAATATTTTCTATGCTCCCTAGTCTAAACCAAACCTTGGCTTGCAAAACCCGCTATCAGACTAGTATGCAACTGGTCTGATAGCGGGTTTTAAACCTGGTCGGTTGGCTAAAAGGCTGCTAAACCTGCGGCGTGAGATAGTTTGCAATGCTCATTTGTGTAGGCGAAGCGATCCCAGATCGACTGGCCTTTGACATCGACCTGCCAGCAATGGCCAGCCGACCGGCATCCAGGGCTGTCGTCGGAAATAAGTAGGAGAATTTGTTTGTGTAACCGCTGGTGCTACTCCATTGCCAACCGATAGCCCACGCCCGGCTCGGTTAATAGATAACGAGGCCGAGCGGGTTCTTTTTCGAGTTTGTGGCGCAATTGGCCCATATAGACGCGCAAATAGTGGTTCTCTTCGGCGTAGCCGGGGCCCCACACTTCGCGCAGCAATTGACGGTGCGTCAGCACTTTGCCGGCGTACTGTACGAGCGTGGTCAGGAGCTTGTACTCGTTTGGCGTCAAATGTACTTCCTCATCCGCCACCTACACCTGGCGGCGTACCAGATCGACGCGCAGATCGCCGACCTGGAAAACCGGTTCTTCCTCTTCGCCAGGCGCGCGCGCCGTATGGCGCAACGCCACGCGTAGCCGGGCCAGCAGTTCACCCAGGCCAAACGGTTTGGTCAGATAATCATCCGCGCCCGCATCCAAGGCGGCGATTTTGTCATCTTCGCGCCCGCGCCTGATCTGGGTTGGGGCGTTGATCAGTCATGGTTGATGTAGGACTTTTGATTAAAGCGTGACGATACTGGCGTTGCGGCTGATTGATGCGTCTTTATTCTACCACAGCTACCGAATATCTTTCGACCAGATGGATGGCTATATTCTGTAGGTGGCCCGCAACCGGCTAACATGAGCAATATTTGTGCCGCACGAAAAAGGGGTAAGAACGGGGTCTAAAGTTGAAAGAGGAAGGCAGAAAGTGTGCGTTTTACTCGGCTTGGTTGGGCGGCGTTTGGCCATCCTCTGGTCGCTGGCATAGGCTCCAGATACGGTCGCGCAGAAAAGCCACTGCCGCATCGAGTGTGGCAAAACCAATGCGCTCGCCCGTATGCGGATCTTCTAGCGAAGCCCGCCAGACAAGCCTCTCTTCTTCACTGCTGTGCCAGCAACGGAGCAAGTACGCGCAATAGCGGCGGTTGGCCATAGCATCTCCCGGGCGTTATTCAGCAGATTGGCACCGAGGGAGATACCAATCAGCTGTTGTTGTTGTTTTCACTCTATCAGACGCGCGTAACAGAAACGTAGTAACCACAATCAAGCTTGTAATAATATAGATAAAATTTGACAGAATTAGGGCTGTTGTGTAATCTTGATACCAATACAATTTATTATCCTCGCTTCATACTAAAGAAAGGAGGTGCGCGCATGACAAAACCAATTCTATCGTCTCACGTACTACGCATGGATCTGCTTTGTTGGCGTGTATCTCCGCCGCATAGAATAATTCTTCTCGGCTGCTAATAAGCAGCCACCGCCAAGCAAAGTTAGATAAATATAGGACTTACGCACCAGGAGCGCCGCCATCCCTGGCGGCAGCCGGCAGGATGTCGGCGTTCCTAGGAGTCACTGCGTAAGTCCTAAAATAATCGCCTGGACGCAATTACGTTAGCTTTAGGCTGTTGTGGCTTTCGGTTTCGTGATCGGTGCCCGATTGGGGTACTGCGCGTTTTCTACTTTGTTGGCTGACGATCCTCAAGAACGTCATTGATAGGAATATTGACAACGGTAACAGTGGCTGATGGACAAACCATTCAAAAGTTGCACAATTCGCCAGTCAGGTTTTGGTGTAGATTTGTGTGACTTTTAAGGGTTTTATTATTAGTAGAGGCCAACTTGTATCGCTGTAGGCGATAGAACTCCATGACGTTGTGTGATGAATGTCGGTGCCACCCCCGCCATATAAATCGATCCTGGTGCGGGTGGTTTGTATAGTGGTCATACTGGAGATGTTAGATGCATCACCTCTCGATTTCCCTCTTTGGGCCGTTGCTCGTCCTGCGCAACGGCCAGTTGGTGAACAGCTTCACCTACCAGAAAGCGCGCGCCCTGCTCATTTATCTACTGCTGGAAGCCGCGCGTCCCCATAGCCGCGATGAGCTGATCGGTCTGCTCTGGCCCGAATTGCCCGACGCCGCCGCGCGCACCAACTTGCGCCAGGCGCTGGCGGATCTGCGCAAGGTATTGGGCGACGAAGAAGCCACGCCACCCTATCTGTTGGTCACGCGTGACAGCCTCCAGTTCAACGCTAGCCGTGCCTATCTGTTGGATGTAACCGAATTTACAACCCTGTTAGATA
>Ga0209591_10004365_pt1 | contig 16053 bp, 12 predicted proteins | sample MAT01_FD_187207 | JGI IMG/M metagenome (GOLD analysis project Ga0209591, IMG submission 187207) | Freshwater microbial communities from Lake Fryxell liftoff mats and glacier meltwater in Antarctica - MAT-01 (SPAdes) (version 2) | ecosystem: Environmental > Aquatic > Freshwater > Ice > Liftoff... | reverse complement strand
GTAAGGTGCGGGCGTTCCGCCGAACATCTCGAACCACGGCACGTCCGCGGTTCCGACATTGCGCAAGCGTGCGCTCGGCGCAATCGCCACAGTGCCGCTAGTTGAGCCGACGCTGCAACCTTGGCAGCGCAGCTCGAAGACGTCCGGAATATTCTCGAGCGCCACGTCCGCTTGAAAACCAAGCGTTGGCCAGCGCAGCGGCTCGGGCGGGCACATTTGGCCGGCAAGCGGTTTGCCGTCTGGACGCAAGCTTAAGCCGATTTGTGCGCCGCCCAATAGAAATCGCTGCAAGCCGGGACGTTTGACTTTGCCTGCAAGCCATTTGCTCGCGCGCAGGCTCAACATTCGGACGTCCAAAGTCAAGCCGTCGGGCGTCGCATGTGGGTGGCCACCTTCCAGGGTGAACCAAGTGTCGCCCTGCGCATCTTGCAGCGCAAAGCTTGTGGGATTCACCGAGAGCGGCACCAGCGTGAAGTGAGCGGTGGTCGCACGGTGTTTGCCCACGCTGAGGAGCAGCGCGTGATCAAAGCGCACGGCGCCGCTCAACTGTCGAGACGCTCCGGTTGAGCCTTGCAATTCACCGACGCTGCGCGTTGCGAGCAGCGCTTGATACTGCGGGCCGATCGGGCTGGACGTCGCCTGTGCGCCATCGATTTGCAGCTCAATCTCGAGGTCCTTCAGCAGCGCTTCGTTGAGCTGCAAGGTCAGGCCGCTGCTTGGGGCGGCGTGCCCGTGCAGAGACAGCGTCAACAGCAGCACAGTTAGCGCAATGGCGATTTTCATTCGGGCAATCCTCATTGATGGCCCGATACTACGCCGTCGATTGGCTAAGTTTCGTTTAACGCAGCCCTGCAAAACCGCCTTGGCGCAGCGCTTCAAAGACAATCACCGCGACCGCGTTGGATAGGTTCAAGCTGCGCGAATTGGCCTGCATCGGGATGCGCAGACGCTGATCGTGGGGCACTGAGTCGAGCAACTCTTGCGGCAGTCCGCGCGTTTCCGGGCCGAACACGAGCGCATCGCCGTCTGCGTAACGCGCGTCTTGATACGGCATGGTTCCGCGCGTGGAAATCGCGAAGAGGCGCTGCGGGCTCACTTGCGCCAAAAAAGCGCTAAAACTTGCATGCACGCGCATATCGGCAAATTCGCGATAGTCCAAGCCGGCACGACGCAAGCGCGCGTCGTCGATTAAAAAACCCAGCGGCTCGATCAAATGCAAGTTCGCGCCGGTGTTGGCACACAAGCGAATCACGTTGCCGGTGTTCGGTGGAATCTCCGGCTCAAACAGCACCACGTTCAGTGCCAGAGCCATACTCCTAAAAGCTGTCCGGCCAGCTCACGATCGTCCTCACCCGGCGCGCGCCACGTGCTTTGCGCGGAAATTTCGAGCGAGAACGGCTGCTGGGCGGGCAGCGCGACACGCATGTTCAGGCGTGCGCATTGCCCGGGCCACAGCGCCAAGGTTTGGCTGATATCCGCAACGCTGACCAGCATCGATTGCACTTTCCAGCGGTCAGCGGGCTGCCAGAGACGCAGCTCCACGATGCGGACTTTGAGCTCCGGCTTTAGGGTCACCGCAAATTTGCCGCCGATCCAGCCATCGGCCCAGTAACCAGGTGCGGCGCCGAGCTGCTCGCCATAGCCGCGCAACGGGATGCGCAAACGCCCTTGCATTTCGGCCGTTGCATCGTTGAGACGGCGCTGCTCGGCGTTGAGACGGCGCTGTTCGTCGCGCAGTTCACTTGCCAATTTCTCGGCAACGGTTTTGCGCTCTACAACCTGGCGCGATTGACGCGCGCTGCTTAAGCGGCCGCCCGTGCGGCGATTTGGACTGCGAGCGCGCACAACCGCCGCGTGATTTGAATTGGCACCATCCACGCGATATCCCCTTCAAAAAAGAGTGGATGGGCAGTATAGCTAGCCGCCGCCGCGTGGCGTGCCGCGTCGACAGGCGTCTGAACAAAATTTGACGTTGTCCCAATCGCGCGCCCATTTTTTTCGCCACGCAAAGGCGCGCAAACAAACCGGGCAGATTTTTTGCGGCAACTCGGATTTTTTGCGCGCCTTCATTGGAAAAGATCCGCCTGTTGATTTGCCACCATCGGGCGCGCAGTCACCTTGCGCTTTTTCGAGCCATGTTTGACCAGCACCGCCTGATTGAACGCGCTTAAATCGCGCACGCCAGCGCGCCAGGCGCTCAAACGCACTTTGGCTTCGCGAGCGGCTTGTTGGTGATCGAGCAAGGGCGCGGGATAGTTCAGCCCTTCACGCTGTGCGAGTGGCGCAAGCCACGGCGTGTGGATCCATTCGTTAGATAGATGAGCGATTTCGGGCAGCCAGCGGCGCAGAAACACGCCGTCGGGGTCTTGATCGTGCGACTGCTTGATCGGATTGTAGATGCGCGGAATGTTGATGCCGGTAACACCTGACTGCATCTGCGCCTGGGAGAAATGGATGCCGGGCTCGTAGTCGGTAAACAGCCGTGCTAGATGCAGCGCGGGCTCGCGCCAATGCAGCCAAAGGTGGTAGCTCGAGACCGCCATCAGCATCGCGCGCATACGGAAATTGATCCACCCGCCGTTAATCAGCGAGCGCATGCACGCATCGACAAACGGCCAGCCGGTGGTGCCCGACGCCCAGCGTTCGAAGCGCTCGCGATTGAAGGCGTGCTCGCGCATGCCGTCGTAGGCGCTGTTAATGTTGCGAAATTCGATCGCGGGCTCAGATTCCAGCTTCTGGATGAAATGGCAGTGCCAGTGCAGCCTTGATTGCAACGATTGCAGCGAGCGCGGCCAGCTCGATCGAACTTGCGTCGGCGCGCCTTGCAAAGCCGCTTGGCGATCGCGCAGCGCTTGCAGCAGTTCGCGCACGCTTAAGGTCCCGTAGGCCAAGTGCGGACTGAGTCGCGAACAGGCGCGCTCAGCGCTAAGCGGCGAGGACATTTCGCGTGAATAGCGCTCGCCTCGCGAATCCATAAAAGATTGAGTCAACTCAAGCGCACGGGAACGCCCGCCAAGCTGCCGATGCGGGCATGGATCAGATTTAAGCGCGCTTTGCGGCCACATTGGCAAGTCATCGCCGCGTACAGAAATAGCGGGCAAAGCGAACGGCGCGCGGGCCAGATCTTGGGCCATTAACCCTTCCCACTGGCTTGCCCAGCGCACGCGCAATTTCAGCCCGCGGACCACGCCAAATTGGCGCGCCTCAAACCACGCAATGCCGTGCGTTTGCAGCAGCGCTTTAACCCGCAGATCGCGTTGAAAAGTGAAATCGTTGCCGGTTTCCATGTGCGAATACACGGCGGTAATGGCGTGCTCGGCAAGCAAGCCGCGCAGCACCTCACAGGCATCGCCAATGCGCACGATTAAGCGCTGACCTAGGCGCATGAGGGCCGTATCAAGCTCAATCAACGATTCGCGCAGAAATGCCCATTGCCGACCCGACGCATCCGGCTCAAGCCACAGCGCTGGCTCAACGATATACAGCGGCAACAGCGGCCCATTGCGCGCGGCAGCGGCCAGTGGTTCGTGATCGTGGACCCGCAAATCGCGCTTAAACCAAACGATATTCATGGACTTAGGAACTTAAAAATCAACTTTTGAGCACCTGGCTGGACCAACCCGCAAGACGCTGCGAGGTTACCATTGAGAAATGACCTTTGCCCTCTATTGGCTGGCGCTCAAGCCCAGCCCCGATGCCCTTAATCAAGCGATTGATGAGCTGCTGCAAACATCCGCGCTGGCCGCGTCAAAGTGGCCACTTTTAACAGTCGCCAAAGATAGCGCCCTGGGTTTTGATCCGCGTGCCCAGGGCGTGGTCGGCCAGATCTCGACCTTGCGCCTAAAACCTGCAATCGCCGAGGCGCATTTCGGCACGCTGCTTGAGCAAATGAGCCAGCTGCAGGACCAGTTTGGCGGACTGTGCTACTCGCCAGATCTCGAAAGAGAAGTCAGCTTGCTGAGTGACCGCGAGGCGCTCGCGCGCGTTTATTTGGAGACGCTGCGTCGCGGCGCCAGCGACGAACTCGATCAAGCGCGCGAAGGCCGCACGTTTGGCCTGGTCGCGGCGTTTGTGGTGCTGGGCTTGTTGCTCGGGATCGCGCGGCTGTTGCCGGAACTCGGGGCGTCCGGACGCTTGGCCATTGGTTTGACCGCTGTGGCGTTAATCGGCGCGCTGCTATGGCGCATCAGGCGGCGCTGACATCATTAAATGAGACTATTTTGAGCTTATGAAAACTCTCTATTTAATCGATGGTTCGGGCTATCTGTTTCGCGCCTATCACGCGCTACCGCCGCTAACCTCCGCGCAAGGCGAGCCCACCGGTGCAATGGTGGGCGTGGTCAACATGCTCAAACGCATGCTCGCTGAGGTGTCGCCTGAGCTGATCGCGGTCACTTTCGACGCGAGCGGCAAGACTTTTCGCAACGATCTTTATCCGCTCTACAAAGCCAACCGCCCAGCGATGCCCGACGATTTGCGTTCACAGCGCGAACCGCTCGTGCGCTTGATCGAAGCGCTCGGCATCAAAGTGATCAGCGAGAAAGACGTTGAAGCCGACGACGTGATTGCCACGCTCACCCACTCAGCCGAAAACGCCGGTTTGCAGGTAGTGATTTCTACCGGCGACAAAGACTTAGCGCAGCTGGTGACGCCCAACGTGAAGCTGATCAACACGATGAGCAATACCGAGCTCAACGAGCAAGGCGTGCTCGATAAGTTTGGCGTGCGCGCTGATCAAATCGTCGACTATTTGGCATTGATGGGCGATTCAGTCGACAACATTCCAGGCGTCGACAAATGCGGCCCCAAAACGGCGGCTAAGTGGCTGGCTGAGTTCCACACGCTCGACGGGGTAATGGCCAATGCGCACGCCGTCGGCGGCAAGATTGGCGAGAACCTGCGCGCCGCTTTGCCGCAGTTGAAGCTCTCGCAAGCGCTGGCAACCGTGCGCCGCGATGTGCCGCTGCAGCTCAAGGTCGAGCAGCTCACCCGCGCAGCGCCCGACCATTCCGCGCTGCGTGAAATGTATTTGCGCTTCAACATGCAGGCGTGGCTGCGCGAATTGAACAGCGAAGCCGCCCCGCCCGCGCCGATCGCGGCTTCGCCACAAGCGCCGCAGTCGATCGACTACCAGGTCATTTTAGGTAGTGAGCAGCTCGATCATTGGATCACTCGGCTCGCCGCTGCGAGTGAGTTCGCATTTGATACCGAAACCACCAGCGTCCATGCGCAAATCGCTGAAATTGTCGGCGTTTCCTTTGCGATCACGCCCGGCGAGGCGGCTTATGTGCCGCTGGCGCATTGCGGCATGGGCGCTCCGGCGCAGCTCGATCGCGCGCAGGTTTTGGCTCGGCTTAAACCGCTGCTTGAGAGTGAGCGGCCGCGCAAAATAACGCAGCACGGCAAATACGATTTAAACGTGCTCAAACGCTATGAGATTGATCTCAATGGCATCGCGTTTGACACGATGCTTGAAAGCTATGTACTGAATTCAACCGCCGCGCGCCACGACATGGATTCCCTTGCGCTGAAGTATTTGGCCTACACCACGATTAAATATGAACAGGTCGCCGGTAAAGGCGCCAAGCAAATTGGCTTTGCCGAAGTAGACGTTGAGATCGCGGGCCGCTACGCGGCGGAGGACGCGGATATCACTCTGCGCTTGCACCACACGCTGTATCCGCGCTTGCAGGCTGAGCCGAAGCTGCTGGCGGTGTATGAAGCGCTCGAAGTGCCGTTGATTCCGGTGCTGGCGCGCATGGAACGCGCCGGGATTCGGCTCGATTTGGAGCGCCTCAGGGTGCAATCCAAAGAGCTCGAACGCGAGATGCTGGACCTTCAGCAGCGGGCCTACGCGCTGGCCAAACGCACGTTCAGTCTGGATTCGCCTAAGCAGCTGGCGGCGCTTTTTTTTGATGAATTGAAGCTGCCCGTGACGCAGAAAACCCCGACTGGACAGCCATCCACCAACGAAGAAGCGCTTGAAGATTTGGCCAAGTTGCACGAGTTGCCGCGCCTGATTTTGGATTATCGAAGCCGCGCCAAACTGAAAAGCACCTACACCGACAAACTGCCGGAGCTGGTGGATGCCGAGCATCGCGTGCACACCAGCTATCACCAAGCCATCGCGCAAACGGGCAGGCTGTCGTCGTCTGATCCAAATTTGCAAAACATCCCGGTGCGCACCGCCGAAGGTCGACGTATCCGCCAAGCGTTTATCGCTAAGGACGGGCATTTGCTGGTGGCGGCGGATTATTCGCAGATTGAGCTCAGAATCATGGCCCATCTATCGCAGGATCCCGCGTTTCTAGCCGCTTTCAACGCGGGCGAAGATATCCATCGAGCGACGGCATCAGAGGTGTTTGCGGTGCCGCTGGCTTTAGTCAAAAGCGAGCAGCGGCGCGCTGCCAAAGCGATCAACTTTGGTTTGATTTACGGCATGAGCGCTTTCGGCCTAGCGCGCAATCTGGACATCAGCCGAACCGAAGCGAACAGCTATATCGAGCGCTATTTCCAGCGCTATCCGGGCGTACGCCGCTACATGGATGAAACGCGCGGCCAAGCCCACGCGCAGGGCTATGTTGAAACGGTGCTTGGACGGCGGCTGTACCTCAACGAAATCCGCTCGAAAAATCGCGCGCAGCGCGCCGGCGCCGAACGCGCGGCGATCAACGCGCCGATGCAAGGCACTGCCGCTGACATCATCAAGCGCGCGATGATCGACGTAGACGAGTGGTTGATCCGGCATCCCGGGCACGGCACCTTGCTCATGCAGGTCCACGACGAGCTGGTGCTTGAAGTGCCCAGCGCGCAAGTTGAGCAAGTCAGCGCGATGCTCAAAATGCAAATGGCGAAGGCGGCTGATTTGACCGTCGAGCTGGTAGTAGACGTGGGCGTGGGCAGCAACTGGAACGACGCACACTGATGGCGACCTACGTTGATTCGTCCGAGCCAAGCATTTCGAGTTCGCAGCGCGACCCGACGCGAGCGCGCGTCAAACTGCGCGCACTGCTGATCTGCGATCTGGTGGATTCAACTGTGCTCGTTGATGAGCTGGGCGATCGGGCAGCGGCTGAGCTGATCCGCAAGCACGATCGACTGGCGCGCGATCTATTTCATTTGCACGGCGGCCAGGAAATCGACAAATCCGATGGTTTTTTAACGCTTTTCAAAGAGCCTGGAGCCGCGTTGCAGTGCGCGCTTGACTACCAGCGCGAGCTCAAGCGCTTAAGCGCCGAAGCGCAGCGTGCGATGCATGCTCGGGTCGGCATCCATTACGGCGAAATTGTGCTGTATCAGAACACCCGCGAGGACGTCGCGCTGGGTGCTAAACCGCTTGAAGCTGAAGGGATCGCCAAACCAATCGCGGCGCGCTTAATGGGCGCGGCGTTGGCCTCGCAAATCCTACTCACGCGCGGCGCCTGCGATTTAGCACGCCGCTCGCCTGCATTGCTTGATTCGCTTGATCGCGTGCAGTTTCGCGAACACGGGCGCTATCAGATCAAGGGCCTGGTCGATCCGCTTGATGTTTTCGAGGCGGGCGAACTGGGTATCGCGCCGCTGCGCGCACCGCAAAAGAGCGCCAAAGCCAGGCGCGTTTCCGGATGGAGTAATAGAGCGCTTGCGGTGACAATTGCGCTGCTGACGCTGGCGATTCTCGCGGGCTTCGTTCTAAACCGGTGAATGCGATGAGAAAGACCTTGTGTTTGATGCTGGTAGTGCTGGCTGGATGCGCTAAAACGCCCGATGTCGAGCAGATTCAAGCGCAAATTGAACAGCAAGAAGTGTCAGCTGAGGCCGGTGAGATCGGTCGTTTTATGGATGGCATCGCCGAGGATTTTTCGGGTCAACAGGGTGCGCTTGATGCGCAAGGCCTGCGCGATATGTTGCGCGTCCAGCTGCTCGCCAATACGCGCATCAAAGTGGCCTTAAGCGGCGTCAAAGTCGAAGTCACCGGCGACACCGCTACAGCTGAGTTCAGCGCGCTTTTAACCGGCGGGCCAGGATTTATTCCCGACGCTGGCAAGCTAGTTCAAGTAACCACCGCATGGCGCAAAATCGATGGCCAATGGCAGGTGGTCAATGCCACCTGGGACCCGCCAACCGGTTGATTGGTCGGCGGATTTACAGCGTTTGGCGAAGGCCTAAAGCTCGCAGAAACAGTGCGCGTAGCTCTTGATCGGCAAGCCGCCTTTTTGCTGAACAAAGGCCAAATCTTTCTCAATCTGCTGGGTCACGTTTAACGCGCGCAAATCAGCGTAGGGCAGCTTGATCTGGATGTCTAAAGCATTCAGCGCCTGGGCGGTAAACTGCTGCAATAGCGCAGCAAATCCCTCGGCCTCTTGGACGCGATAGCGCACCACGTAATCGTCACCGAGCTTGGCTTTGAGCGCAGCGGCCTTGATTGCCGCTTCTAAACCGCCGAGCTCATCAATGATCCCGCGCTCTTTGCCCTGCTTGCCTGACCACACCCGGCCGCGGGCAATGCTGTCGATCTCTTCAAACGACTTTTTGCGCGCTTCGGCGACTTTGCCAACAAAATCCTGATAGCCCTTGTTGATCAAGGTTTGTACCGCTTCACCTACCTCCGGCGGCAGCGGGCGATCTAAATTGAGCGCGCCCGCCCATTTGGTCGTGCCCACGCCATCGTTATAAATCTTGCCGTACTCAGCAAAGGTGCGCGGAAACTTGAAAAACAGGCCAAAGATGCCGATCGAGCCGGTGATGGTCGATTCACGCGCGTAAATGGCATCGGCGTTCATGGAGATCCAATAGCCACCGGACGCCGCGACGTCGCCCATTGAGGCGATCACCGGCTTGCCAGCTGCGCGGGTCAGTTCCACTTCGCGGCGAATCAGCTCCGATGGGAACACGCCGCCGCCCGGTGAATCAACGCGCAAAACGATGGCGCGAACGTTTTCATCTTGGCGTGCTTTGCGGATCAGCCGCGAGGTTGCGTCGCCGCTGATCACGCTGGGGCCCTTATCGCCATCTACGATTTCGCCCTGTGCGACCACAATCGCAATTTGTTTGTCAGACGGCAGCAGATCGGTCGGCTCAGGCGATTGAATGTAGTCGCCTAACGCCACTTGGCGGAACGTCTTGTTTTCTTCGTCTTCAGCGCCCGCTTTGGTCAACAAATCACGCACTTGATCGCGGGTTTTGAGTTCATCGACCAAGCCCATCTGCACCGCCACTTTTGCCGCATCGCCGCCATTGGCCTTCAACAGCTCGGTCAAGTTATCAATATCAGCGCGCAGCTTGGCCGCGTCGATCTTGCGTGCTTTTGCGATGTCCGCAGTCATCTGCGACCACAAATCATTCATCCAAAAGAGCCCCGAGGTGCGGTCTTCTTCGGACATATCGGTGCGAATGTACGGCTCAGCGGCCGACTTAAACTCGCCAACGCGGAACAGATGCACGTCCACTTTGAGCTTCTCGAGTGCGTCTTTGTAGTAGCTGCGAAAGCGCCCATAGCCATCCATCAAAACCAACCCATCCGGATTGAGATAGACCTTGTTGGCTTGAGCGGCCAAGTAATATTGCTGTTGGCCCATGCCGTCGGCGTAAGCGACGATTTCTTTGCCTGATCGGCGAAAATCAACCATCGCATCGCGCACTTCTTGCAGCGTGGCCAAGCCAGCTGAGCCCATCTCGTCGGTACGCAAAAACACCCGCGCGATGTTGTCGTCCTTGGCTGCTTTTTTGAGGGCGCGCACGATATCGCGCAATTGCGTTTCAGGCTGCTCTTGCCCGAGGGCTTTGTCGATCGCCAGCTGCGCGGGCTGGACTGAGTACTGCTCAACGATATCTCCGCGAATATCCAACACCAGCGCGGTTTTCTCATCCAGACCGGCTGGCATTGAGCGGATGGCCACGATCAGCAACAGCAGCAAAAATCCGATAAAAAACAAGAACACCAGGTTGATGACCACGCGTCGGGAGCGGTCGATGAACTTAAACAGGCTTTTAAGAAATTCCATGGGCGGCTTTAAGTTTTTGAGAAGAATGATCCGGAGAGTAGCGGTATTTGCCGCGCGTTGAATCGCCGATTAGTCACGGCGCGACGCAGCCATCAAACGCGCGCTGCGCGTCAGGGAATCAATTGAACGGCGGCTTTTGCAATGATCGGCACCATCGCACCGACCTGATCGGCCTGCTTGCTCGACGCCTGTCCGACACTTGCGCGCTTGGCTACGCCTTGAGCGATGGCGCCCAAGCGAAACAGGTTGAATGCGATGTAAAAGTGCCACGAGTCGGGCAAATCGCGCTGGCGCTGTCGGCAATATTCGGCTTTGAAAGCCTCCTCTGTCGGCAATTGGCGCGCGCTGAGATCAAGGCCGAGCAAACCCTTGATGGGCCCCATTCTCGGCAGTCGCCAAGTGAGGCAGGCATAGGACAAATCCCCGAGCGGATGCCCGAGCGTCGCGAGTTCCCAATCGACGACTGCCAAAATGCGCGGCTCGGTCGGATGAAAAATCAGGTTATCGATGCGGAAATCGCCGTGCACCAAGCAGGCCTCGTCATCGCCGGCAGGCACATTGACCGGCAGCCACCCAATTAACCGGTCCATGTCGGCGTTGGGGTTGAGTTCTGAGAGCCGATACTGCTCAGTCCAGCGCGCAATTTGTCGCGAGAAATAGTTACCCGCACGGCCAAACTGTGAAAGCCCTACTTCAAGAACATTGACTTCGTGGATAGCCGCCAACACGCGCGCCATCTCGGTAAAATACGCCGCACGCTCGCTGGGGCTTATTTCTTCGAGCGCTGGATCCCAGAAAATCCGGCCTTCAACAAAGCCCATCACATAAAACGGGCTTCCAATCACGTCTGAATCTTCACATAGCGCAAAGGCCTGAGCGACCGGGACTGCGCTTCCTGCAAGCGCCTGGATCACTTGAAACTCGCGCTCGACGGCGTGCGCAGATTTCAACAGCACACCCGGCGGCTTGCGGCGCAACACGGCGCTTTGGTTTTCGCAATCCAGCCAAAAGGTCGGGTTCGACTGCCCGCCCTTGAATTTTCGCACCTTTTTGAGGGCGCCTAGCTGGCTGACGTTGCTTGCAAGATAGCGGGCTAGGCGATCGAGATCGATGCCGTGCTGCGGCTCGATCTCGTCGGTTGAAGTCGGCGGACTTCGCTCAATTAAGCGTGAATTCAAAAGTTTGCTCAGCGCGTTTGGCCACCGGCTTGCCGTTTTCCACGGCTGCCTTGAATGTCCACTGGTTGATCGCGCGCAGTGCCGCTTGATCAAACACGCGCGGCGGGCTCGAGGACTTCACTTTTGCTTCAGCGACTTTGCCATCAGCGGTGACCAAAAAAGTGACCTGTACGCGGCCTTCGGTTTGCTTGCGGAAGGCATCGCGCGGATAGTCCGGCTCAACGCGCCGCAGAAGTGCAACCGGCGAACTAGGGCCGCTGGCTGCCGGCTTTGGCGTCGACGCAGGCTTGGCCGGGGTCGTTGACGCCGTCGCTGGCGGTGGTGCGGTTGTGGTTGCCGGTCTTGGTGCTGGAGGTGGCGTCGCGGCGGCGACCGCTGCTGCATCGCTTTCCTTCTTGGTGGCCGCGATTGCCGCTTCCATTTCACGTAACCCTGCCGCTTGCGCGTCAACCAGCTTGACCTGTGCGATGGCACTGTCAGCCGCGGCTACATCTTTCGCCTGAATAGCCGTGGTTGCGCGCGCCATCAAAGTTTGAATGAGCTTGGCGATACCCTGCCGAGCATCTGAGCTTGCCGGATCCACTTGCAGAAGCGCCCGATATGTTTCCAGTGCATTGCCGCCGGCCGGCGCGGTATAGCGGCCGCCGCGGAAATGCACTTCGGCAGCCTGCGCAAGCTCGATGATCTTTTTCTCACGCATTAACGCCGGACTCGACATCAATTCGCTATCGATATCAGAATTGCTCACTGCCAAGTTGGGCGTAACGGCGGTGAGCGGATCCACTGGCTCAGCCGCAGCCACCGGCGGCGGTACAGGATCAGGGGCGGGTGTTGGCAAGGCTGCAACAACCGCTGGCGTGGGCACGGGATCGCTTGAGCGACCGAACATAAAGTAGCCGCCAACGGCGAGCAATACCGCCGCAGCGATCGCAATTGGAATGATCGGCAATCCGCCTTTCTTTTCCGCAACGGGCCCGCTTTTTGAGACAGGCTCAATTCGCGCAAGCTGCTCTTCCATCGACAGCGCAACCGGTTCAGTCGGGCGACGCTTGGTGGTGAACTGGGACTCGCCGTCGGCTTTCGGGCGCAACAACACGGGTGCTGCAATTTTGCCGGTATTGGTTTTGAACTGGCGCGACGCGGCGGCCACTTCTTGCGAATTGGAGAAGCGGTCTGACGGCTCTTTGGCCAGAAACTTGTCGAGGAAGGGCTGATATTTGCTGAGCGAATCCGCGAGCACCGGCGGCGGATCTTGAATGTGCTTCAACAGGATCGCCATCGTGGTTTGCGCGTCGAACGGCACGTTGCCGGTCAGCATTTCGTAGAACACCACGCCGAGCGAATAAAAATCGGAGCGCCCGTCGAGTTCAGCTTCTCCGCGCGCTTGTTCCGGGCTCATGTAGCGAGGCGTGCCAATCAGCATGCCCATCGCGGTCATTTGGGTGCCGCCTGAAGTCGCTTTGGCGATCCCGAAATCGGCAACCACTGGTTCACCGTCAGCGTTGAAAACGATGTTCTCGGGTTTAATATCGCGATGGATCAGCCCTTTGCGATGCGCGTGGTCAAGCGCATTGGCAATTTTAACGGTGATATCGATGGCGTCTTCGACTTTGATGCCGCCGCGAATCTTTTGCTTTAGGTCACCGCCGGTCAGCAGAGCCATCGAGAAATAGTTGCAAGAGTCGTGCTTGTCGACTTCGTAGATCGTGATGATGCCTGGGTGTTGCAACGCGGCTGCGGTGCGCACTTCTTTGATGAAACGCGCGGCGCGCTCCTCATCGCGCGAAAATTCTGGCGGCAAAATCTTCAGCGCAACGCGCCTGAGCAAGACTGTGTCCATAGCCTCGTAGACGTCGGCCATGCCCCCCCGTCCGATTAATTGGACGATTTCATATTTGCCAAAGCGTTGCCCTGCTTGTAGCGGATTGCTCATGTAAAACCCCCAGAAACACGTTGGCGGCGCGTGAACGCCAAGTCGAATTCGCGCCTGAGTGTAGCAAGTCATGCCACGGGGCAGTTTGAAAAATCTGAAGCGCAGTAGGTTTTTCAAACTGCCCCAAGATCCCTAAGCATTGATGCGCTTGTTATAGACTTCGATTCCCCACAATGAGGCACGTGAGCCAAAGCGCTCAAGCAATGAGTGACGAAAATCAAGCGGTCCCGAAATCCTGGTTTGAGCGATTAGCGCAAGCCTTCTCCGGCGAGCCGCGCAATAAATCTGAATTGGTCGAGATTTTAAGCGAGGCCAAGGCTAACGGATTGCTCGACAGCGACACCCTGCGCATGATCGAAGGCGCGCTGCAGGTGTCTGAACGCCAGGTCGGTGATGTCATGGTGCCGCGCGCCCAAATGGTGGCGCTGGACATCGAAGCAGGCCTAGACGAGCTGCTGCGCACGGTGATCGCTTCCGGGCACTCGCGCTTTCCAGTAATGGGCGAGGGTTCTGATGAAGTGCTTGGCATTGTGCTGGCCAAAGATTTGCTGAAACTACTGGCCACGCCTGAACTCAAACTCGGCTTGGGCTCATTGTTGCGCCCGGTCACGATCATTCCTGAAAGCAAACGCCTAAACGTGCTGCTCAAAGAATTTCGGCAAAACCGCAACCATATGGCGATGGTGGTCGATGAATACGGCGGCATTGCAGGTTTGGTCACCATTGAGGACGTGCTCGAGCAAATCGTCGGCGAGATTGACGATGAGCACGATGCCGAGGACGAGGTCGACCGTTTTATTGTCGATCAACCGGATGGCCGGGTTTGGGTCAAGGCTTTAACGCCCATCGCCGATATCAACGCTCATTTTGAAGTGGATTATTCCAACGAGGACTACGACACCATCGGCGGGTTGGTGACCTCTGAATTTGGCCGCCTACCCGAGCGCGGTGAGACGTTGAGATTGGGGCCCTACACGATCGCGGTGTTGAAAGCCGACGCGCGGCGTCTGCATCTGCTTGAGTTCGCGCGCACCGATCCTGTTGCTGCGTGAGCGACTTAGCCGTGACTGACCGGGCGTCTTGCGCTCAGAGGTTCATCGCTCGCAGCACCGTGAGAGTCATTGCCGGACTTTTATTGGCGCTGCTCAGCGTCCTCGGAAGCGCAAAAACCGCCACTGTGCAGCGCTTCGAGATCGGCTTGGTCACCATTGGGCCGGGCCCGATCTACTGGCAACGTTTTGGGCACAACGCGATTTTAGTCAAAGACGCGAAACACGACCGCGCGACGCTTTATAGCTATGGGTTTTTCGATTTTGAGCAGAAAGATTTTTTCTGGCGCTTTCTGAAAGGCCAAATGCGCTATGAAATGGACGGCCTGCCTGCAGATCTCGATTTGCGCCGCTATGTGAAGGAGGGTCGCAGCATTCGCCTGCAAATGCTTGAGTTCAACGCCGAACAGGCGGCCGAAACGGCACGTTTCCTCGAATGGAATCGGGACCCAAAACACCGTGAGTACGACTACGACTATTTCTTGAGCAACTGTTCAACCAAAGTGCGCGATCTGCTCGATCGGGTTCTCGGCGGCGCGCTGAAACGCGAACTGGTGGGGCGTTCAAACGGCATGAGCTATCGCATGCACACCCTGCGCTCACTGTTTGACAATGTGCCGATGTGGGCTGCGCTGCACATTGGTTTGGGCGAGCGCGCTGATCCTGCGCTGTCGATGTGGGATGAGGCATTTTTGCCAGATCGCCTCAGCGTGAGCTTGCGCGATGTGCAGCTAAGCAACGCCGAGGGCCAGTTGCAATCACTGGTGCGCTCGGAGCGTGAGCTGGTTGCCGGCAAGTTTGCCCCGCCGCCGGAATACTCGCCATCCCGACTCTGGCAAGCCTTATTGCTCGGCATCGCGGGCGCGCTGCTGTTGGCGCTGGCCCAGATCAAATCAGGGAATGCCTGGTGGCTGCGCGCGATGAGTTTGCTGTGGGTTTCATCGATCGCCATCGCAGGCTTGATCGTGGTGGCTCTGGGTTTGCTGACCGCCCATACAATGGCTTGGCCGAACGAGAATATTCTGGTGTTAAATCCGCTCGGATTACTCGCCTTCCTCTGGCGAGGGGCGGCAATCAAGCGGCGTTTGTGGCAACTATTTGGAACGCTTGCTGTGCTTGCCGTGTTGATCCAATGGCTACCGGCTTTTTCGCAGGCAAACGGCGAGATTTTGGGCCTGGCCGTCCCGCTGAACCTAGCGCTTGCGTGGGCGGGCAGTCGCTACTTCTCTGGCAGCCCAATGCGCCCGGTTACATAGTCAGCAAGTACGTACGATGATTGTCTGTCGCGCTGTGGGTTGCGCTCGTTGACATCCTGCGCTGGCGCAAACCGGATAGAGCGCGCGCCCAAACGGACCGCGCTCAAACAAAGTTCCTGACGGGTCAGCGGTTGGTCGACGATGAAAAAAACCAGCACCCCATAGCGCGCCTGCCTGAGCGCGTAGCAGTCCAGCGTGTGCTCGGTTTCTCCTTCCCAAACGAGGTCTTCAACCCACGTCGCAATGCGCTCGCTTGCCAACCACTGCGGCTGGCTGGGCAAACCCATAAATGAATACTGCTTCATGCCCGCTTCGGCATTGCGCCGCGAGAGCTTGACCGAAAGACGCTGCGCCTCGGCTAGAAAGTCTTTCGCCGGCTTGGTCGCGAAATCAGCCTCGCTCGAAAAACCCTGCCCATCCCAATGCACCTCGATATGCCACGAGTCGCTAGCCGCCAAGTCAATGCGTTCGTGGACCAGCCAACCCAAAGTTTCATCGTCGATGCCGATATCAAATTCATTGCCCAGCGCCGTCAAGCTCTCGGCGCTGATAAAGCGAAAATGCTTGGGCACATTCAACGTTGCTTTGATCCGTTTGAGCTCGACGCTACCGTATTCTTTTTTCAAAGCCCCAACCAGCTCGCGATAGCGTTTA
>Ga0209591_10004364_pt1 | contig 16053 bp, 12 predicted proteins | sample MAT01_FD_187207 | JGI IMG/M metagenome (GOLD analysis project Ga0209591, IMG submission 187207) | Freshwater microbial communities from Lake Fryxell liftoff mats and glacier meltwater in Antarctica - MAT-01 (SPAdes) (version 2) | ecosystem: Environmental > Aquatic > Freshwater > Ice > Liftoff... | reverse complement strand
CTTAGTGCCAGATGGCGTCTCACCGGCGCGCAACCCCGCTTTGGAGGCTGGGGTACGAGGGAAAACCTGGTTGATATAGGCCCCGCGCAGCGCTTTGGGCAGATCCAATTCATCGGCGCACAGCGGGCTCAGGTTCGAGCCGCTGACACCAATGTAGCTGTGTTGGTATGTGCCTGTGGTGATCAACGCCGGCGCCACGCGTTGCACAATCGAGACCGGAATCGCAAAGCCTACGCCACTATTCGCCTCGCGTTCCGAACGAATCTGCGCATTGACCCCGATCACTTCGCCGCGCTCATTTAGTAAGGGACCGCCCGAATTGCCCGGGTTGATCGCCGCATCGGTCTGAATCGAACTGGGAATGCTAAAATTTTGCCGCGCAGGGATCGAGCGCCCGATCGCGCTGACAATGCCGCTGGTTAACGTGCCCTGCAAACCAAAGGGATTGCCAATCGCCGCCACGCGCATGCCAACCCGCACGTCGTCTAGATTGCCCAACTTGACCGGCTGGAGGGTATACCCTTCCGGCTCGATCTTCAAGACTGCCAGATCGCTGTCTGGGTCCACACCGACAACTTCGGCTATGGCCACCGTCCCATCGTTAAAGGTCACTTGCACCTGGTCGGCGCCTTCCACCACATGATTGTTGGTGACGATGTGCCCCTCGCTGTCCCACACAAAGCCAGAGCCGCTGCTGATTGGCACTAGTTCATTCTCGTCGAACGGATGAGTGGGCGCAATTTCATTTAGTGTCTTACCCGAGCCCAACACAGTTACATTGACCACCGATGGATTGACCTGCGCATAAATATTCATCAACACGGCGCTCTCATAATCTACGCCATCTTCGGGAGTGGCCACCATCACAACCGGTTGAGGGGTTGCCAGCGCGACATCATTGCGCACGTTTAACACGGTGTCGGGCGCAGGGCGCAAGTTTTGGCTGCTGCCTTGCGAGTTAACAAAATAGTAAACACCTACCAGACCGAACACACAAGTAAAAAGTAATAAACCTAACACGCCCGCAACCATCCATAAAATTCCATCACTGGATCTGGGTCTTGGCTCCATCATTGGCCGTTTCCTCATTTCTCTGGCAAACAAATGCACCGCATAAATAGAATTGTACGCTACTCTATCCGATTTCGAAAGTGGGCGCACTTGCACTTTGAGTGATCGCTCATCAGCCGTGTCGGCGAGCGTTCGCCCCCAGAGGGGACCCGGCGCTCACGGTTCGCGCCTGAGAGGCAACCGGGCTCACCTCGAAGCGCCGAAGTCTCACGTCGAGCCGAAAGTGTGCAAACACATTATTTTGCAGAGCGGCAAAACACTGGTTTGCACACTTTTCACAGATGAGCCTTGAGCGACGATTCTCCGGCGTCCATCGTTCGCCATCCATTTTTCGGAAGGTTCTGTCCTGTGATACAATCTACGTATGAATCGTCGTCAATTGGCATTTATCGTTTTAGTGAATGCCGTCGTTAGTCTTGCGATTGCCTTAGGCGTGGCGTGGGCCGTAGAAGCCCGGCGTCCCGATCCAGAGGAACTCGCCGCGCTTTATACACCTATGGCGCTTCAGGCTGCGCCGGCAACCGCTACCCCGGCTAGTGTGGCAATCGCCAACCCGCCCCCCATCAGCGCAGTTGCAGATACAGTGGCTACCCCCAGTGTGGCCGACGTAGCGGCCCCTGATGTGATTACCGAGGCCGTCGCGCCGACAACCACCCCACCGCCGACGTTGTCACCCGATGAAGGCGAGCTTTACATTGTGCAGGCCGGTGACAGTCTGTTGGCTATCGCCGAGCGTTTTGGGGTGACGATGGACCAAATTATGGTGGCCAATGGCTTGAAGGATGCTAATTTCCTCTTTTCCGGCCAACGGTTGATGATTCCTTTTGCCGAGGGACAGACATCTTTCCCGCCAACTGCGACGCCTGCTAATGGCGGTGCACCGCCATCCTCGTCGCCAGGCCTGCAAATTCAGACCATTGATGCACCTGGTAACTTGTTGAACGAAGCGGTGTTGATTGTCAATGAAAGTGATCTAGCTTTTAATTTACAAGGGTGGCGGTTAGCCCATGAAAATGGTCTGGCCTACACCTTTGGCAGTATCCAGCTTTTTTCGGGCAGCAGTGTCTGGGTTCACAGCAGCACAGGCGCGGATACGACGATTGCCCTTTACTGGAAGCAGCCGGCGCCGGTCTGGACCGTCGGATCTACCGCCCGTCTGCTCAACCCGCAAGGGGAAGTTGTAGTTAGTTACACCGTACAGTAGATGATCGATCATCATCAATATCATTATTTCAATTGACGTAGAGAAAAATTATGGCAGACGAAAAACGTTCGAATTCAGCGCCCGCCAATCGACCCGTCACGGGTGAAGGTCGGGGGCAGCGGCGCTATTTCTGGCGCAAGAAACGCGGCCAGAAAACAGGCAATGAAACGCCAGACCCCAAGGAACAGAAAGAGCAAAAGGAGCAGAATAGTAGTCCCAAACGTACGTCGAATCGGGCTGCGCCAGCTGCCAGTGAAAAGGTGGACCGCAACCAGCGCACCAAACGGCGCCGGCGACCTCGTTCGCGCCAAGGTGGATTGCCAGATCCAAAAGTGATCGCGCCGCCACCCGTGATGGAGGACAGCTATGTGCCACCGGCTTCGGTCTTTATCTATACCCATGTCGTGCGCCCCGAACAGCGCGATAGTTATGAGTTTCGCTCCGAACATTTTTCCAAAGTAAGCCGGCAGTTAGAAGATTTCGAGATTGATCTGTCGATTCTCTTTCCCGACGAAAACGCGCCAAAAATTAAAGAAGAAGTGCAGACCATGGAGTGGGATTATGGCACCGATAACGAAGATTGAACAGTTGCAGGATCATGTGGGGCAAGAGGTTACGTTGCGCGGTTGGGTCTATCACAAGACGGGCAAAGGCAAGCTGGCTTTCATCCAACTGCGCGATGGCACCGGCATCTGCCAAGCCGTCGTCTTCAAAGGCAATGTCAGCGAAGCGGACTTTGCCGCCGCCAGTGAGGTGACCCAAGAAAGCTGCCTGATTATCACGGGGCTGGTCAAGGCCGAAGCGCGCGCGCCCGGCATCCCTGGCGGCTATGAGGTCGATGTGCGCACCGTGCAAGTTGTGCAGATCGCCGCGCCCTATCCCATCTCGCCCAAGGAACATGGCGTTGAATTTCTTACCCAAAATCGTCACCTCTGGCTGCGCTCGTCGCGCCAGTGGGCTGCCATGCGCGTGCGCGCTGTGATCGTCCAGGCGATCCGCGAATGGCTGGATGGCAACGGCTTTCTTAACGTTGATACACCGATCCTCACCCCAGCGGCGGCGGAAGGCACTACCACCTTATTCGAGATCGATTATCACGGTGAACCAGCCTACCTGGCCCAAACGGGTCAGCTTTATAACGAAGCCAATATCTTTGCCTTTGGTAAGGTCTACTGTTTCGGCCCCACTTTTCGTGCGGAAAAGAGCAAAACTCGTCGCCATCTGCAAGAGTTTTGGATGGTAGAGCCAGAAGTCGCTTTTTGCGATTTAGAAGGCCTGATGGAGATTGAAGAGCAATTTGTCAGCCACATCGTGCAACGCTGCTTGCGCGAGTGCGCGCCCGAATTGAAAGTGCTCGAACGGGATCTCACCTATTTAGAGAAAGTGGCGCCCCCATTCCCGCGTCTGCATTATGATGATGCTGTCAAGCTGATCAACGAAGCCGCGCAGGCGGGCGTATTGGTACCCGGTTATGATGATCCTGTGCCGCCAATCGAGTGGGGGGACGATTTCGGCAGTCCACATGAGACTTATATCGCCGCCCAATTTGAAAAACCGGTTTTTGTCCATCATTATCCGACGCAGGTGAAGGCTTTTTATATGGAGCCAGAAGCCGATCGACCCGAAGTTTGTCGCAGCGTCGATATGCTTGCGCCCGAAGGCTATGGCGAGATTATCGGTGGCAGCGAACGCATGAGCGATCCAGAAAAGCTGATCGCCGCCATCGAGCATCACCAACTGCCCCAGGAAGTCTACAACTGGTATATTGATCTGCGCCGCTATGGATCCGTCGTACACAGTGGTTTCGGGTTGGGCGTCGAACGCACGGTAATGTGGATTTGCGGCCTCGACCACGTGCGTGAGACGATTGCCTTTCCACGCACACTAACCAATATGCGACCGTAGGAGATTTACGATTTTTGATTGACGATTTACGAAGTTGTCGGGCGGACGAAGTCGGGTGCCCGCTGGGCGCGTAAATCAAAAATCGTAAATCGTAAATCCCAATGGCTTTTCATGATTTTCCTCATCATTCTGCTCTTTGCGACGCTTATCACTGCCTTGTTGACGCCGCTGGCCGCGCGGCTGGGGCTGCGGGTGGGTCTGGTTGATCAGCCTGGTGGCCGCCGCCGCCATCTGGGCGTGATTCCGCGTACGGGGGGGATAGCGATTTTTGGCGGCTTTTTTCTCACCGTCGTGCTGCTCCTGCTCGTGCCCTACCTCTTGCCGGCGGAGTGGGCGGCCTGGTTGCCCCCGCGCAACGATCCGAAAGAGCTGAATCGTCTGCTTGCCCTACTTGCTGGGGGGGCCTTTTGCGTGGTGGCTGGGTTTCTAGACGACCGCTTCGAATGGCCTAGTGGACCGCAATATGTGGTGCAATTGGTCGCTGGGTTGATCGCAATTGCTGGCCTGATCTTCATCAAACATGTCAACCATCCCCTTGCCGAGGGCTTTCTGGGTGGCGTCGATGGCTTGCCCTGGTGGCTCGTGTTACCATTGACGATCTTCTGGTTTATGGGCATGATGAATACCGTCAACTGGCTGGACGGGCTAAGTGGATTGGTGACGGGGGTGACGGCGATTATGTGTGTGGTGCTCGCCTTGCACATGATTTTTGTGGCCGATCCGCCGCAATCTAGTGTGGCATTACTGCCCGTGGCCTTGCTGGGTGCGGCACTGGGATTTCTGCCTTTTAACTTTGCCCCGGCACGCATCTTTATGGGCAGCTCGGGCAGCTATTTTCTCGGGTTTGCGCTCGCCGCCTTGGGCATTATCGGTGGCGCGCGGGTGGCGACGGTGATGCTGGTCCTGGGGTTGCCGGCGTTGGATGTGGCTTGGTTAATCATCAGCCGCTGGCGGCGGGGTCTTTCACCGGGCCAGGGCGGACGCGATCACCTGCATTTTCGGCTGGTCGACCTTGGTGTAAGCGAACGCATGATCGTCATCGGCTATTGGGCCTTTTGCGCCCTCTTTGGCGCAATCACGTTGTTGCTGGATGCGCACATTCACAAACTGATTGCTCTCGCTTGTTTAGGCGCGTTGGCGTTGGCGGTGCTGATTTGGGCCAGCCGCGCATCTATTATCTTGCCCCCAACGCCGGAACCGTTGCCGCAGCCGCCGAGCGAAGGTTAACAAGGCCGTCTGCCTGGGAGCGCCGCGAGGGATGGCGGCGCTCCCAGGCGTAGTATTACATGGAGAAAAGCTATGACGCGCATTCTTGCGATTGAAACCAGTTGTGACGAAACCGCGGCGGCGATTGTGGAAGACGGTCGCCGCTTGCTGAGCAATGTTGTGGCTACCCAAATTGAGTTGCATAGTCGATTTGGCGGGGTCTTCCCCGAAGTCGCCAGCCGCCAGCATGTTTTGGCGATCCAGCCGGTGATCGAGCAGGCGCTGCGCGAGGCTGGCGTGGATCATGTACGCGCTGTCGATGCGATTGCCGTCACCTATGGACCGGGTCTGGCCGGCAGCCTGTTGGTGGGGGTCAATGCGGCGAAAGGGTTAGCCTTTGCCAGTGGTTTGCCATTGTTAGCGGTTAATCACCTAGAAGGCCACATTTATAGCAACTGGATCGAGGCGCCTGGTCGCCTGCCAATGCCAGAAGCCGCTTTCCCGGCTATGATTTTGATTGTCTCTGGTGGTCACACCGAATTAATTTTGATGACCGACCATGGCCAATATCGGCGGCTAGGTGGTACGCTGGACGACGCTGCTGGCGAAGCGTTTGATAAAGTGGCGCGCTTGCTGGATCTGGGTTTTCCAGGTGGACCGGCGATTCAGCGGGCGGCACAGACAGGTAATGCAGAACGTTTTGCCCTGCCCAGGGCTTTATCGCACAGCGAGGAACACCGCTTCAATTTTAGCTTTTCGGGGCTTAAGACCGCAGTGCTCAACCTGGTGCGCCAATTGGAACGCCAAGGCGAAGATGTCCACGCCACACAGCTGAAGGCCGACATTGCCGCCTCATTCCAGCGCGCCGTGGCCGATGTGCTAGTGGCGAAAACCGCTGATGCGGCCATAATGTTTGGTGCGCGTCAGGTCTGTATCTGTGGCGGTGTCAGCGCCAACAGTTTGCTGCGCACAACCGCAGAAGCCTGCTTTGGCGCCGCTGGGCTCCCACTCTACATTCCACCGATCTCGCTTTGCACCGACAATGCCGCTATGATCGGCGCAGCGGCCTACTATCGCTGGCGTTGCGATCCTACGCAGACGACACAGCTTTCGATCGATGTCATCGCTAACCTACCCCTGTTAGAAGCCGAACGCGGGAATTAGGGAAACGTAATCGGGGATTAGGTTTCACCCCGTTTCCTGTTTCCCTCGCCCCGTTTTCCTATCGCGGTTTTACCGTGCGTCGGTAGACAAAGGGGCGCCGCGAGCGTGATGGTGGTAATGGGTGACCTTCAAAGGGGGGATAGTCGAGTAATTTGGCGTGGACGTAACCACCGATTATCCGCAACGAGGCAAGCACCGGTGCCGCCAAAAATGCGCCCAGTAGACCGGCCAGATTAAACCCAACAAATGCACCGCAGATCACAACGATAGGGTGAAGATTTACACTGTCGCCGATAATACGCGGAACGACAATGTTATTCTCTATCTGTTGAATGATGAAGTAGATGCCGACCGTGATTAGGGCAAAGCTCACATTGTTAATGCCGTAAACTGCCAAGACATCGCTGCCTTGGATCAACGCCACAATCACGGCGGGGATCATGGCCAGGGTGGGGCCTAAATTGGGCACAACTTCTAAAATGCCGGCGATGATGCCCAGAATGAGCGCACCGGGCATACCAGCGATTTGCAATGCAATCCAAGTGACAGTGCCAATCAGAAAACATAAAATTAACTGACCGCGGAAGAAAGATTGCCAGATATAGCCAATGCGGCGCAGCAGATCGGTTAGTTCCGATTGATAGGCTGGCGGAAATAAGCCATAGACATAAGCACGAATCATTGGCGCATCTTTGGTCAGGTAAAGGCTGAGAAAAAAAGTGACAAGCAGGGTTAGAAAGACCTGGACGATCCCGCCCACGACGCTAATGCCGATAATGGCCGTGCTACCAACCAAATTGGTGGCGGTGCCGACGAGTTGTTGAATGGAACTGAGAATTTCCGCCAGCGTTGGCAGGACAATCATCTGTTGGAAATTGGTCTCTAGCTCCTGAATCGAGTTGCCAATCGCGATCTCGTTGTCCAGAAATTGGATGGTGTCCGGTAAACTGTTTAGGCGCCCGCTTAACCAGTTGATAAATTTGGCGGCGGTGACGGTCTCATTAAACTGACCTAAACGTGTCAGTTGATCGATGAGCACCGGTGCCAGGAAAACGGGCAACAAAATGATGCCAATCATCAACAAGACAAAGAGGACAACCGTGCTGATGTTGCGCGGAATTCGCAGTCGTTCACAAAAATCGACAATCGGATTCAGTAAATAGGAGATGATGGCAGAAAAGAGCAGCAGTGGAATGATCGGCTGGCTCACCCAAAGCGCGAACATAGCCACCACAAACATGATGACTAATGTAGTGCGCTTGGTAGCCGTATCCCACTGGGCGGTGGCGACAAAATCGGCGGGCGCCGGCTGCACAGTCGAGACGGAAGTGACCACCTCTTCGATTGGTTCGCTTGACCCCAGCCTGGGGTTGATACCGCTAGACATTTCTGGCACGATTGTTGTCATAACTAATAGTATAACCCCGGCGCTGAGCAGAGGTCGCGCGTGCGGCCAGTAAGTTAGGAACACAGTAGACAGTAGACGGTAGACGGTAGACAGTCGGTCAGTGAGTAGCGACTGTTTTACTGGCTCACTGTTTTATACTGACTCACTGTCCCACTAATTACCGCCTGCCCTGTTTACTCAATGCCTTGCGCGCTTGGGTTATCTGGAGCCCTTTATCTTCTCCCCAGCGTTGGAATAGCGCATAAAAACGCTGGCGATCTTCTTGGCTGATCACGGCAACGGCGTCAGCGGTTTCGATTACATAAGGATAACCATTGGCGCCTACAATGCATTCGGCGCGCACCAGATCAATGATTTCATCGGCGCGCCCAGCTTCCAACAGCCAACGAGGCATCTCCACGCGCGCCGGCGGACGGTCGCCCGTCAAACGCAGATAGGCGAAGATAACGTCCCTGTAAAAAGGCGCACGTCCCGCTTGGTTTAGAGCATCTTTGCGCGCACATTCAAAAAATGGACTGCGATCGCCCCAATCCGGCAACAGGCGCGCCAATAATCCGGCATCGCTGATATTAACCGTCTCTGTGCCGGCCAACAAAGTTTCGATCAACCGGATAATATCGTGGCTAAACGAGTTATCGACAAAGCCAACTAATGGCACCTGATAACGTTCGGAATTTTCGAGCAACGCTTGAACAGCACGCAGGTAGGGCTGGGCATGGCGGGGATGCATTTGGCCAACAAAGCTGATAACAAACGAGCCATCAAAATAACAAAGCGGCCTTTCCTGTACTGGACGATGCGCATAATCCGCCATCAATTCGCCGATTTTTGCGCACTCGCGTACAAAGCGCACGCAATTCACATTTGGGTTGGGAAAGCCGCTCTCGGCACTGTCGCCAGTGTCCGTATCAGCTAATTCATCCGGCGCCAAGATCGTGAATTCGACATTCTTAACGTAGCCACCACCCTGCCGGTGCTCATTGATAAACCAGCCAATCTGTACTGCCCCCACCGGCGGAAAAAAATCTTTACTGGGCATGATCTGGCTGCCATCTACCGCCAGTACTGGCCGGTCGAGCAGAATGTGCAGCGCCCAATCGCGTGCTTCGCGATGATTCGTCCAGTGGCGATCAAAGGGCAGACGTAGTTTCAGCGAGCGGTCGAACTCGGCCGTGGGACGCGCCCCCGGCCATAGTTCATTGCCCGCCGCCAAGTGAGCCAGGATCGAGTCGGCATCTTGCTGGAAGAGATGTTGCAAGGCCTCTTCTAATGTGCGGCGTTGGCTCTGCTGGGCCGTGGAAAACGCCTGGAAGTTGACACGCTTCTGTTCAAGCGCTGTGATGACTTTTTCGCGATCTAACACAGTTTATTCCATCTAATTGAACATTCATTGCGTATTTAACCGGATTCCTCGTCGCCCCAAGCTTTATAGCAAAGGAAGCACATCCATTCTATTCCATTATACCACGTTGCGTAGCGCAATCCCATCAATTTACATGGTGAGAAATATCTCCTCTGGTGCGCAAATTCGTGATAAGACTTTACAACGCACATTTTCCTCGATTTGTAATGTTTATCACTAATCTGTTTGTAGCTAAATTTAACCTATGCTAGAATTATCTGTCACAATATTCCTGAAGGGCTGGCGGTGGGCGTTGCCTTTGGCGCTGTGGCTCAAGGTATGGAATCGGCCACCTTGGCTGGTGCAATTGCGTTAGCGATTGGGATTGGTTTGCAAAACTTTCCCGAGGGCGTTGCCGTCGCGATGCCGTTGCGCCGCGAAGGCATGTCGCGCGCCAAGAGCTTTTTCTATGGGCAACTGTCCGCCGCCGTAGAGCCCGTGGCCGGCGCACTGGGGGCGGCCGCTGTGCTCTTCGCACGGCCTCTATTACCTTATGCGCTCAGTTTTGCCGCTGGCGCCATGATCTTTGTCGTCATCGAAGAAGTAATTCCAGAATCACAACGTGGTGGCCATGCCGATCTGGCCACCGCCGGCGCCATGCTGGGGTTTGCGGTGATGATGGTGTTGGATGTGGCGTTGGGCTAAGCTGGACCGCGTGCTGATTTAGGTGGTCTGATGGAAATTGGTGCTAGCATTCTCCCCTTTTCCTGGCTAGATATCACGCTGTTGGGCTTATGTGACTTCAGCGGATACGAAAAAAAAGTGATATAGCGATGACAGTCGTCCCGTTATGCATTAAATAGGTTCTATCCTAGCCACTTGGCTAGGTAGAAAACTCTCCTGATGGCGGTGTCGGATCATAAAGAGGTAGGGTAAAACTAAGAGCAATCTGATCGTGCTTGCAAGTTTAAGCCTCATCAAGGCAGCTTCCCATCTTCAGTAATTCAGATAATTTTTTGTGATCATAATCAGTTTGGCTGTTTGGTAATGTCGGTGGCTGAAATCATTGCGCTCCCTAACCGATTCAGCCAGGGAAAGATCGTATGCGGCAACTGTTTCTAGGTAACTTGGTTCTATCCATCTTTCTGAGCGCTAGCCTGGGGTTATTGATTGGCCTGGGCGGCTACACTTTTTATTATGCCGAAGGGGCAGCCTATCTATCGAACGACCCCGCGGTCTGCGCCAATTGCCACATTATGCGCGAGCAATACGACGGCTGGCAAAAGGCCAGCCACCATACTGCGGCGACCTGTAATGATTGTCATGTACCTCATGCCTTGATTCCCAAATACTTATCTAAAATGCAGAACGGCTTCTGGCACTCGAAAGGCTTTACGCTGCAAGATTTTCACGAACCGATCCGGATCAAGCCCCATAATCGCACGATTTTACAAGAAAACTGTGTGGGGTGCCATGCCGATCTGGTGAGTGAAATTGCCACTCATGCGGGCAGCGAGGAGCAGATGGTTGATTGTGTTAAGTGCCATGCTGGTGTTGGACATGGACCAAGACAGTGAGCAGTAACCAGTGAGCAGTAACCAGTGAGCAGTAACCAGTGAGCAGTGGATAACCACTAATAGTAAGCATGGCGTAGGTCACATATCTATAGGTCATGTATGCGTATGTAACCTACACAAGAGGAGAGTAATCATGAAGCGTAATGTAATCCTGATCTACGGGGCAACAATTCTGATCGTCGCTTTGCTCACGGTCGGCGTCATGTTTCTGCTGCAAAACATCAACGAACGCAAGGAAGAAGCCAAACAAAATGTTTTTCGCGTGGTCGAACTTAGCGAGGAGACGATTGATCCAGCCGAGTGGGGCAAGAATTATCCGCGCCAATATGATGGCTATCTGCGTACGGTGGATACGGTGCGCACGCGCCATGGTGGCAGCGAAGCCTTTCAGAAGCTGGACGAAGATCCCGTTTGGCGTACAATCTTTGCTGGCTATGCCTTTGGGGTGGACTATCGCGAAGAGCGGGGCCATGCCTACATGCTCTCTGATCAAGATATTACCGAACGCGTCAAAGTGGTCAAACAGCCGGGCGCCTGTCTGCATTGCCATGCGGCCGTTATCCCAGCTTATCAGCAAAAAGGGATCGAAGCTGGTATCCCAAATGATGAAGCCCATCGCCCGGAACAGATCATGAAAGGCTTCGAGATCGTCTCGGCGATGCCTTACACCATCGCGCGCGCGCTGGTTGACCACCCCGTTAGCTGTGGCGATTGCCACGACCCGGAAAGCATGCAATTGCGCGTTACGCGGCCTGGTTTTCTCAACGGTATCCAGGCATTGGCTCGATCCGATGTGCCGCTACCGCATCTGCCCAGCATCGAACGTTGGCGGCAAGCGGGGGGTGAGGGTGAGTACGATGCCAATAGTATGGCCAATCGCCAAGAGATGCGATCCTTCGTCTGTGGCCAGTGTCATGTGGAATATTACTTCAAGGGCGAGGGCAAGCTTGTCACCTACCCCTGGGATAACGGCTTGCAAGTCGAACAGATCGAAGCCTATTATAATGAGGTAGGTCACAAAGACTGGACACACAAAACAAGTGGCGCAAATGTACTAAAAGCGCAACATCCGGAATTTGAGATGTGGAGCCAAGGTATTCATGCCCGCAGTGGCGTTGCCTGTGCCGACTGCCATATGCCCTACAAGCGCGAAGGCGCAATCAAGGTCAGCGATCATCACATTCGCAGTCCGCTGCTCAATGTGGCCGCCGCCTGCCAAACCTGCCATAATTTTCCAGAAGATGAGATGAAGGCGCGTGCCGAAACCATCCAAGATCGCACCGTAGCGCTGATGAACCGTGCTGAAGAGGCGGTGGCCGCCCTCATTCAAGATTTGGAAAAGGCGCAGACCGTAGGCATTCCGGCCGACTTATTGGCTGCTGCTCAGGAATTACAACGCAAGGCGCAGTGGCGGCTCGACTTTGTCGCTGCCGAAAATTCGATGGGCTTCCACGCCCCGCAAGAGGCGGCCCGCATTCTGGGCGAAGCGATCGATTATGCTCGTCAGGGTCAGCTTGTCGTGGCAAACCTGGCGGCACCGGTCGCCGGTCGCTAAGTCGTCGTTCAGAAATAATTTGTAGTAGGCTCATCTGTGAAAAGTGTGCAAACCGAGGTTTTGCTGTTGAACAAAAGCTCGTATTTGCGCACTTTCGGCAGATGAGCGTTTATAGAATTGGATATTGCACCCTTGCAATACCAATATCCAATAGCTGCTACCGTTGACTTTATTTTGGGATGATGACTCAGGTAGTAAACAGGAACGTAGCGATGGGAACAGCGCCCAAACAGAATCCCTCGCCCCACTTCGATTTGTGGCAATCCGTACCCTATTTAGCCGGTTTGCCGCCATCTACGGTGCAGGCATTGGCAGATCTAGCTACTCTGCGCCAGTACACAGCCGGGACGCTGATCTTCAGCGAAGGTGAGCCGCTGGCTGGTCTCTTTTTGATCGAAGCGGGGGCCGTGAAGATTAGCCGCTTTTCCAAAGAAGGCCGCGAACATATTCTGCATATCCGGAAACGGGGTGACACCTTCAACGATGTGGCCGCGCTTGATGGCGGACCCAACCCGGCCACAGCCACCGCTTTTTCCGATGTGGTGACCTGGCGGATTGCCCGGCCAGATTGGCGCCGGGTGGTCGACGCCCATCCAGCCCTGGCCTGGGCGTTGATTGAATCGCTGGCGCATCGGGCGCGTCACTTGGTGGATGCGGTGCAAGATCTGTCGATGCGTGATGTAAAGGGCCGGCTGGCGCGGCTGTTGCTGGAACAGGCTGATAACGCGCCGCGCCTCTTGACGCAAGAAGAGATGGCCAGCCAATTGGGGACCGTGCGCGAAGTGGTGGGGCGCGCGCTGCGTGCTCTGACTACGCAGGGGATCATCAAGTTTGATCGCCACCGCATTATCATTTTAGACCAGGATCGGCTGGCGGAAGCGGCAGAGGCATAGACCGTAGACAGTGGGCAGTGCTCAAACACCTTGCACTCCCACTCCACGCCGGTGGATTTTGTATGAGTTGCCGCGAATTTATTCGCCCGAATTTATTCGCCCTTATCTTATTCTTTCGTAACGATTCAGCCCGGGAACGCCGCCATCCCTGGCGGCCAGCGCCGGAGGCCGCCAGGGATGGCGGCGTTCCCGGCGGTAAAACTTATGCATGAATAGCTACATTCTTTCAAAGCTGGACCAGGTATGCCTGGTCCAGCTTTTTTGTGGGGAAATTTAGGGTCATGCGTGAGACTTTAGTCGCAGCGCGCCGACGCCCTGGGGTGTAGAGTAGATTCTATCAAGTTATGGCGATAGCGAGGAGAATCTGATGAACCGGCGAATTAAGGAGCGACGATGCCGCTGGCAAACCCAATGCCCCAAATCGATCACCAGCGCTGCACCGGTTGCCGCCGCTGTGTGGACATCTGCCCGACGCAGGCACTGACCCAGAATAACGGCAAGGCCGAGCTTCGTTATCCGGATCGCTGCACTTATTGCACAGCCTGCGAAGAAATTTGCCCAGAAGACGCGATTGCGTTGCCTTTTCTTGTGATATTGGCCACGCAATCGACGTGATCAGTAAATATTCGGCTCATCTAAGCAAATTGTGCAAACCAATGATTTTACCCGCGGTAAATTATTGCGTTTGCACAAGTTCGTCTGATGAGCGAAATATTCAATGTCATTTAACCGGATTGTACCTAACAAACTTTCGGTAAAACGAATCCAGAATCAATTTGTACACCCAGGAGGGTAAGCTTATGCGACGATTTATGTATGCAGCCACAGCCGTATTGCTGGTGGCACTGATTATTGCTGCTTGCGGCGGTAAAAAAGAGACGCCCACGCCAGCACCAGCCGATGTGGAGGGTGGCTTGCCGGCCACTGCCATGCAGATCGCCAGCGAACGAGGGCTAACGCCAGATGATATCAACGCTGCGCTCAAGACCTTTATGCCTAGCGGCAAGTGGGACGACTATATGATGTTTGCCTCCGGCGGCCACTCGGGCAATATACTCGTGATTGGTGTGCCGTCGATGCGTATTTTGAAGCAAATTGCTGTCTTCGCTCCCGAATCTTGGCAGGGCTACGGCTATGGATCGAAAGAGAGCGAAGAAATTCTGGATGCCGGCAATGTCGATGGCGTCAAGATTCGCATGGGTGACACCCATCACCCGGCGCTGAGTGAGACGGCGGGTGACTATGACGGTCAATTCCTCTTTATCAACGACAAGGCCAATGCCCGCCTGGCCGTGATCGATTTGCGCGATTTTGAAACCAAGCAAATTGTCAAAGACCCCAATGTGATCAGCAACCACGGCGCTTCGTTTGTCACCCCCAACACCGACTATGTGATCATGTCGTCGCAATATGCCACCCCGCTGGGCTGGGACTATGCACCCTTGGCGGAGTACCAGGAAAAGTATCGCGGGATGATTACGCTCTGGAAATTTGACCGGGAAAAGGGGCGCATCGACCCGCAACAGTCGTTTGCCATCGAAATTCCACCCTACTGGCAAGATTTGTGCGACGCCGGTAAACTCGTCAGCGACGGCTGGGGCTTCTGCAATTCGATCAATACCGAAATGGCAACTGGCGGCATCGAGGAAGGCAATCCACCCTTCGAGGCCGGCGTGAGCCAGCGCGATATGGACTATTTGCACATCTTTAACTGGAAGAAAGCCGCCGAAGTTTATAAGGCGGGCAAAGGGGAGATGATCAATGGCATGGCGGTGATCCGCATGCAAACGGCCGTCGACGAGGGTATTCTCTTCTTTGCCCCCGAACCGAAGAGCCCACACGGGGCCGACGTAACACCCGATGGCAAGTACATTGTCGTGGCTGGCAAACTGGATCCGCACGTGACGATCTACGCCTTCGACAAGATTCAAAAGGCAATTGCCGACAAGAACTGGGAACCAGATCCATTTGGCGTGCCGGTGCTCAATTTCGACGCCGTGAAGCATGCGCAGATCGAGTTGGGGTTAGGACCGCTGCACACGCAATTTGACGACAAAGGGTTTGCCTATACCAGCCTCTTCCTGGACAGCGCCGTTGCCAAGTGGACCTGGGGCAGCGACAACCCCGCGGACTGGAAGCTGATCGAGAAGACGCCCGTGCAGTACAACATCGGCCATATCTCCGCCGCTGAAGGCGACACGGTCAGCCCCGATGGTCACTATCTGGTGGCGCTCAACAAGTGGGCCGTGGATCGTTTTCTCCCCGTTGGGCCGTTGCTGCCGCAGAATGAACAACTGGTTGATATTGGCGGCGAGCACATGCAGGTGATCTACGATATGCCAATGGGCGTGGGCGAGCCGCATTATGCCCAGATGATCAAGGCCGACAAGATCAAGGCGTGGAATACCTATCCCGAAGTCGGGTGGGATCCGGTGACGCAGGCCAAGTCCGAATTTGCCACCGCCTTGGGTGAGGAAAAGGTCGTGCGCGATGGCAGCAATGTCGAAGTTTTTATGACCGCCGTACGCTCGCACCTGACGCCGGAACATGTGCAACTGAAGAAGGGTGACCATGTAACCTGGCACATCACCAATGTGGAGACAGCACACGATGCCACGCACGGTTTCCAACTGGCTGGCTACAACATTAGCCTGAGCATCGAACCGGGCGAATCGACCACGTTTGAGTTCGATGCGGTTAATGATGGCACCTACGCCTACTCCTGCAC
>Ga0209591_10004363_pt1 | contig 16054 bp, 11 predicted proteins | sample MAT01_FD_187207 | JGI IMG/M metagenome (GOLD analysis project Ga0209591, IMG submission 187207) | Freshwater microbial communities from Lake Fryxell liftoff mats and glacier meltwater in Antarctica - MAT-01 (SPAdes) (version 2) | ecosystem: Environmental > Aquatic > Freshwater > Ice > Liftoff... | reverse complement strand
CACCCCCCTCGCCGACGCGCTGGGCTCGACGCTCACCTCCGTCCGCTGGTTCCTTTCCCCGTACTATTCGATCGAGATGTTCCCCGCCCCCGCATCCCTGCCCGCCGCCGCCATCCTCCGCCAGCGTTTCGACTTCGCCGCTGCGCACCGCCTGCACGTCGCCTCGCTCTCGAACGAGGAGAACCGCGCCCTCTTCGGCAAGTGCAACAACCCCCGCGGCCACGGGCACAACTACCAGTTCGAGCCCGCCGTCCGCCTTCCCCTCGACGCCGCCGCGCGGTTCACCCTCCAGGACCTCGAGCGGATCTCCGAGTCCACGATCATCGAGCGCTTCGACCATACCCACCTCAACGAGGACACGACCGAGTTCGCCGCGGACACGGGCGTCAACCCGTCGGTCGAGAACATCGCCCGGGTCTTCTTCGGGCTGCTCGACGCCGCGCTCCGCCGCGCCCATCCGGGCGTCTCCCTGCTGCACCTCACCGTCTGGGAGACCGACCGGACGAGCGCGACGTTTCCCGCCGGCCCCTATCCGGACTGAACGCCCGAGAATCCGCGCCCATCCGCGCGCCCGTCAACTACACTCCACCCGTGGCCATCGGCTCACTCCTCCTCGACCGCGGCGACATCACCCGCCCGCAGCTCGACGCCGCCTTGGCCGAGCAGCGGATCAGCGGCGAGCGGCTCGACCGCGTCCTCGTCCGGCTCGGCTTCGTCGGCCGCGACCGCGTGCTGGCCGCCGTGGGCGACCAGTTCCACATGCCCGTGGTGGACCTCGCCGGCCTGACCGTCGACCGCTCGGTCCTCGCGGCGCTCCCCGCCACGCTCGTCTACAAGCAGCGCTGCGTGCCCATCGCCCGCGAGAACGGCACGATCACCGTCGCCACCAGCGACCCGTACGAGATCGCCGTGCTCGACGAGCTCCGGCTCCTGACCGGAAGCTCGATCGAGCTCGTCCTCGCCGACGACGAGGAGCTGCACAAGTTCATCCGCGCCAACTACGGCGTCGGAGGCGACACCCTCGACGCCATGGGTGCGGGCGGTCCGGCGGTCGAACCCAAGCCGGGCGGGAAGGACGACGACGCCGACCAGGCCCAGGAGGCCTCCGTCATCAAGCTCGTCAACGACCTCCTCGCCGAGGCCGTCGCCGAACGCGCGACCGACGTCCACATCGAGCCCTACGAGCACCAGCTGAACGTCCGGTACCGGATCGACGGCGTCCTCCAGCGTGCCAACGTCCCTCCCAGCATTCACCGATTCGGGGCCGCGATCCTCTCCCGCCTCAAGATCATGGCGAGCCTCAACATCGCCGAGAAGCGCCGCCCCCAGGACGGCCGCATCTCCTACCGCCACCGCGCCCAGGGCGCGCCAGCCCGCGAGTACGACCTTCGCCTCTCGATCATCCCGATGCTCTTCGGGGAAGGGGCGGTCCTCCGCGTCCTCTCCAAGACGACGGCCCTCATGTCCCTGGGCGACCTCGGCATGCCCGAGGCGGTCTCGACCCGGTGGGATCGGCTCATCAATCGCCCCCACGGCATCGTCTTGGTCACCGGACCCACGGGCTCGGGGAAGTCGACCACGCTCTACGCCTCTCTCAACCGCATCGTGTCCGACGAAATCAAGGTCATCACGGTCGAGGATCCCGTCGAATACCACGTCTCGGGCATCAACCAGATCCAGGTCAATCACAAGGTCGGGCTCGACTTCGCCGCGGGCCTGCGCTCGATCCTGAGGCACGACCCCGACGTCGTGATGATCGGCGAGATCCGCGACAAGGAGACTGCCGAGACGGCGGTGCAGGCCTCCCTCACCGGACATCTGGTCTTCTCGACCCTGCACACCAACGACGCCCCCGGCAGCATCACCCGGCTCCTCGACATGGGCGTCGAGCCCTTCCTGGTCTCATCGTCGCTCGAGGGCGTGCTCGCCCAGCGCCTCGTCCGCCGCGTCTGCGCCGTCTGCGCAGCCCCGTATGTCCCCGAAGCGGCCGACCTCCCCGACGGCCTCCCCCTCTCGCCCGGCCAGACCCTCGTGCGGGGCGCGGGCTGCCGCGACTGCCGCCAGACCGGCTACCGCGGCCGCGTCGGCGTGTACGAGCTCCTTACCGTCACCGACGAGACTCGCGCCATGGTCATGGACCGCGTCAACGCCCCCGCCCTCGCCGCCGCCGCCCTCGCGCGCGGCGACCTCAGCACGCTCCTGGAGGACGGTCTCGCCAAGGTCCGCGCCGGCCACACCACGCTCCACGAGGTCATGAGCGCCCTCTCCGCCTGACGCCCAACCCGTGGCAGATGCCCTCCCCATCCCCGAACGCGTGCTGCTCATCCGTCCCAGCGCCCTCGGGGACGTGATCCGCACCGCGCCAGCGCTCACCTCCCTCCGCGCCGCGTGGCCCCGGGCCCGCATCGACTGGCTCGTCAACGACACGCTCGTCGCCGCCGCCAAGCACCACCCGGCCGTCTCGAACGTGGTTCCCTTCCCGCGGCGCTCGGTCGCGCGAGGGCTGCGCAGGCTCGACACCCGCCCGGCGCGGGCCTTGGCCGCGACGCTGCGCGCAGGACGCTACGACCTCGCGATCGACCTGCAGGGCCTGCTCCGAAGCGGGGTGCTCTCCCTCGCCACCGGCGCGCGAACCCGCGTGGGCTACGCGGACGCCCGCGAGATGGGCTGCCTCGGGTATACGCGCCACGTCCACGTCGCCCCCGGCCTGCACCACATCGACCGCGATCTCGCGCTCCTGCGCACGATCGGCGTATCGCCGGTGCCGGACCTCCGCGTCTACGCCGGGCCCTCCGACGCGGCCGAGATCGACGCCCACCCCCGCCTCGCCGGTGCCCGCTTCGCGGTCCTCTCCCCCGCCGCCCGCGGCTTGGGACGGTGCTGGCCCGTCGAACGCTTCGCGGCGCTCGCCCGGTCCCTCCTGTCGCACGCGCCGGATCTCGGCCTCGACACCGTCGCCGTGGTGGGCCTGCCGGACGAACGCGACTACTGCGCCCCCGTCACCGCGCTCGCCGCGACCGACGGGCGTGTCGTCGACCTCGTAGGCGCCACGAGCATCGGCGGCCTCATCGCCCTCGTCGAACGCGCCGCGCTCGTCGTCTGCAACGACTCGGCCGCGATGCACCTGGCCGTCGCCCTCGGACGCCCCCTGGTGGCCCTGTTCGGGCCCACCGAGGTCGAGCGCGCCGGACCCTACGGCCGTCCTGGCGACGTCATCACCCGCCGTCGCGCGGACGAGCGCGTCCGGCACCGCGACATCGCCCCCTCGCGCGCCCTCATGGAACGCATCGGCCTGGGAGAGGTCGTCGAGGCGTGCGCCCTGCGGCTCAGCCGTTCTTCCGCTCGAACTCCCGCATGAACTGCGCGAGGGCCTCGCACCCGGCGCGCGGGAACGCGTTGTAGACGCTCGCCCGCATCCCGCCCGTCGCTCGGTGACCCTTGAGGCCGTCCATCCCCGCCTTCCCCGCCTCGGCGAGGAACCTGTCGTCGAGCTCGACGCTGGGCGTGCGGAACGTGATGTTCATCAGGCTGCGGCTGGACCGGTCCGCGTGCCCCTTGTAGAAGCCGCTGGCGTCGAGCACGCCGTAGATCAGCCCGGCCTTCTCGACGTTGTGCCGCTCCATCGCCGCGAGGCCGCCGTGGCGCAGGATCCACTTGAAGGTGAGCCCCGAGATGTAGATCGCGAACGCGGGGGGGGTGTTGTGCCGCGAGCCGTCCGCGGCGTGCACGCGGTACTGCGCCATCACCGGCAGCTCGCGGGGCTTGCGCTCGAGCAGGTCCTCGCGGATGATCACCAGGGTGGTGCCCGCCGCGCCCGTGTTCTTCTGGGCCCCGGCGTAGATCATCCCGTACCTCGAGACGTCGATCGCCTTCGAGTAGATGTCGCTCGACATGTCGCAGACGAGGGGCGATCCGGGGGGCGGCGTCGGCTCGCTCCCGAACTGCGTCCCGTAGATGGTGTTGTTGCTCGTGAAGTGGACGTACGCGGGCCGCTCCGAGTAGCTCGTCTCGGCCGGAGCCGGGATGTGGGCGTGCTTCAGGGGCCGCCCGTCGAAGGCCTCGTGGACCTTCCCGTACAACTTCGCCTGCTCGGCGCTCTTCTCCGCCCAGTACCCCGTCACGACATAATCCGCCGTCTGGTCGGCCGCCAGCAGGTTCGCGGGCACCATCCAGTTCTGCGTTGTCGCGCCCCCGGTGAGGAACATCACCTTGTAGTTCCCGGGAATGCTCCCGATCGCGCGGCAGTCAGCCTCGGCCTCGGCGATCACCTTGTCGAACACCTTGCCGCGGTGGCTGTGCTCGAGGATGCCGATCCCGCTTCCGCCGATGTTCCAGAGATCCGCCTGCGCCTGCCGCAGAACCTCCTCGGGGAGCACCCCGGGCCCCGCCGAGAAGTTCAAGATCCGACCCGGGCTCACGGTCAGCCCGAGGCCCGCGCCGCCCGAGATTCCCGCCGCCGTCGCCCCGCCCGTCGCTTGCGTCGCCACTGTCACGGTGCAATCCTCCGGGCGACCCGGCCCGCGCGACACGCGCACGTCGGACGCCTTCGTCTTCGCGGAATCCTAACGCCCCCGCCGGACCGGGCAAGAGTGCGCCCGCCAGCCGCCAGACCCGTTGCGGCTATATCGACACGCCGAGCGCCTCGGCGTTCACGCAATTCTCCGCCCGCCCCTGCTCCTTGTAGACGCGGATCACCCGCACCGTCTCCTGCGCGACTGCGAGCTGGGCTTGGTCCGTCGACGCCCCCACGTGATGCGTGCAATACACCCCATCCATCTTGGCGGTCTCGCACTCCCACGCCGCCTCGGGCTCGACCGGCTGACTCTCGTAGACGTCCAGCCCCGCCCGCAGGCCCTTCTCCGCGATCGCCCGCCGCAGCGCCGCCTCGTCCACCACGGAGCCCCTCGACGTGTTGATGAAGTACGCCCCCGGCCGCATCGCCCCGAAGAACTCGGTCGAGAAGAGCGCCTTGGTCGTCGCCGCGAGGGGCAGGTGCACCGTCACCGCGTCACACCTGCGAGCGAGCGTCAGCAGGGCCGGCGTGTCATTGCCTCCGAACTCGCAATCGAGAGCCGCGGCGTGCTGGGGCGTGATGCTCCGAGACCACGCCACCACGTTCATGCCGAAGGCGACGGCCCGCTTGATCACTTCCTGTCCGATCGCCCCGACCCCCACGACGCCGAGCGCCATCCCCTTCAGCCCCTTCCCCTTCGCGAAACCCTTCTTGTCCCACCGGCAGGCCTTGAGCGCCGCCGTCTGGTCCGGGATCCGCCGGTCGCAGCAGATCAGGAGTCCCATCGTCAACTCCGCCACCGCCACGGCGTTCATCCCGGGACAATTGCAGACCGCCACCTTCCGAGCCGTCGCCGCGGCGACGTCGACGTTGTCGACCCCAGCCCCAGCCCGGACGATCAGCCGCAAGCGCCGCGCCCCCTCCAGCGCTCCCGCCGACACCTTGCTCGATCGCACGATCAGGACCTCGGGATCCGCCGCGCCGAGAACCTCGGCAAGACCGGTCGCCCCGGCCTTCTCCTCATAGCGCACCGCGAATCCCGCCGCCTTCAGGCCCTCGATCCCGGCCTTCTCGAACTTGTCCGCGATCAGCACATCCACGCCGCCGCTCCTTGCATTCTCACCGGCGAACGCGCGGGCATACGCCGCGGGCCGTTCCCGCGCCAGCGTACCCGCGTTCGACCATCGGCGGGGCAATGAAAAAGGCCCCGCGCGAGGGGGCCTTCGGTACGTTCTCGAGGAGCCGGCGGGCTCACCTCATGATGACTTCGCTGCCGCCGAAGTCGATGCCCTGCAGGCCGCCGCGGGTCCAGCGATAGAAGCCGGTCACGAGGACCTCTCCACCGACGGGGAGGCCCGGAATCAGAGGTTCCCAAGCCTCGGGCCTGTAGGTGTACTTGAGGGGGAACGGGCGGCCCGGGTCACCCGGGTCGAAGCCGTCGTTGGCGTCGGAGTTCCTGGTGCCGGGAGCGCCCGTCACCTTGGTCTGGACCGAGGAGTCGAAGAAGAGGATCGGCGAACGAGCCTGCTGGAACGCGTAGTACACGGGCAGCTTGCCGACGTGCCGCGACGCGGAGTCCATCACGTGGACCTTCTGCGCCGAGAACTGCACGTCGCTCAGGCGGCGGCGACCCAGGACGCCGTTGGTCCGATCGGCGTTGGTGAAGGCGTAGGTCCGGTGGGTGCCACCCTGCGTGATCGAGGTGTTGCCCTTCGCCGCGTCGCCGCGGTCGGGGGAATAGGAGGCCGGGACGGGCTCGTAACTGGCGCTATAGGGCCAGCGCTTGATGCCGTTCGCGCCGTCTTCGCCGGCGGGCTGGGGCGTCGGGGAGAAGGCGCCGGGGAAGGCCTTCGGATCGGTCTGCCACAGATTGCGGTTCTTGTCCTCGGGGCAGATCACCATCTTCTCGGGCAGCCGGGCCGCGAGGTAGTCCTGCAGGACGAGGTGGGTGTACAGGACGTGGGGGATCCAGTTGCTGATCAGGCCGATGTCCTCGCGGTCGGCGCGGCGGCGAAGGATGTCGATCGCCTGAGCGGCCGACGCGGCGAGGTCGTCGCCGTGGGGACCCTTGAGGTCGGCGTACTTGGTGTCGATCACCTTGCCGCCCACCTGCGAGAACGACCAGATCTTGTCCTGGTAGTCCGTGCCGTAGCTCTGGGTGGCGATGCCGAACTGGTGCAGGTTCGCCTGGCAGATCGTCAGACGACCCGACTTGCGCGCCTCGCCCAGGGCGGGGAGCAGGATGCCGATGAGCAGGGCGATGATCGCGATCACCACCAGCAACTCGATCAGCGTGAAGGCCGACCGATCCAACCTCTTGCGAGCCATCATAGATGGATCTCCGTTTGCCGCGAATGCGGACTTATCGACTCGTTGAGCGCCCATTCGCCGAATGGCGGTACGCTCGGAATCGCTTCCAGAAGATACCAGCCCCTGGTCCATCCGTCCAACACGTTTCGTCCCGATCCAGCACAAAGATCCCGATTGATCCCACGCCGTCCGCCGGCGGGGCTGCCCCGAAGCCCTGGTCGCCGTTGGTGCCTATACCGCTCCCGGATCAACCCAGTTTCATATTTCTCAAAGTCGACCAAACCCGGCCCTCCCCCCGCATGAATCCCGATCATCCTCACCTTTTCGTCCCCCCGCTCTGGCGGAAGGCCTCCTTGATGCCGCTCGTCCTCGTCCTCGCCACCGGGTGCACGGGCCGTCAAACCCCCCAATTTCCCGGGCTCGACCGGGCCCAAGCCTCCGTCCCGGCCCGCCGAACGTCCGACCGGATGCCCGAGACCACCCCCGCGGCGATCGTCGATGGGTTGCGGATCGATCCGGCTGTGCTCCAGCCCGCCATGGCCGAGGCCGCTGGGGCCGTGGCCCTCGAGGAGGCCATCTTGGACCGCCTGCTCGACCGCGAGATCGCTCGGGTGGGCATCGCCCTCACCCCCGCCGATGCCGAAAGGGAATCGCGGATGCTGCTGGAAACCGTCGCCGAGGAGGCGCGTCTCCTTCCCGACCAAGCGGCCGCGGCGGTGGAACGGCTTCGGCGGGAACGCGGTCTCGGTCCCACCCGCTATCCCGCCCTCTTGGCTCGCAACGCAAAGTTGAGGCGCCTGGTCTCCGGCGAGGACCCCCCCACCCCCGGCGAAGTCCAATCGGCCATCGCCGTGGAATTCGGCGAACGGGTCGCGCTCCGCCTCGCCTCGTTTCCCACTCGGCAGCAGGCCTCCGACGCCCACGCCCTCATCATCTCGACGCCCTCGGGACCGGCACGGGACGCGGCGTTCGCCGCCATCGCCTCTGATCGTTCCCTCGATCCTTCCGCCCCCCTCGGCGGTCTCTACGAGGGCGTCAGCCCCTCGGACCCGGCCGTCGCGCCGTCCATTAGAGGGGCGATCGAGACGCTCGCCGTCGGTGAATCCACCCCGGTTCTAGTGGTTGATCGCGGCTTCGCCGTCGTGCTCCTCCGCTCCCGGACCGCCGCCAGCGCGGCACCCACGCCGGCTCAGGCAAGCGCGACGGAGGCCCGCGTCGCCCGGCGCAAGGAGCGGCAGGCGATGGACCGGCTCGCGCGCCGCCTGCTCGCCGGCGCCGGCGTGACCGTCTTCGACGACTCCCTCCGCTGGGGGTGGGAATCGCGCCCCGGTCGCTGAGCGCGGAGGGCCCCACCGCCCTAACGGGCGTACTCGATTGCCCGGGTCTCGCGAAGCACCGTCACCCGGATCTCTCCGGGGAAGGTCATCTCCTCGCTCACCCGCTTGGCGATCTGGTGGGCGATGAGGAAGGCCTCGTCGTCGTCGACGCGAGCGGCGTCCACCATCACCCGCACCTCGCGTCCCGCCTGAATGGCGTACGCCTCGGTCACGCCCTTATGTCCCATGGCGATGTCCTGCAGCTCGTTGAGCCGCTGGATGTACTTCTCCATGCTCTCGCGCCGGGCCCCCGGCCGGGCGCTGCTCACCGCGTCCGCCGCCATCACGATGGGCGTATAGAAACTCGTCGCGGCGATGTCGGCGTGGTGGCCGCCGATGGCGTTCAGCACCGGCTCGCGCTCGCCGAACTGCTTGGCGAAGTCCATGCCGATCCGGGGGTGCCCCCCCTCGATCTCGTGGTCCATCGCCTTGCCGATGTCGTGCAGGAAGCCGCAGCGGCGGGCCACCTGCCCGTCCAGGCCGAGCTGCTCCGCGATGATCTGGCACAGGAACGCCACCTCGATTGAGTGCCGCAGCACGTTCTGCCCGTAGCTCGTTCGGAAGTGCAGCTTGCCCATGGCCTCGACGATCTTGGGGTGGATGCCCCGGAGGTTGACCTCCAGCACCGCGTCCTTGCCGTGCTTGACGATCCGGTCGGCGATCTCCGACCTGACCTTCTCCACCACCTCCTCGATCCTCGACGGGTGCATCCGGCCGTCGACGATCAGCCGCTCCAGCGACTCGACCGCCACCGCCTGGCGCACCTTGTCGAAGCACGACACCACGATCACCCCCGGCGTGTCGTCCACGATGATGTCGACACCCGTCGCCTTCTCGATCGCCCGGATGTTCCGCCCCTCGCGCCCGATGATCCTCCCCTTCATGTCGTCCGACGGGATCGCCACGCTGCGGACCGTGCTCTCGCTCGTGTGCTCCGCGGCATATCGCTGCACGGCCATGAGCGTGATCTCGCGCGCCTTGTTCTTGGCCTCGTGCTCGGCGTCCTCGACGATCTTCCGCACGATCTTCGCCACCTCGTGCCGGTTCTCCTCCTCCACCCGCGCCAGCAGCGCCTCCTTGGCCTGCCCGGGTGTCATCTGGGCGATCCGGAGGAGGGCCTCTTTCCCTTGGACCACCGCGGCCTCGGCCTCTCCCTCGAGCTGGGCGAGACGCTCCTCGCGCTGGCGGGTCCCCTCGAGCTGCTTGGCCAGCTGTTCCCCCTGCCGCGCGAGGGCTTGCTCCTTCGACGCCACCGCCTCCTCTTTGCGGTCGAAGAGGTCCTCGCGCTTGGTCAGCCGGCGCTCCCCCTCGCGGAACTCCGCCCGGGACCGGTCCAGCTCCTCGTCCGCCTTAGCCTTGCGCTCCATCACCCCGCGGTCGGCTTCGAGCCGCACCTTCTCCGCGGCGTTTCGGGCCTCGCTCTCGGCCTCGGCCACCAGGCGCTTGGCCTCGGCCGACGCCCTCGCCAGGTCCTTGGCTCCGACCAGCCGCGCCAGCAGAAATCCGCCACCCACTCCGAGGATCAACGCCGCCACCGCGAGCCCGACGCCCATGGCGTCCAGCTCGGCCATCAGTTGAATCGCACCCATGAACAAGCGACCTCCAGTCCAAACGCCGGCGCCCACCGGGCACGCCCGCGGCGACTAGACCGCTCGCTCCACTCATCCCGCCCGCGCCGCCGCGGGACTACGAACGCCGCACTCGCCCGCCCACCACGTCGCCGCCGAAGCAGGCACACCTTCGCGCGAAGCACATGAGCATCGAACGTGTCCTCAACGACCGACCCCGTTCACACGATCCAAACCCCGTCCGGCGGGCGAACACCCGGGCTGCGGCGTCTGACCGCCCACCGCGCAACCCGACGCGGAGGCGTTTCGGAATGTCTGGCATCTGCGTCCGGGCCCCGTCACGATCGACGGCCATCGCCCGGACACATGTACGACCGGTCCACATCGCCGTCGGACGCTCTCGGAGGGTTCACGAAGAGTGCAACCATCCCGGGACGCCGCACGGCCGCGATATGCTAGGAACCTCACATCACCCGGCTGACGCCGGACGCCCCTTTTCACTTCCCCCCACGAACCGAACACGCACCCACCATGAACAGACCACGCGCCATCCGACTCGCCCTGCTCGTCCTCCCCTCGATCATGATCGCCTTGGGTGGCTGCGGCGGCACGCGCCGGCTTTCGGACACCCTCACCGGACCCAGCGTCGTCGAGATCGCCAACCTCGCGCAAGCCGACGCCGGCGGCTTCCCCCTCGCGGTCGACGTCCAAGCCACCAACGGGGGAGTGACGCTGACGGTCGACCCGGGGTTGGAGGCTCCGGCGGTCTTCGCCATGGCGGGCCGCGCCGTCCCGGCGTGGGTCGCCGCCGAGGTCGCCCTCGACTCGGGGCGTCCCGTCCTCCGGGTCCTCTCCAGAGCGCCCGAGGGCTCGCCCCGGACCGACCTCGTCATCCGGGTCCCTTCGTGCGCGGGTGCCCGCATCCGCGCCGTGAACGGTCGGGTCGAGGTGCTCGGGGTCTCCGGCGCCTTGGATATCCGTAGTGATTTGGGCGCCCTTTCGGGCTTGGCCGTCACGGTCGACACGGCGTCGAACCTCACCGATCCCGTGGCGATCATCGCTTCCAAGGGGGACATCATCGCCCGCGTCGGCCGCGGCTCCGCCGGCGTGCTCACGGTCCGCGCGGGGGGGGGCTCAGCCCGCGTAGAGACCAGCCAGAGCGTCGCCAAGGACGTCCGCTCGAGCCGATCGGAATGGACTGGGACGCTCAACGGAGGCGTTCAGGAGATGCGCATCGAGACCGACGCCGGCAACGCCACGCTGCGGCTCCTGCCCGACCTCGCGCCAAACCGCCTCCGCGCGCTCTTCCCCGGCGGGTAACGCGCGGGTCGGGCGGGGTTCAGGCCGCGTTCCGCTCCGCCTGAATCCGGCTCAGGCAGCGCGAGATCTGATCGATCACGAAGGCCCGGTGATCGAGGTGGAACGCGAACTCGAACGCCGCGCCGACATAGAGGTTCTGCCCGCTGTCTAGGTGCGAATGGACCAGCTTCGCCGTGACGCCCAGCGGCGCCGGGATCCGCGGCATCAGATTGATCCGCATCCATACCAGTCTCGCCCGCTCCGCCGCCGCGGCGTCCTCTCGTTCCACAAGCAGCCCGACGCCACCCCCGCCAACATTCATCAGCTTGGCCGAGAACTTGGGGCCCACCTCGGGAAGCAGAAGATCCGTGGCGGCGCCGGCGCCCAACCCTCCGTTCCTTTCCAGATCGGCGATCTGCGCCCGGTTCGCCACCTCGGCCGCCACCACGCTCGATGGCTCCAGCAGCGGCCAGACCTCGACCGCCGGCAGACGCAATTCGGCGGTGGACACCCGCAGGAAGTCCCGCCGCGCGCAGCGCTCCACCTCGCTCGGCATCACGATCCGCAGCCCGTTCAGCCTGCCGAACGGCGACGCCCCCCCGGACCTCCCCACCACCCGCGTCTTGAACATCCACCGGTTCTGGCCCACGGCCATCACCGCCACGAGCGTCGTCCCCTCGTCGATCGAGAACGCGTGCCCGAGCGCGGCGGGCTGCTCGACCAGCAGTTCCCCGTCCTTGATGCCCAGGAGACGAACCCTCCAGACCAAGTCCGGCGCCGCCGGCGCGGCGGAGATCGCCCGTTCGACCGAGAGCTCCAGCCCCCCACCCCGCGTGGCGATCTGATGCAGCGACTCCCGCCACCGGTCCGTCCTCGATCTGGCTGCTGGCATGACGTGGGCTCCCGCGTCGACGCCCCGAAGGGGCCGCCGACACCCCAGCCCCATCGACCGGTCGGGAACCGCGATTGAGAACGCGCCGCCCTTCGGCTCGTTCGGGGCCGAGAACTCCGGTGGCCGTCGTCCCAACCGGCACACACCGTTCCCACGCCGGCGGTGCGCTGAAGGATCGCCCGCCGCGATCTCAAAGGCGTCCCCTATCTCCCCCGTCCGGGCAGGCGTCGGACCTCCGCGATCGCTCGTCGCAAGTCCGCGGCGTCCGCCGCGCTCAGCGCACGCCCCCCGTACCGCACCGCATAGAGCGCCCGCTCGACCGCCGCCGCCTGGGCCGCCACCGGCGCCTCCAACCCGGCCCGCTCGATCCATTCCAGCGGCGCTGCCCATGAGGGCCGCTCGACCCCTCGCCGCCGCAGCGCCCGCCAGAGCTCCCGGTGAAGCCCCCCCGCGATCCCCGCGTGCTCCCACCCCGCGCTCTCCCTCGCCTTCCGCCGCACGAGCGTGCCGATCACCATCCACGCCGCGCCGCACAGGAAGACGACGATCCCTCCCCGCACCGCGATCCCAACCGTCCTCCCGGCGCGGCCATCGGTGTCCGTTCCCCTGAGACGCCCCCCGATCCCCTGCACCCGGCGTCCCGCCAGCATGAACGCCCGATCGAACCAGTTCTGATCGCCGCTCCTCGCCCCCAGCATCCGCGCCTGACGCGTCTGGTCGAACGAAACCACCGTCGCGTTCCATGTATCCTGCACCGCGTCCAGCACGCCCCCGAGCCGGCCCAACCACCCGTGCGCCCGCCGGTCCCGCGCCTGCAGCTCCACCTGCGGCGTCGCGTCCCGCGTCTGCCACCCCCCCAGCGTCGTGTCCACCTCCACCCACGCGTGCGCGTTCGACGCCCGCACCGTGTACCACCCCGTGCCCGCGTCGAACTCCGTCGCCAAGTACCCCGTCACGACGCGGGCGTCCATCCCCGCCCCGCGGCAAAGGGCCGCGAGCCCCGACGCGAAGTACTCGCAGTGCCCCCGCTTCCCGGTGAACAGGAACCACTCCGTCGGGTCCGTTCCCAGGGGGGCCGGCACCACGTCGAGCGAATACGCGTACCCCGTCCGCAGGTGCGTCTCGAAGACCCGCGCCGCCGCGCTGTCGTCCGCCACCCTTCGCCTCGCCGGATCGGGCTCGAACCCCGCCGCCGCCAGCAACTCCGCGGCGAGCCGACGCACCCGCTCCGAGGGGAACGGCGCCGGCCACCCCCGCCCCACCACGCGCGTCCACAGCGGCTCGCGCAGGCTCGTGACCTCGTACGCGAGCGTCCCGCCCGGTCCACGCCGCGCAATCCACCCAGATTCCGCGTCGTACCACACCTCGGCCGGCCGCTCGAGCATCACGGATGCGGGCCGGAACGCGGCGAAGAGCGGGCCGTCGCCGTCGGAGACGTTCCGGACCCTGATCTCCTGTCGCAGCGTCTGCACGCCGCGCTCCGGCAGGCGGACCAAGTCGATAGTTGTTCCCTCCTCCGGGGCGTGCCGTCGATTCCGGCCTCCGCTCTGCTCGGGGTCCCCTCGCTCCCACGTCCCCCGCCGAAAGCTGTACTGATCCAGCACGGCGCCCCGCAGGTACCAAGCCTCCCCGGATCCCCCCAGCACCCGCCCCGTCTGCCCGTCGCTGACCCGCACCGTGAGCACCGGCTCGGCCGACTCCGAGATCAGCCCCCCCTGCCCTAGGTCGATCCGCGCGTTAAAACCCGTCGTGCGCCCCGACGCCGGCCGCGCGAAGTCACCGAACTCGCTCAGCCCCTTCCCCCGCGGCACCAACAGGAACACCGGCACCGCGATCGCCACCCCCGCCGCCACCACCCCCGCCGTGGTCCACGCCACCGCCCCGCGCATCTGCGCCCACTCCCCCCGCACCCGCGCCGGCGACTCCGTCGCGCCGGCCTCCCCGGCCCGCACCCGCGAGGCGTGCAATTGGAAGAGCAGCACCGCCATCACCATCGCCGGCGCCTGCACCAGCAGCGTCACGCCCAGCAGCAGGGAATTGTCCGTGAGCGTCGTACCGACCGTCAGGAAGAGCGACATCGTGAGCAGCTGGCCATAGTCCTGCAGCCGCCGCCGCTCCCACAGTTTCAGCACGATGATCGCGGCGAGGAACCCCGCGAACGCCGATACCACCTCCGTCCCAGTCGTCGTCCGCCACACCGAGAACGCCAGCATCGCCACCAACACCGCGTTGGTCGCCCACCTGGGCATCCCAGGCGCGCCCCGCTTTTCCGTCACCCACCACCCCGCCGTCGCGCCCACCACGGCCAGCGCCGTCAGTCCCAGGTCTCGCTCGGCCAGTCCGAACCCCGCGAGGCTCAGCAGGACCACCACCAACAGCGCGCCGCGGAACCGCCCCTCCAGCGTCACGCGTCACCCCCGGTCCCGCGCCCAGCGTCCGCCGCCGCCCCCGGCTTGGCGACGTCGCCAGCGCCGAAGGTCGGGATCCACCACCGCACCTTCTTCCGCGGCGGCTCGGGCCGGATGATCGCCTCGTACGACCCCGCGCCCCCCACCGTCCCCCCCGTCGCCCCGCCCGTCGCATAGATCGCCGCGTCGTCCGCCCGCACCCGATGCGCCCCCGGGGCCCACGACACCCCCGCCGACGCATCGCCCACGACCAGCACCGCGTCGTGCGCCACCACGCTCCGCATCCCCGTCGGCCCCGCCGATCCGACGCTGGCCACCTCCACCCTCGCCAGCGCCTCCGCCGCCGCCTGCACCTGTCGCCTTCCCGGAGACGGGCTCACCAGCGGCCGCCCGTCCTCCGTCGCGATCCCCACCTCGAACCCGGCGCTCTCCGCCCGCACCACCAACCCCAGCGCCACGCCGATCGCCCGCTCCGCCAACTCGTCTCCCAGCCCCGTGATCGCCGGCACGATCCACACCCGCCGCGACGGCCGGCGCGCCATCTCCCGCACCACGCTCCGCCCCAGCCGCGCCGTCGACCGCCACGCAATCGACCGCGCGCTGTCCCCCGGCGCATACTCGCGCAGCCCGAAGAACTCGTCCCCCGTCCGCTCCCGCCGAAGCCGCGCTCCGCGGTCCCCCGCACCGGCCGCTTCCTCCACGATCCCCGCCCGCAACGGCGCCGCCCGGGGGACGACCAGCACCCGCGATTCCTGCCCGAACGTCACCGACTTCTTCGTCAGACCGAAGGGGAACGTCGTCCACGCCATCGTCCGTCCGAACGACGCCTCCCCACGCCGCCGAAGCATCACCACCGCCTCCACCACCGTCTGCCCCCGCGCCGGCACATACGCCGCGAAGGCCACCGGCCGCGCCATCGCCCGCGGCCACGTCTCGGACGCCCCCTCCCCCTCCAACTCCTCGATCGTCAGCCCGAATGCTGGGAAGAGGCGGTTCCGGTTGCGCACCGAGTACCGCAGCGTCATCCGCTCCCCCACCGCCCCCGTCCGGGGCGCCTCGCGCTCGACCTCGATCCCCATCAGCGCCGCCCCACTCAGCACCCCCGAGATGATCAGCCCCGCCACCGCCAGCCCGAACAGCCAGAAAAGGAGGTTGTTCTGCCCGTTGAGCGCGCCCAGCACCAGCACGCACGTCGTCGCCGCGTACGTGATCCCCGGCATATGGAAGTGGTACCGCCGCGCGAGCACGACGGAGGCCCGCGCCCCGCCCCCCACCCGCGCTCGCCGATCTGATCGAGTGCTCTTCGCCACGCTCCCCCGATACGCGTCCGCGGCCTCGCCCGTTCTGCTCGCCACCCAAGCCCCGCCTTCGGGCCCGCCTCACATCCCCGGCTTCAACTCCGCCAACGTCGGCAGGTCCTTCACGCTCGCCAGCCCGAACTGATCGAGAAACCCCTTCGTCGTTCCATAGAGCATCGGCCGCCCCAGCTCCTCCGCGCGCCCCTTCACCGTCACAAGGCGCCGCTCGATCAGGGTCTTGAGCACCTCCCCGCACGACACGCCCCGGATCGCCTCGAGCTCCGCCCGCGTCAGCGGCTGCTTGTAGGCGATGATCGCCAGCGTCTCGACCCCGGCCCGGGTCAGCCGCCCCCCCGTGCGGGCCCTGTGGAACGCCGCGATCGTCTCGCC
>Ga0209591_10004362_pt1 | contig 16054 bp, 15 predicted proteins | sample MAT01_FD_187207 | JGI IMG/M metagenome (GOLD analysis project Ga0209591, IMG submission 187207) | Freshwater microbial communities from Lake Fryxell liftoff mats and glacier meltwater in Antarctica - MAT-01 (SPAdes) (version 2) | ecosystem: Environmental > Aquatic > Freshwater > Ice > Liftoff... | reverse complement strand
ACTTTCGCTTACCTCACCCCCCGGCCCCCTCTCCAAGTATTGGAGAGGGGGAGAAAAACGCATCTTGAAGTCCCCTCTCCATGCAATGGGGAGGGGATTTAGGGGTGGGGTAAATGCGTGAGCGAAGTCCTACAATTTTGAGTATGGGGCTATTCTTCGGGGCAGGATATGGTCTTGCCCCACAATGACCTATACGACGTTTATAGATGGCACAAACCCTCTAAGATGAGTCTGAGAGCAGCACTAAAGCGCTGACATTTGGATATTTTTTACGCCTGATGTGAAATGAAGTTGGCGAAAAAGGAGACCCTCTTGCAAGATTGAAGTACCTCTACATCAGTTTGCGAGAGGTTCTCATGACAAGTATATCGCTAGAAACACTATTCACGATTTTGTATGTGCTGATTAACGATTGGTATAAAGGGGAAGACAACCAGTTGATGGGTGGCAAAGTGGGAGCAAAACCGACATTCAGTGACAGCGAAATGCTCACCTTGATGATCGCCCACGATTTTGTACTGTTTCCGAGCGAGACGCACTACGTAGCGTTCATCCGCGCCAATCACCTGGGGCTGTTCCCCAAGCTGGTTGACCACAGCCAGTACAACCGTCAAGCGCGGGGGTTGGTCTGGCTGACCGAACCGCTACGTCGAGCCGGATTGAGGCAGTTGGGCGTGGGGAAGCCTGAGTATCTGCTAGTAGACACCAAACCTGTTCCCGTGCTAGGGATGAAACGCAGCAACGCAGCAAGCGCCGCAGCGATTTTCGTGGAAAAGCGGATTATGGTTACTGTGCCGCAAGGCAGTTTCATTATTTCAGCTACAAACTGGTGTTATTGACCACACTTGACGGACTGCCTATGGTCTATGACCCTGTGCCTGCCTCCACCGATGAGCGTGTGGCGGCGGAAACGGTCTTAGCCCATGTGACAAACGTCGATGTCTTGGGCAACAAAGGTTTCCTCGGTGATGCTTGTCAAGCATATATGCCACAACCGCCAACCGCGTTTGGACGCAGAAACGGACGAACCAAAAACAGCAAAATCCGCCTGCGTTTGACCGTCTCCTCAATTCGGTACGCAAACAGATTAAGAGTGTGTTTCATGCGCTGCAAAATACCGGACGCAATCTTGAACGCTTACTGGTAAAGCACGAACGGGGTTTACATGTGCGCGTCGCTGCCAAGATTGCCGCTCTTGTTTATCGCCACGTCTTAGCTTGATGCTCCAATATGGATGTTTTGTCCTTTTCTATTTCACATTAGACGTATGTTATAATCCACATCAGACTCCATTAAGACCTTCGTACAACTAAGGGGAGATAAAATGCTGAACGCCGATGCCCTGATTCCGCACCGTGTCGTAGAAATTATTGACCGCACTTTTCGCATTTATCGGGATAATTTTATTACGTTTGTCGGGCTGGCGGCGGTTGTCCTCGTGCCGTTAACGCTGTTTAACAATGGTGCGACGAGTACAGCACAAAACGACCTCTCTATTGGAGGTGGCTTTGGTACAACACAATCTCTTTCCCCTGAAGAGATCAATCAAGTATTGATCGGTCTGTTAATTACAATCATAGGCGCGATCATCCAGGGCGTAATTTTGAACGGGCCGATTACGTCTATCGCGTCGGAAAATTATTTGGGGCGGCGGCAGTCGATTGGCGAGGCCTTCGCTGCCATGCAGTCGCGCTTCGTCCCATTGGGGCTTGGCCTCTTTTTGTTCGGGCTGGTCATCGGCATTTTGGCGTTTATCTGCTTCCTCGGTGCGGCGTTGATTGTGTGTCCAATTCTCGGCATCCCGGTGGTTTTTTATCTGGCGATTGCGGGCTTTTTCTATATCGTCCCGATTTTGACCCTAGAAAATGTCGGCGCTAGTTTTGGCATCAGCCGAGCGCTTGCCCTCGGTAAAGCCCGGTTTTGGCCCAGCTTCGGGCTGGTCGCTGGGATCACTTTGATCGTATTTATCATTACTGCCGCTATCGGTGCGTTAGCTGGTGTACTGTTAGGGGTTTCTGGCGGCGTTTTTTCTGCCTCAAGTACCCCTATTCTCCTGCTAAATCTGGTACTGACCATTTTCGCTGCGCCCATTCAGCCGATTGCACTGACCTTGATGTATTACGATACCCGTGTTCGTGTGGAAGGCTTAGATATTGCGATGGGATCTGTAACGCGCCCCAACCCCACTCCGGCGGATGTAGCCTCACCACCGTCCACCGGACCGCTCTTGAAGGGGCAGGATTTCGTCAACATCTTGATCTTAATCGGCCTTTTCATTCTCTTCTCGATTGCAGCTTATGTGCTGATTTTGGCGTTTTTAGGGGCATCTTTCATTGGCTGAGTTATGCGCTCTTTTCTGTTGATTAGCTTTAATCGCTGGCTGATTGTTGTGTGGCTGGTGGCTGCTTCCATTACAGTTACAGCTCAAGCCACGCCGCTCCCAGAAGCGGAGTATTGGATACGCTTGCAGCAGACCGACTCCCTGTTGCAGCAAAGTCTTGCTAACGGCCTATCGGAGTCGGCTGCCGCGCAGATTAATGCGATGTGGACGCGGGTGGAATCACTTACCTTGCCGGATGGGGAAACCTTAGCGATTGATGTCGATTGGCTGATGGTCGATGTTTCCCTCAGTGCCGACGATTTACGCACTCTACAAACAAGGATTCAAGCGCTGCTGGCTTATCACGATGTACAGACCGCAGCAGCGCAAAATGCCGAATCGTCGCTGGCGGCGTTAGAGCGCATTTTGCAAGATGAACGCTTTCGCTATGAGCAAGAACCAGTGCCGCCTGAATCCCAACCTACAAATTCGCGGCCTTCCCCATCTGGCGGATTTAGCCCCGCCGCGCAGTTAGTCCTAATCATGATCGGCATTGGTCTGGTGATCGCCCTTCTAGTGAATTTCGCACGGGGGCTTCGCATCCAACGCGCCGCTTTACTTCCCGATACTACGCCAGAAGATGATCCTGTAACATCGGCAGCCGCTTTAGAACGGGCGGCAGAATCGCAATCCACACAGGATTATCGCGCTGCCATTCGCTATTTGTATTTATCCAGCCTGCTCTTATTAGATGAGCGCGGCGTGATTGATTACGACCCTTCGCTGACGAACCGGGAGCATCTGGAACAAGTGCGTCCGCGCCGGGAAATCTTCGAGTTATTGAGCGCCATCGTCAGCCTGTTTGATCGCGTGTGGTACGGTTTCGCGCCTGTGGATGAAGCGCTGTATCAAGGCTTCCGCCAGCGGGTGGAACGCTTAGAAAAATTGGCAATATGACCAACTTTGTAAATTTTTCCATCGTATCAATCCCCACCCCTAAATCCCCTCCCCATTTCATGGAGATGGGACATCAAATGCGTTTTACTCCCCCTCTCCAATGTTTGGAGAAGGGGGCGGGGGGTGAGGAATGACCCGCGTTACAGATCGCCAGTGGCTCATCATCGGCATGATCGGCGCGGTCATGGTCGCCATCATTTCTGCCGCAATCGCCCCCGCCCCACTTCCACCGCCCCTCAGCGCCCGTAGTGCCGACGAAAATGGGGCTTTGGCCTTGCGGTTATGGCTGGAAGAAAGCGGCTATAGCGTCCAGCAGATGTCGGCAGATTCCGCGCTTGATTCGCTTGATGTATTATTCATTTTGGGCGATAAGGTGTATTCGGATGTCGCCGCCCGTCGTATCCGCGATTGGGTGCAGCGCGGCGGTCTCTTGATCGTCGGCATAGAAAGCAGCACGAGGCCGATTGCCTTGCTTGAGGGAAATGAGCAAAATAATATCCTCGCGGCTTTCGACATTTCGACTGATTTGCCGCCGTCCAGCGCCCTAATTGGCGGTCAAGGGCAAAATGGACGTTCCCTTGCCGCGCCCACGCTCACGACACCGCCCGTTCAAAATCTAAATTTGGGGACGGTTTACGGCATCACAACCGAGCGCACAGATTTGGTGGCGCATGTGACGATTGGCAATGTTGCGCTTGTCGCGTCAGTGGATGAAGGCGCGGGGCGGGTATGGATTTCCGGCGGAGTCCGCCCGTTTACCAATATCGGCCTCCAAGAAGCGGGCAGCGCAGCGCTTATTTTGAATTTTTTAGCCGATGTGCTGCCCAACGCCCGAATCGGTTTTGATGAACGGCTCAATACAGGCAGCAGCGAACAGACGCTCAGCAATTGGCTGTTCCAAACCGCGCCGGGATGGGGGATACTTTCGGCTGTTGGGCTGACGTTTGTATTTTTAGCGCTGCGTGGAAGGCGATTTGGCGTAGCTGTGCCGCTGCCGGATGATCGCTTGCGCCGCGAGCCATTTGAATACATCCGCGCCATCGCGAATTTATATCGTCGTTCCGGGCAGCGTGAGGAAATGGCGCGACATTATCACCGAGGGCTGCGCCGCCGATTGATCGAGCATTACGGGCTTGACCCCGCCTTGAGCGATCAGCAGCTTGTCGAAACGATTGTCCGGCGCGATGCTGAAGTCGATGGCGCAGCGCTGCGTGATCTGCTCAAAAGGCTCTCGCAGCAGAACATCAGCGAGGCCGATCTCATCCGTTCCGCATCAGACGCAACGGCATGGATGAGGAAACATTAAATCGCAAAAAATGCGAAATATTGGGATCACAGAGAACACGAATCTGTAGCACTTTGTGGTTAAAAATACCCCGTTCCTCACACATTTTTTAATAAGGAGTCTCCTCTATGACGGAAAGTTTACAAGGCTTAATGCAATCACTGCGCGAACAAGCGGCGCGAGTCGTCGTGGGGCAGGATGAAGCGATTGAACTGCTCGCTATCGCGCTGATTTCACGCGGACACGTCCTTTTAGAAGGCGCTCCCGGCACCGCTAAAACATTGATCGCCAAAACGCTGGCGGGGATGATCGCCGCGCAGTTCGGACGGATTCAGTTCACGCCGGATTTGATGCCGTCGGATGTGGTCGGAACGGTGGTCTATGACCTGCAATCCAGCCGCTTTAACCTTAAACGTGGGCCGATTTTTACCCAGATTTTGCTGGCGGACGAGATCAACCGCGCCCCTGCCAAAACACAAGCCGCCCTGCTGGAGGCGATGGAAGAACGGCAGGTCACGATTGACGGCGACACGCAGCAACTCCCGCAGCCATTTATGGTCATCGCCACACAGAATCCGGTGGAAATGGACGGGACGTATCCGCTGCCGGAAGCTCAGCTTGACCGTTTTCTGTTCAAAGTGCAGATTGATTATCTGCCGTTAGCGCAAGAAATCGAAGTCTTGCGGCGGACGCATGACGGCTTTGATTCGCAAGACCTCGCCGCGACAGGCTTAACCCCAATCCTGAAGCCGGAGCATCTGCCGCACATCCGCCAGATCGTGCAGACGGTGCAAGTCGAAGACGGCGTATTGAAATACATCGCCGCCATCGCAGAAGCGACCCGCACCAGTCCCGATTTGACACTCGGCGCAAGCACCCGTGCGAGTGTGGCGCTGCTGCGAGCTTCTAAGACACGGGCGGCGCTTTATGGGCGCAATTACGTTTCGCCGGATGACATTAAAGCCATCGTCCCGCCCACGCTGCGCCATCGTGTAATCTTGCGCCCTGAAGCCGAAATCGAAGGCTTAAACGCGGATGCGGTGTTCAAGCGGCTGCTCTCTCGGCTGGAAGTCCCGCGCTAACACAATTTTACGCTTTTGACCTATAATTGGTTACGCATCGCCACTTTATTCGACATTATTCAACAGGTGACGTATGGGTATTACAATTGATTGGGAAGGCACAGATAACAAAATCATCTGCATCACCTATCAAAAACCCTGGAATTGGGGCGATTTTGATGCTGTCTTTTATTCGATGATTATTATGCTGGACAGCGCTTCCCAAACAGTCGATTTGGTGTTCGACATTCGTAATGGCGGCTTTCCACCGCCGGGCGCAGTCACCCGATTTAAACGGGTTGGCGAGATGAATCATCCTAATGGTGGGATGATTATCTTCATCGGCGGCTCCTCGGCTGTCATGAATTTTGTTAATCTATTCATCAAGGTCTATGGGCGGGCGTTTAGGCCACCGAATTTTATTTTCGTCGCATCACCGGAAGAAGCCCATCGCTTGATTTATGAACAGCGCTCGTCATAGACTCCCCATAGGTTCTTATGCTAACCCCACGTTTTTTTGTGTTTTCGCTCGGTGTTCCGGCGCTGCTGATTTTGGCGGCAGCTTTCGCATGGCTCACGCCTATCGCTATCGTCTATGGGCTTGGATTGGCTTTTTTGCTCTTTCTGGATCGGCGCACGGCTGGCACGATTACACAATTTAAAGTCGAGCGGCTGCACGATCAAAAACTTTCGCTCGGTGTGCAAAATAAAATCACGATTAGCATCTCGACGCGCAGCCCGCGCCCGATTGACCTCAGTGTGCGCGATGAGCCGCCGTTGCTGTTTGTTGTATCCAAAACCCCACCCCCTAGCCCCCTCCCCGAACTCAAGGAGGGGGAACAAAACGGGACTAGTGGGACGTTTAAGGCTTCTCCCCTTACACAAAGAGGAAATTTGGCGGTGACGTTTCCCCTGTTAAGCGGAACGATTCGTCCCAATGAGCTGCTCGAACTCAGCTACCACGTCCGCCCGCTTAAACGCGGCGATTTTGCTTTTGGCAATCTGAATCTACGCTGGAACGGCCCGCTTAATTTTTATGTGCGACAGGCCAAAATCAATGCCGCCGCGCCGGTGAAGGTCTACCCAAATTTGCACGAAATCCGCGCTTACGATCTATTGGCACGGCGCGATCAATTGGCGGAAATTGGATTGCGCGGGGTGCGGCTGCGGGGCGAAGGGACGGCCTTCGAGAGTCTGCGCGATTATACGCCTGATGATGCTTATCGCAGCATCAACTGGAAAGCCACCGCCCGACGCGGTAAGCCCATCAGTACCGATTATGAACCGGAACGCAGCCAGCGTGTGCTGATTGCCGTCGATATTGGGCGGATGATGCGCTCGCCCATTCGTGTAGATGATCCTGATGGCGTAAGCTGGAATATGGCGAAAGTCGATTTTGTCATCAACAGCATTTTGTTGTTTAGCTATGTGGCGACATTGCGGGGCGATCAAGTAGGGCTGTTGATCTTTGCCGATCAGGTGCAAAGTTATTATGCACCAAGCGCGGGGCGAGTACAGTTTCAAAGATTGCTAGAGGCGATGTACGCGCTGGAAAGCCAACCTGTCGAGGCGGATTATGGGCGAGCGATCACCTTTTTGGGCGTACAAAATCGCAAGCGCTCACTTGTAGTGCTGTTCACCGATTTAAGTGATTCCCGCGCTGGCGAGTCACTGTTGACTCATCTGCCGCGCCTCGCACCGCGCCATCTGCCGCTGCTGGTGACGATCCGCGACCCGATTTTGGGGCAAGTCGCCGCTTATCAGCCACACGATTCGGATACGGTTTATCAACGCGCTGTCGCCGAGCAGTTGATTGACGAGCGCCGCCTCGTGCTAGAAAATTTGGGGCGGCGCGGTGTACTTACGCTCGATGTCGCGGCGGAACAGTTAACGATGGAAGTCGTTAACCGCTATTTGCAGATTAAAGCACGGTCACTGATCTAAAACTGGTCGATCATAATATCGTTACCGTCGGGGTCTTGCAGTGTGCAATGTGCGGGGCCTTGTGTGGTTTCGTCGGCTTCCAGTATAAAGGTTACACCTTGCGCTTTGAGTTCGCGCTGAATGCTTCGTACATCCGTCGGATGAAACGCCAATAGATTATTTTCAAACATGCCCTGAAACAAGCCGATTGTCGACTCGCCGTTCCGCAGTATAAGCCAATTGTCGGTTTCCTTGCCATCAAATACGCTGAAGCCCAGTTTTTCGTAAAACGCCCGCGAGGCCTTGATGTCCTTCACAGCTAAACTGAGGTGCAATGCTCCTACGTTCATAATCCCCCCCTTTTATAGCGCTATCACCGGGACAGCGCATTCTAAATCATAGATTTCCCACCCGATTTCGGCGGGCTGCTGACGATAAATTTCCATCGCTGGCAAATTATCCGGCATAAAGCGACTACGCGGCAGCCAATAGCGATACAAATACTGCCATGCCCGATCTACACAGTAAATGTCCCCTTCAACGTGAATTGTCGCAATGGTACAGGCCGGGAAAACGCGCATGTCGATCTCCGCGTTGCTTTCGATCTGTCCCAACCCATTATCAGGTAGGGTTAAGCACCAATCGTACCGGCACAGTTCCAGCGGCGTGATCTCTGGATCATCCTGCGACATGCCATAAAGGGTCGTCCGCGCAAGCTGTCCGCCGCGCCCTCGATACCACGACAGCACACGCTCATAACCCTCTAGCACATGCGGCGGCTGATAAGGATTAAACACGCGCACTACGGCTAACCACTGCATCGGCAATGGCCGCAATCGTACCTCAAATTCATCACGCGCCCCGATATCACTTAATACATCGATAGTATACAGGGGGAAACCTTCAAGGATTTGACCATTCTTGCTGTTTTTGAGCGGGCTTTCTCGGTCCCAACTGCGCGGACTAAGACCGTACTGATTCTTAAAAGCGCGAGAAAATACCGAAAGCGATGTAAACCCACTGGCTGTCGCTGCCTGTGTGATCGACATCGTTGGGGCAGTTTTTAGCAGTGCCGCCGCCCGTTCCAACCGCAGCCGGACGACACATTGATTGACGGTTTCGCCGACGAGGGTGGTAAAAATGCGGTGAAAATGAAATGGCGAAAAACACGCTACCTGCGCCAAAGTCTCTAACGAAAGATCATCGGTCAGATTCGCCCGGACGTAATCCAGCACTGTGTTAATCCGTTTGAGGTAAAGATTATCTTGCGACATAGGGCTGCTTATTGGCCTCTGAGTTCAAATGCTCGCGCCACCCATTCGAGAAATAATTCCGCGTCGGCAGGATGATTCAGACGAAATCGATTATCCTGATAATCCATCTGATCGGCGACTTTCTTTGCCACCGCCACCGCCAAATAGTCATTGGTGAGCGTGGAACGGCGCTGAAGATAATTCACGATGGCCTGATAATCTTCCCTACTCAAACGAGTAATATCAATCGAAGAGGGAATCGGCTCAACTGTTTTGATACGACGATAATTCACCCGCAAATCCTGCTTGATGACGCGCAAATCGACCTGTGGGCGTTCATAAATCACGATTGTGCCAGCGGCGAGATCGCCTAAACGCTGTGTCTGCTTGGTCATAAAGAGCGACAAAATCCCGACCCCATAAAGGCCGGGTAAAAAATCGAACAGACGCATCAAATTGCGGACAACCAAGGCTGAACCAGAAGCGGGGGTACCATCGACTTGCACAATGCGAATGCCTAACCAGCGCTTGCCCGGAGTTTGCCCATTCCAAATAAGCTCAAAAAAGAGGTGATACAATACAATACTAAGAAGTGTTACCGAAAGTACCAATAAAGTTGCTAGGTTGCTGTCTTCAACGGTAGGAACAGACCGCGAAAATAGCAGGCTAAAGATAAAAGCCACGATGCCCAAAAGCGTATAATCGGCGGTGGCGGCAAGAAAGCGGCTGCCGAATCCGGCGATCTCCGCTTCTAAGGTGAGGTTTTCCGGCGTATCAATCTGTAAGCGATTGTCAGACAAGGGGTTTATCCTAAAATTGATTTATGACTCTCAATGATTTTATCAAACTTCGGGAAAAAGATTGGGAAAGATTAGCCCAACTTCTGAATCGGCACAAAGGTCGTGACCGGTTGAGCGCGGCGGAAGTCCGTGAAATCGGCGCGTTGTATCGGGCGGTCACGTCTGACCTTGCCTTAGCGCGGCGTGATTACAGCGCGGCGGCTTCTGGAAAAAGGGTGATGACCTATCTCAACCAACTGCTCACCCGCGCTCACAGTTTTATCTATCAGGATGATGTGAATGATTATGGGCGTTCAGTGCGTTATTTTACCCAAGTCATCCCGCAAACCTTCCGCCAAACCGCACTTTTTACTTTTGCCGCCTTTTTGCTGTTTATCATTCCGGCGTTAGTCGGTTTCCGGCTGGCCTCCACCAATCCCCAAGTCGCTGCGCCGTTGGGTTTGGAAGATCAACGTGCCACGCTGGAAGATCAATCCACCTGGACAGACATCCCCGTCCGCGCACGTCCGTATGCGTCCGGCTTCATCATGACCAATAATATCCGCGTGGCGCTTTTAGCTTTCGGCGGCGGAGTCACCTTTGGCCTATTCACCGTCTGGATTCTGGTGATGAACGGCCTTTCGATTGGTGCGGTGTTGGGATTGGCGGCTTATTATGGGCAAGCCGACGTGCTGCTGGATTTTATTTTCGCGCATGGCGTGGTCGAGCTCAGTGTAATATTTATGGCAGGCGGTGCGGGTTTACAGCTTGGATGGGCGCTCTTGAATCCGGGTGCTTATACACAGCGCGATGCGCTGACCATCGCGGCACGGCGGGCGGCGGCGTTAGTCGTGATTTCTGTGCCGCTGTTGATCGGCGCAGGTCTGATCGAAGGCTTTCTGTCGCCATCATCTGTTTCCTTCAGCACCAAAGTCGCTGTTGGGCTGGGATACGGGGCGCTGATGTACGCTTATCTCACCCTCGTCGGGCGCGGCAAAACTTCTCCTCTATAAAAACTGTTTTGAACCACAAAGGTGCGAAGGACTCAAAGAGAATTTCCAACTAAAACATTTCTTGACGCTCTTGTGTCATCGCTGCGCTTAGGTGGTTAAAAAATAATGTTTCTATTTCAATTGTCTCATTTTTAGATTTTCGTCATTCAGCGGATAATGCTCCTATAGGCTCAATCGAAAGGATACGCAATTTTATGCTGTTCACAAGAAAAACCCGTTTTTTGCTCGGCCTTCTCCTTCTGTTGTTCATCGTTCCGGCGGTCAGCATCGCGCAGGATACGCCCACTTCTACCGAGATTCTATGGGATACATGGGGCGTACCGCACATCTATGCCCCCGATAATGATGGTTTGTTTTATGGCTTGGGCTGGGCGCAGGCGCAAAATCATGGCGACCTGATTCTGGAACTTTATGGTCAAGCGCGGGGACGTGCCGCCGAATATTGGGGCGAAGATTATCTGGCGGACGATCAATTAACCCGCACACTCGGCGTTGCTCAGGATGCCGAAGCCCAATATGCCGCTCTTTCCGATGAATGGCGCGGCTATCTGGAGTCTTTCGTCGCTGGAATCAATGATTATGCCGCCGAACATGCTGACCAAATCGTTGATGATCGCGAAGCTGTGCTGCCTATCGTGCCAACGGACATCATCGCGCACGGGATTCGCGTCTTGCGCTGGACGTTCACGGCTGGGCGTGGAGTCGCGGCTGCGTCGCAGTGGGCGGACAACCAAATCAATCTGAGCGGGTCAAATGCGTGGGCAATTGCGCCGTCGCGCTCTGCGAATGGCAACGCAATGCTGGTCGCCAATCCACATCAACCCTGGTCGGGCGCGGGTTTATGGATCGAAGCGCATTTGGTTGCACCGGGGGTTAACGTCTACGGCGCGGCACTGGTCGGCGGGCCAACGCTCGGAATCGCCTTTAATGAACATCTCGGCTGGACGCACACCGTCAACACACACGATGGCTGGGATTTATATGAATTGACCGTCAGCGACGATGGCAGCACTTATCTTTATGACGGCGAACAAGTGGCGTTTGAAACCTCCGACGAGACGATTCTCGTCAAGCAAGCCGACGGGACGCTGATGGAAACGCCAATTACTGTGCGCCGTTCTGTTCACGGCACCATCTTGGCGCAGCGCGAAGACGGTTCAGCCATCGCCATCCGTGCTGTTGGCGCAAATTCGTTTGCCGCCGCGCAGGAATGGTGGGAGATGGGCTTGGCGCAGAATTTCGAGGAATTTCAGGCAGCCGTTTCCAACGTGCGGATTCCGATGTTCACGATGATGTATGCCGATCAGGACGGCAACATCATGCACCTTTTCAACGAAATTGTCCCGCGTCGCAGCGAAGGCGATTGGGACTTCTGGAACAATACCACCCTGCTCGATACGTCCAATCCGGCGATTCTCCCCGGCGACACGTCAACTTATGTGTGGGATGAAGCCGATCACCTCAGCTTTGACGAACTGCCCAAGCTGATTAATCCGACGAGCGGCTGGTTGCAAAACGCCAATGAACCGCCCTGGACGACGACCTATCCTTACGAGATTGATGCGGCAGATTATCCGGCCTATATCTCGCCTGCGCCGTATGTGTGGCCTCGCCCGATTACGTCGATGCGGCTGCTGTATGATGACGAGTCAATCACGTTTGATGAACTGGTCGAATACAAGCATTCCACCTTTATCGAACTCACCAATTGGGTGCTGGATGATCTAATCGCCGCCGCCCGTGAGTCCGACAGCGAAGTCGTTTTGCAAGCGGCGGATGTGCTGGCAGGCTGGGATCGTCAAGCCAACGCCGACAGCGTGGGCGCGGTGTTGTTCGTGGCGTGGGCGAATGCCTATATTTCGCCAAATGGTTTTGCGTCATTCTCAACTCCCTGGGACTACAACGACCCACTGAATACGCCGCGTGGATTAGCCGACCCCGAAGCGGCAGTCGCGGCCTTAGAAGAAGTCGCCGACGGCCTAGAATCGCTGCGGGTGCTGGGCGCGGGGATGGATGTGCCTTACGGCGATGTCTTCCGGTTGCGTTTCGGCGATGTGGATTTACCCGCTAACGGCGCGGAAGATTTGCTCGGCTCGTTCCGCACATTGACGTTTGCACAGGATACTGATCTGCGCTTCCGCCCGACGCAAGGCGATTCGTATATCGCCGTCATCGAATTTTCCGACCCGATTCGCGCCCAAGTCCTGCTCAGTTACGGCAATTCGACGCAGCCCGGTTCACCCCACATGGGCGATCAATTGGCGCTGTTTGCGGAAAAAGAACTGCGTGAGGCGTGGCTGACGCGGGAACAAATCGAGGCCAATCTCGAAAATCAGGTTGTGTTCGAGGGGCGGTAAAGGGAAAGATAGGATTTAGACGCAAAGGCGCGAAGAACGCTAAGTTTCGCAAAGCAATAGGGGATAAAAGCGTAGGGCGAGGCTAACTGTCATTCTATGATAATACGCTTTTTTTGAACCGCAGAGACACGGAGTTCGCGGAGCGAGATAGCAAAAAAGGCGTTTTCACCCTCATGATTGTGATGAGGCGATCCTCGCTGAAGTATAAGATAAGGGCGATACACATATCCTGTATCGCCCTTTTTCTTTGCGAATCTTCGCGTTCTTCGCGCCTTTGCGTCAAATCTTATCGTGTTCTCTGCGTTAAATCTTACGGCGTTTCCGGCGTACTTTCTGGTGTCACTTCGGGCGCAGGAGGTACCGGAGGTGCTGGAGGCGGCGCGGGGAAGCTGCTGGCATCCAAGAAATTCGTCCCAGCGGCGGCTTCATCCACATTCGAGAAGCCATCGCCGTCGGCATCTTCATCCGCCCCATCGCCAATACCGTCGCCGTCCAGATCACCGAAAGTCGCTGGCAGCGGGTCAACATCGTTGTTCATGCTGTCGCCGTCCATATCAGCATCTAAGCCGTCGCCAATGCCATCGCCATCTATATCATTAAAGATGAGCGAGGAAGAGTCGCTTTCGTCCATAATGCCGTCGTTATCATCGTCGGGATCAAGCGCGTCATCAATGCCGTCGCCGTCGGTATCCACACGGAGGCAGAAGTCATCGCCGAGGTTTAGCCCTTGCAGTAGGCGCTCGCCATAGCGTACACCCGCCAGATTGGGCAGATATTCGCCGTAGAACAGGTCAACTTGGGTTGAACACGGCGGTAATCCTACCAAGAGGATAACCGTTTCTCCCGGCGCGATGATGAAAGTTGGGTTCGTCCAAGCGAAAATTTCTTGGTCGTCGATCACTTCATTGTAGCGTTTGTACGAGGCCATGCCGATTTGATACGCGCAGCGAGCATCACCAACATTGGTGACTGCGCCTGTCGCTATGCCCTCGCCGGGGGTGATTCCGCCTTCGAGGTCGATTCGTAAGTCGCGGCCTTCACAAGTGGGAGCGCTGATATGGCTGTTGGTGACGGTTGCGGCAGCACTGCCTCCCGCCGGGACGAAAATCATCTCTGGCGAGTAAGTAATCGTCCACTCGCTGCCGGGATCAGCTTCACGCACGGCATAACTGCCCGTGAGCAAATCGCCCCAGAAGAGTTCGCCGCCGTCCGCGCCGATCACTGTCTGACAAGCGCCAGGTTCGCCGCCTGTTGGATAGGATGGCCCCGCGATGCAGAGCGTAAAGGCGATATCGGGTGTAGGCGGCGTATCGCTCCAATCCACCACTTTACGCACAGTCAAACTGCCGCGCCGGAGTGTATTCGTCACGATTACAGCAGAAATCCGATTCGGCTCAACCGTCACCGTCGTTGGCGAACCTGCGATTGCCCATGCCGCGCCGAGGTCGCGCTCCGTCACGGTGTAATCGCCGGGAATCATGCCATTGAAAACGGTTGTTTCGCCGGGAGAATAAGCATCGCAATGTTCATCTTGGAAAGACGGCCCCGTCACACAAATCTCAAATTCGATCTCTTGCGCTGGCGCACCACTCCAATCCACTTGCTTAGTAATCGCCAGCGTCCCCGATGGCTGCACAGTCACCTCCGCATCATCAGAGGCCGTGACCACAAGCCGATTATTATTGACGATTGCCACCGCTTCTACCGATGCATTGTTCACAAAATCGGCGTTAACATCATTAACGTGACAAATGTAAGTCCAAGTTTCTCCGGCGGAAAGTGTTGTGTTGTTGTCCAAATCACTTTCCGGCCCCATCAACGAATTGCAACTGCCGCCAATGGATAATGTGTCCTGCAAATCAATATTTCGCAGGAGCGTATTGCCGCTGTTCTGCACCCGAATCGTAAACGTAACCGCCGAGCCGATTGCGACAGGATTGGTCTGATCGAGGGTTTTGGTGAGGGTAATCGCTGGCTCTGCCACCAAGACGCGTCCAAATAAACACGCATGATTAGCGGCACGTTCCGCCGTGATAAATGCGGTTGCGATATCGTCCTCGTCAAATTGACAAGTATTCGCTCGTCCCGGAATAAACCCAACAACTTGCAGAGTATAGGCAACCCCGTTAATGACAAAAGTATCTTGGACAATCGCATTCTCGAAAGTCACCCGGTCATTACAATCAACACCGTCATACGGTTCAAAAGGCCCATATTCACATGCGCCATCATTATTCGTTTCATCTAAGCGAAAGGTGTAATTGAGACTCGTATCCGGCAGAGGCGCAGCAAAATTGAGATCAACCCGTAATCTCGCGGAAGAAAAGGCCGGAAGATTAGGATAGAGCGGGTTATTGTAATGGGTAAATTCGCCCAGATAAAAGGCTTCACCGGGGACAAAATCAGCAAGGCCGTCGCTGCCATCAAAGCCAAATCCGCTCTGGCGGTCAAGCGCGGGTTCATCACCCATCGAGCATCCAAAAAATGGCGCTATCAAATGATCGTCGCCGTAAGCGACAAGATTCTCATCCGTCATCACGGCGGGGGTATTGCGATAACGCAAGCAAACCGGTTCGCTGCCGCCGTTGTTGATGGCCGTCCACACGCCATCAACATTATCAAGATCAAGCGCAGACACCTGTCCCGCGATAATGAGCAAGAGCGCTAACCCAATAAAGGCCAGTAATCCTGACTTTTTGAGCATAGTTTTTCCTCTTCGGATCAAGATATGAGTCCAACAATAAATACACTTACCATCATGATCGAGTTTACATCATAAGGATAGAGTTCTTTAGTCATGGAGCTAACATTAGCATTGGGTTTTTACGTTCTTCGGAGGAAATTTACGAATCAAACCGGATTTGATTAACGGAAACTTTATAAGGAGGAGAATAAAAAATAGATCGTCAAAGGAAATTTTGGGAAATAAAGAAATATAGAAGGTTAGAAAATTCAAATAGGAGGGGGAAGAAAGCAAAAAGAGAGCGAACAAATATGTTTGGCGTTGGCAGCGGCTTACTCTCCCAGAGCGTTACCACTCCAGTACCATCAGCGCTTATGGGCTTAACTTCCGGGTTCGGGATGGGACCGGGTGTACCCCCACAGC
>Ga0209591_10004360_pt1 | contig 16055 bp, 15 predicted proteins | sample MAT01_FD_187207 | JGI IMG/M metagenome (GOLD analysis project Ga0209591, IMG submission 187207) | Freshwater microbial communities from Lake Fryxell liftoff mats and glacier meltwater in Antarctica - MAT-01 (SPAdes) (version 2) | ecosystem: Environmental > Aquatic > Freshwater > Ice > Liftoff... | reverse complement strand
GACGAATCCAATTCTTGCCGCTCCGGCGTGGCGACACGCTGACCGGCGTATATCAGCAGGATTCATCGTCGAAGCATTCCGCCGGCACTCGTGCCCACACCCTTCGAGCATATCACCACACCACAAAACCGCATGGCAGAAGAGGGTCGCGTGGAAGGCGGCACGTTACTTGTTCAGCGACCGCCGAAGCGGCTCGGCGAGTTCGAAGTCGCGCGCCGAGTTGCGTGTGCGCATGAGGATCTCCCGTCCGTCCGCTGTGCGGCCAAGCGAGCGGCGGCTAATCGCTTTGCGAACTTGCGCGTTGCGGAGCGGAGCGGGCGCCCGATCATATCGCGGCGAAGTCCAGGGCGTGCAGGTTTCCGAAGTGAGGAGCGTCGACTGTGCCGCAAGCACGTCGAGGACTCGGGTGCTCGGCACGCGCGCAAAAAAGAAGGCCGCACCGTTCATGCCAGCATTGGGAACCGACACTTCCGAGATTTCTTCGCGTGTGATAGACAATAGCATCAACTGTGCGTTGGTCACGGCAAAGCCCAATCCGCGTCCGAATGCGCCGGCCGTCGTACCGTAGAGTCGCAGCATGTTGACCGCTTCGGGATTGTCGACGTCGCCCTCCGTCCAGAACTCTTCAAAATGGGCGCGCGACAGGTCGACTTGGAGTTTTTCGGGCGCCGCGACAACGTGGTTGATGGCATCCATTGCCACGACACGGGCTTCGCCGGGCAATACGGGATGGTTCCGGCCCGAGCCAGGAAACGCGGTGATGCTGCCAGTGTATACGAGCGCGCTATCCAGCCGACGCACGCGTGGCTCTGCATCGCACACGCCGCTCCCATGCCATGTGGGCGGCGTCTTGAGCAGCGCCAAACCGTCGAGATACACCGTGGTGTCGCTGTTGTTGTACAACTCGACGTAACTGCCAAAGCCGTAGGTGGTAAAGCCGGATTCCGGCGGCCCCCAGTAGTCAAAAACTTCCGAGATGACGAGCGAGCCACGTCGCGCGGCGACCAAGGCCACCTCGACGGACCGCGGCACGGGAGGCGCCAGCACGACTTGCCCTCCCGCTGCAAAAACGGAGGCCTCGCGATCAGCCGGAGCGAGCCGCGCGACTTCAACGGCCGAGAGGCGGCGTTCGACCGTGGCGGTGTATACTCCCTCCAACAAGTCTCGGAATTGCACGGTCCCGTCAGACGAAGTGACGGCAGTCAGCGCCGATTGCCCGGCTCGCGTCGACGTGAGCCGTACTTCGAGGCCGCTGACCTCAACACCCGCCTGCTGTGCCACGCTCGCATCGGCGGGATCAAGGACAACGCGCACCATAATGGCTGCGCGCTGAACGGTGGGCGGAGTCGTGGTATCTGTCGGAGGATTCGGAGCTGCCGGAGTATCCGACACGCCTCCTCCACCGCACGCGCCGACCGCAAAGACGCCGTACAACATCAGGACTTTGATGGCGCGTGCTTTCACGTATTCCTGAGGTGACATCGTTCTCCTGACGTCAGAACGGCCGAGCGCGTAGCACCCACTGCGCTCGACCGCTCCAGTTGGTCGCAGTTAGCCTCTTCCGCTCAGTAGCAGAGGCATCCCTGAATTCCGGGATCCAGCGAGTAGCACCAGCCGCCTGCCCCTTGGCAGCAGTCGTTGCAATTCGTTTCCGGCGTTGCACCAGTACACCAGTTCGGCTGGCTGCAGTCTGCGCGCAGCGAACGCGCAGACGCCACTGCCTCTCTCGCCGTGAAACTTAATGCCAGCGCGAAAGCCAGCACAAGCGCGCCACGGCCCCATCGAGTGGATTTGGACTTCATCGTTCCTCCCCTCTTGACCTCGGTTTCTGCGCCCCGCTCGGCGGTCGCCGAGCTACGGGGTCTGACGTGGAGGACGTGTCGGCGCGGTCCGCACCTCCTCCTTCACCCGCGGACGTCGCGCCGCGAGTAAGAGACTATCGGTCACTGGACCGTCCGCCAGCAGACCGGCATGGACGCCTTCCACGCGCCCCTCGGCAGAAACAGCAATGGTCAGCGGTACACCAGGCATACGCGCAGCGCGAATCGCGCGATGGTCCTTCAGCAGCACCACACGATCCATCGGCAAACCAAATTCTGTGGCGTGACGAAGCGTGGAGTCGACCGGACTGAGTGAGACCCAATACGCCGGCGTTGCCGACTGGCTCAGCGCGGATGCGGCAAGGCGTTTCCACTGCGCCATGGTCGCTCGACAGTTGGGACAGCTGGTGGTGAAGATGAACCACAGCTGTCGTGCATCGCCGGTCGGCGTGAGCTCGACGACTGAGCCGTCGAGTCGTTGGCCGGTGAACACGGGCAGTGTGCCGCCGACCACCGGCCACTGCGCGCGCTGGCGCCACAGGCGTACCGCCGGACGAAGTCGCTGAAGCTCGATCGTCTGCAACGTCGTTGTGATCGCGAGCAGGACAGCCAACACCAGAACCATCGACATTGCAACGCGGAGCGATTTCGTGTTGCTCGATTCGACTGCCAACATGGAGCCTCCGTTGACGAGGGCCTACCCAGTCCCACACCCGTGCAACGTATCGCGTGCCGCATCGAATCTCCGTGATGCAAAACACCTGCGACAAACACGCCAGCGATTTACATCACATTCGGCGAAAACTGTCAGCCCTCACCGCTGCCAACCAAGCCCTATGTTCCACACCGTGCGCTCACCGGCCGGCTGCAATCGCGCCGCGTTGACACTACTCGGCGATGTCCGCTCAGCACGCGCCGACAACACCAGCCACTGCGATGCCACCGGCACCCGCACGGATGTCCACGCCGCCACCGCCTGCGACGCCGCCGCCTCGTACGCCAACTCCGGCTGCAGCAAACGGCGATACGTCGGGGCGCTCGCCACCGTCGGTACCGGTGGGATGCCACCCGTTGCCGTACGCGTCGCCATCGAGGCACCAAGAGAAAACGCACCGCGCCCAACACGACGCGCCACCTCTCCACCCACGAATGGGGTGTTGATATCCAGCGCGGTCCGACGCTCCACCACATAGTCAAAGCGCGCATGGCTGCGCTGCATCACACCACCCAGCAGCGCCGCCGTCCAACGACCACGCGTGGCGCGCACATCGCCCTCCACCGCCATCTGTTCATCGGCACCGTCGACGGCGATGCCCGTCAGATCTGACCGTGAAGCCGTGCCGGCGAGGCTGGTGCGCGACCCCACCACGGTGGCGCGCACCGACCCACCAAACGCACGCGTCGCCTGCACGTGCGACGTGCTGCCGGTCGCACGCCAGCGATCGGTTGGCACGTTGAGACTCACAAGATTCCGGTATTGATCCTCATTACGGTTGGCCTGCTCATGCGCCAACACGATGCGCGTGCCGAACAGCGTGAGTTGCGCCGTGCCGCCGATGGCGTTCAGCTGACGGTCGTTACGCACGAATACCGGCGTCGATTCAGTCACGAGAAACCCGAAGGGTTCATCGTACCCCTGCAACTGATACAGGATGGTCGGCAGCGGCACGGCGTTCAGCACGTTGGTTTCGTTGGCTTCCGACCACTTGTAATACGCACCGACGACTAATCCCAACCACGGGAGTGCGCGGTCTGCACCCAGCACGCCGGCTGGTGTCGCCGCACGCCCCGATCGGCGCAGTGGCACGTTGAACGAGTTGTGCTCGCGTGATTCGAGCCCCGCCGACAGGCCCACTCCGAAACCCGCGAGCTGCCAGCCGATCGCGCCCTCCAATCGTACGCGCGTGCGCTGCATCGGTGGCGTGACGGAGTCGGTGACGATGAACGGCGACGACCAGTACGGCGCCACACGTTGCGAGAACCCGCTCACATCGTGGCGCTCACGATCGAGAATGAATCGACCCACCGCCACACCGCGGGTGCCAACCGGCGACCACCCCTGCCCGATGGCCTGTGTCACGCGCGCGTCACCAACATCCAGCGGACGTTTGAACGCGCCCGATTCGCTGCTCTCGCGCACGCGCAGCTCACTCCAGCGCACGGTATCGCCCGCTATCCCTCCGCGAAAATCGCGTGCGATGCCACCGGGCGCTCCCGCCAACACGAACGCGCCAGTCAGTGGTGCCGGTGCCTCAAGCAGGCCAGGCGCCAACGGTGCGCGCAACATGCCGCGCGGAACGTCGAGCACGGGACGCAGCGGCGACCATGCACCAAACCATGAGACCGTTGCCGCCGACGAGGCGCCATTGCTGTCATGCGCACGCGCCCACGCCGTCGCCGGTGCATCCTGTGCGACACCGAGCGTTGGCACCGTGCACGCAATGCATGCCGACAGCACCCTGACTGTACGACGCGCGTTCATCGTGCACCTCCCAGCCACGACGCCGTCGGCACCGTGAGCTCCGCGCCAAATCGCGTGTTTGGCAACGCACGCGCCGAGCCGCCGCTGATCGTCACGAGTTTATCGAGCGCATTGAACACGTAAAAGCTGAGTCGTCCGTTGCCGGGTAGCGACTTGGCCACCTGCAGCGACGCCAGCCAGTCGTTCGGCGAACGCGAATTGCCCGAGCCAGTGCTTGGGCGGAGTCGACGCAGATCGGAGAACTCGGGCTTAAGCTTATCCGCGTCGGGCACGGGCACCAGCGTGCCTTCGCGCGTGAGGTACCCCACGAACGCCAACGAGTCGGAACGACTGAGCACGCGCCGTTCGTCACCCAATCGCTGTTGCACCGTGGCCGTGATCACGAACCCGAGCTCCGGTTGGTGATGCACCACGCGCCACGTGAGCACGCCACGCTTGTTGAGCGTGCGCGCACGCTCAAAGTATGCGACACGCTTGATGGCCGTATCCACCTGAAAGTCGTTCAGGCGCGTCGCCGTGCCGTAGTCGCGATCATCGGTGGAGAAGCGCGTTTCCAGTTGTGCACCGCTGATTTCCACACGCGTGCGCAACGACGGAATCACCGGCAGCGTGATCACGTACTCCACGCCACGTGTATCGAGGCTACCGCTGTTCACGAAGCGATCGCCAAACACCGGCACCGGCTCGAAGAAGAGCGGCGGTTGCACAATGCGACCGGGTTGCCCAGTACCGCGCCCCGTGTCGGCCAGCGCGTAGCGGGCGCGCTGCAAGAAATCCGGATCACGGCGCAGCGTCACGGCGCCACGAATGCGATCGTCAAACCACGTCACGGCGATGGAGCCGCGGCGAGCGCCGCCGTCGAGTTCAAAACCCAGTTCCTGCTTCTGCGCGCGAGAGAGTCCGAGGTCGGGGTTGGTGACATCGCGAATATACGTGGTCAGCGCAGACAGGCGTTCGCGCGGATCGGGGGTGAAGCGATTCACGTTGACCAGATCGTAGTACTGCAACGCCGGGCTCAGTTGCGCGAGGGTTGGTGCCTTGCTCACCACACCAACGCCGCCGCGCAGGCGCATCCATGGCCACGGTGCCGCCTGTGCGGTGAGACGCGGTTGCAGCTGCGACGAACGTGCGCCGCTGGTCCACCACCCGCCGTCGTGCAACGTTTCCAGTCGCAGTCCGGCCTGCACATCGAGTGTGCGCGAGCCCTGCCGCGCGGACCATCGTGCGTCCGCATAGGCCCCGCTGGTCGCCAGCGGGGGCGTCTCGCGAAAATCGCGCGGACGATCGTACCCGGCGGTCCCGTTGAACTGACTGGCCTGCGGTGGTCGACTGATGTCGAACAGATATCCTTCGCCGACGTTCCACTCGCGCCGGATCTCGCTGCCGACACGCAGCTGCGACAGATGCAGCCCCGGTCCAGTGGCGCGACTGCGGTCCCATTCCAGGCGCGAAAACAACAGCCGTGGCGCACCCTGCAATTCGTACGCACCGATGTACGTACCTTCGACGTACGTGCCAAGCGCGAAGCCGGTATCCAGCCGATTGGTAAACGGCGTAGTGGGGCGCGAGAGGCGTCGTGTTTCGCGCGTCGTCTGCCGCTGATGATCATACGCCGCTGTCCACTCCAGCAGCCCGCCACCCATGGCCAGTCGGGCGCGTTCGCCAATGCGCAGCCCGTAGTCGTCCTGCAACGAATTGCGCCCGATTTCCAAGTCGGGACGTTCCGGGCTGTCAAAACGCAGACGCCACCAGTCGACGCGCGTGTCCAAGGTGACGCGTGGTTGCGGTGAGGCACCGTTGGCGATCACCGGCTCACCGAAATTGAGGCGATGGGCAACTTGTCCCGCACCACGCAGCGCCGTGGCGCTGCTCAGCGTGCGCGCATTGCGCGTTTCGGCCAAATTGCCCGTGATGGTGAACGCCTGCCGCTCGTTGGCGAAGCCGCGTCCGCCAACGAGGTTGCCTTCGGCGGTGCGTGGATCAAATCGTCCCGCGAATTCGGGCATCGTTGTCGATGCACGCGTGTCAACGATGATCGCGCCTTGCGTCAGGTCGCCCCAGCGCGCGGAGGGAATGCCGCGAATGACCTCCACGCGTTCCAGCGTGGTGGCTGGAATGCGGCGCAGATCGATACCACCGCCAGCGGCCGATGATTGCGAGAGGATTTCTCCGCGCACCCCAACGGTTTGCAGGTTGGCATTATTGGACAGCGGGATGCCGTCCAGCACAATCAACGTGCCGGCGGCGCCGATCTCCGATGCGCCGGGTCCCGACACACCACCCACACCAGTTGTGCCAAGTCCCGCCAGCGCGCGCAACGAAAACTGTCCCGGCGCATCGAGTCCCGGTGGTTGCAGTGGGACGCCCGGAATGAGTTCCAGTACACCGGACAGACTTGACGCGATCTGGTTGGCGATGGCATCGCGATCGATGACACTGGCCGTGCCCAGTTCGCCTTTTGCGCGCCCCACGCGATCAGCGGTGACGATCAGCTGGTCGAGTTGCAGGGCGCTGGTGGCCATGATCACGTTGACCGTGAGCGTGCCCGTCGCGGGCACCGTGACCGGCGTGCGACTGAGCGCATAGCCTAGGCGGCGCACGGTGAGCACCTGCGGACCGGCGGGGACGCCGAGCAGTACGTAGCGGCCGAGACTATCGGTGCGCGCCTGCAGCGATGCGCCTTCGATGGTGACGGTCGCCTCGGGCATCGGGGCGTTGGTGCCGCGGATGCGGACCACGCCGTCGACGCGTGCGCCGACAGGCTGCGCGGGCAGTGCGACGGCGGTCAGCGCCACGGCAGTGAGCGTGAGCACAGCCCACAGGCCAACGCTGCGAAGTGGGTCGCAGCTGCGGTCGATCAGACGGGCCATCAGCATTGGCGGCAATGACGTTCGGGCGGAAAGAAGGGGAAGCGAACGGCCGGGAGTAGTGGCACACGAGAAGCGCCCGTCCCGTTCAATATGTCCTCTCTTCCGGAAAGGGCAATCAAAGCGGGCTATGCTGCCGACTGCCAGTCACTTATCGAGTGAGCGCCGCAGTGGGTCGACGTACTCGAAGTCTCGGGCGCTTGTGCGCGTACGCTGCAGAATCTCCCGACCATCGCTCGTACGCCCGAGGGACCGGCGCGCGATCGCCTTGCGGAAGTTGTCGTCGACCAGTGGGGCCGGTGCTCGCTCGTAGGCAGACCACGGTGCGCACGCGGGTGCCCCGTTCCCGAAGCCAAAGATGGTGGGGGCGAACTCAAGGCCCAGCACATCAACCAGATACTCACTGGGAATACGATACACGTCGTACAGGTCGCCGACACCTGATGCACCGGCGGTATTCGGGAACTGCGTAAGTGTCATCGCTGCACGCGCACTTGGCAGCATGAGCGCATAGATGCGTCGGCCGCTATTCACGGGGAATCCTCGCCCGAACGCACCGGTCGACCCTGCGGTGTACACGCGCACCATGTTGGCCGCCTCCGGATTATCGGTATCGCTGTCGCTGAAGTACTGCTCGAAGTGCGCACGCGAGAGGTCTACCTGCTGCTTCTCTGGCGCTGCCGCCCGATGGTCAATCGCGTCCATCGCAACGACCTTCGCTTCGCCAGGGCGAATTGGATAGTCCCTGCCCGAACCCGGGAATGCCAATATCAACGCCGAGTAGATCGCCATCGAGTCGAGTCGCATGTTCTGCGGAAACTGATTGCAGGGGTAGCGAGGGCTGAAGTCCGATAGGATGCCACCCGAGGTGATAAACAACATGCCCTCAAGAAATGCCGTAGTGTCGGCATTGTTGTACACCTCGATGTACGTTCCAAGGCCATACAAAGTACCCCCCGTTCGTGGTCGCGCTGCGGCCATCGGTCACGCATTCGACGCCCAGATAGCTGCCGAGCATCTGGCGCCGGAGCGCGGATTGAAAGGTGAAGTTGAAATCGTCGATCGTGCGAAGCGCCGGAAACTGCGCCGCACGGACGGCGCGTCGAAGCCGCGTTTCGGCGCGATGCGCGATTTCTTCGGCGACCAGGATATCGAGATAGGCGCGATAGCCCATCCCCTCGGCTTCCGCGCGCACGGCCAGCTCGGCGTGCAGGCGCCGGATCGTCGGCAAGGCCAAGCGCTTGAGCATCCCATCGAGATCGGGCGGTGCGACGGCGGGCAGCGCGGCGGCGGGCAGCGCGGCGGCAGGCAGCGGCGGAGCCGTGGGCCGGAGCGGGCGACTCATGGCGCGACCTCCACGAGCGGCGACGCGGGGACCTGGGCCAGCAGCCGGTCCAGATACTCGGCGCCGATCAAGCGCTGCCGGAGCGCGCGCTCCAGCACCACGCGACAGCGCGCGTCGCCCACCGCCTCCAGCACGTCGAAGAGCCGCGCGATGCAGCCCTTCCACGTGTGAGGCCGCTGATGCACGAGCTCCGTCACGTACGCCTCGCCGATGGGCCCGAGTTCGACCAGCCGCTCGCGCAGGAAGTACAAGCGTTTGCGTTCGCCATACACCGCAGCGAGTTGCGGCGCCCGTTGGCCCGTGAGATAGCTGATGGTCCCGATGGCGGGCACGCGGGGATGCTCCACGTCATGCTTGCCGCCGGCACACACGATCCGCACCCGGTCGGGATAGAGGTGCAGCGTGGCCGGCAGGCCACACGCTTTGGCCGGCATCGCGTAGCGCACGCCCTGATAGTGGACCATCGCCGTCGGCCCGACGGTCACCGGCACGTGCAGGCCGTAGTCGGCGGGCGCGATGGCGAGCGGTTTGAGGCGCGCCTGCTCGAGCGCGAGCCGCGCCTGCGGCGGGACCCCGGTCGCGCGCGACGGGCGCACCGTGTTCGCATACACGAGCCACTCGGCCAGTTGCTGCGGCAGATCCGTGTCGAGATCCTGGAAGCGGCGTGCGGCGAAGAAGGCGCGCTTCGCAAAGCCGACCAGATGCTCGACGCTGCCCTTCTGTTCCGGGGCGTGCGGCGTGCAGAGCTCGATGCCGCAGCCGTAGTCGAGCATGGCCTGCGCCAGCGTCGCATTCCACACCGGCCGCCCCGCGTCGCGGCGCAGCACCACGGTCTTCGGGTTATCGAAGACCACGCGCAGCGGCACGCCCCCACTCGCCGCGAAGCTCGCGAGCAGCGCCCGCACCAGCGGCTCGACGCGTTCCGTGGGCACGATCACGAGGTGCAGGAAGCGCGACCACTTGAGCCGATACGCCGCGAAATGGATCCGGCGGCGCACCCGCGCCGTCGGCGTGTCGGTGGTGAGCCGTACGTCGGCGACCCCGAAATCGAACTGCGCAAACTCGCCCGCCACGCCCTCGCAGCGGACCATCACCGCGACGGGAATCGTGGCCCGCACCGGGCCGAGCAGCCGGTAGATCGTGGACAGGGCGAGCGGCGTGCCGAGGTCGTGCAGCCGCCGCTGCACTTCCCCGGGCGGGAGCGTCGGCTCCGCCTCGAGCCACTCGCGGAGCCGCGTCGTGGTCGCCGCCCCAATGCCGGGGCGACCGATCCCGCAGGCGGCTCGCGCGGCGGTGTCATCCACCGTCGTCACGGGCGGCTCGAGCGCAATCCGCTGCACGGTGCGCCGCGACATCCCGAGCTGGTGGGCAATCTGGCGGGGCGTCTGCCCCGCGTGGAGTAACGCCTGGACGGCGTGTCGATCGAGCATGCTGAGCATTCTCCTGCGCCTCCCCATGAACGGGATCCTGTGCTCCGGGAACGGCGCTACAATGGAACGATATGGCTCAGCCTGCGACAGAATTTAGAGAAAATCGGTGCCAGAATTTAGAGAACGCACACCGTTGTTTACGCCAAGTGATTTTACGTAGGACGCCGAGGCGCGCACGTGCGTCTGTCCGGCGGGGAAGTCGCTCTATCGGAAAAGCGCCAGCAACGTGACGAAGGGCTATGTGGGCGAGCATTTCCGCGGCGCGAAGCGCGATTGTGGTCCCTGTGCGCTGCGCGCGCAGTGCGTGCGCACCCCGGAGACCACCGTCGTGCGGAACGTCGCGTTCTTTCGGGGGCGCGAAGACACAGCGGAGCCCGAGACGCACACGATGCGCATGCAGCAGCGCCTCGATACGCCAGAGGGGCGCGAACAGTACGGCCGCCGCTTCGCCACCGTGGAGCCGGTGTTTGCCAATGTACGCTACAATACGCGGCTTGATCGCTTCACGCTGCGCGGGCGCACGAAGGTGAACTCCCAATGGCTGCTCTCTTGCTTGATGCACACCATCGAAAAGCTGAGCCACGCGGGGTATGCGGCGTAACGCACACGGCGAGCGCGGTGTGCGCGGTCACGAACGATGCGCGTATCGCGCAAATTGCGGTGCAGTCCGAATAATGCAGGTCGAATCGAATGACCGCACGCTGTTTTCGCGCGATGCAGGGCCTTCACCACCGGTGCATTGAGGCTTTTCTACAACCTCAACGCCTCACGTTCAGCTGCGAGCGAATGAAATAGAGCGAGCAAAGCGAGCGCACCATAGCCCGCTCGACTGCTGCAACGTGTTGTTAGCCGCCGCCGCTTTGGCTAGGCATGATGGTTGGAATGATTTGCCGCCGGTTCCGCCGATAGACGCGGAAGTCGCTGTCCAGCGTGACAAGCACGCTCTGCGCATCGAGCTCGGTCATCCGAACGAGACACGCATCGGCCAACGACATCGGCACATTCGCGAACTTCCGTATCAACCCCTGGACGGCCGCGATCTCCGGAAGCATCCGGAAGTCGATTCTCACAACATCGCTCGCAAGCAGCTGGAGCACCCCGTCCTGCCCGCCAGCGAGGCGTCCGAGAACAAAGCAGGCCTCCGAGACGACCGCTTCGCACGTGAAGATGGGCGGCTCGACCGTATCGAGAACCTCCCGAACCCACGCATGGTGTCGGTCCCGGCGATTCAACAAGGCGACAAGAGGTCCGGTATCGATGATGACGCGAGTCACCTTCCATACCCGCTCATGTGCTTGGGATTGGCGGCGAGATCCGGGGGGCCATCAAGAGATCCCACCAGCTCATCGACGACCGTGGTCACGGAACGGCGGCCACCGGTCGCCAGCGCTTGCAGGGCCTCACGAACGAGCGCCGAGCGACTCGATTTGCGGCGTCGCGCCAAGTCGCTCAACGCGTCGTCCAACTGCTCGGGCAGCTTGAAGGAGACCGTGCGCATCGGGTTTGCCATGGTAGTACCTCCTTTGCAGAACGGTAATACTGCTCGCGTGGCCGGTCAAGGACGTCCTGAACGCCTCCTCTATCGTGCGGCTAACGAGGTTGTAGGATAAGTCCCGACCTCTACCCGTGTGGAAACGGAACTCGATGCACGATGACGGGTGTTGGGTGCAGTGAAGGGAGCCTCTCCCTCCCGATGTGATCCATTTTGCCGCACGCCTAATTGCAATTATAGTTCGTTAGTCACCTAGAAGTTGAATTGAAAGTGAACGCGAAGTAGATCACCAGCAAACTGCTCGTACGAGTCGATTATGAAGATTCAAAGAAAACTGTGACTTTCGCTTACCCTTTTTTGTTGAGTATGTTTTGCTAGCTTTTAAGTTCTGTTTTGGCGTCCGACCACTTCTGGTTCATGCTGCGTAAAACATTCTTGCCCGTACTGATTTATGAAGCGATCGCGAGCATTATCGCGAGCATTATCGCGACCATGCTATGATTTAGTCGAAAGTCAGAACATGCATCCATTTGGATCGCGCGTGTTCAACAATAACAGGTACGGATAGCAATTTGTCCGGTCTGTTTCTCGATATCTAAAGGAGTTACTGCACATGCTGGTCGTTTCGCTTGAGTTTCTGGTCTTGGCCGTGGTCGTCGCGCTCGCCGGAACGTTCTTGGCAAAGTCCGCCGACCAGATCGCAGAAATCACTCGTCTAGGTCGACTCTTGGTCGGCAGCGTGCTGCTTGCTGCGGCGACGTCTCTGCCGGAATTAACAGTCGATATTTCGGCGGTGCGACAAGGGATGCCCGATCTTGCAGTTGGCGATCTGTTTGGCAGTAGCTTGATGAACCTGCTGATTCTGGCCTCCCTGGACTTGGCTCACCGTTCCGGAGGAAAGATGCTCTCGCGCGAGTCGGCCGCGCACGCACTCTCTGCCATATTAGGCATCGCCCTCACTGCTATCGCGACCATGGCGATTCTAACGGAACCTCGGCTGCCTGGGTTCTCGTTCCTTGGGATTGGAATCTGGTCGTGGGGAATCCTCGTAGCGTACATCCTCGGCATCCGAATGATCTTCCTCGACCAACGAGTGTCCGCTCGTACGGTGGCTGAAGCTGAAGAGGCGACTGAACCGGTTGGCAATGGCAACGAAAACGTCCCGCCGCCACTGTGGAAGCCGGTTGTCGTCTTTTCGGTGGCAGCCCTCGTGCTTTTACTCACTGGGCCACGTTTAGCCCACACGGCGGGGCAACTGGCTGAGCTCTCCGGGCTGGGTAAGACCTTTGTGGGAACGACTCTCGTTGCGCTCTGCACGTCTCTGCCAGAGCTGGTGGCATCCATCACAGCGCTTCGGATGAAATCGTTTGACCTCGTGATCGGCAATTTGTTTGGCAGCAACGCGTTTAACATGCTTCTGTTTCTGCCCCTGGATGCAGTGCACGCGGGTTCGCTCTTTGCCGACATCTCTCCGTCGCACACGGTTACGTCGTTAGCGGTGATTCTCGCGACGTCTGTTGCCGCATTGGGGCAACTCTACCACGTCGAAAAGCGACGGCGGCTAGTCGAACCCGACGCGTTGCTCATGCTGCTGATCTTGGGGGGAGCATTGTTTCTCGTTTACCGGTTGTCGTCATGACTTTCAGGTTCATCACTTGAGTGCTCGTTGAGCTATCGTTTAGCCCAATTCAGGAGTTTCCCAATGACCCAGAAAATGAAATGCTTCGTGATGCACAGGATCGGCCAGGTTGGCGTGATCGAGAAGCCTGTTCCACGTCCCGGACCAAGCGACGCCATCATCCGCACGACTGCCGCGCTGATCTGCACCTCGGACACTCACACCGTGGCGGGCGCGATGGGTGATCGTCAGGGCCTGACGCTCGGGCACGAAGCGGTCGGCGTCATTCACGAGTTGGGCGAACTCGCAGCCGCCAGTGGTCTGTTCCACGTTGGTCAGCGAGTGGCGGTCAGCGCGATCACGCCGTGCTACGCGTGCGATAACTGCCAGCGCGGTTATCCCAGCCAATGCGGCGGGATGCTCGGCGGCTGGACGTTCGCGAACGTTAAGGACGGTAGCTTCGCCGAGTACTTCCACGTCAACAACGCTGTGGCGAATCTCGCGCCGATCCCCGACGGAGTGACCGATGAGCAAGCGGCGTATTGCTGCGACATGCTGAGTACCGGATTTGTCGCGGCGGAATTCGCGAACATCCCCATCGGCGGCAGCGTCGCGGTGTTTTCGCAAGGGCCCGTGGGGATGATGGCTACTGTTGGCGCTCGCTTGTGTGGCGCGGGGCTGGTCATCGGCGTTGAGTCCGCACCGAACCGCATCGCGCTGGCCATAAAGTATGGCTGCGATGTCATCGTGGACTTCACGAAAGAAGACCCGATCGAAGCGATCTTGAAGCTCACGGGAGGAAAGGGCGTTGATGCGGCGATCGAGGCCCTTGGCTCGGCGAAAACTTTTGCAGCGTGCGTCAGTGTGACGCGACCGGGCGAAACGATCTCCAACGTCGGCTTCTGCTGCGAGCGGACCGCGTGATGCCGAGCGTCACACTGATGGTGGGTCCGCTCTCGTCAGCAGCAGGCCTCGTTAGGCCGGCGCCACAGGGATGCTGCGTCGAAACAGCCCGTCGCGCAACAGAACGGTGACGGTCCGCACCCGAGTCGAACGTATGCTCGGCGCTCCTCGGTCCCGGAGCGCGCATGCCCGATGCGGCATCGGCGGCGGGTGGCGTCTACACACCCCGACGCCCGCAGGCATCGCCGCTCTTTCGGTTGGTGTCGGATCACCTGCACCGCCTGCAAACGGTCTACGACGAGCGCTTCGCGCGCGCGGATGGCCCGTGGCGTCCGGTGGTCGGCGACGTGGCCGACCAGTTCCTCGCCTGCGGGGTGTTGGAGCACGGGTTCGCCCGCATCCGCTGCGATGCCTGCGCGCACGAGTACCTGCTCGCCTTCTCCTGCAAGTGCCGGTACTTCTGCCCACGTTGCCACGCCAAGCGCCTCGCGATCTGGACGCAGTGGCTCGACACCACGCTCCTCGCGCCGGTGCCGCACCGGCAGGTCGTGCTCACCATCCCCAAGCGGTTGCGTGCCTACTGCCTGTATCACCGCCGCCTGCTCGGCGAGATCGCCCGCGTCGCGGCCCGCACCGTCACGGCCGCCATCCGCACGCTGACGGCGAGCGCGCGCGCGCCGTCGGGATCGTGGCGTGTTTGCAGACGCATGGCTCACGCGCGAATTGGCATCCGCATCTGCACCTCCTCGTCACGGACGGCGGCTTCCGGCCCGACGGGACGTTCGTGTCGTGGCCGGTGCACGATACCGCGCGGTTGACGGAGGCGTTCCGCCGCGCGGTGCTCCGGCTCTTCGTGCGCCTCGAGCTATTTGATGAGGCGCAGGCCGCCGGCATGCTGACCTGGCCGCACTCCGGATTCCACGTGCACACGGCCGTCTGGGTCCCCGAGGACGATCGCGCGTTCGCGACCCGGCTCGCGCGCTACTGCGCCCGGAATCCCGTCGCCCTGGAGCGGCGCACGTACGACCGGGCCACGAAGGCCGTGACATACCGGTCCGACAAGTCGGACGGCCCGACGGCGGGCACCGAGACCGCCGACCCGCTGGAGTTCCTCGCCCGGGTCCTCGTGCACCTTCCGGACAAGGGGCATGTCACCACGCGGTACGACGGGTGGTCTGCCAACCGTCCGCGGGGCATGCGCCAGAAGGCGGCGCCGACCGGCGCCGACGGGCCGCCGGCGATCGTCCCCGCACGACCGCTGGCCCCGACCGAGGCGTCCCGCCGGTGGGCGACCCTGCTTCAGCAGTTCTTCGAGGTCGACCCGCTCGCATGCCCGTCCTGCCGTGGCACGATGCGCGTGGTCGCCTTCATCACGCAGGCGTCGGTGATCGACCCGATCCTCACCCACCTCCGCACCCGCGCCGCGATGGCGAGACCCACGGCGCCGCGCGAAGCCCCCCATCGACGCGGGCCCCCGCCAGCCGGGGCACGTTACGCGCCCCCCGCCCGTCCGCCGACGCCCCGACTCCCGCATGAGGACGCGCCCCCGACGCCCCGCCACCACGCGGGGACGTTCGGCGCGCGCGGCGGTCCCACCGCGGCGTTCGATGGGCCCGCCGGCATCCGCCCTCGCACGGCGACCGCCGGTCGCACGGCGCTCCTAGCGCACGAGCGAGACGGAGGGCACGCCGCCACCCGTCTCGCGGCGCTGGCGAGGCCGGCGATCGCGCCGTATCCTCGACGGATAGTCGACCGACCCCGATTGAAATTCCTATCCCGCCGCACGATGGGCGGGTTGAGTGCGATGCCGGCCTCGCTCAGCATCTGGGTGATCTCGGCCGTGTTGCTGTCTGACCGTTTTGAGTAGCCGAACTTTCCCAATAAGGTACGCAGTTTTAGACGCGTTGCCCCTGCCTTCGAGCCGCGGACGTCGGCACATAGCACTGATACAGCAGGCGGGATTTGATCGAAAGTGGTCATGTTCAATGGTGATGATGTTGGTCGAGAAGGGAGTCGGCTTTCTGCTTCAAAAATTCAAGTGAAATGCGGCAGCGTAGCCTAGATCATGTGTCTGTCAATTCGGGCCAAGTCCAAATCA
>Ga0209591_10004359_pt1 | contig 16060 bp, 11 predicted proteins | sample MAT01_FD_187207 | JGI IMG/M metagenome (GOLD analysis project Ga0209591, IMG submission 187207) | Freshwater microbial communities from Lake Fryxell liftoff mats and glacier meltwater in Antarctica - MAT-01 (SPAdes) (version 2) | ecosystem: Environmental > Aquatic > Freshwater > Ice > Liftoff... | reverse complement strand
GCGTGGATACTGAAATGTTTGTCCCCGAATTGGCAAGTCGAGAAATGCGATCGCGCCTTTCTCAAAATAACCCAGACAGTCCCCTGCTGCTCTACGTCGGCCGCCTCGGTGCCGAAAAAGAAATCGAGTCGATCAAACCAGTCCTCGCAGCCATTCCCAACGCCCGCCTCGCCCTTGTGGGAGACGGCCCGCACCGACAAACCCTCGAACAATATTTTGCCGGCACCCCCACCAATTTTGTGGGCTACCTGAAGGGGCAAGAATTGGCTTCTGCTTACGCATCTGCTGATGCCTTCATTTTTCCATCCCGCACCGAAACCCTGGGCTTAGTGCTCCTAGAAGCGATGGCTGCGGGGACGCCCGTAGTCGCGGCGCGCAGTGGCGGAATTCCCGATATTGTCACCGACGGTGTTAACGGATATTTATTTGACCCCGCCGACGAAGCCGGAGCTCTGGCCGCCACCCAGCGTCTGTTTGCGAATCCCGAAGAACGGGAAACCCTGCGCCAAAACGCTCGCTCTGAAGCCGAACGCTGGGGTTGGGCCGCTGCCACTGCACAACTGCGGCGCTACTATCAATCGGTGGTATTTGCCCAGTCCATGTCTTCTGCTGCCTAAATGTCAGAAGCCTGTCACGCTTTTAGACCGCGCTGACAGCTTCGCTGGTCTCGCGCGATACTTCGGTTTGTAGTGGGGATGGATGTCCTCAAAGACCGATCGAAATTTTTTGCTGCTTAGATTGCTATAGCTGTTGTTGCGTTTACCATTAAACTTATGAGTAGCATTTGGAATGCTTCGCCCGTGACAAAATACCGCCATTCAGCAGACCGGATACGGTAGCCGATCGCGCTAAAACAGTCACACCGCGCAGCATCCGAGCACAGACCGTCACATTCACACGGCAGGCGATCGAACGAAAGCCTGGAAGCTCATTTTCAGGCTGCCAGTGTTCCGAAGTCAAGTTCAGCTTTAACTGGCGAACCCTCATCAGTATTGAGGTTGTAACAAAAAAAGATCGAGCATATGTAACAAGCACACTGAAGTTGCGATCGCCAAAGAATGAACTCACGATTCATCAAAGCGACAAGCGAGTGCAGGCTTGCAAAGCAAACAACTAAAATAGTTTGCACCGCCGCAGAATCTCGCACCGATCGACCTGCGGGTCAGTCTACCCTCTGAGCAAGCAGTTAATCATGACATTCTCCAATGCTGGTAGCGTTCTGGCTACACTGACTCAAGTCAATTTTATGGGGGCATTGACCTCCCGTGTTAAGAGCCTGCCAGTTACTGAATTAGTGTGCCTGCTGGACTTTGTAACGGCTGAATTTCAGCAATTTATCCGGGCAATGGATCTGATCAACAATGAAGCACTCGAAACTCTATTAGAGCAACTGTTAGATGCCTTCACTGTCAAAATTGGTCAAATTCTGCAAGCAGACCGGACAACAATTTTTTTGGTTGACCCCAACAAAAATCAACTTTGGCACAAAACAGTCGATGCGCTCACGGGCGAAGATGTAGAAGTTCGCTTGCCGATGGATGCAGGCATTTTGGGCTACGTAGCAACAACCGGGAAATCGCTCAATGTCGCGCAGGGTAGAGAACACGAGCATTTTAATTCCGAAGTAGACGAACCACCGGGCTACCGGATCGAGACCATCCTCTGTATGCCGATTTTCAGCAGCAAGAGCCAAAACGAACCCGTAGCGGTGGTCAGACTGTTAAATAAAGCTGGCCATGTCCCCTTTACCGAGGAAGACGAACAGCAGTTTCAGGCTTTTGCAGATTCGATCGGGATTATTCTCGAAAGTTGTCAGTCTTTCTACGTTGTGGCCCGCAACCAGCGAGGGGTTGCCGCGCTTTTGAGAGCAACCACGACTTTGGGTCAAAGTCTTGACTTGGAAACAACTTTGCGCTCTGTCATGGATCAAGCTCGTGACTTGATGCAGGCCGATCGCAGCACGCTATTTTTGTTAAATCGGGAAGCCAACGAACTCTGGACAAAAGTCGCCACAGCCGACGACAAAACGATGGTAGACCTCCGCATTCCTGCTAACAAAGGAATTGCTGGCTACGTCGCTTCGACCGGTAAACCCCTAAATATTACAGATGCTTACGACGATCCCCGCTTTGACCCCTCTACAGACCAGAAAACGGGATACCGCACTCGGACTGTCTTGTGTATGCCGGTGCATAACGCTAAAGGTGAGCTGATCGGGGTGACTCAGCTAATTAATAAGAATCAAGGCACTTTCACGACTTCCGACGAAGAGTTTTTGCGAGCGTTTAATTCCCAAGCCGGAATGGCCCTGCAAAATTCTCAACTGTTTCAGAACGTGATGGTGGAAAAGCAGTATCAAAAAGATATGCTGCAAAGTCTTTCAGATGCAGTGATTTCCACCGATTTGCAGGGGCGAATTGTCACGATTAACGAAGCGGCGCTGGAATTGTTGGGCTGTCCGGTAAATCAAGATAAAAGCAAACACAATCTCCTGATTTGGGAAGAAAAACTGATCAACCGCTATGTTTGGGAAGTTGTGGCGATCGAAAATTTGCAATTTCGACTCGAAGACAGTCTCCACAATGCTGCCAGACATTACGTTCCCGAACAAAGTTTAACTGTGGGACTGTTGGTGGAAACAATAGTTGGTTCCGCAGCAGCAGAAACAGAAACAGAAACAGAAACAGAAACAGAAAGTTACATTTTGGCCGTACCCGATCCCACTGACCCGAATTTCTATTACGCTTGGGGCGAAAACAGCGCCTGGACTGAGGAAGTAGCCCTAGCAGAATTAGCTAATTCCCAATCTCTATTTTCGCTGCCCAATGCTGCCCTATACCATCCTTATTGTCCGCTACCCATTCGGGCCTCTCGAATTAAAGTAATTGAACGCAGTTTGAATTTAACTGTCAACCCGCTGATCAATCCAGAAGGCGGCGTGCGCGGTGGTTTAGTGGTACTCGAAGACATCAGCCGCGAAAAGCGGATGAAAACCACAATGTCTCGCTACATGACTCCCGGAGTCGTAGATAAAATCATGGCCTTGGGCGAAGGCTCCCTGATGGTGGGCGAACGCAAAGAAGTTACTATTTTATTTTCCGACATTCGCGGCTACACCACGCTGACCGAAAATCTGGGAGCGTCGGAAGTTGTGGCCCTACTAAACCAGTATTTTGAGACGATGGTGGAGGCCGTTTTCCACTACGAAGGCACTTTAGACAAGTTTATCGGCGATGCTTTAATGGCCGTGTTCGGCGCGCCCCTGCCACTCAATCCCCCGGAAAGTCACGGTTGGATGGCTGTTCAGTCGGCTTTAGATATGCGCCGGCGTTTGAAAGAGTTTAATGATTCTCGCCCCGGCGCTGCTCCGTTTCGCTTCGGAATCGGGATTAGTTCTGGAGAGGTGGTTTCGGGAAATATTGGTTCGGAAAAGCGGATGGATTACACCGTCATCGGCGATGCGGTGAATTTGAGTTCCCGCTTGGAACAGCTTACAAAGGAGTACGGCTGCGATATAATTATCAGCGAATTTACTTACAGTTTGTGCCGCGAAGGGATTTGGGTGCGAGAGTTGGACAAGGTGCGGGTTAAGGGCAAAAATCAGCCGATCGGCATTTACGAGTTGCTGCAAAATAGTTCCGATCCCCTCGACGGGGAAACCGTTCGGTTTTTGGAACTTTACAACAACGGTCGGGATGCTTATATCAAGAGAAATTTTCAGAAAGCTATTAGTTGTTTTGAGGCGGCTTTAGCGATGCGACCTAGCGATCGACCGGTGGAAGTTCACCTACAGCGAACACTCAGCTATTTGGAAGTACCCCCGCCCGACGATTGGGACGGCGTGCATACTATGACAACAAAGTAGTAGACCATATCACATCCAAATACCAAAATTTAAAAAGATTGGATAAAGTTTTGAGATCTTCCTTATGACAGAGTTAAGAAGTGGAAAAATGTGAAAACATAAATCGGATGGCAAATTAAAGTTAGTATTTATTTCCAGGTCAACAATTATATGAACTATTTATCTGTTCCGAATGCCACAAAAGCCGATCGCATTCTGGTTGTAGATGACGCACCAGATAATGTTTTGTTGGTGCAGACAATCCTGGAAGAAGAAGGTTACGAAATTAGCACGGCCGAGAACGGCTTTTCGGCCTTGAGTCAAATTGACAAGTCAGTGCCCGATTTGGTATTGCTAGACGTAATGATGCCAGGAATGGACGGTTACGAAGTCACCCAGCGAATGCGACAAAATAAGGAATTGCCCTTTATCCCGATTTTGCTGATCACAGCTCACGACAGCGCGAGCGTAGTCCAGGGACTGGATATGGGTGCAGACGATTTTATCCGCAAACCCGTAGAAATGGACGAACTGCTGGCGAGGGTGCGAGCGCTCCTGCGCCTCAAACACAGCGTAGACGAGCGCAATTCGATCGCCCTCCAGCGCGAAGATTTTGTCTCCCGACTCGCTCACGACTTGCGGACGCCCCTCGTAGCAGCCGATCGAATGCTCAGCTTAATGCAGCAGGGAGCTTTGGGAGAAATCTCGCTCCCCATGCGCGATGCTTTCGGGACAATGGTTCGCAGCAACAAAAACCTGATCGCGATGGTGAATATGCTGCTGGAAGTCTACCGCTACGAAGCAGGGCGCAAATCCCTCAGTTTCGCTCCCGTAGACTTGCGCCAGCTCATTCATGAGGTAGCCGAAGAACTCGCTCCCCTAGCCGATGCTAAAAGTTTGTCGCTGAATTTAAACTTGACAGAAAGTGCAGAAAGTGCTCCGATTGCCAAGTATCCGGGCGATCGTCTGGAGTTGCACCGCTTGCTGACAAACTTAATCGGAAATGCGATTAAATTCACCGACAGCGGCTCAATAGATGTCCGATTAAAAGCTGCCAATTCCCCTGCTTATACTAGCTTCAAAAACCAACCGCTGGCTTGGGTAATTATGGAAATCCAAGACACCGGCGCGGGCATTTCTGCCGCCGAACAAGCAAAGTTATTTGAAAGGTTTGGCTCGGGAACTCACAAGAAATCGGGTACAGGTTTAGGACTGCACCTCTGCCGCCAAATAGTCGAAGCTCACCGCGGCACGATTCATGTAAAATCTGACTTGGGTAAAGGCAGTTTGTTTACTATTCGCTTGCCTTGTTAGATTGATTTAATTAACTGTAGACGACTTATTTGATAAATGTTTGATGGAGAGCAACCGCAGATGTAAAGCAGATAAACACAGATAGACGCAGATAATTAAAGATGATTGCTTGTTACCAGGCAGAGCCTGGTAACAAGCAAGTCGCTTAAGTTATTAAATTGCCATTCCTTAGATGGGCACGATCGCACGGCGCATCACTGCTAAACTTGCACTCGTGCGATCGATCATCCAAAATAAAAAATTCAAAATCGACCGCGAGCTGCTATAATCAAAACGGTTCAGCAACTGGGGCTGTGGCTCAGATGGATAGAGCAAGCGCCTCCTGAAGAATCGGGCACCCTGCGAGGAAACTCTGGGAGTGAATGTGGTCAAACTCAAGGAAGCCTAAGTCTGACGACAGATACGGTAATCTTGAGCCAAGCTTTATCTGAACATTGTTTAGGTAAGGAAGGTGCAGAGACTGGCTTTAGGAAGTAAACACAATAAAACCTCCTAAACATACGGCCGCCACCTAAAGGCTGCAAAGCCCACGGTGAAGGAATAGTCCGGAGAGTGGGGAAACTCACACAAATCTGAAGCGCTAGGTCGCCGGTTCGAACCCGGCCAGTCCCGTTAAAAATCGAGAACCAATAACATCAGAGGGGCAAAGCCTAAGTTTTGCCCTTTTGTTTTGCATAGCCGCTAACGAATTCACCATTTTAAAATTTTTAATTCCTGTTAGTGGGCTGTACGTGCGGTATTTTTTGTTATGGTTCCTGTGTCAGCTATACAAAATTTTTATAGGTTTAGATGTGGTTAAGAATCAATTCAAACACGCGGCGTTACAAGCGTTTGAGGACTTCACGCAGTTTCTGGTTCCTGGTAGGACTTTTGATGGCCTGCTGGTTTGGCTATCAGCAGCTTAAGAGCGAATTTCTGAGACCCCAAGCTTTGTTAGTTCTAGGTGGGGCTACGGAGCGAGAGGTGTTTGCCGCCAAATTTGCTGTCAAGCACCCTCAGTTGCCGATTTGGGTGTCTTCTGGGAGCAATCCAGAGTTTGCAGAATGGGTATTTTCAGAAGCGGGAATTAAGCCCGATCGCCTGCACTTAGACTACAGAGCGGTGGATACGGTAACAAATTTTACCACGCTGGTAGATGAATTGAAAGCTAAAGGGATTGAGAGCGTGTATCTGATCACTTCTGATGATCATATGCGGCGAGCTCAGATTATCGGCGAAATCGTGCTTGGCAGTCGAGGGATTAGTTTTAAGCCTGTGGCAGTTCCGTCTGGGCGAACCCCCGAACCGGTGCAAAAAGCTGTGCGCGACGGCGCTAGAGCTATTCTTTGGCTGACAACCGGTTATACGGGTGCTGACTTTACCCAAGCCAGAATTCAATAAACAAAGGGAAGAAGTCATTAGTCATTAGTCATTAGTCAGTAGTCAGTAGTCAGTAGTCAGTAGTCAGTAGTCAGTAGTCAGTAGTCAGTAGTCATTAGTCATCAGGAGAAGGAAGCAACATGAAGAAGGAAGCAACAGGAAGAAAATCTCATATTTGTGCAATTAAGAACGCCCTAAAGGTCGGGTGCGGTTGCGATAAAATCCTTTTCCCTTCCCCAAACTTTTAAAACTTGTATTTGATAGCGATTTCACAAACCGCGAAGACGCTGATGACAAATCCGTCAGATAAGAAGATTAGTAGTTTAAAATCTGTAGGTGAACTTCAAGACCGAAAGTTAATGACAGACCAAATTTGGAGCCAATTCTGCCACAAGTTTTTGAGTGACAGCAAGACTGCGGATGCTGTTTTTTCGGCTTTGGTGCCGGCTTTAGGCGAGGTGTTAAATTGCGATCGCGTCTTTCTCTACCTCCGCAATCCTGAAACCCAAACGGGCAGAACACCTTACTGCTGGTGTCGCAACTCGAACTATCCCGATGTTAGCGGTGTCCAGTGGAAAAAGGAACCGGAATCTTTAGGAGAAGAAGACCCTTTGTTTGCAGCAGCATTGCGAACTGAACCTTCAATTTTTGTGGAGGATGTTGAAACAGCAAATCCTGAAGTTGTTAACAAAGATTTTGAGGCAAAAGAGTTCGGACATCGAGCTTTGATTCACGCTCACCTTTGTGCTGACGGTTTATTGTGGGGGGTTTTGCAGCCTTGTATTTTCGATCGCCCCAGAGTTTGGACTGACTTCGATCGCCAAGTTATTGCAGCAGTTACAGAAAAAATTTCGCCCTTGGCTGTGGCTTTTGTGAGGGGCATCGCACAAATGCCATAAAATAGGTTCGCAGTCAACGAAAACAGAGGACTCTTCGTCCTGACTCCGAACCTGCTGCATCCATCAGCGGCCCAAATCGTGCATCGCATTAATCTCAGTTGCACATCTTTGAGTCAGCGCTTCCAACTCCTCGCGATCCGAGGAAGTCGGCGCCTCAATTACTTTACCAATTCGTATAGTTAGCGGCACCGGTTGCGGCACTACCAAACCTTTGATAGAAATCGCATGAGTTCCCCACAAACTCACAGGTAACAATGGCGCTTTTGCCTTAGCAGCTATCAGCGCCGCCCCTAATTTCGGGTCAGTAATTCTGCCGTCGGGCGTCCGAGTTCCCTGCAAAAATACACCAGTCGCCCAGCCATTTTCCAAAGATTTGATAGCCGAGCGAATTGCACTGCGATCGGCACTTTCTCGCTTCACAGGATAAGCGCCGTAAAGCGTAATTGCCTGCTTCAAAATAGGAACTTTAAATAACTCTTCCTTCGCCATAAATGCGACCGGTCGCCTCATGGAACTAGACAAAATCGGCGGATCAAAATCGCTGGCGTGATTGCTGACTATCACCACTGGCCCTTCTGCTGGAACATTTTCTGCACCGTAGATGCGGCCCCGAAAGTAAAGGTGCAGCATCGGGCTGACAATTGACCACTTGAATAAATAATAGAGAAGTAAACTCTCGACTGGTTCGCGACTTTTGCTCACGGAAAAACCTTTCATTCAGTTGACAGTTGACAGTTGACAGTTGACAGTTGACAGATGCGCGGGTGCGCGGGTGCGTCGCGATCGCATAACTTCAAATAGTGGCGAAAATTCCCGCAGCGACGCACCCGCGCGAGTTTAAGGCTGAGGTAGAAACTCCTGATGCGCGGGTGCGTCGCGATCGCATAATTTCAAATAGTGGCGAAAATTCCCGCAGCGACGCACCCGCGCGAGTTTAGGACTAACTAAGTTCTGTTAATTTCCGGCCAGCATCGCTTTTTGCCCATCAGGGGAAGTCGCGTAGCCCAAGAAATCCTTAACCGGTTGGCTGGGGGGATTTTTGTAAGCGTAGTACAACTGCCGCTGATAGCGATAATTCGGGGCATCCGGCGTCGCACCGTCTACGGGGACAACTCGCACCGTTTTCTGATTGACAACTTGAGCGAAAGTAGCATAGCCAATGCCGTTATTTCCTAAAGCTTGCAGCAGGGGAGTTGTCGCATCTCGATCGAGCGTAGTAACATTTGGTGTCGTACCAAACTCGCCACCTGAGAGCACTTGGTCTTTAAATGCTTGGTGAGTACCACTAATTGCAGGTCTGTTAATGACTTTAATCGGGCCTGCCGGCCCACCGACTTTTGACCAGTCTTGAGCAGTTCCCTTGAAGATATCTTGAACTTGAGCGGAAGTTAAGCCTGCTTTAAACGGGTTGTTAGTCCCGACTACGACGGCGATTCTATCTAGGGCGATCGGTACCGAGGCCAAACCCTGAGCTTGTTGTTCGGGCTTCAAAGCGGTTGATATCGCAGCAATATCGGCTGCTCCGGCCACCAAATCCTGAATTCCCTTTGCAGAACCATTTGCTTTGGCATCGACTGTAGTGCCAGGAAACTTGGCTTGAAAGCCGTTCTTGAGGTTGAGATTGATTGTCACCATGCTGGTAGAACCATCAACCCTCACAGTAGTACCCGCAGGTACAGAAGCTGGTAGCGCAAAGGAACTAGCAACAACAGGCGATGCTGAGCCACCTGCGGGCGCGACGGGAGGGGGATTGAGACTGCCACCTACGGAGGGTGTTGGGGGAGTGGAGGGATTGTTAGCATCCTCTGTCGCTGGTTTGTTCATAAAAAAGAACCAGCCGCCGCCGGCGAGCAACAGAAATAACAAAATAAAAACTATGGGGGGAGGCCCGCTCTTAGCCATAAAATACTCCTTAGTTGGGAAGTTCTTTGTTGTTGGAATCGTCTAACATTTGTAGCCTGCGATTAACTTCATCGTCTAGGGTCATGTTTTCTAACTCGGCTTGAAGTCTTTCTTGCGGGTTTTCCGAGAGTTCTGCTAAGGCTTGCTGTTGGAGGTTGCGGCCCTGGACGGCGTTTTTGGCTTGATCGAACTGCGATCGGGCTGAATCGATGCTAAGGTCGTTGTTGACTTTGGCTATGGCGCCGAGAGCTTCGTTAATCTCTGCCATATCTTTCATATTTTGCATATCCGTTTTGTATGCTTCCAGCTTCGTGCGCTCTCGATTTAGCTTGTCTTTGGAAGCGTTTACGTACTGTTCGGCTTGTTTTACTTGGGTTTCTAACTGTGGCAGAATTTGTTCTGTCTGAATTACTTTCGACATTGCCAAGCGGGCTGCTTCTTCGTTGCCGTTGCGCTGGGCTGTGATGGCTTGGCGCTCTACGGTTTGCATTTCCCTAACTTTTTCTTCATATTTTGTTTTGGCGCGCTGGTAGGCTGCAACTTGGGTGGAGACTGCTGCTGCCAGTTTTTGCACGGATTCTTGCATCGATCGCAATGACTCTTCCGCTACGGCTACTGACACCTTGCCACCCGATTCTACAGGCAGTCCCCACATCCAATTCCACGTGCCTACTATGGTTCTGCCAGCTTTTTCGCCCATCAGCCAGTAAAGGACTTTTTTCATACAAACTACCAGATAAGCTTGATTTTTACGCCTAGTGTACATCAAAAGTTTCGCGATCGACCTCAAGGGCGATCGAGATCTACATTAGTCCTAAACGCACGAGTGGCTAGAAACCGGGTTTTTTACGAAAATACTGCATCTCAACCTTTAATACGGTAAAAAACCCGGTTTCTTTGGTCTTGAGGGGTAAGTCTTGTACATTTTTGATCGAGATGTTCGAGCCGTCTGGATTGTCGATCGCCAATTTGCACAACAAGCCATATTCGGATTTGCCTGTTGTGCCATTCATTTTTGGGCAATGTTCAAGCCAATTAACTCAATTTTACAGCCTACGGCTTAATCACCGTTTAACAATAGATTAACCAGGCAAATCGGCAAAACTGCTAACATTTGCCAGCGCTAAATTTGGACAAGTCCGTTTGATCAAGCCTGTGAGAACTTTGCCGGGGCCAATTTCTATTACGCGATCGATTCCTTGTTGTGGCAATTGCAGAGAAATTTCTCGCCAGCGCACGCCTTTAGTCATTTGATAATTCAACCGCTGTTTTAAAGTAGCTGCGCTAGTAGTCGCTGTCGGTTCTGAGTTCGAGAGTACCAGCATTTTAGCATCGGAAAACCTGGCAGCCTTTAGGGCTAGTTGAAACTCTGCCGCCACTGATGCCATCAGCGGAGAGTGAAACGCGCCGGAAACATTCAATTTAACGGCGCGTTTGACTTTAATTTTAGCAAGCAAATCTTCTACTGCTGTCGGCGTTCCAGAAATCACGACTTGTGCTTCGCTGTTGTCGTTTGCCAGTACCACATCTCGGCTGTACTGAATTTGCAGTTCTAATTCCTGCCTGTCGAACCCGATCAAAGCCACCATTTGCCCGCCAGAGGCAGTCTCCATCAGTTCGGCGCGGCGTTTTACTAAGCGCAATCCCGTTTCAAAGTCAAAGACACCTGCTGCGTACAGGGCAACATATTCTCCTAAACTATGACCTGCAACTACTGTAGGCCGATCGCTCTTTTCTCGCATTAAGTCTGCCAAAATGCTTTCTACTACGAACAAGCAAGGCTGAGTGTAGAGAGTGCGAGCAAGTTTTGCTTCTTCGTTTTGGCAAACTTCCGTGACAGACCAACCTAAAATCTCTTTGGCTAGCTCAAATTTAGCTTTGGCTGTCGGCAAGTTCAATAAGTCTGCACCCATCCCGATCGCCTGGGAACCTTGTCCGGGAAATACCCATGCTGTTTTAGTCATTTTTCCGGTAATCTGCTATTTGGTGGTTGCTAATTTGTGATTGCAAAAATTCTTTGTTTCCCGCTTTTAAGTTCGGTGGCTGGTATCCGCTATCTTTCTGTTAACGAACTATCTACTTGCGACTCATAATCATAACATATAAATGCGTTTTTTGCGAAGTTTATATTTTTTTCGGCTAATTTAATCAGTTGAATAGCCGTAGCACGATTTTCAACCTTCGGGCCGGGGAAAGTCGATCGAACAATAGAGAATTTTTCATCTCAGGATGAGCCTGTCCAGAACTGCTGTCCTCCAGGTGCACCCCTCCGTGCGTACTTTACCCTATGTATGATGGCGTGCGTGTTAAAGGATTTTTATTTTTCAAGGGTTACACTCCCGACAATCACGCTTGGCAAGTTGAAATATGCCAAATATTATACCAGTTCCCCAAAAAAATGAAACCGCCGGCCCGCGATCCCAACCCATAATTCATCAGTAATTCCCCAATCTAAAATCTAAAATCTAAAATCTAAAATCGTACTACCTTCCCCATTGAAAAATCGCCGCCCCCCAACTCAAACCTGCACCGAAACCAGCCGCAGCAATAGTATCACCAGATTTAACTTTACCCAGACGCACGGATTCGTCTAAGGCAAGCGGAATTGAAGCTGCTGAGGTATTGCCATAATTTGCCAAATTGCTGATTACTTTTTCCGGCGGAATTTTGAGCCTTTGGGCAACTGCGTCGAGAATCCGCTGATTGGCTTGATGCAACAGCAGCCAGTCAATTTCTGCGACGCTAATATTTGCCCGAAACATCGCTTTTTCTATGACTTCCGGCACTTTTCTCACGGCAAAGCGATAGATTTCTTGACCATTCATTGTGATCGGTTGAAATCCACCTTGTCCGATATTCACGCCCTCAATTAATTCTTTTGGCTCGGCTTTGTAAGCCAAATTTAGAGACAAATTTTGCGTGCCGTCACTGCGAATTTCAAATCCCAAAAAGCGATCGACTTCTGAAGCTTGCAATACCACCGCACCTGCACCATCTCCAAATAGAATGCAAGTACCTCGATCCGACCAATTCACCCAGCGAGATAAAATATCTGCTCCGATCAGCAAAACATTTTGATAAACCCCTGTCCGAATGAACTGCGAGGCCGTAACTAAACCAAAAACAAAGCCAGAACAAGCTGCTGTCAGATCGAAAGCCACAGCTTTTGTCGCGCCTAACTGATATTGAATTTTGCCTGCACTGCCAAACAAATCGTCGGGACTTGAGGTGGCCAAAATAATCAAATCGATATCTGTGGGCGAAATTTCTGCCATTTCGATCGCCCTTCGGGATGCCTCGGCTGCCAAATCGCACAAAGAAGTGCGATCGTCCGCCAGTCTGCGCGATCGAATACCCGTTCGCGCCCCAATCCACTCATCAGACGTTTCTACTATCTGACTCAAACCGTTATTATCAAGGGAAACCTGCGGTGTACAAGAACCGCTACCCGTGACGGCGATGCCGAACCCTGATTGCTGCAACATTCCTCTCCATTTACTCGCTTTTCGATCGAGAAATTAAAAATCAAAAACTACTAATTAATTTTCTTTTTTAAACTGCTGAAATTACTTTTTTCTTAAGCAAAACAGAGTATTTAAACTGACATTTTTAATTAGACATTTTCAATTTTTAATTTCTACTTACCAGAAAAAATTGGTTTAAAGCCGGAACCCTTGTAGGGAGAAATTAAAAGAAGACTATTCATTACTCTAATCCTCTTCCTTCCAGGTAGAGGTAGCTGTTAACTGTCAACTGTCAACTGTCAACTGTCAACTGTCAACTGTCAACAGTTAACTGTCAACTGTCAACTGTCAACTGTTAACTGTTAACTGTTAACTGTTAACTGTTAACTGTCAACTGTCAACTGTCAACTGTTAACTGTCAACTGTCAACAGTTAACTGTTAACTGAATGCCTCTACTTCACAGCTTCTTGTTCCACAGCGCTTTCGCGATTGGAAGATCGAAGTCGATCCAGCACTTGGTTGTCAATAGCCTCTTTCGCCAAACGAATGGCATTATAAATCGAGACAGCTTGAGACGAACCGTGGCTGATAATGCAAACTCCAGCAACGCCCAACAGCAAACCGCCGCCGTGTTCAACGTGGTCTACCCGCTGCTTGAACCCCTTGAGGCTTTCTTGCAGGAGGGGAGCACTAATTTGATTTTTGAGTCCGGCTGCCAATTCTTCCTTAAGCACTTGCACCACGACTTCGCCCACCGCTTCGGCAAACTTCAACAAAACGTTGCCGACAAACCCGTCGCAGACAATTACGTCGAAGTTCCCCGACAGCACGTCGCGGCCTTCGGCATTCCCCACAAAAGGAATGTGAGGATTGTCCACCAATAATTGATGGGTGCGTACCGCCGCGTCGTTACCTTTAGAAGGTTCTTCGCCAATATTGAGCAGACCGATTTTTGGTTCGGCTACGCCCAGGACGCACTGGCTGTAAATTGTTCCCATCAGAGCAAACTGCTCCAAAAATTTGGGGCGGCAGTCTACGTTAGCGCCGACATCGAGAATGAGTACAGAGCGGCCGGGTACTATTGTCGGCAAAACCGCACCGATCGCCGGGCGATCGATTCCGGGAAGCCGCCCCAACCTCAGCAGGGCCGCAGCCATTGCCGCGCCGGAGTGACCGGCGGACACCACACCATCAGCTTGCTGCTGCTTGACTAAGTTCATCGCTACGTTAATCGAAGCGTTGGGCTTACGTTTGAGGGCACTTAAAGGTTCTTCGTGCATTTCTACCGTTCCTTCAGAAGGAACGATTTCTAGCTGACCTTTGCAGACGCGGCCGATCGCGTCTTGAAGACGTAGCGACTCTTCTATTTGCTGCGGGTCGCCCACGAGCAAAATCTCTACGCCTAATTCTGCTTGTGCCTTAAGCGCTCCAGCTACAACTTCGGCGGGGGCGTGATCCCCACCCATAGCGTCTATTGCAATTCTTGCGCGTGTCGATCCCATTGCCCAATTTTTGAGAAACACTAAAAATTCTACCAGGAAGTCAGGAGCGTGAATCCAGAAGTGCGAATAAATAACTAAAATCTGCTCGCGCCCGATCGGACGATCGCTATTTCGGACTAATCTGATAAGTTTGTCCTACTTTACTATTTTTGACTGCCAATTGAAAAACTCAATGGAATAGTTTACAGTGCGCCCGCCCAAAAACGGATACAAGCCCTGGACTTAAGTGGTGGAGATCCCTAAATTTTAGACTCTTGTTCAATCTCCCAGATTCATCTGTGGACTAAATCTAAAATCTAAAATCTAAAATCTAAAATCGACTGACTGACTATAGGAGTAAAAAATGCTGGATTTATTATTTAGCTCAGGAATCATGTCTCTATGGCTGGACATGGCTGGGGTAAGCAGTGTCGCGCCCAACGCTGTGTCGGTACTGGCTTGGCGGGGAGGGATACCCGGGTTAGTGATGGCCGAAGATTTGGCTTTTGGTGGAATAGATGCGGCAAATTCAGACTTGCCCGCAGAAGCGGCGGTGCGGGAATATTTAAAAGATTTGAAGGACAAGAAGCTGATTGACGGAAATCAGGGAGTTTGGGTGCAAGCGGGAATGCAGCCGCTGGTAAGTCAGCAGGGCACGGTGCTGATGCCTGGGGCTTCGCTGACTAAGATTGCGACTTCTTTGGCGTCGCTGGAAACTTGGGGCCCAGATTATCAGTTTGAAACGCGGTTCCGGGGAACCGGGCCGATTAGGAATGGCGTGTTGCAGGGAGATTTGGTGGTCAGCGGCGGGGGCGATCCGCTGTTTGTGTGGGAGGAGGCGATCGCCGTTGGCAATGCTCTCAATCAAATGGGTATCGATCGCGTGGCGGGAAATTTGGTCGTGACAGGCAATTTCCGCATGAATCACGAGTCCGATCCTGTGGCTGCGGGGGAGGGTCTGCGACAGGCACTTGATAGCCGTAGTTGGCCACAGGACGTGCTGGCAATGTATTCTAAGATGGCTCCGGGAACGAAAAAGCCGCAGGTAACGGTTGTCGGCAGCACGATCGCTGAAAAATTTGTAACTTCGGGGCGTTTGCTGCTGAAGCGTCGATCGCTCCCTTTACCCGAAATTCTCAAGCAGATGAACGTCCACAGCGACAATGAAATAGCTCAAATGCTGGCCGACAATTTGGGCGGGGCAAAAATAGTCCAGCAGCAAGCGACTTGGGCCGCGGGGGTGCCGGAGGCGGAACTTCAATTAATTAACGGTTCGGGCTTGGGAGTCGAAAATCAGATGTCTCCGAGGGCGGCTTGCGGGATGATGCAGGCGATCGCCCGCAACCTTCAGACTACTGGGCTGACGATTGCTGATTTGTTTCCGGTGTCCGGGCGCGATAAGGGAACTTTGGAACATCGGCACATTCCGCGCTACGCTGTGGTGAAAACTGGTACTTTGGACACGGTGATTGCTTTGGCTGGAGCGATACCCACGCGCGATCGGGGTTTAGTGTGGTTTGCAATTATCAATCGCGGCACCGATTGGGACTCTTTGAGAGCGCAGCAAGATATATTTTTGCAAAAATTGGTGCAGCAGTGGGGAACTGCACCGGCTCTGCCGCTAGCAATTACACCGCACATTGACGGTGCTAGACCAGCTTTGGGGGCAGCAAATCGCAGCGATATTTTGCTGGGAGGTTAAGAAATAGGGGTTGAGTTGGGGTTCGCCGAAAGACGACCGACATAATAGTTTAGAATTGAAACAGGACTATTCTGCAAGAAGATGATCAAACTGC
>Ga0209591_10004353_pt1 | contig 16071 bp, 17 predicted proteins | sample MAT01_FD_187207 | JGI IMG/M metagenome (GOLD analysis project Ga0209591, IMG submission 187207) | Freshwater microbial communities from Lake Fryxell liftoff mats and glacier meltwater in Antarctica - MAT-01 (SPAdes) (version 2) | ecosystem: Environmental > Aquatic > Freshwater > Ice > Liftoff... | reverse complement strand
TGGAGCCATTCTTCGAGCGATTGCGACTAGCCCACGCCGACAATAAGTGGGAATTCGTTTTCGAGGAAGCGGCCGTTTGATATGGGTAGGGGTGGCGAGCGTTGTTGCCGGGGCAAAATGCGCGAGCTTGCGGAGTTCGCGTTTCCTACCGCGCAGTTGTCCTCACCCCCCACCCGGCGACCAAAGCGTCGCCGACCTCCCCCGCAGCGGGGGAGGTGTGGCTGTGCGATCGTTCTTGCAAGTTTTAGTCATGGCGAAGTGTCTCATGGCTTTACCTCCCCCCGTTGCGGGGGAGGTCGCCGACGCTTTGGTCGCCGGGTGGGGGGTGGGCGACAACCACGCAGTAAGCCACACAGGGTGGTGAAGCGTTCCCCACCGGCACAGCTTGGTAACACCACGAATTTTGACGCAGCGACAACAGGAGTGTGGCATGAGTGTGGCTCCGGCGACCGGTTCCCGTGGCGCGGCTCCAACCGGTCAAGACGCGCACGAGTTAGCTCAACAGGCGAAGCAACTTTCACAAAAGGTGGTCGCCGAGGTCGCCCGCGTGGTGGTCGGCGTTCAAGACATCACCCAACAGTTGCTTATCGCGCTGTTGGCCGGCGGGCACGTTCTCCTCGAAGGTGTGCCCGGCGTCGCCAAAACGACCCTCTCGAAGGTCTTCGCACGCATCCTGGGCTGTCAGTATCAGCGCGTTCAGTTCACGCCCGACTTGCTTCCCTCCGACGTGACCGGCACCTCAATCCTCGACCGCGCCAAGAACGACTTCGTTCTCCGCAAGGGGCCGATCTTCACGCAAGTCCTGCTTGCTGACGAAATCAACCGTGCCCCCGCGAAGACACAAGCCGCCCTCCTCGAAGCCATGCAGGAATACCAGGTGACGGTTGACGGCGAATCATTGCCATTGCCGCTGCCGTTCATGGTGATGGCGACCCAGAACCCCGTCGAGCAAGAAGGCGTCTACCGGCTGCCCGAAGCGCAGTTGGACCGCTTCCTCATCCGCATCGAAATGGGTTACCCAGGCTTCAAACACGAAGTGAGCTTGCTTCGATTGCACAGCAAGCCGACGGCCGATGTCGAGACGATGTTCACCCCTGAACTGATCCTGTCGCTACAACGCAAGCTGCCTGCGGTTTATGGGAACGACTCGCTGTTCGAGTACATCGTGCAACTCGCCGAAGAGAGCCGGCAACACCCGGATGTGGCGCTCGGTGCCAGCCCGCGTGCCGCGTTGAACTTGCTCCGTTGTGCCCGTGCCCGGGCCGTCCTCGAAGGGCGACACTTCTTCACGCACGAAGACGTGCAGGCCATCGCCTTCGGTGTGCTGGGCCACCGGCTCATCCTGCGCCCCGAGGCCGAGATCGAAGGCAAACAGGTCGCCGACGTGGTGCGCGACATCCTGCACGCCGTGCCCGTGTTGGAAACCGTGTGACTGGGTAGTGGACAGTGGGTAGTGGGGAGTGGACAGTTAGAAGACAGAGGGCATAGGACAGACAGAGGGCGGGGAGTAGAAGAGTTGCGCCCTTTCATAACGTAATGCCCAGGTCTGTACCCTGAAGGGGTTGTATTCCACAGCCCAGGGTCGCCGCTTCGGCGCACCCTGGGAGGCGTTACCACCAGTGGCGCAACCCTTCTCCTCTGTGGGCTTTTCCCCGCCCTCCGCTCTCTTGTCTTTTATCACTGCCCACTGCCCACTGCCCACTGCTCCTCGGGATGGATTATGCTCACTGCTCGCGGCTCCTGGCTCCTGTTCACCGTGCTATTCGTGTTCGCCATTGGGGCGTTCGCCGTACCGTATTACTCCGTCGTACCCGTGCTCGTGGGAATCACACTCCTGGCGTGGTTCTTCGTGCAGTGGGCCTTGTTCCAGACTCGCTCGAACGGGGCCGTGTCCCGCTTGCGTGTGCGCCGGCAAGTCACGCAGGGTGACCGCGAGGTGCCGATGGTGTGGTCGGGGCTGGGCTTCCAGGTTCGCGTCACCATCGAGAACCCCAGCGTTTTCGATATCCCATTCGCCGTGCTGGAAGACCGCGCGGCGGTAGCCACGCAGCGCATCGAAGGTGCGAGCGAAATCTTCACGACCATCCCGGCGGGTGGCACCGTGGAAATCGCTTACACGCTGAAGGCTCCGTCGCCCGGCGTGCTGCGCTTTGAAGGCATCCGCGTTCGTGTCGCGGACCTGCACGGCTTCTTCTACCGCCGGGTGTTCATCCGCGAGGCCATCGAACTCCTCGCGCTGCCTCCACTGACTGACAATGAAGGCAAACAGCGCGCGACCAAGCGATTTAACACACTGCCGCCGCCCGGCATTCACCGCCTGCGCCGGCCCGGTTCCGGCAGCGAACTGCTCGATCTGCGCGACTACCGGCCGGGCGACCCGCCCAAGATGATCGCGTGGAAGCCGTCGGCCCGCCGCGACCGGCTCATCGTGAAGGAATACGAGAACGATGTGCCCGTTCGCGCCGTGATCTTCCTGGACACGAGCGAGGGCGTGCGGCTCGGCCCGCCCGGTAACACGCTCCTCACGCGACTGGCGAGCGTGGCCGCCGCCGTGGCACAGTCAAGCGCCGCGAACCGCGACCTCGTGGGCTTCACCACATTCGACGAACACGAGGCGAAGACCACCGCCCCCGCCCGGACGAAGATCCACATGATCAACGTCCTGCGACGGCTCGCGGAGGTTTCGTCGCTGCAACCCGGCGTCACCGGCGTGCCGCCAGAGCAACTCACCCGCCGGGCGTACCCGCTGGCCCAGGAAATCTACCCGGAGTTGATGACCAAGCACGCGAACTCAATGCCGCTGGGTCGGCTGTGGATTCCGCTGCTCGATCGCAAATACGGGTGGATGGTCCTGCTCATCGTGTTAATTGGCCTGGGGGTGTTTTTCCTCGGGTGTTCGGCCATGATCCGGACCTTCACGGACCGGCAGAGTCTGACTGACGGTAGCCTCTATGCCGACGCATCGCTGTGGGCCAGGAAGTGGTTTATTTCGTCCGTCCGCTATGCCTTTTCGCTCATGCCTGCGAAGTGGCCAATCCTTTTTCAGATTCTTTGGCTACTCCTGATGTTCGTGGTCACCTTCTTCCCGCTGGCGACGCTCGCATTGATCTTCTGGTTCGTACACGGCGCTCGGGGGTGGACGGGAGATTACCGGAAGGAACTCACGCGGCGCAAGCAACTCGGCACCCTCTTCGCCCTCCAGGACGGGGCGGGGGTGGACGCCATCGAACGGTATGTCTTCGACGACGAGGTTTACGCCAAGCGGGTGGCGGTGTTCCTGCAACATCACCTGTTGCGCTGCCCCGTGCCACTCTACAACGACGACGGTACTTATCGCTTCCGCTGTGCGGGCAAAGCCCTTGTGTTGGCCGAGGCGATCATCCGCTCGGTGGGCCGCGCCCGCGACAACGAGATATTCGTCATTCTTGCCGATCTTGCGGAACTCGGGGCTGACCTCGACCCCGTGGCGAAGGCGTGCCGCGTCGCCCGTGCCCGGCATCATCAGGTACTGGTGATCGTTCCCTGGCCCGCCGATGTCCCTTCGCCCGACGACCCCGACGGCGCGACGACACCCGTGGCCAAGACCAACGACGACGACGAGGACACCGGCCGCCGCAACCCCTGGTCTGACCCCAAGAAGCCCAAGGGCGGCAAGGATAAGAAAGCCGCTGAGCGCAAGTTGGGCGGCCCGACAAAACTTGTCCGCCAGAGTCTGACGAAGCAGTACCACGAGACATTCAAGACGCTGCGGCGGGAACTCAGCCGGGCCGGCGCGACCGTGATGCGAGTGAACGACGGCGACCCCGCCCGCCTCGTGCTCGACCGCCTCGACCGACTCCGCGGGATGAGGAGCCGCCGATGAGTCCCCGCTCACGCACCGAAGATGTCGATGATGTCGATGATGTCGATGATGACGACGACCTGCCGCCACCATACGCGGGACCGGCTCGCACCGACGGCTCGACCGAACTCAACCAGCGCGACACGTTCCGGATGCTCTTCAGCGATCCGGCCGTGCGTAACTATGTGTTCGCCGCGTTCTCGGCGCTGGCCATGATATTCCTGTGCCTGTTCCAGCAAGGGAGCGACCTGGGCGGCTTGCTCATCGTCGTACTCGGCGCGGCTGGCATCGTCCTCCGGTGGTCACCCGCTTCGCCGCTCATTCTGCTCGTGCTTCTGTACTTCATGATCTTCCCGTTCGGCATCCCCGGCGAGGCTTACGAGAACCGCTTTGAAATCGAGGATGGACGATTCCGCTTCGTCGATATCTTCCTCGTGATGTCGGTGTTGGTGTACATCGCTTCGCAGTATCGCGTTTTGGGGATCGTGTCGCAAGCCGTGGCGTTCGAGGGAATGGGCCGCCGCAAGGACGAAACCGCCGCGCGCCGCCCGCCCGCTCTCATCACGAAACTGGAAGTGGGCGTGATGCTCGGTGTGGCCGCGGTGGTCGTGGTGGTCGGCCAACTCATCTGGTGGGTTGTCACTTCCGTGGAACTCACGCCAACCGCCGACTTCCCGCTCCGCTGGGTGGGTGCCGGACGCACCACACGGAGGTTCGAGCCGCCTGGCGGGTTGCCCCCGCGCGGCACCTATTTCGTGCTCTTCGTTGGGATTCTTCTCTTCGTGACCCTGATCGGCCGGTTAATCTTCGGATACTGGCGATTGCGGATGATGGGGCCAGCCGAGGGTGCGATGATTTTGCTTGATGGCGGTTGGGTGGAAACGAGGCGCGAACGGTCTCGGCAGGAGAAATGGCGGCTGTGGGGACGAAAACGGCGGGCGGCGCAGGCCGAAGCCGAAGCAAAGGCCGAGGCGATTGCGGCGAGAAAAGTGGCACGGACTGAGACGAAACGGAAGAAGCGGTAAGCCTCGCATCGTGCCAGGGTCTCACGACACCTGGCTACACACTACCGCCCCATCCGGGGCTAAAGGCGATGACCAGCCACCCTCTTAAAGCCCTGGAAGGGCGACAGTCTGTAGCCAGGTGTCGTGAGACCCTGGCACACCAAAAATCCAACACCAGGGGCAAGAAATGAAGTTTGCATATTGGTCGCGCGAGGTTGCTGGGTGGGCGTTGATCCTCTTCGGTTTGTTCAACTTCGTGACCGCGTATAACTTGCTCCTGAACAAGCGGGTGTTCGAGGCCGGGCCGCTGACGGTCATCGGCTTCATCGTCTTTCGGGGCGGCATCCACATTCTGAAAGTGGCGGTGGCTGCACAGGCCGCGCGGTCGCTTCCCGAAGCGACGCAGCAGGCCACGCGCCGACTCGGCCGCGCTCAGCCGCGACTGATTGGGCCGACACCCGCGAAGAATGTGCTACCCGGCCCGAAGAACACAGCCCGCACCGCGAATAGCCGGTCTTAGCGATGCCGCCAAGCTCCACCACACCCACCCGCGCCGTCTTCTTCGACGCGGTCGGTACGCTGCTATTCCCCGAGCCTGCGCCGTTCATGGTGTACGCCGAAGTCGCCCGCCGACACGGCTACGAAACCACTCCGTTGGAAGTGCGCGAACGCTTCCACCCTGCGTATCAAGCCGAAGACGATATCGACCGCGCTGCTGGGTGGGTGACGAGCGAAGAACGGGAACGCGACCGCTGGCGGCGTATCGTAGCTGCTTCACTGCCCGGTCTGAGCGATCCCGAAGTGTGCTTCCGCGAACTCTGGCAGCATTTCGCCACCTCCGCCGCGTGGCGTGTGAACCCAACTGCTGGGCCGCGTATCGCTCAACTGAGCCAACGCGGCATCACCCTGGGCATTGGGTCGAACTTCGACGCCCGGTTGCTAACCGTCCTCAATGGCTTCCCCGAACTCGCCCTGCTCCGCGACCGCGTGGTGGTCAGCGCTGCTGTGGGCTTCCGCAAGCCGGCTGTCGAGTTCTTCCGCGAGGTGGTGACGTTGGCTCAGTGCGAACCGGGCGAAGTGCTGTTCGTGGGCGACGACCGCGAGAACGATTACGACGGCGCAATCGCGGCCGGGTTGCAGGCGGAATTACTCTCACTTAGCCTCGGGCTTGCCGGGGTTTTTCAGGTAAGCGTGCCGTAGAATCAGTGCGAAGGGCACCCACCAGATCAGGTCGTTCAGCAGAATCGTCCGCAGCGCGGTGGTTGGCGTGTCTTCCAGGAGAACCCCGAACGCTAACCCGATAGGGCCGAAGACCTTGCCGATGAAGCCGACGAACACGATAGGCCAATGTCGCACGGGGTCGCGGGCGGCGATGATGTACCCAACTCCGTAAACGCCGACAATCATGCCGATGCACTGCCAGAGTTGCGGGTAAAGCAGCGGCACGTCGGGCTTCTGCATCCCGGAGTAGGCGAACGACATCGTGGGAAAGAGAATCACCCACGTTCCCCACACGATGTTGTACACTCCAGCGATCACGAGAACGAAAAACATCCAGCGCGGCGAATTGGGCGACATCACGACTTCTTCTTTCCTTTGGGTTTGGCGGCTTTTGCCGGTTCGGTGGGCTTCACGGGCTTGGCGGGAACGTCGGGTAGGTCGGCGAAGATTCGGGCCACGCTCACGAAGAAACCCGGCAGCACGTCGCCACCGTCGAGCGTGTCGGCCACCGTGAGTTCGGTTACATCGTCTTGCGACGTGTACACTCGCACCGTGCGCTTTATCGGATCGACGTACCACACGAGTTTGATCTCGGCCTCGAAGTAATCGGCGAGTTTGCGAGTCATCTCGCCGACCGTGTTCCCTTCGTTCAACACTTCCACGGCAAGATCGGGCACAACATCGGGAACACCCTCGACGGAATCGGCAGGCACCATCCGGCCGGGCAGCCGATCCCAGTTCGTGAACGAAGCATCCGGGATGCGAACCTGCTTGTGCCCAAGGTGGAATAATGCGTCCGCACCCAAGATCATCCCGACATCGCCGGCGGCTTCGTTCCACAATGCAATCCGTGCCACGACTTCAACAGCAACGCACGACTCCATGATCCTCGCAATTTTCTCAACAAGCGTGCCGTCGATCAACTCGCAGATTCGCTTATCGAGCCGATCGAGTAGGCGGACCGCATCGCGGACTTTGGCGGTGCCGGGCGTGGGAATGAGGTGTACCCGGTCGGCCGAGATGCCGCCGAGGGAGTGGAGAATATCTCCCATCGTCTGGCAACCGGGACCGGCTTTCATTGCGATCATGGGCATCTCCATTGGTTGATTGAAAGCCTACCTGCGTCACGAGGCGGGGACAACCTCGGTCGGCACGTTGTCGGTGGGCTTGAGGCGGTCGCGGGACTGCCGGGAAGCGGCGCGGTTCACGACTTCCAGGTACGCAAGCGCGCTGGCTTCCACCACATCGACGCTCACGGCGCGGGCGTTGGACCGCTTGCCGGCGTGCTCGATCTCGACGTTCGCTTCGCCCAGCGCGTCGATGTCCTGGCTGACCGCCCGCACCCGGTAATCGACGACTTTCACCTCCAGGCCCGTGATGCGGTTGATGGCCTTGAACAGCGCATCAATGGGACCATTGCCGACAGCCGCGTCACGCCGAATCGTGCCGTCCTGGTGCTTCAACGTGACCGCCGCGCTTGTCTGCGACCCCGTGCCGGCCGTACTCGTGAAGCCTTGCAGCGTCCACAAGTTCACGCGACCGACTTGCAGTTGGTTCTCGGCGAGGGCTTCGATGTCCGCGTCGTAAATCTCCTTCTTGAGGTCGGCCAACCGCTTGAACTCCTCGAAGACGCGGTTCAGTTGCTCGTCGGTGAGGTGATAGCCCAAATCGGTGACGCGCTGCTTGAGGGCGTGCCGGCCGCTGTGCTTGCCGAGGACGAGTTCCATGCGCGGAATGCCCACGTCTTCGGGCTTCATGATCTCGTAAGTGCTGCGTTCCTTGAGCATGCCGTCCTGGTGAATGCCGGCCTCGTGGGCGAAGGCGTTCTGCCCGACGATGGCCTTGTTCCGCTGAACTTGCATGCCCGTGATGTTCGAGAGCTTGCGACTCACCGGGTACAGGTGCCGGGTGTTGATGCCCGTGGTGAGGCCGTAGAAGTCGCGGCGCGTGGTGAGCGCCATCACGACTTCTTCGAGCGACGTGTTCCCGGCCCGCTCGCCGATGCCGTTGATGGTGCATTCTACCTGTCGGGCACCTTCACCCAGCGCGGCCAGGCTGTTCGCCACGGCCATACCGAGATCGTCGTGGCAGTGGACCGACAGGACGCATTTTTCGATGCCGCGAACGTGCGTCTTGAGGTGGCGGATGATGGATGCGTAGTGGCTGGGCACCGCGTACCCAACGGTATCGGGGATGTTCAGCGTGGTGGCACCTGCTTCGATGGCTTTCTCCACGACTTCGGTGAGGAAGTCGAGTTCCGTGCGGGCGGCGTCCTCGGGTGAGAATTCCACATCCTCAACACGGTCGCGGGCACGCTTCACCCCTTCGACGGCTTTCTTGACGACCTCGTCGGGCGTCATCTTGAGCTTGAATTCGCGGTGAATCGCGCTGGTGGCGAGGAACACATGAACACGAGGCCGGGCGGCGTCCTTCACGGCGTCGGCGGCGCGGTCGATGTCGGCCGGGTTACAGCGAGCCAAGCCGCAGATGATCGGGCCGCGAATCTGCCTGGCGATGGCTTGCACGCTCTCGAAGTCGCCGGGCGACGCGATCGGGAAGCCGGCTTCGATGACATCCACCCCGAGCGTTTCAAGGGCGTGGGCCATCTCGAGTTTCTCGATCTGATTCATGCTGCACCCGGGGCTTTGCTCCCCGTCGCGCAGCGTGGTATCGAAGATGATGACGCGGTTCGGATCGACAGTCGGCACGGATAACTCCCTGGAATGCAAGCGGTAAATGAGAACGGCCCCGGAACTGCGGTGAGTTCCGGGGCCGTGGGTGCTTCGTGGTTCGGGTCATCCGACGCGCGAAGAGAACCTGCCCCGAAATAATCGGAGAAGCAAAAGGTTCTCAAGTAGAATCGCGGCACGCGCCATCGGGACAGACCTCAGTGTTTCTGTAGCATACGCGACACGGGCGACCGAAGCAACTGCACGGCAAAATCCAATGCGGTTCGTCGGGGGCTTGACGGCGTCGCTTGCCCTTTGGTACGCTGGTTCATGTGTCGTGCCGGCACCTCACCGGCCGCAGCACCTCCCCGGAGTGGAACCCCATGCCAGCCGAGCCACCCGCCCCCGCCGAGATGCCCACACCTACGCCGGTCCCGCCCGAACTGCTGGCGTGGGCGCGGCAGACCTTCGACGCCCAGGAGTTCCTGGAGGGCGTGCGGGAGATCGAGGCGACCGGTGGGCGGACGTTCGAGTCGCTAATCGCGGAGGTGGAAGCCCAGGTACGCGGCTCGTGAGCGGGGCCGTCGGTGGGGGGCTTCCGACGGTTTCGTCGTTGACTCGAGTGTTTAGCGCGGTTAGCGTGGTAGCTGCGTCACATGGTTAGGGTCGCCAACGACTTTGTCGCTAGCCATTATGAGATGTCTTATTGGTCGGGGTGCAATTCTGTTGGTTTCCAAGGTCGGCATGGAAGTCCCGAGCCAAGACCCCGACCGGGCCAGCGCGATTCCAGGTTTACACGTTCAGCCGACGCCCAATCAAAGGGCGAGCCGATCGACAATTGGTACAGTAGTCATGTTACTCGATCCTACCTCAATGGTGATATTATGACTCCAGACACCGCCGTAGAGCTCCGGATATGCGAATTGCAAGAAAGATTTGTTCTTCATGGCTCGTTCGATTACATCGATCAGAAAGTAGCTGGCGGCAAGCCGTGACAAAAGGGTTTGAACAGTATCCATCCAAGTCATATGGCGTGTATATCATCCGACAACGTGATACAAATATCATCATCTACATCGGTAAAGCAGGTGAACTCAACGAAGCTGGGCAATTCAAGAATCAAGACCTTCCCCGGCGTCTGAGAAACACAAGGGATGGAGACATAAATGCTAATCGCTGGTTTAAGGCGATTGCAGATGAGTATGGCCCGATTACTCTACAGTACATCATTACCAGCGTTACTGAGCTACCAAAATCTATCACCGTTACCGAGCTACCAAAATCTATTGAGAGCATGCTCCTTGCCGCCTACTTTGCAGATTACGGCTGTCTACCTGCAGAGAATGCTAACCACCCGATGAGAGCGTAACTCGCTAACTATCGGTTGCCCGCGATAATAGCGGTTGTTTGGCCCAAAGCGCCGCGAGCCACTCGATGATCCGGTTGGAGACACCCCGTGCCGGCCTCAGAATTTCCATCCGATCATGACACGACAGGGCCAGATGTCCTCACCCTTCCCGAGGTCGCCACGTACCTGCGGGCAACGGAGGAGGCGGTACTGGAGCTCGTGACACGGGACGCGCTCCCCGGACAGCGGGTCGGCGGCGAGTGGCGTTTTCTGAAGCGAGCGGTGGTCGAGTGGTTGCGCTTCGGATCGCTCTTCCGTCCCGAGTTCAGGATGTTTCCTCCACCGTGGACGCCTGGTCATCCGTTCTGGGAGGGTATGCTCCACGTCCTCGAACAGCGGATTTTCAGTAAACATCCAGTACCTGAGCGACCGGTTGCCAAACCTGGGTCGAAACACGCGGTAGCAAAACACTTCGGCGTCTTTAAAGCCGATGCGGACATTGAGGAGCAGCTCGCGGGCCTCCGTGCCCGGCGGGAGGCGGGGGAATGATCCTCCTCGACACGGACACCCTGACCCACTTTTCCTACGGCGATGAGAACGTTCGCCTAAGGGTTGAGGCGGTGGGTGACGAGGAACTGGCTATCGCCATGATCACTCGCCATGAGGTTCTACGCGGCAGGGCCGAAAGCCTGCTGAAGGCCGCCAACGAGGAAGAACTTCGGAAGGTGGTGGAGCGCTTCCAACAGTCCGAAGAGTTGCTCGCGGACTTCTTGGTAGTGGGCTTCGAGGAGGCCTCAATCAAGAACTTCGGAAGGCTGAGGAAGCAAAGGAACCTCAAGAAAATGGGCCGGGCGGACATGCTCATTGCTTGCATCGCTTTGGCCCACGCTGCCCTGTTGGTCACGAGGAACATCAAGGATTACAAGGATGTTGTCGGGCTTCGGATGGAGAACTGGGTGGACTGATGTGGTCGCCGAGCCGCGAACTTCCGAAGCAACTGATTGCACGATTCCTTGATTTCCCACTCGCCTTGGTCACGCTCGGCACACGGTGATCCCCGAAGCCGCGCTTTGCATCTCACCCCGCGAGCGGGTAAGCTTCTTCTCCACACACCATTTCTTCACAAGGTTCGCGCCATGTTCCAACGTCTCGCTGCGTTCCTGGTCGCCGGGGGTGCGTTCGCGCTCGCGGTTTATGCTTCCTCCGAGAAGCCCGCCGAGGAGCCGAAGCAACTCCCCATTCCCGAGATGAAGTTCAACGACGTGAAGGAGATCGCCCCCGGCGTGTTCTTCCGCTACTCGTCCATTTCCGCCGCTGATCCCAAGATTCCCTTCGGCGGTAGCAACAACATCTGGATCGTCTTCAAGGATTACGTCGTGGTGATCGACGCGAACTTCCCCAAGGAAGCCGCCGACGTGATCGCAGACATCAAGAAGACCACGAAGAAGCCCATCAAGTACGTCCTCGACACGCACCACCACGGCGACCACGCTTACGGCAATTGCATCTGGGCCAAAGAGGGTGCGCAGATTATCGCGAGCAAGACAACCGGGCGGCTCCTGAAGACCAACGGCCCCAAGCAATGGGAAGAAGCCGGCAAGGACCGCAAGGACGTCAAGGACAACGAACTCAAGCAAGCCGATATCACCTTCGACGAGAAGTACGAACTGAAAGACGACACGCAGCACGTCGTGTTCCACGCCTTCGGGCACAGCCACACGGCCGGCGACGCGGTGGCGTATCTGCCAAAGCTCAAGATTCTCTGCACGGGCGACGCCTGCGTGAACGGGGCGTTCAACTTCATGGGGCACTCGAACTCCGCGAGTTGGATCAAGTGCCTCGAAGCGATGGAGAAGCTTGAGATCGACCTGATTTGCCCCGGCCACGGCAAGATCACGCGGAAAGACTTGCTCGCCACACAGAAACGCTACTTCGTAGACTTGCGTGCCGCCGTGCAGAAGGGCATCACCGCCAAGAAGTCGCTCGAAGACATCACGGCCGGGCTGGATTTCCCGTGGTACAAAGAGTGGACCGGCGTGGGCGTGGCCGAACCCAAGATGAACAAGGAAGGCGTGAAGCACGTGTACGAGGAACTCACGGGCAAGGTCGAACACGACCGCCTCGGCCTCGGGCCGGCCCCACTCGACTGGCGTGCCAATGGTCTCACGGGCGACTTCGTCGCGGGGCGCGGAGCGAGCAATGCCAAGTGAAGCCGATGAGCCGGTGTCGCCGCGTGTTCCGGTGATCTTCGTCGATGCCGATGCCTGTCCGGTGAAGGACGAGGTTTACAAGGTCGCCACGCGGTACGGCTTCCCCGTGGTCGTGGTCGCCAATAGCCCGCTCCGCGTGCCAAGTGTAGGCGTTGAGTTGATCGTGCGAACCGGGTTTGGCGCGGCCGACGACTTCATCGCCGAGCAAGCCGCGCCGGGCGACATCGCCATCACCGCCGACGTACCGCTCGCGGCTCGCTGTGTCGCAGCGGGTGCCGTGGCTCTTGACCCCAAAGGGCGTGTGTTGAACGCGAACAACGTCGGCGAAGCGCTCGGCGTCCGCGATCTGATGGCCGACTTGCGGGAAGGCGGCGCGGTAACCGGCGGCCCGTCCCCGATGACACCAAAGGACCGTTCGCGGTTCCTCTCGAAGCTCGACGATTTGGTGAACGCCGTGCGCCGCGGCAAGATTTGATGGTAGAAAGTGACCTTGGCACCACCGACACCGTGATCTTGATTGGCGTGTCGCAACGCCACGAACCGCGGAGGTTGCGGATGGCACATCGCCTTTACGAGTACGACGACTTCGAGGCGACCATCCGTATCTACAGCACGGCTGAGGGCGGGCGGCGCACCCCGGCGTTCAACGGCATCCGGTGGGACTTCACTTATGCCGACAACAGCCAGCCGACGGTGACGCTGTACATGATTTGGCCGGACTTCTTCGCGGACGGCGGGCAAGCGTTGCCGACCGATCAGCCGTTACCGGTCGGTGACGAGTTGTCAGCCCGGATGCTGGTGTTGATGGACGAGATGCGAGCCGAAGTGCATCGCGACAAGATCGCGCCGGGTGTCCGGTTCTTCTGCCACGAGGGCGAGAAGCGTGTCGCCGAAGGCGTGGTTACAAAGATCACAGGGCTGTTCACACCGCGTGACGAGCAAAGGCAAGCTTAACCCCGCCGGACCCGGCCACGGCACCAGTATCAGTATTCACCGCGGAGAACGCAGAGTTCGCAGAGAAAACCAAAGAGATTTGTGCAATCAACTCTTTGGTTTTCTCTGCGAACTCTGCGGTGAAAATCGCCTTCTCTTCAATCCCGCGATGGTCCGGCTCACTTCTTTTTCTCGTCCGAGACCCATTCGACCTCCAGAATGCCCTCGATCCTCTTGATCCCGGCGAGCAAGGCGACGGGGTTCGCGTCGAGCTTCAAGCGGACGATGTAAGTCATGTCCATCGCCGCTCCCTGGCGTGCCGTGCCTGCCGAGGTGAGCCGGTGCGACTCCAGGAACTCGGCGAGCAGAGGGGCAAGCGGCGTGGGTTCGCACTCGATTCCCATACGAATCACAAGTGTACTGGTCGGGCTGATTTGGGCACCCTTGCCGGGGCCTGCCTCCCTCTTGCTCGGACGGCCCCACACCGATAGCCCCCACGCAACCACGGCGACCACGGGAATGCCTACCGCCGGGACCGCGTAAGCCTCGGCCCCGGCAGCCATTCCGGCGATCACGGCGAAGATCACGAAAGCCGTGTCCCGCGTGTCATCGACCACCGTTCGGAACCGGACAATCGACAGCGCCCCGACTAGGCTGAACGCCCGAGCAATCTCGTCCCCGATGACCATGCTGACCATCGCCAACAGGATGGTTAGCAGTACCAGAGTGGAGACGAACGACGCGGATTCGGCTCGCCGTCGCCGCTGCGTCAAGAAGTAGACGATGGCAACCGCGATGCCGAGGAGGGCCGCGTACCCTAGCCGCAGCGCGACTTCTTCGAGGGGAAGTGTGGGTGCGGCCACCGCTGATGCCAAATTGAATGGATCGGAGGAATGGTTAGCCATCGGCCCGGCCTCCCTCAACATGCGTTAAGGTGGTCAGCAACTCGTACTTCAACCGCGATTCCAGCAACACCCGCATGTCTTGCCGCTCCTTCACCCGATCCGTGCGACCGGGAATGGCCAATGGTTCCGCGCCGCGACGTGGGTCGCTGTTCGCGGAGGTTTCCTTGCGTGAATCTCGCCAAAGCCGGCCGGCGTTCGGTTGGGGTGGAACCGACTCCGCAGGTGGGAAATCTCTTTTATCCGAAACATGCTGAAGAGTCTACGCGAGGCCCGCGTAAGGCCTATGAGAAATTCACTGGCGCTGGGAAGCCGCGCAAACCGTGTCTGCCTCCGAAGTTACGCAAACCGTCCCTTTTCGCCAATATACCCATTTTACTGTTGACGGCAGAGTTCAATTCATTTAACATTCTCTACGCGAGTTTTTGTCTAACGACGCTCGCCTACTGCCCACATCATTGAGGGTCGCTGTACATCGCGAATTGAATGGGCGCACGAAACCCAGCCTGAAATTCAGGGCGGGGCGGAAACTCGTTGCCCGCACAATTCGCGGTGGCGTGATTCACACCAGGAGTTGCACGATGTACGGAATGGTTCTGATGGTAGCCGTGACCGGGTCCGGCGACACGGCGGGATTCGGCGGAAAGAAGAACAACGGTTGTGACGGTGGCGTTGTCGCCTCGGCGGGTTGCTCGGGTGGCGGCGGGTTCTTGGGTGGTCGCGCGGGTGGCGGCTTCCTCGGCCACAAGGGTGGCAATGGCGGCAACGGTTGCATGGGCATGCAGGCTCCCATGGCGTATTACCCACCGGCCCCCGTTTACGTTCCGGCTCCCGTTTACGCTCCGGCATGCGCCCCCGTTTGTGCCCCCGTTTGTGCCCCGGCTTGCGCTCCCGCGCCGGCCCGAGGCGGGTTCCTGAGCGGTCTTTGCAAGAAGAAGCGCGCTCCGGCACCGTGCCCCGCGCCGCCCGTTCCTCCGATGCCGTGCGAGACGCATGCCCCCGCAATGCACGCCCCGCACACGATGCACGGGCCGGTCCCGTGCGCCACGGCGCTGCCTGTTGGCACGCCGCCCGTCGTGATTATGCCAGTGGTGCCGAACCCGCTCCCGAAGCAGTAAGATCCCACGCAACACAGATCGATCCACTCGCAACGGGAGCCGTCAGGCTCCCGTTCTTCTTTTCCTGCCTATTCGTATATTTCCAGGGTGATTGTGTGAACCGGAGGACTGACGGATGGCGACTCCGTTTGTCCGGCCACGGATCGCGGAACTGGTGTTCCGTCTCTACGGCCGACCCCTACACCCGGAACTCTTCGACGTGCTGGCCTGCCGCACCGTCAAGCGGGATGGCTACGTCCTGAGCGTGCGACTGACCCGCACGGGCCACATTCTCGGGTGGTCCGATGGCCGCGTTCACCTTGAAGAAGTGACGGCGACTGCCGAGATGGAGTTGCCCGAGAAGGGCCGATTGTTGGCTCACCCATTCGAGGGTACGGGTGGCGGCCGCTGCCACCTCGGCGAGGTGCGTTATCAGGTGAGTTCGCAACTCGAGGTTCTACCGCCGGAGCAATTCGTCCACGCTCACGAGGAACTCGCCGCGGACGGCCTGCGCTCGGGCTTGGTCTTCCACTGCAAGCCGGGCAACCGCCTCGGTCTGTCGCCGCTGGGCATTGTGTTCGTCACCGCCGTCCCCTCGGGACTGAACGCGACAGCGTTCCACACCTTCCCGGACGAGTTCGCCTTGATCAAAACGCAATCGCTGATCGAATGGGCGTGAGAAGAAGTCAGTGGGCAGTGGGCAGTGGGCAGTGGGCAGTGGGCAGACGGCAGACGGCAGACGGCAGTGGGCAGTGGGCAGTGGGAAGACTGCAAAATACGAAATGCAAATTGTTGAAGACCAAGAACACCGCAACCCCAGTGCCTTGTTCTTCATTTCGTACTTTG
>Ga0209591_10004352_pt1 | contig 16072 bp, 15 predicted proteins | sample MAT01_FD_187207 | JGI IMG/M metagenome (GOLD analysis project Ga0209591, IMG submission 187207) | Freshwater microbial communities from Lake Fryxell liftoff mats and glacier meltwater in Antarctica - MAT-01 (SPAdes) (version 2) | ecosystem: Environmental > Aquatic > Freshwater > Ice > Liftoff... | reverse complement strand
GGCAGTTCAACGAGCGTGTCGAACAGTTGCAGCGCCTTGATTTTGCGTTCAGGTGTGGTCATGCTGGCAATTTAAGCTGTGCGTTGACTTCGCGCAAACGTGTGTATAAAAAAGCGCGCTTGTCGCTAGTCGCGCTTGAACGAGCGTTGCTGCGCGGCGCCGCAAACCTTCCGCAATCTCGGCTAAATCCATAAGCTCAGCTCAACGATGTTTGCGCGAATATAGCGGCCGCGTGCCTGGTCTCACGCAGCCGATGTCTGCGCCAGAGTTCATAACTCTTCCGAATTGACTCGGGCGATCCTGCTGCGTTGCTACCAGCAGAAAAAAGCCTCAGCGCAGCAGCGCCAACAAACTCTCGCCGTAGCGCGCGACCTTTGTTTCGCCAATGCCTGGGATCTTGAGTAAGGCCGCTTTGTTCGTGGGATTTAGCTCAGCGATTGCGCTTAAGGTGCGGTCGTGGAAGATCACGTACGGCGGCAGGCTTTGTTCTTTGGCGACGGTTGATCGCCAGGTGCGCAGGCGCTCGTAACGCTTGCTGGCGGCGGGGTTTAGTTCAGTGACCGTGCGGGTTTTGTCGGCCTTAATGCCTTTGACTTTCTTGCGTGGTTGGATCACGTGGACTTGCTCATCGCCGCGCAAAATCGGGCGGGCCAGGTCGGTGAGGCGCAGTGCGTTATAGGCTTGGTGCTCCACCTCGATTGCGCCGCGTGAGATGAGCTGGCGCAGCAGCGCGCGCCACAGCAATTCAGGCTCAGCGGCGCCGATGCCGTAGACCTTCAGCTGGTCGTGCCTGTACTGCTCGATCAGCTCGGTTTTGTGGCCGCGCACCACGTTGATAACGTGCACAGCGCCAAAGCGCTGGCCGGTGCGCGCGATCGCGCTCAGGATTTTTTGCGCAGCGACGCTTGCGTCGATCACGGTCGGCGGGTCGAGACAGTTGTCGCAATTGCCGCACGGCTGGGGATAGCTTTCGCCGAAGTGGCGCAGCAGTGCGATGCGACGACATTCGGCCGTTTCAGCAAATGCCAGCAGGCCGTCGAGCTGGCCGCGTTCGTAGCGTTTGCGCGCATCGGGGGCGAGTGATTCATCTATGAAGCGCTTGAGCTGCAAGATATCGCTCAAGCCGTAGGCCAGCCATGCCTCCGCAGGCCCGCCGTCGCGGCCGGCGCGGCCGATTTCTTGGTAGTAGCCTTCGATACTTTTAGGCAAATCAAGGTGGGCAACGAAGCGCACGTCGGGCTTGTCGATGCCCATGCCAAAGGCAACGGTTGCCACCATTACCACGCCGTCTTCGCTGACAAAGCGGCGCTGGTTGCTTTGCCGCTCCGGCGCGCTCATGCCGGCGTGATAGGGCAGGGCGCGCACGCCAGAAGAAGCCAGGCGCTGTGCGGTCTCATCCACCGATTTGCGCGATAGCGCGTAGACAATTCCCGACTCGCCAACGTGGCTTTTCAAAAAGGCGTTGAGCTGCTCGGCGGGGCGATCTTTGGGCACCAGCGTAAGGCGAATGTTCGGCCGATCAAAGCTCGAGACAAACACCGCTGCTGAGTCGAGCTTTAGCTGCGACTTGATTTCCTCGCGCGTAGCGGGGTCGGCGGTGGCGGTCAACGCAATGCGCGGGACATGCGCAAAACGCTCATGCAGCGCGCTTAAACCCTGATACTCGGGGCGAAAATCGTGGCCCCATTGCGATACGCAGTGCGCCTCATCAATCGCAAACAGGCTGACTTCGATCTCACCTAACAGCGCCATCAGCCGAGCGGTCAACAACCGTTCGGGCGACACGTACAGCAGCTTGATACGCCCGCGCCTAAGATCCATCTCAAGGGCATTTTGCGCAGCGCTATCCAGCGTGGAATTGAGTGCCGCACTGGCAATCCCCAGCTGGCGCAGCGCATCGACTTGATCTTGCATGAGCGCAATGAGCGGCGAGACCACCACTGCGGTGCCTGCTCGCAGCAGCGCAGGAAGCTGGTAGCACAAGCTTTTGCCGCCGCCGGTGGGCATCAAAACCAGCGCATCGCCGCCGTTGGCGACATGGGTCACGATCTGCGCTTGGGCGTCGCGAAAGCTTGAATAGCCAAAAGTTGCTTGCAAGATCTCAAGCGCTGCGCTCTCAAGGACCGAATGGTGGTTGCTCATCAATCCCGGTGGCGCACTTGGCGTCAGATGCTGAAAAACGTTGACCACTTTAGCAGTCAAATTGCGCTTCGGCTCGAACGCAAACGTCGCCGTGCTCAGTCGCGTTGTTATGATCAAGACATGATGCGATTCTTGCTTGCTGTATTGATCTTCGTTAGCGCGACCGCGGCGAGTGCTTGCGTAGCGCCATTCGCCATTGGCGAGCGCCAGGTCAGCTATCTCGACGCGTCACGTGGCAATCGTTCGGTCAGCGTGCTGCTGCGTTTTCCGAAAGCAACGATCTCCGCCAGCGGGCCGCTGGTGGGCTGCGGGTTTCCTGCCGTGGTGGTGGCGCACGGTTTCACGATCCCGGGCAATCGCTACGCATGGCTGTCGAATGCGCTCGTGCCGTTGGGCTATGTGCTTTTGTTCCCGCGAACCGAGGAGGGGATTGCCGACCATCTGACCTTCGCGCGCGATCTCGAGTTTGTGCTGCAAGCGCTGCAGAATGACCCGGCATTCGCTGGAGTGCTTGGTCCGGCAAGCGCGCTGATCGGACATTCCATGGGCGGCGGCGCAAGCGTTTTGGCGGCCGCATCGGCGCCGCAAATTGATGCGTTGATTGGTTTAGCGCCTGCGCAAACCAATCCCTCGGCGATCAGCGCTGCGGCGAATGTTCTAGTTCCCACGTTAATCTTAAGCGCTAGTCTTGACTGCGTAACGCCTTTCGCGCAGCACGCTGGGCCGATTTTCGCCGCGTTGGGCACGCCCCAAGCGCAGCGACGCTTAGTGAGCATCGCGGGCGGCTCGCACTGTCAGTTTTCTGACGGCTATTTCACCTGTTCGATTGGGGAAGGTTCGTGCACCCCGCCGAGCTTAAGTGCGGCCCAGCAGCACGCGGCCAGCGCTGCACAAATAGCGCCGTTTCTGCGAAATTATCTGCTGGACGGCCTGATTTTCCTGGACCGCTTTGAGGAATAAGCATGCGTTTTGGTTCATGTGCCCGCCGCACCGCTGGTTTTTTGGGCGACGCTTGTGAAAAATGAGGTGTTGATTTTAGGCGCCGGGGTGATCGGCTTGAGTGCCGCGTATTACTTATTGAAAGCAGGCTGGCCGGTGCGCTTGATCGATCAAGGCCAAGTCGGACACGGCGCGTCTTGGGGCAATTGCGGCTATTTGTCGCCGAGCCAGGCAGCACCTCTGGCTTCTCCGGGGATGGTGCTGAAGGCTTTCGAGATGATGTGGCGCAAAGACGCGCCGCTGTACATCAAGCCGACGTTGAATCCGCGGCGTTTGAGCTGGCTGTTGAAGTTTGCGCGGCGCTGCAACGAGCGTGATTACCGGGCTTCCGCACGCGTTAAATCGGGCTTGCTGAACCGTTCGCGCGAGCTTACCGATCAGCTGATTAGCGATGAACACATCGAGTGCGACTACGCGCCGATTGGCCATCTGGTGGCGTACCGCACGCAACAGGCGCTAGATGGCGCGGCGCTCAAACTAAGCGTGTTGCGCGAACTGGGCATTCCCTATGAAATGCTGGATCGCGCAGCCGCGCACGCGCTTGAGCCCGCGTTGAGCGATGCGGTGATCAGCGCGCTTTACACCCCGACCGACGCGCATTTGCGCCCTGATCGCTATGTCGCCGGGTTAGCAGATGCGGTTAGGCGCATGGGCGGGGTGATCGAGGAAGGCATTCAAGCGCTCGAATTTTTGCCGGGCCGTGACCTGCTGACCAGCACCGGCGAATACCGCGCGAAGCACATGGTGCTGGCGCTCGGCTCGTGGTCGCCGCGCCTAGCGCGATCTCTTGGCTGCAAACTGCCGATCGAGCCGGCGAAAGGCTATTCGATCACGATGTCGCGACCGCTCGCGCCGCCGAAGATCTCGGTTGTCGGCAGCGAGCGCGGCGTGGCCATTACGCCGTGGCCGTCAGGCTACCGGATTGGCAGCACGTATGAGTTTTCTGGATTTGACCGTCACCCGAATCGGCTGCGTTTAGACTCGCTCAAGCTCGGCGCGAGCGAATATCTGCGCGACCCGCTTGGCGATCGTACCGAAGAAGAATGGTTTGGCTTTCGGCCGATGACGGTCGACGGCATTCCCTACATCGGCGCGGTGCCTAATCGCCCGGACGTGCTGTTGGCCTGCGGGCATGGCACTTTGGGCATGAGCATGTCCGCCGCGACCGGTGAGATGGTGGCCGATTTGATCAGCGGTCGGCGCCCACAGCTGGCGCCTGAACCGTTTGCATTTGCTCGGTTCAGAGCAAATTCAGTGCAAGCTGCCTAGTGTGGTGATGATGCGTGCGCTTTTGTTTGCAATTTTTCTGCTACTCAGCGCATCTGCTGGGGCGATTACCCTAGCGGATGCGGTTGACCGCGTGCGGGTGGAAACCGAGGGCGAAATCCTCTCGGCCACCACGCTTAAAGAAGAAGGCAAACAAGTGCACCGCATCAAGGTCCTGTTGCCGAATGGCAGGGTTAGAATTGTGAAAATCCCTAAAGACGAGAAGGCTTAAAAACCCATGCGCATTTTGCTGGTTGAAGACGAAGCTCCGTTGCGCGAAACGCTCAAAGCGCGCTTGATGCGCGATGGCTTCGCTGTAGAAGCCGCGCCCGATGGCGAGGAAGGGCTCTTTCTGGGTCGCGAAATCCCGTTCGACGCGGCGATCATCGATTTGGGGCTGCCCAAAATGAGCGGCATGGATCTCATCAAGCAGCTGCGCGCTGAGAACCGCCACTATCCGATTTTGATCCTCACCGCGCGCGGTTCCTGGCAGGACAAAGTTGAGGGCCTCAAAACCGGAGCCGACGATTACCTGGTCAAGCCGTTTCATATTGAAGAACTCCTAGCCAGGCTCAATGCGCTCGTGCGCAGGTCCGCGGGCTGGAGCAAACCTACGTTGCAATGTGGGCCCATTGAGCTTGACCTGAGCGCGCAGAAGGTGGGCTTGAACGGCGCCGATGTCGAGGTCACCAGCTATGAGTACAAGGTGCTCGAATACCTGATGCTGCATGCTGGTGAGCTGGTCTCCAAAGCCGATTTAACCGAGCACATTTATGCGCAAGATTACGATCGCGATTCCAACGTTATCGAGGTGTTTATTGGTCGATTGCGCAAAAAGATCGACCCGGAAGGCACCTTAAACCCGATCGAAACGCTGCGCGGACGCGGCTATCGTTTTAGCGTGCCGCGCAATATCTAAGCAATGCGGTCGCTCTCAGCGCGACTGCTGATCGCTGCGTCTTTGGCGATCGCGGCGTTTTTAGGGCTGACCGGCTTGGCGCTGGATAAAGCATCGCTCGAACGTGCCGAAACCGCGTTGCGCGACCGTTTGCAAGCGCAAGTTCTCGATTTTATGCGCGGTTCCGAGCTGACCATCGGCGGCACGCTATCGCTGCCCGATCCGCTGCCCGATCCGCGCTATTTGCGTCCCGGATCGGGGCTTTATGCAGCGGTTTTGAGCGAGGAATTTTCGTGGGAATCTGATTCGGCTTTGGGCTACAGCCTGCCGTGGCTCAAATCGCTCAAACCACATGAAACGCGTTTCGCCGGACCGGTTAAAACGGACGCGGGCGAGATGTATTTGCTCAGCCAGGGCATTGTTTGGGAACGCCCGCGTGGCGGCGAAGTGGCCTTTACGATCAGCATTGCGCAAGAGCGCACGGGGCTTTTGCGTCAGGTCAATTCGTTCCGTGGCACGCTGTGGACGTGGTTAGGCGGCGCAGCGGTGCTGCTGTTACTGGTGTTGGCGTTGGTGCTGCGCTGGAGTTTGAATCCGCTGCGCTACCTCGAGCGCGAACTGCGCGCTATTGAAGCAGGCGACAAGCAGCGCATTGATGGGGTGTATCCGAAAGAAGTGGAAGGCTTAACGCTTAACCTAAATGCGCTGATTCAAAACGAACGCGAAGGGTTGGAGCGCTATCGGCGCACTTTGGGCGATCTGGCGCATTCGCTGAAGACGCCGCTGGCTGTGCTGCAATCTAAAGTTGAGTCGGTCGAATCAGCGGACGATTTGCGCGCTGAGGTTCGCGAGCAGGTCACGCGCATGACCGATTTGGTTCAATACCAGTTGCAGCGCGCCGCCACGCGCGGCCATCAGACGCTCAGCGCGCCGCTGGCCCTGCATTTAATCGCGGAGGACATTGCAGCCGGCTTGGAAAAAGCCTACGCGCAGAAATTGGTTAATTGCGGCTTTGAGATCGATCAATCCGCGCGATTTTTTGGCGAGCGCGGCGATCTGATGGAACTGCTCGGGAATCTGCTCGAAAATGCCTTCAAATGGTGCAGCCGCCAAGTGCTGCTGAGCGCTCACCCGCTGGCCAGTAAAGCGCATTCGCGGCGCGCGGGCGTGCAGATCATCGTTGAAGACGACGGGCCTGGGATTGCGCCTGAAATGCTGCCGGAATTGCTCAAACGCGGCGTGCGTGGCGACGAGCGGGTGCAGGGCCACGGGATTGGTCTTTCAATCGTGCAAGACATCGTGCGCGCCTATCGCGGCGAGCTCAAAGTCGAGCGCTCGGAGCTGGGCGGAGCGAAGTTTGTGGTTACTTTTCCAGGGCGTTAGAAATGGCTGATATTGCTGAGCTGCTGTCGATCATGGCGCGTCTGCGCGACCCGCAGAGCGGCTGCCCGTGGGATCTCGAGCAGACGTTTGCAAGCATCGCGCCGTACACGGTTGAGGAAGCCCACGAGGTCGCCGATGCGATCGCGCGCGGGAACATAAGCGATCTTAAAGACGAACTCGGCGACCTTTTGTTGCAGGTTGTGTTTCACGCGCAAATGGCTCAAGAGCAGGGCGCTTTTGCGTTCGCCGATGTCGTTGCCGCGATCAACGCCAAGATGATCCGGCGCCATCCGCACGTGTTTGGCGACGCAGCGGTGCACTCTACTGAGGAGCAATCTGAGCTTTGGGAGCAGATCAAACGCGCTGAACGCGGCGATCAGTTCACGGCATCAATTCTGGATCGAGTGAAACCGAGTATTCCGGAATGGCCGCGTGCGCTGAAATTGCAGGCCGCGGCCGCGGAGGTTGGTTTTGATTGGCCCGCAATTGCGCCGGTGTTTGACAAGCTGCAAGAGGAAATTGCCGAGCTCAAAGAAGCGCTCGCAAACGGCGCCAATGAGGCCAAACAGCGCGACGAGCTGGGTGATGTTTTGTTTGTCTGCGCCAATCTCGCGCGGCACTTGAAGATCGATCCAAACCAAGCCTTGCGCTCAACGAACGCCAAGTTTGAGCGACGCTTTCGGCGGCTTGAAGTATTGGCTAAGGAGCGCGGAATCGATGTGATTAAGGCGACGTTAGCCGAGCTCGACCCGCTGTGGGATCTCGCCAAGCAAGAAGATCATGACGGCCTGTTGTAATTCGGGTTTTTCTGTACGAAGCGCACTAGCGCCTCGGCTACTTCAATGCCATCGATCGCCGCCGAATAAATTCCCCCGGCATAGCTAGCGCCTTCGCCTGCCGGAAACAGTCCGACCGTTGAGACACTCATAAAATCGTCCCCGCGACGAAGCGCACTAGCGCCTCGGCCACTTCAATGCCATCGATCGCCGCCGAATAAATTCCCCCGGCATAGCTAGCGCCTTCGCCTGCCGGAAACAGTCCGACCGTTGAGACACTCATAAAATCGTCCCCGCGACGAATGCGCACCGGCGAGGACGTGCGCGTTTCAACGCCGGTCAGCACCGCGTCTGCAAGCGAGTAGCCGGCCAGCTTGCGTTCAAACTGCGGCAGCGCTTCGCGAATGGCGCTGACCGCAAACTCAGGGATCGCCCGGCTTAGATCAGCCATCGTGACGCCCGGCTGATACGAAGGTTCAACGCTGCCTAGTGAGCTGGAAAGGTTTTCGTTGACAAAATCACCGACCAACTGCGCGGGCGCGTGGTAGCTGCCGCCGCCGAGTTCGTAGGCGCGCGATTCCCAAAATCGCTGAAAGGCAATGCCAGCCAGCGGGCCGCCCGGAAAATCGTCCGGCGTGATGCCGACCACCAGGCCTGCGTTGGCGTTGCGCTCGTTGCGCGAATATTGGCTCATGCCATTGGTCACCACGCGGCCAGCTTCGGACGTAGCCGCCACCACCGTGCCGCCTGGGCACATGCAAAAGCTGTAAACCGATCGGCCATTTTTGCAATGGTGCACCAGCTTGTAGTCGGCCGCTCCAAGGCGCTCATTACCTGCAAATGCACCAAAGCGCGCACGATCGATCAGCGACTGTGGATGTTCGATCCGAAAGCCAATTGAAAACGGCTTGGCCTCCAGGTACACGCCGCGCGCGTGCAGCATTTCGAAGGTGTCGCGCGCGCTGTGGCCGATCGCCAGAATTAGCGCCTCGCAGCTAATCTGTTCACCATTTTTTAGCGTAACTCCGCGTATCCCGCCTGCGTCAATTTCCAAATCCGTAACGGTGGCCTGAAAGCGAATCTCGCCACCCAAACGCTCGATCTTGGCGCGCATTTTCTCGATCATCGACACCAGTCGAAAGGTGCCGATATGCGGCTTGCTCGACCACAAAATCTCAGACGGTGCGCCTGCCTCGACAAACTCATTGAGCACTTTGCGGCCCAAATGGCGCGGATCCTTGACCTGGCTCCACAGCTTGCCGTCTGAAAAAGTGCCGGCACCGCCTTCGCCAAATTGCACGTTGGACTCAGGGTCCAACACCGATTTGCGCCACAAACCCCAGGTGTCTTTGGTGCGCTCCCGTACCGCTTTGCCACGCTCCAGCACCAGCGGTCGATAGCCCAACTCGGCCAGAATTAATGCCGCAAACAGCCCGCACGGCCCAAAACCAATAATGATCGGGCGCGGCGAGCTCAGAGCGGCGCGATTCGCTTTGATGTAGCGCTGATCGGGCGTGGCTGAGATGTTGCGTGCGCCCGCATGTTGCTCAAGCACCGCTGCCGACGAAGTCACCTCGGCATCCACGCTCAAAATCGAAAAAATGCACGCGCGGTTGCGTGCATCGAAACCACGCCGATACAGCCGCCAGCTGAGCAATTGCTCAGGCGCGATTTCTAGCACCCGACAAATCTCGGGTGCCACGTCCGCATCGACATAATCGAGCGGAAATCGAAGTTCAGTTAGTCGGATCACGTAGCGGATTGTAGTGCGGAAAGATTTCTCTACGCCGTTTGCAAAGCTCCAGGTGCGCGGAACTCAGGCTGGCCTAGTGCCCCTAAACATTGAACCGAAAATGCATCACGTCGGCTTCCTTGACGATGTATTCCTTGCCTTCGAGGCGCATTTTGCCTGTATCTCGGGCACCAGCTTCCCCTTTGTATTTGATGAAGTCATCAAAGGCGATCACTTCGGCGCGAATAAAGCCGCGTTCGAAATCGGTATGGATCACGCCGGCGGCCTGGGGTGCGGTCGAGCCGCCTTTGATGGTCCACGCGCGCACTTCTTTGACGCCCGCGGTGAAATAGGTTTGCAAGCCGAGGAGCGCGTAGCCTGCGCTAATCACGCGGTCGAGCCCCGGTTCAGTGAGGCCCATATCTTTCAGAAAATCGAGTTTGTCGGCGTCTTCGAGCTGTGCCAGTTCTTCTTCGATGCGCGCGCAAACTACCACTACTTGAGCGCCTTCTTTCAGCGCCCGCGCGCGCACTACGTCGAGCAGCGGATTATTTTCAAAGCCGTCTTCTTTGACATTCGCGACGTACATCACGGGTTTAGAGGTCAGCAGGAAGAACTCGCGGATCAGCACGCGTTCGTCATTGTTCATCTCCAGCGTGCGCGCGCCCAGGCCTTCGTTTAAGACAGGCTGAATACGTTTGAGCAGATCGCGTCTGACCACGGCGTCTTTATCGCCGCCTTTGGCTTGCCGTTCCATGCGCGCAAGGGTTTTATCGACCGTTTCTAAATCGGCTAAGGCAAGCTCCGTGTCGATGATCTCAATATCGGCGAGCGGGTCGATGCGCCCGGCAACGTGCACGATATCGGTGTCCTCGAAACAGCGCACGACGTGGGCAATCGCATCGGTTTCGCGGATATGCGCCAAGAACTGATTGCCGAGACCTTCGCCTTTGCTGGCGCCTGCAACCAGCCCGGCGATGTCGACAAACTCCATTGCCGTCGGCAAGATTTTTTGCGGCTTAACGATCGCGGCTAACGCGGCTAGGCGCTTATCCGGGACTGGAACGACGCCAACATTCGGATCAATCGTGCAAAACGGGAAGTTTTGCGCGGCGATGCCAGCTTTGGTGAGTGCGTTGAAAAGGGTGGATTTGCCAACGTTCGGCAGGCCGACGATACCGCATTTAATGCCCATGGAATTTCCTTTGCTGCCTAGTTACGGCGTGGGTGTATGAAGATTGAGCATGGCGCGCTCTTGGGCGCCGCCGATGTAATCAGGAATGACCGATAGCGCACGCTCAATGGCGTGCTGAATGGCGCGCTCATCATCCAAATTCGGGCGACCGAGCACCCAGGGGGTGACCAGTTCGCGACGTCCGGGGTGGCCGATGCCCAGACGCAGCCGATGAAACGCGCTTGAATCGCCGTGCGCAAAAATATCGCGCATGCCGTTGTGGCCGCCGTGGCCGCCGTCAAATTTAAGCCGCGCCTGGCCGGGCGGAAGATCGAGTTCGTCGTAGGCCACCAGCAGTTGCTCGCGCTCGAACTTGAAATAGCGCATCGCCGCACCGACCGGTTGACCGCTTACATTCATAAACGAGCTGGGCTTGAGCAGCCAAATTTCTTGGCCGTCGATAAGTACACGGCCCATTTCAGCGTTGAGCTTTTTCTCGAACGACAAACGGCCCGAGTGCGCGCGCAGGAGCGCGTCCAAAAACCAGAACCCGGCGTTGTGCCGGGTTCGGGAATAGTCGGGGCCCGGATTGCCGAGCCCCACAATCAGGCGAATCGGATTCGCCATTATCTTGGACTTACTTCTTCTTTGGAGCAGGGGCCTTGGCTGGCGCCGCGCCCTTAGCAGGAGCTGCGCCCTTGGCCGGAGCCGCACCCTTCGCTGGTGCGCCACCTTTCGCGGGAGCTGCGCCCTTCGCAGGGGCGGCCGCTTTGACAGGAGCGCCTTTGCCCGCAGGAGCAGCTGGTGCCGCAGCCTCGGCATTTTCTTCAGAGATTTCAGCCGCCGACATTTTCGCCACGATCACCGCAACGTCGTGTTCTTTGCCTAACGCAAGCTCAGGAATTTCAACGCCTTCCGGGAGCTTTACTTCCGACAAATGGATGATGTCGCCGAGTTTGAGTTCGCTCAAATCGATCTCGATGAATTCCGGCAAGTCTTTCGGCAAACACAGCACCGCCACGTCGTTGAGCTCGCGCAAGATCAGCACGCCGGAGGTTTTGCCGGCCGGTGAGATTTCCTGGTTGATGAAGTGGAAAGGAATGTTCATGCGCAGCTTTTCGGTGTCCGAAATGCGCTGAAAATCCATGTGCATGATGCGTTTCTTAAACGGATGGCGCTGCATATCGCGCAAAATCGCTTTCTGCGTTTTGTCGCCGACTACAAGTTCCAAAATCGAGGTGTAGAACTTCTCGTTAGCGGTGGCGTGCAGCATCGGATTGTGCTCAAACTGCAGGCTGATCGGATCGCGCCCGCCGCCGTAAAGCACGGCTGGAATTTTATCGGCATGACGTAGGCGGCGGCTCGCACCTTTCCCCTGGTCAGCACGAAACTCTGTTTTTATTTGAATAATGGCCATCGTGGCACTCTCTCTTGGTAATGCAGGAAACCCTGCGTTGCTTAAACCCGGCGCCGCGACCAGCTCCGGGGCTTTAAAGATCAACCGCAAATGCGCTCAATCCAAATACATTGAACTCACCGATTCGCCGAAGGCAATGCGCCGCATCGTTTCAGCGAGCATGTCAGCGACGCTCAGCTGGCGGATTTTGTCGCACGCGACCGCTTCGGCTTTCAAAGGAATTGTATCGGTCACCACTAGTTCATCAATTTGCGAACCCATGATGTTGCCGACGGCATTGCCAGACAGCACCGGGTGCACGCAATACGCCACAACGCGCTTGGCACCAGCGGATTTGAGCGCATTGGCAGCCGCGGCGAGTGTGCCTGCGGTATCGACCAGATCATCGACCAAAATGCAGGTGCGACCGGTGACGTCGCCGATAATGTTCATTACCGTGGATTCATTCGGGCGCGGGCGGCGCTTATCAATAATGGCCAATTCCGCATCGTCCAAGCGTTTGGCGATTGCGCGAGCGCGGACCACGCCGCCCACGTCAGGCGACACCACGATTAGATTGTCTCCATGATGGTGGCGCCAAATGTCGGCGAGCAAAATCGGCGACGCATAAACATTGTCGAGCGGTAGATCAAAGAATCCCTGAATCTGATCGGCATGCAAATCAATGGTCAGTACGCGATCACAGCCGACTGCGCCAATCATTTTTGCGGCCACTTTCGCCGTGATGGGCACGCGCGCCGAGCGCGGGCGACGATCTTGACGCGCGTAGCCGAAGTAGGGCATCACCGCCGTTACCGACCCGGCCGAAGCGCGCTTTAGTGCGTCGATCATGACGAGCATTTCCATAAAATGATCGGCAGTTGGTGCGCAGGTTGATTGCAGCACAAACACATCTTCGCGGCGCACGTTTTCCATGATCTCAACTTGCACCTCGCCATCGCTGAAAGCACCGACAAAGGCTTTGCCGAGCGGCACGTTGAGCACGTGGGCGATGTCTTCAGCCAGCTTGGGGTTGGCATTCCCGGTAAACAACATTAAGCCAGTCGAGGCCATACACATGGATCCTGCTTAAGGCTCAAGAAAAAACGGCCCGGAGATCAAGCGGGCCGCTACATATTGGCTGGGGTGGATGGACTCGAACCAACGAATGCCAGAATCAAAATCTGGTGCCTTACCAACTTGGCGACACCCCAACAGACTGTTAACGCTTAGCGGCGATACGCGTCGCGAGCATCGAGCAATGGCGAGCGATTGAGCGCCATTGCAATAAAACTTGAGTCGTTCGATAACGCATTTTTGGCAAATTGCGCAGCTGCTTGATCGGGAAAACCGACGAATAAGCTTGAACCAGTGCCAGAAAGTGCTACCTCACCATATGGCTTCAGTCGATCCGCATAGTCCCCAATCGCGGGGAATAGGCGACACACCACCGACCAACAATCATTGTGGGTAGGGATGCCCTTAAGCCAGCTCGCAATTGTGAGAGGCGGCGTATTGCGTGTCAACCCGGAATCGGTGAAGACCGCGCGTGTACTGACGTGAAATGGCGGCGTAAGCACTAAAAACCAAAGCTTTGGCAGCTCAACGCGGCTGATCTGCTCGCCAATCCCTTCAGCGTAAGCCGATTCGCCGTGCACAAAGACCGGCACATCGGCGCCCAATCGCAGGCCAATGCTCGCAAGCGCACCCAGTGACAGCCCGGTTTGCCACACCTCGTTGAGCGCAACCAGCGTAGTTGCCGCGTCGCTTGAGCCACCGCCGAGCCCAGCGCCCAGCGGAATGCGTTTGTGGACTCGCAGTTCAGCACCGAGGCGAGTGCCGGTGGCCGCCTGCAGCGCACAAGCTGCGCGCGTCACCAAATCATCTGCAGGCTCAACGCCCGGGGCGCCAGACAGGCGCTCAATACGCCCGTCGTCACGCACTTTGACTTCGATTTCGTCGCAAAAATCGAGCAGCTGGAAGGCGGTTTGCAGCAGATGATAGCCATCGGCGCGACGACCGATGATATGTAAAAAAAGGTTGATCTTGGCCGGCGCCGGCCACTTCGTCCAAGCCATCGTCACGCCGGATCGGGGCTCGATGGGATTTGCACCTGCCAACTTTGCACGCTCAGCTTCAGGGTTTGCTTATCGCGTCGGGCGCTGATTTTGAACGGCAGGCGAGTCGCTAGGACCGTTTGATTCGCGATCGATCGATAGTCGCGAAATTCGATCGTCCAGCCGTCGTGCAACAACGTCTGCGGTTCATCTTCAGCGCTCAGCACCGCACTCGTGACCTCGTCCACTGGCCCGCTCGCGCGTGACCAGTGGCGCAAATGATCTAACGCTAGCCAGAAGCCGATAATCGGCTTGAGTAACTCGCCGGCATTGCTGGCGCGGCGATCCTGACGACCATCTGACAGCGTCGCGCCAGATGCACTGCTGTAAAGCCGATAGCGCGCGCCAGCCAGTGGCACGCTGAGCTCTATGCGGTCTTCCATAAGCCCTTGTTCCCACTGAAGATTGCCGCTGCCAGCTTGACGTCCGTCGCTGAATCCCACGCGTCCGCTTAAAGTCAGCGCGATCGATTGCAATTGGGCCGAGCGCTCGGCAAGAACCGCCTCGGGGTTGGCTCGACTGGCAGCTGGCGGCAGCGTCGTGCAGCCGCTAACCAGCAGCGCACACGCGGCAAGCAGCACCGCAAAGCGCGTTTGCTTCACTTGAGGCGTTGCGCGGTCTTCTTAAGCGCCTCGTTATCGGGCGTTTTGCTCAATGCGTCGCGCAACACTTGCTCAGATTTGGCGCGATCGCCGGAGGCGGCCAACACCTCGGCATAGTGCGCAGCAATCTCCGGGTCGGGATTCATCGTGTAAGCGCGGCTCAGGTATTCGAGCGCTTTGGCCGTATTGCCAAGCTTGAATTCCACCCAGCCCATCGAATCAATCACCGCTGGCTCATCGGGAGTGAGCTTAAGGGCACGCTCAATGTAGCCGCGCGCTTCGGTGTAGCGCGTGGTGAGATCAGCCAGTGAGAATCCCAATGCGTTGAGCGCGTAACCGGCTTGCGGATCCAAGCCAATGATTCGCCGAAAATCGCGTTCAGCGTCGTCTAATCGGCCCGCTTCCACCAGCTTTAGCCCGCGCGCGTACAGCAGGCGCGGCGAGTTTGACAACGCAGCCAATCCGCGATCCAGGGTACCAAACTCGGCTTTATCGTCCTTGCGTTGGTTGGCGATTTCCGCTTCAAGCAGGTATGCCGCTTCGATTGTTTGTGGATCCTCAGATTCCGTTTGCAATCGCGACAGCAGGGCCAGCGCTTCCAGACTGCGCTTGCTCGAATTCAAAACAGCCGCTTCACGAATGCGCGCTTCACCAACGCTTTCACCCAAATCAACTTGCCGATACCAAGCGAGTGCCTCGTCGTTTAGTTGCAACGATTCCGCCAGCTGGCCGAGCTTGAACGCATGCTCAGCGCGATTTTCTACTTTGAGAGCGGCAAGCTTGCGATAAAACCCAATCGCCTTGTCGGTTTGCTTGGCTTCTTGCGCGTACGCGGCGCGTGCCAGCAGCACGTCCTGATCCTGCACCATTTTGGACAACACGCTATCGGCTTCATTAAAACGGGCATAGCGCGCAAGCAGCGCCGCATAGCCCATTTTTAGCGTCTTATCTTTGGGTAGAAGCGCGCTGGCCGCGGCGTAGTCGGCAAGGCCTGCGTCAATCTGCTCACGCTCAAGCTTCATCTGGCCGCGAAAAATCAGCGCCCGCTCGGAGCCTGGATTTTCAGCCACCGCCTGATCGGCCAACGCTTGAGCTCGATCCGGCAAGCCCAATACGGACGCCAACTGCGCTTGGGATAGGCGACTGTCAAGGTCGCTCCCGGCAGCGGGATCTTTTAGCAGGCGTTCAAAAACGGGCTGCGTGTGCTTTGATTCGAGATGCCCAACCAGCGCTTGTCCGACCAGCTGCCAGCGTTCTTTGCTCGGGGCGCTGCCTGCCAGCAAGATCTTCAATTGGTCAAACGCGGCTTTCTCATCGCCTTGATGGATGGCGCTGCTAGCCAAGGCCTGGCGCGCCAAAACCGCGTTGGCGTCGAGTTCGAGCCAGCGCCTTGCACCTAGTTGGACCAAATCGTAGCGCTTCGCGAACACCGCAACGCGGGTCGCGCGTTCGGCCACTTGGACATCCGGGGAGCGCAGCGCCGCGGCGCTGTAAGCAATCGCTGCTTCCTCGTTGCGTTCTTCTTTGAGCGCAAGCTCCGCCGCCATAATCTCACTCATCAACGCGTCGTCCGGCGTAGCCTGTTCG
>Ga0209591_10004350_pt1 | contig 16074 bp, 12 predicted proteins | sample MAT01_FD_187207 | JGI IMG/M metagenome (GOLD analysis project Ga0209591, IMG submission 187207) | Freshwater microbial communities from Lake Fryxell liftoff mats and glacier meltwater in Antarctica - MAT-01 (SPAdes) (version 2) | ecosystem: Environmental > Aquatic > Freshwater > Ice > Liftoff... | reverse complement strand
CCAGATTTTGTTCGACGCGGCTGCCTACTTCTGCCATTAGTCGATCGGCAATTTCGTTGACTGCCTTCTGTCCATTTTTAAATGAGAGATATCCTACCAGTCCCACCGTCGCGAAAATTTGCAAGACAAAGGGAACTATCAGAACTGTTCGCAGGGTTCGGGAGCGAACAGTTTTTGCTGTTAAGGGGCCAGTAGATTCGGTTTGGCTCACAACGTTGGTACTTGATAATATAATTAGGAAGAAGGAAGAAGGAAGAAGGAAGAAGGAAGAAGAAAGATGTAACAATCGTAGGGTGCACACTGCGCACCTTACCCCGACGGACACCATAAAAATCGATCGATTGCAAGTCCTAACTAAGTCAATACGGTTCACTTAACACTATTTATACCCCGGAGATCCCCCTAAATCCCCCTTAAGAAGGGGGACTTTGAGGGCATTCTTGTCCCCCCCTTTGTAGAGGCGGTGCCCCCGTGCCCGCCATGGTTAGGGGGGATCTATCTTAAGTGAACCGTATTGCTAACTAAGTCAGCCGCTGCGAATTCACTCGCCGAATTGCCACCACCGCAGGTTGAGGCGGATTGTTAACTTTTTTTCCGGGCCAATTAGAGCCTACAGGCACTTTTCGAGTCTGCATAAACTCCTTACCATCAATAGTTTTCATGGCAAATTTTCGGTTGTCTGCTGCCATATCCTTCCGCATTCCGTTGACTTCTCCCGGATGCTGAATCGCCAAAAACAAAGTCTTTTCATCCTCTGTAAAAAACGGCCCAGTAGTTTCGCACTCCATCGGCCCAATTCCAAACAAGAAAGCCTCGCCAGCACTCGGGCCAGAAGCCGGTAAAAACCAAATCGCATTGTTGCCGTACAAACCGCGCAAATTAGATTGACTAATCGGTTTTCCTTCCTTATCAACTCGGCCAGCAGCAACAGCCCCATTGAGTTTGTCAGAAGACATATCATTAACCATCCAAACATTGCCGCCCTGATCAATTACCAAATTATCTGGATTAGCAAAACCCAACCCGCCTGAAGCCGGTTCGCCGCCCGTCGCAAACATTTTCCACTGAAAACTCATCGCAGACGGCTCGTTACCATCTTCAATTAAGCGCATAATCCAGCCGTATTCGTAGGGTTTGCCGTCCTTACCTTTAAAAATTCGTAAATCTGGCCCGCCGTCGCTGTCGCTTGCAGAACCGGAAGTAAAGGTAATGTAGAGAGAACCGTCAGGAGCAATTTCGGTATCTTCGGGACGAGCAGTACAAGTAGCTCCTGCCGCATTTGCGGCATAATGAGCGTCTATTAAAATTGCGCCTTGTTTTTCATTAGCTGTACCTTCATATAAATCGTCTAAAGTCTTAAATTTCTGTTTGAAAGCAACTGCTGCTGCATCTTTTTCTACTTTGAAAAAACCGCCGGCAGGCCGCTGTGGCAAATTAATTATTCCGCCTGCGTGAATGCTAGGTAAATCTGGATTGACAGGGGTGTCAGTTTTTAAGGCAATCCACTTACCGGTGCCGTCAGCATTGAATTTGGCAGCATAAAGCATTCCGTCTGTCAACAGTTTAGAATTAGCTTTATCCTTGGGGTCTTTAACTGCGTCTTTGCTGACGAATTTGTAAATATGTCCGCTGCGTCGATCGCACCCAGAGTAAAATGCTAAAGGTTTGCCCGCAACCACTCGAATACCGACGGCTTCGTGGCGGTAGCGTCCCAGCCAAGTGTGTTTGGTGCCGTAGTCAGTGGGGTTAGCGGGGTCTACTTCAACCATCCAGCCGTATTTATTCCCCGCCAAGCCAAACACGTTGCCCAAACCGCCAATTTCTTCTGCATCGATGTAGAAATTTTTCTGGCTTGGATCGAAAGATGTACCGTCTGCAAATACAGGTTCTGGCACGAAATTCTGGATGTTTTCTTCAGCACTAAAAACGGTGCCCCAAGGCGTAGTTCCGCCCGCACAGTTATTAAAGGTGCCGATAATTTTGTCGCCCAATTTGTCTAGGTAGCCTTTACCTTTTTTGTTGAATACAGCTACTCCTGGGCCGGTAGATTTCAGGTAGCGCCCATCTTCTAGCCCGGAAATGCCAGTGATTCGGCGATCGGCTGGAGAATTCGTTCTTACCCATTTGCCCTCAGCATTTATTGAAATAGAAATTACCCCAATTCCCACGTCAATCAAAGCTGCTTTCGTTATTTCCTGAACCATTTTTGTGATCGGATCTTTTTCCGGCATGGCAAAGACATTAATGCCTGCCTTTGCTGCGGGTTTGATTGCCGATTCTAACTTAGCAAAAGGCAGAGATTTGCCAATAACTTTTTGATAAGTTTGAATCCAAGGCTTGGCACTGATGTACTCGAAATTAACAGTTAACAATCCCTCATTTTTGCCTGTTTCTACAAAAGAGAGATAGTCATTGTTGTAGCCGAAGTGAGAATCGCCCACTTTGTCTCCCCAAGCAGCTACGATATCGTAGGTAAAGCCTTCGGGAAGTAGGAGGTCGTCTGCTACTTCGTAAGCGCTGTAAGCTTGCATTTGCTGCTCTGCCGACGCGGTGCTAATTTTGATTAATTGTCCGGTTTCCGCTACGGCGCTGCTGGTTGGCAAAGGTATGGGCCCTTTGACTGGTTGGAAGTTTATGCCTCCTGGAATATTCGCAGTATCCTTCGCAGAATTAACAGGATCTCCGAAGGGCATGGCAAATTTTTGTTGGCAAGAATTGAGTGCAACACTACCTGCTGTTGCACCCAAGAAAAGTAAGAATTCTCGACGTTTGATAGTCATAGTTCATTCAGTTGACAGTTGACAGTTGACAGTTGACAGTTGACAGCGACCTCTACATGGAAGGAAGAGGATTGGAGTAATCAATAGTCTTCTTTTGATTTCTCCTTAAAAGGGAGAGGGTTTAAACCAATTTTTTATGGTAAAAAAATGGTTAGGGACTGAGCATCAGCCAACTCAAAACTAAATTGATTGTCAGTTTTTTGGGATCTTGGGGTGAGAAATGTCTCTGCTCTTTCCCTCCCGGCAGACCCCCGATCGCACTCAAACCCGAATCTCTCACCTTTTGTAACACAACTCGCTGGACTTAAGTATATATTCGGCTCGTTGTTTGTCGATCGCACGCAAAATATGCACACCCTACAATAATTGCCCTACACATACAAATAAGGACACAACAATGTTGTGTCCCTACGTCATATTTGACTGCAACTTGGAGCCCTACAACTAATTTAAACAATCAACCAAATCGATAGCCGAACCCGCGTACTGTAATGATATATTCCGGTTTACCCGGATCGATTTCCAATTTTTCGCGCAGCCAGCGGATGTGAACATCAACTGTTTTGCTATCTCCTATAAAATCTTGACCCCAAATTTTTTCCAGCAATTGATCGCGAGACCAAACTCGCCGAGGATTACTCATAAATAGTTCTAGTAAGCGAAACTGTTTAGGAGACAATTTTACTTCAATGCCGCGAACCAAGACGCGGCATTCTTCAGGATACAGAGTTATGCTCTTATATTGCAGCATCACCGGTTGCGGTAACTGACCGAGGCGTTGACGACGCATCAGCGCCCGACAGCGGGCGATAAATTCCCGCATTCCAAAAGGCTTGGTGAGATAATCATCCGATCCGGCTTCTAGATAAAAAGCGCAATTGTTCGCACTTCCTCTAGCACCGATAATCAAAATAGGGACGGGATTTCCTTGATGCCGTAACATCCGACACAGATCCAAACCGTTGATTGAATCCATAATTAACAGGTTAAAGGCAAATTCACCGTGGTATGACGAGGAAGCCTGCACAGAAGGCAGAGCGTTGCGCCCGTCGCTAGTAACCACCACCTCATAGCCCTGTTCTTTCAGGGCTAAAGCTAGCATTTCCCGCAACAGGTCTTCACCTTCCAATAACAAGATACGGCCGGCTTGTCCAACAGCCAGCCTTGAAGGACATTCGCTTAATTCAGCAGAAGACATAAATATCAGTGGGAGTTATGTTTGTATGTGGCTAGCGGGAGGTGTCTTCTTCAGTAGCTGAGGCACTCTCGCGCTGCGATCGCTTTGTATGAACGATCGACTATTCAATCACTTATAATCTTTCGCCAGTCCATCCGACAGACATACGCTCGACTATTTCTACTTGCTCGTGCAAGAAATATAGTCGTTGAGCAGTTGCGATAGCTGCGCTGTCTGCCTTAGTCCAGGCGTTAGAAGCCTGGTCATTGTTAGGGGTCGGTATTACGTTGTAAAACATTGCCCGTTTGTAATTGACCAGGTAACACCCAATCTATGGGAGATGGCTTTATCGTACTCGCAAAAGGTTATTAAAAGGTAAAGTTCTGGTAAATAAATGGTTAAATTATTAAAGCTCAGTAATGTTGCTCTTAAAGTTTAACCGAACCCTACATTTTTAGTTGAAGATACAATCTCGATCGGATTTATGCTCGGAAACCTGATTGCTCTAAAAATATTGGGGAAAAGTCAGGATAAATCTGGGCATCAATCGGGTTTTTGAGGAATAGTGCGTCTTGGGTTGAACGCGATCGCCGATCGCACTACAAATGACAAAAGGCCCGCTACGATCGACAATAGTAAGTAAAAATTCTGTAGACTGCCTATAATGTTGCTGCATTTGAGTACCTGGCCCGAAGTAGAAGCTTATCTAGAAAGTTCCCGCGGCATAATTATCCCGATCGGCTCCACGGAACAGCACGGGCCCACCGGCTTAATCGGAACTGACGCGATTGCTGCTGGTGCGATCGCCCAGAGTGTCGGCGAAGCAGCCAATGCCTTAGTCGGCCCGACAATTAATGTCGGGATGGCCTTGCACCACACGAGCTTTCCCGGAACCATCAGCCTTCGACCGCAGACGCTGATCTTAGTAATTAGGGATTATATCACATCTTTGGCAAAAGCGGGATTTGAGAAATATTTCTTTATTAACGGTCACGGAGGCAATATTGCCACGATGAAAGCAGCATTTTCCGAGACTTACGCGCATTTGTCGGACTTAAATCTACCAAATGCCGATCGAATCCAGTGTCAAATCGGCAACTGGTTCATGTGCGGTTCAGTCTACAAACTAGCCAAAGAATTGTACGGAAACCAAGAAGGTTCCCACGCCACCCCCAGCGAAATCGCCTTAACTCAGTACCTTTATCCAGAAGCAATCAAGCAAGCACCGCTTTCAGAAGAAGTTGCATCCGGGTACAAAATCTATAGTGCTGCTGACTTCCGTCGCCGATTTCCCGACGGGAGAATGGGTTCAAATCCCGCCTTAGCAACTCCCGAACACGGCCAGCAATTTCACGATTTAGCAGTCAAAGAATTAACTAATAATTATTTGGAGTTTTTGAACTCGGATTAACGTTTTTGCCTGAAAATCTTGATAAATCGCGTTTTGATCCGAGGCCAGATCCCCCTAAATCCCCCTTAAGAAGGGGGACTTTGAGATGAATCCTGTCCCCCATTAAAAAGGGGGACTTTGACAACTCTCCTGTCCCCCCCTTCTTAAGGGGACTTTGACAACTCTCTTGTCCCCCCCTTCTTAAGGGGGGCTAGGGGGGATCTGGCCCCGATCATCAAACAGCAGACCGGTACTACATTTGACGTGTTTGTTGACACGAATGCTACGCGGCGACTTCAGCTTCAGCTTCAGCTTCAGCTTCAGGTGCATCTGGCACATCTTGCTTAATCGTCAAATAGCGAATCACTTCTTCGCTCAGACGCATCGCGCGTTCCATAGGAAAAATTGCAGCGCCCGGAGCTGTATAGTTCATTTGAACGTATACTCCGTCGCGGTGCTTGCCGATTTCGTAAGCCAAACGGCGCTTGCCGCGGTGCTGAGTTTCAATATTTTCAGCACCTTGATCGCGCAAAATGGTTTGATATTTCGCGATCGCCTGGTCAGTCATTTCTTCACCCAAATCTGGGCGCAGAATGTACATTGTTTCGTAAATAAACGGTTTCATGGCAATAATCCCCTTATGGACAACAAGGCTTCTCACGAAGCAAGGACTTATGATCATATCCCAACTATGAACAATCTCAAAACTAAAAAATCAAATTCCCTAAACAGCCGTCCCTCGCGGTGGAGCACGCTGTGGACATACAGTATCATGGGGGCGATCGCACTTTTAATGCTATTTCCCTTGCTGTGGCTGCTGAGTACCTCCCTCAAATCCCCAAGCGAAAACATCTTTGAATATCCCCCGCAACTGTGGCCACAACAGCCAACCCTCGAAAACTTCATCAAAGTGTGGCAAACCAACCCCTTCGGCCGCTACCTCTTCAACAGCACCCTAATTGCCGGCCTCACAGTCAGCATCAACGTTTTATTTTGCGCCCTCGCCGCATACCCCTTAGCCAGACTCAACTTTCGCGGCCGCGAAGCCATTTTAATTACGATCGTTTCCACAATCATGATTCCCTTCCAAATAGTCATGATTCCGCTGTACATTTTGACAGTACAACTCGGATTGAAAAACAGCTATTTAGGCGTCATCTTTCCCGGACTAGCCTCAGCCTTCGGCATATTTTTATTGCGGCAAGCATTCCTAGCAGTTCCCAAAGAATTAGAAGAAGCCGCCCGCATCGACGGCTGCACAGAATTAGGCATTTGGTGGCACGTGATGATTCCGGCAATTAAGCCGGCTTTAGTCACTTTAGGAATTTTTGTATTTATCGGTTCTTGGAGTGACTTTTTGTGGCCGCTGCTAGTTTTAGACAGGCCGGAATATTACACGTTACCTTTAGGTGTCGCGAATTTAGCCGGGACATTTTCTTTGGATTGGCGTTTGGTGGCGGCTGGTTCAATTATTTCTATTGTTCCTGTTTTAGGACTGTTTTTGCTATTGCAAAAATACATTGTGCCCACAGAAGCGGCCGCCGGAGTGAAAGGATAGAAGAAGTCATCAGTAATTTGTAGGGTGTGCACTGCGCACCGGTTGACTTTGATACCCATCGAAATACGTACTGGTTGACTTTTTCGGACATTGCGCACGTTACAAGATGAGCCGGTGCGCTCTTATAGCACCCTACAAACTACTATTTTCACTCCTTGATTCAAACAGACGGACATCGGTTAATCAACGGAATCAAGCAAACTGTAGTGATTGGTCATCAGTAATTTGTAGGGTGTGCACTGCGCACCGGTTGACTTTGATACCCATCGAAATACGTACTGGTTGACTTTTTCGGACATTTCGCACGTTACAAGATGAGCCTGTGCGCATTGCGCACCCTACAAACTACTCCAAACTCATGTCTACCTCGGAGTAAAAACGGCACTAGGATAAGCAATCCGCTTGTGATTGAACTGTTCCCAAACCCGCACAAAAATCTCTGCAATTAGAGACATATCATCCCGCGTTAAACCCGAATCAATCAACTGATTATCCTGCCAACGAGCTCGCAAAATCTTATTAACCATATTCAAAGCTTCCTCGTGAGTAGCATCCTTGAGCGATCGCAAAGCAGCCTCACAAGAATCCGCCAACATCAAAATCCCCGTTTCCCGCGACTGCGGAATCGGCCCGTCGTAGCGAAAATCCTGCTCCATCACTTCCCTGGTTTCGATTGCTAACTTTGAATGATCCGCATCTGCTAAAGTAATGTTTAAATCTTCTGGTTCTTTGGCAGCAATTTGCTGCGCTTGATGGTAGAAATAAGCAATTAACATTGTGCCTTGATGTTCAGGAATAAACGCCTGAATCGCCTTCGGCAATCGGTGCTTGCGCGCCATCACCAACCCCTCGCTAACGTGCTTTTTAATAATCTCAGCGCTTTTCCAAGGGTCATTAATTTCATCGTGTTTGTTGCCCCCACCCATTTGATTTTCACAGAATCCGAGCGGGTCGTGCATTTTTCCAATATCGTGGTATAATGTCCCAGCTCTGACCAGCTCAACATTGCAGCCGAGTTCCCGGGCCGCAGCCTCCGCCAAACTCGCCACAAATAGCGTGTGCTGAAAAGTCCCCGGAGCTTCGGCAGCCAATTTCTTCAACAGCGGGCGGTTGGGATTGGCAAGTTCCGCCAGCCGGATCGGGGTAATTAGGTCAAAAACGTGTTCCAAATAAGGGCTAATGCCGATCGCCACAACGCTCCAAGCCAAACCGGCCAAACTTTGCGCCCCCACCGTACCGAGCACGACGTACCAAATCGCACCCGCAGCCGCGCTGGCAATCAAAGTCCCCACCAGATAAACCGAGCCCTGAGTCAAGCCGACAGCCACGCCCAACAGAGCCAACTCCTCGCGCGATCGCAGCCGCCCGGCCATAAAAGCGCCCAGCAATCCTCCCGCCGCGCTGGCCAGCAAATGAATCAACTCCACATTTAAGCCAACGGGCAGCAGCGCCGACAGCAGCCCCACCACAGTCACTCCCACCGCCGAACCGTAGAAGCCGCCCGCTAAAATGCCGATCGCGGGCAAACTCGTCCAAGGCAGCCCAAAACTCACCAGCACCGGCGCGCTCAAAGTCAGCAGCAGCAACAGCAAATGATCTCTCCGGCGCAAGCGGTAGTGCCTTTCTACCAGCAGCACGATCGCAATTGCCCCCGATACTAAACACACGAACCCCGCCAGCCCCAGCCAATTCACCCCCCGCCGGCTCAAACCAAAATAGTCCAGCAACACGAAATCTTGCTGCGATATTTCTTTTCCTTCTGTAACAATAATATCGCCCTGCTCGACGGCGATCGTCACCGGTTTCACCTTTTGCGCCGCCAATTCAGCTAGTTGTTTGGTTGCTTCGGGATCTTTCACCAGATTTGGCTGCAAAATCGCACTTAAACCTTCAACTGCCAAAGCTTGCGACTCTAACGGCACTTCATTTGCTACTTGCAGCTTCACAGCTTCTGTCAATATCTCTTTTGGCAACCCCGGCGGGATACCTTGAGCCAGCATTATTTTTGCCACTCGACTCATACCCGTTTGGGTTTTCTGCCAAGCTGCATCCGACAAATCGAACAGCGAAGTATCGTAAATCTGTCGGAGTCCAGAAACCGACGGTTTTTCCAGCGCCTCCACAGCAATGGCATAGCGGCTGCGGGCAGAGGAAATACTGTCTGTCAGGCTTTTGAACTCTGCTACTGAGACCGATCGGCTGTAAGCTTGCAGTTGAGTTAGAGCCTCCTGCTTATACTGGCTATCTGTCGGCGCAGCACTGGCGGGGGAATCCAAATTCAACTTCTCGGAAGTTGTGCCCCTAGAGTCTCCAGCCACGGCCAAAATCGATCGCCACTCCCACTCAGGACACCCCCTCAAGTAAAGTTGAGTCGAATTTGAGAGCGCCGAGGTGGCGGCAAACGGAAACGAGCCTACCTCCCCCCGCAGTTCGCTTCCCTGTTGCCAAAATAGCTGCATTTGGCGATCGATTTGTGGCTCGACGGCTGGATCGAGCATTAATATCGCTACAGCCCCGATCCGCGCCGATGAACGCTCTTCTTCAGTAGTTTTGCGATCGGGGATACTAGCACTAGCAGGAGCCTGAATCGTCTGAGGAGCTTTCGTCCCCACATCGAGTTTCGGCTGGTTGTAGAAGCGGTGGCCCAAAGTGCTGCTGAGGGAAACTACCGCTACGAACACCAACATCGGGGAACGAGCTTGATTTTTGATAGTTGATTTTGAAGTTTTATTTGTAAATCTAATAAAAGTTTCGGGCAGATCCAGTTGAGCGAGTGAAAAACGGCTTAACAGATGTTTGCCAGGGCGATCGGGCTCTGATTTGCTGCCATTTTGCACTTTAGCAATCTGTTGGCGCAGTGAGCGCGCAGCCCCTAGCTGCTCAATCTGCCGCATCAATGAGGAGATGGTATTCATTATATGTCGAAGATATATTCACCGAACACTAGCGGGAAGCCCCAGGCGACCGACTTGGGGACGAACGCGGCTGCGACGACCGTCGCCTTGAATTTTTTGGATCGAATTACATAGTTATAGCCATCCTTTTTGTGCATTTGTTGACAATATTTGTGACTTATGCCCGACACTCTCCCGGTCTTCGTCGCAATATCGAAACTACCAGAAGCTCGACAAAGCACTCTACCTACATAAGTTCCGATCTTCTTACCTGATGTCACCACCGCCCTGATGATATCTCCGGTTTGGAAGCCTTTATGGATCTGTCGTCGGGAACGGTGTCGCGACGGGAATCCAAACCTGTCGGTTCCGCACATTTGCCTAGAACCGTGCCCTGTTGCCTCGATCGACAAAGGATGCGCGGTCAGAACAGTGAGTTCAAGTGTCTCGCCAACGCAAGCAGCGTCTAACCAGTGGGTTTTTGGGACACCCAACCGAGTTCTATTGAACTTAGTTAACCCACCGCTAGCAGTGGTGACGGGTATATCTGTTTGCTTCAGAGCGTTGAACAGTGCCCATCGAGTTGAGTTGACTGCTGCTGCATCTTTCAAGGGCAATTTAGCTTGATTCAGAATCCGTTTAAGCTGGTCAGGTTTACCGCTCAAAAAGTCTTTGATTAACTGATTCCCCTTTGCCAAATTGCACGTTTGGCAAGCTAAGCCCAGATTGCTGATGCGGTCACTACCTCCTTTAGACCGGGGATGTAGGTGCTCAATCTGCAACGGGATATTCTTGGCATTGCAATAAATGCAAGTCCGGTTGAATTTCTCTAACAGATACTCCCTGACCTCGTATCCTGCTAAGGAGCCTTGCTGATATTCAATCCCTGAGATTTCAGGGTTCTCCATCTGCTGCAAGTCGAACCGGACAAGTTCTTGAACAATGGAATTAATCGGTGCAAGTCGGACGAACTTATTCACCCAAGTCATGGTCGTGTCAACCCGGTGCTGAAGGCTAGGTGCTAACCAACCGTCAGGACGCGAACGGTTCATAAACCGAGGTTGACGATACCGAGTTTTGCGATTGCGTCTGCCTCTACGTAGTTGTCTGCGAGAGAGTAGGGCATCTCGAATCGCAGATCCCCTGTGGGTCAGTTGGGCCGCCCAAATTAGAATGCCGTCTTTGAGTAGTGCAATGCCTGTTGTTTTACTGCCGGGATCTAACTTGAGCGTGAGTGATTGAGGACTGTCTGGCGCCTCCTTTTTAAGAATGATAGTGAACGGATATTGACGGAACACAGCAGCTTTACTCGCTTTAAGCAATGATCTCGCCATCCCTGGCGTGCAGGGTGTTAACGGTTTGCGATTGGCATCTAAAACGAAAACTTGGTTAGACATGGTTTTGTCTCTTCTGATTTCTCGTAATGTTCGCTTCGGCAATGTTTAGAGAGCTTGTTGCGCCGAAAGCACTGTCTTAACCCCGTAAAACTGTTTAACTTTCAGCGATAGAGCGGAAAACTAGCGACGCATTCTCCGGTATCGTGACTCAAAAAACGTAGGTCTTATCCTGTGCCTGGTCAGGTTCGGGCTTAAATCTGCTCGAAGAGTCGGGCAGTTTGCAAGCCCCTAGCTAAAGCTAGGGGGTTCCTGACTGTTATTCAGCAGATGAGTCAGAAATTCTGACTGTGCATCTTGATTGAGTTTATCCGAACAGTAGTCCCTGAATATTTAACCGCGCCAGCTACTTTGCCTGAATGTCGCCAGCAGTTCGGTTTGCTAACTGTAGCCAACAAGCCAGTAGTTTCCTCAAGCTTCGGCTGCTTCTTTCGAGTTCTTGTCTATCTCGAACAGTTCGCGGGCGCGAGGGCTAAAAACCCGGTTGATCCGTAGATTCCTGGTTTTGAAACCCAATATTCTCCTAAAAACCGGGTTTTTGGAGTCAAGCGAGTCAGATTTTATTTTTGAGTTTTTAATTGTCGCTTTCCTTCCGCTTTCGCTTTTGACTGGTTAATTGCTGATTTCTTACCATAAATTTCTAGTTTACCTTCCCTTTTTAAAGCTCAAAACTTTATATTTTCCGAGGTCTAATCACATAAGGTGCAGCCACAGCGCGGGCTAGCGCTGCCGAATTCACGCCCGCAGAAGGGTTGTAAACTCCCGCCCACACAGCAAACAAATTATTTGCTAACTCCACTATTTTTGCATCGCTGCCGATTCCCCAGAGTGAGGGTTCTCGGCCCTCGACTAGCGGTGCCAATTCAACCGCCGAAGATAGCTGTCGCCATTCTACAGGAATCGCAGTAGCACCGTTGTACGCTCCAGACAAAGCTCCCGTCAAAGCGCAGGTGAGTTGTCCAGCTATGCCACAGCGAGCGGCACGCACCACTGACAAGCGCAAGTCTTCTGGGGTGTTTAAGAAGCAGTAGAAAGCTAGGGCAATGGGAATCAAATTTTCAGGGTTGACAATTGACTTTGTTTGTGATTTTTTCTCGCCCTCGCCCTGTTTTTCTCGCAAAGCTGTGGCGCTTTTACATAAGTGAGTTGTGGCTGTTTCTAAATCTGCTCCCTGTTCTAGTAATATTTGTACTTGCAGCAGCAATTCTGTTAAGGCATTATCTGTTTTTAGGTAAGCAATTGTTTGTTCGATCGCTGTGGCGGGGTCAAGTCTTTGTTTGAGCGATCGGGCGATCGCAAATCCTACCGCTAAAACTCCTGTCTCATATTCTTGCCCGTTTTGTTTCTGCCAAACCTCTGTCGCCAGCATGATTTTTTCTCGCAGCTTGGCTTTATTCTCATGAAAAAACATCGCTATCGGCAGCGCAGCAACCGCAGATTCACAAGGATTAAGCAGGCTTTGAAACTCAGTCCTTTGTGGATGGTAAATTTCCGACTTGGCAAATGCTTCCCAAGTATTGCGCCAATCGTTTAAATCTAAACCGTTACACCGAATTAAACTTTGAACCCACGCCACCGCCAGTCTCCCACATCCAGACGAGTGTTTGTCAATTTGGATTTTGCTGCTAGGAAAATTCAACGCCAATGTTGCCCGACTCAAAGTCAATTGTTGATATTTAGTCAGTTGTAAAATCGGCAGTAAGTCTTCTGTTTGGGCGGAAATACCTACCAGTTGCCTTTGATATTGCAGCCCGATAACGTTTCCTAAAACTGCCCCCAGAATTGTTCCTTGAAACTTACTCAACAGGGAATGCCGCATTTTAATTTAACTCAATTTGCTAGTAATTGGCAATTGGAAATTGCGAATTGGGAATTGGGAATTGCGAATTGCGAATTGCGAATTGCGAATTTGTTATTATAAAAATCATTACCCATTACCAATTCCCAATTACCCATTATAGCAACCGCCGCATCGGTGAGGACATAAATAACTTCATGAATAGAGCCGATACCCTTCATTCAGTTGACCTGTGACAGTGGACAGTGGACAGATGAGGGCACTTGACAAAAGAAGTCCGAGGATTCGAGTAATGAATAGTTTTTTTTAATTTATCCCTAAAAGGTGGAGGCTTTAAACCAATTCTTTATGGTCAAGCATCAATGGTTTGATTCGGGTTATGTAACTATCAACTCTCAACTGTCACAGGTCAACTGTCCACTGCTATACCATTCTTCTGATTATTTTGAATTATACCCAAACATATAAGGGCTGGTTCTTTAGCTAAAACCGACCCTTATCCGATCGCAAGAATCGGTGAATTTTTAATTTTTAATCAAGTGACTAACTAGAGCTTGTAGCCCCAGCAGGTAACTTTCCGAGCCAAAACCGCTGATTTGCCCGATCGCCACCGCTGCGATAAACGAGTTGTGCCGAAAAGCTTCCCGGCGGTAAATATTGCTCAAATGAACTTCCACAGCAGGGATATTCACGCCAGCGATCGCGTCTCTAATTGCCACACTCGTATGAGTATAAGCTCCAGCATTAATCAATAAGCCTTGGTGCTGCCCTAACATCGAGTGAATTGCATCCACCAAAACCCCTTCATGATTCGACTGCTGAATTGAGACTGTCACCTGGAGAGCTTGCGCTTCTCGTTCTAGCAACTGGTTGATATCATTTAAAGTCGCAGAACCGTAAACTCCAGGTTCTCGCTGACCCAATAGATTTAGATTAGGGCCGTGAAGTACCAGGATATTTAACAATTTTTTAAATTCCAGCGCCACAAAATATTTGAGTTTTGACTTGGATTTAGAACCAAATTCAAACCTCAAACCTCAAATTTCAAACCTGAATTCCAGTCCCAACTATCGACGATGCCTTGGTTGGTTCACTGGAATAGGAATCGGTTGTAATTCCGGTTGAGCTTCTGGATCTAGCAGTCCTTCTATCAGCTTGCGAACCCATTCTTCAATTTGTTCCAGCACCTTTTCAATGTTTTCCATTGAACGGATAGCTCCTTTTTTATAGTCTAAACTACTGAACCGACGGCTAAATATCTGAAACTAAGCAAGCGCTACTTTGGAACCAAAGGTCAAACTTGCTTTCTCGATCGCTAGTTATTTTGAGCAAGGGAGAGCATCAGTATATTTGCCAATCAGTCTTACCTTATTATCATAACGAATCTTTACAGATAATCAAGAGGTAATTGAAAAATTGCGGAACTATCTACGATCGCACAGTCTTAAATAAATCTTAAGCTTACGGATAACTCTTGACAATTGACAATAGAGTGGATGTTTTCTACGCTTTTGCCAATAATTTACGTCGCAGCCGATCGAGCGCCGTACAGCTACTCAGATTCCGAATCCAATCACGGCTTCGCGCATCGCCAAACCGGTATTCAAAACTTTCTGCATCGCCATCGCCTGCTAAACCGATATAAACCAGTCCCACAGGTTTAGCATCCGTGCCGCCTCCAGGCCCGGCGATACCTGTAATGCTCAATCCCCAATTGGTGTTAAGGCCTTGGCGCACTCCCGCAGCCATTTGTTTTGCCACTTGATGGCTGACTGCCCCAAATTCGGCTAAATCTCGGGGATTAACACCTAATAATCCTTCCTTAACCCGATCGTCATAGGAAATAATTCCACCCAAGAAGTACCTCGAACTGCCGGCAACACCCGTCAGCATCGCTCCCAACCCTCCTCCCGTGCAGGATTCAGCCACGCTGAGAGTTTCGCCAGCCAACAGCAGTAATTTACCGACAGTCGAAGGAAGGGTATCGGTATCAGCACCGTAACAGTCTAAACCGGCGATTTGTAGCAACTGTTGTTCGATCGGCTCAATTAACTTTTTCGCCACAGATTCCGACTTGGCGCAGGCCGAAATTCGCAGTTTGACTTCACCGTGATTGGCGTAGGAAGCCACAGTAGGATTAGTTAAATTCAGAAAACTATCGACTTTTTCTGCCAATGCCGACTCAGCAATACCCCAAAATTTTAATGTGCGGCTGCAAATAGTTTCGGTGCACCAGCCCTCATTTTTCAGATAAGGAACGGCGATTTCTGCCCACATCAACTGCATTTCCGCCGGTACGCCGGGAAAAGTCATTATTGTGACATTGGGAACCGGCTGCCAAATAATCCCCGGTGCAGAACCGGTGCGATTTGGCAGAATGTCCGCACCTTCGGGAATCAAAGCTTGTTTGCGGTTGCTGGGACTCATGGTGCGTCCCCGCTGAGCAAATTTTTGTTCGATATCGGCGATAATTTCCGGTTTTTCGATGAGGGGAACACCAAAATAATCGGCGATAGTTTCGACTGTGAGGTCGTCTGGTGTGGGGCCGAGCCCTCCGGTGAAAAGCAAAAGCTGCGATCGACCTACAGCTATTTCTAACACTTGTTTGATGCGTTCTGGGTTGTCGCCCACCACTGTTTGATAGTAGTGAGGGATTCCCAAACTCGCTAATTCTTTAGCTAAAAACTGGGAATTGCTATTAAGAATATCGCCTAACAGCAATTCAGTGCCAACACAAATAATTTCAGCAACCATTAGTTATTGGTAATTGGTAATTGGTAATTGGTAATTGGTAATGGGGCATTGGGCATTGGGCATTGGGCATTGGGCATTGGGCATTGCTAATTGCTAATTGCTAATTGCTAATTGCTACTCAATAACAAATAACAAATAACAAATAACAAATAACAAATAACTAATGACTAATGACTACTGACTAATGACTACTGACTACTGACTATCGAGCGTGTCTCCAAACTTTCCAGCTAGCGTATCCCAACAAACTGGTCGCACCCATAGCATAAATAACGCCGCTGGGAACCGAAAAAGCTAAGGCTAAACTTCCCACCCACAGCGTCAGGGCG
>Ga0209591_10004348_pt1 | contig 16088 bp, 9 predicted proteins | sample MAT01_FD_187207 | JGI IMG/M metagenome (GOLD analysis project Ga0209591, IMG submission 187207) | Freshwater microbial communities from Lake Fryxell liftoff mats and glacier meltwater in Antarctica - MAT-01 (SPAdes) (version 2) | ecosystem: Environmental > Aquatic > Freshwater > Ice > Liftoff... | reverse complement strand
GGCTGGATCTCAGTCGAGAGTCATCCGTTAGTTCGACGCCGAGGTGATTTGCGAGGGCGAAGACCGCGCAGCCGCCGGCGAGTGCGCGCTGCGTATCCCCGAGTGGGACTTCCACTGGCAGCAAGCTCGTGACGTGCGGCGTCGTCTTCGATTGACGCCTCCGGGGGGCCGCCGTTCAGCTGGGAAGCGGGTCGAGGGCTACGAGGGATTCGTGCGGGTCAATGCCGATCGGATCTTCGAGTCGACCGACGCTCGCCGCAACTGAGCCGTCGCCTCGCGCAGTCGTCCAAGCGTCCTTGGGACCTGCATCGCGAATGTGCGCACGGGTGACGGCAGCAGGTGCCGCGCGAGTGCGCGCACGATGTGCACGCGATAGGCGGCGAGCAGCTTCGGATCATCCTGCGGCAGAAAGCGCCAGCGACCATCGAGATTCAGGGTCCAGGCGGCGAGCCCGCCGAGGTCGCCCTCGAGCACGCAGCGCAGCACGTCGACCGGAAACAGCGGGACCTCGACGTCGGTGCCGCGCGCCAGATGGGCGGGCGGTGCGATCGGCGCGCGCGCAAGGATGGCGCGCAACGCATCGCTCATCGGCACACCGAGCGCGTCGCCGAGATGGAACACCGCATTGGGTCGCGGGTCCAGCTCGATGAGCACGAGGCGCCCATCGTCGCCCCGAATCACGGTGATATTGCCAAAGCCATGGACTCCGACGACGCGGCCAATCTGCTCGGCGAAGGTGACCAGGGCATCATCGTGCTCGAAGCGCCGTACCGCCGAGGGGCCACAGGGCGCGGGCCACGCGCGTACGACCCGCGACGTGAGCAGTGCCCGCAGGTGACCGCGATCATAGAGCGCTTCGAGGCTGTGCACCTGCCCGGTCACGAACTCCTGCACGACGACCTCGGCCGTACCGATGGCGTCCGGTAGCGCGCGCACGTCGCGCACGGTGGCGACCCGATGGCAACCTTCTCCGCCGCTGAACCCGTCCTCCTTGATCAGCGCCGGTCGACCGAGCTCACGCACGGCCGCTTCGATGGCGGGCTTGCCACGGCAGACGCGCGACCACGGCGATGGCAGGCCGAGCGCCCCGCACGCGCGCACGAAGCCGACCTTGGTGCCGAGGAGACCATGACGCACAGCATCGGGCTCGATCGGAAGCACGCCAGGCACCCACGGTTCGGCGCGCAGCGTGGCCAATGCCGCGAGCAGCGGGTCGTCACCGATGATGACCCAGTCGTAGGACTCGCCCGTGGCGAGGTGGTCGCCGAGCGCACGCGCGACTTCGGCCGGGCTACCTTCGGCCGCGACGTGCCGGTCGACGAAGCGGCCCTTCAGCGGCCATGCGCCGTGCGGCCCGAGGAAAGTGACGTGGGCACCAGCGTCATGCAGGAGGTGCGGCACGTGGGCGGTCGCGAGCCAGGTCGTGCTCGACGCGCAGAGCGCCCGGGTGGTAGCGGTAGCAGATGCTTGCATGCGCGCACCATCGGACGGGCCGCAGCGCCTGTCAATCACCCTGCGCCCAGCGCGCTTCGTGTGACCACCTGGCGCGTCTACTGCGAAGACTTCCGGGGGGCTAACGCCCCCAACTCTCGAGGACGCGACCAGCCAGCGCCACACCTGAGAGAATCGCGCCCTCGACGCGCCCGCCAGCCAACCAATCGCCGCAGACACCGACGCCAGCGTTCTCGTCAAGCCAGGCCCCTTCGGCCGAGGGTGCGGCGGCGCGCGCATAGAGCCAACGTCGCGCGGTCATGACCTCGGGCTCTGGAACACCAAAGAGGCGCGCAAACTCGCTGGCAAGGATCTCGGCAACGCGTTCCGCTGGTTCGTCGAGCAACGCCAACGAAAGCCGCGTCGATGCGTGCAACGTCCACCGTTCGGCGGTTCCTCGTGAGGGTTTGCTCGTGTCGCGTGCAACCCAGGCCAGCGCAGCATCACTTTGCTCGCTGTCTCTGCCAATAAAGGCGGCGTCAAATGGCAAATCTGTGACCGGCCCAGCGCCTTCACGCGGGGCCACTCCAGCGGCGAAACAAGGCGTAAACACGGTCCTTTGCGCCGCGGCCGCCAGGGCTGGACACAGAGGCTGGAGGAGCGCGGATGCCTGCGGCGCAGGCAGAGCGACCAACACCGTATCAAACTCACCAAGCACAGACTGCGATACGCCACGAGCCGGCGTAAGCGTTGTCCTTGTCTCACCCACTTCGCCGAGCAGCACAAGGCCCTCCGCGCGCCTTTCAATGAGGTCGACGCGGCGACTGCAACACACCGCCAAGTCGCGCGCCATATGGCGGGCGAGTGCACTCATGTGGGGCGTCCCAACCCAACGCATCATGGGCAGCGTGTCGCTCATCGTTGATGTGATCTCGTCGACGGCAACGACCCGGCCAAGCCAGGGTTCGCAGACGCCTCCCTCCTGCCAGGAATGTACCCAGCGCGCGAAACCAGGATCGCGCACGGTAAAGTATTGCGCGCCCAGGTCGAAAGATAGCTCATCGCGAGAAGGAAGGGTCACGCGGCGGCTGGAGAGGCGACCCCCCGGTGCTCGGCCCTTGTCGAAGACCGTGACAGCGACATTGTGATCCCGCAGTGTCTGTGCGCAGGCAAGGCCCGAAAGTCCGGCACCAATGATGGCGACGCGGTTCTGACCCGCCCGCGCTGCTCGCTTGATGTGTTCTTTGGCTGGGACAGAATGAGCGTCATCGCCTGTCGAACTCTGGTCATCGCCCATCACCATACGAGCACGAGCATACACGATCGACGGGTCATCTTCTGCGCAGAAGTTGCGCGGCCCCGGCCATGCCTCCAACTCCGGGTTGGGCCCGACCCCCGACGGGCACGCCGTGGGTTCGCCGTGGCAAATTCGAGCGGGACACTTCTCCTCAAGGGGAAGAGTCTCCGGGTCAGGATGACCCCGCCCGGAGCGACGCGTTGCATCACTTGTGCAGGCCCGAGCCACACAGGCACAGTCCATGCACTCATCGCCGTGGCGCCCATGCGCCCCCACACCACGACGGAGGCCCCGCATGATGCAGCCCGCTCCCGACCCACGCAACATCGAACGCGACCCGCCAGGCAAGATGGAGTTCCCGGGATCGAACCCGGACGAGCCTGCAAAGAGGCTCGCGCGCGACCGGCAACTCGACCGATACGATGACGAGACCCCCGGTTCCGATCCGGAACTCGACAGGGAGCCCGACCGACCTCCGACCGAGAAACGCTCGGGCGTATGACGGGGCGGTCATTGCTCGCGACGTTGGCCACGACAGCGCTGCTCACAGCGATGGGCGTCGCGCGTCCGAGGCGGCTCGGAGCAGCCCCGACCTTGCGGCGATCCGGCTGCCTCCGGGCTTTTCGCTCAGCGTCTTCGCGTGCGTACCCAACGCCCGCTCACTCGCGCTATCACCAATGGGCACTCTATTCATCGGCACGCGCGAGGAGGGCAAGGTCGGTCTTCGCGATCCGCGGCGCCGCTCGCTCGGGCGCGCTGAATCAGGAGGCCGACGCGCATAGGATTATTGTCTCTGGGCTCGACAATCCCAACGGTGTCGCGTTCGCCAATCGCAACCTCTACGTGGCCGAGGTTTCACGCGTCACCCGCTTCGACGAGATCGAGGCGCGGCTCGACAAGCCCCCCGTCCCGGTCGTCTTTCGCGGCGATTCCCCGACGAGCCGATGCGCGGCTGGAAGTACATCGCGATAGGACCCGACGGCTGGCTCTATGTGCCAGTCGGTGCCCCGTGCAACCTGTACGCGGGTCTGGGTGAACATGAGAGTGACGACTTATCGAGCGCGCGTGGAGTCGTCGGCGTCGCGCGGAGGTGATCAGCTCGCTTTCGAAAGCCAGCCGAGCGCCGAGCGCGCCCGCTCGCTGAGCGCCTCGTGCACCGTGTGGTCGCGGTCGAGCGGCCCGAGCGACATGCCGCACAGGGCCCCGTGCGCCCACGCACCCGACGCGAGCCACGCCAGGTCCAGCTCACGGCGCCACGGATCGGCGTCGAGCTCGGGGAAGTCGAGGTGCAGCTCGACGACGCGCGCGTGCAGCTGCCAACTCGGGCCGACCAGCCGACGTGCCTCGCGCGCTGCGGCCCACGCTGCCTCGCCCTCGCCACGCGCACGGTGCGCGTCGAGCGCGGCGATGACCTCGCGGGCCTGCCGATAGTGATCTGCGTGCGTGGCGAGCCCCGCGAGACTCTCTATGTCGGTCGCGCCGATCGCCAGCAGTATGAGCTCGAACGGACACGACGCAGGCGGTCCCGCCAGGCCCTCGCGCCAGGCGGCCTCGGCCCCGGCAGTGTCACCGGCCTGCCAACGGTTCAGGCCGAGCAGGTGCAACGCATGGGCCTGCGCCCCCGGGTCCGCAGGATAGTGCGTCACGGCCTCCCGCAAGAGCGCGGCGACGGCGGCGTCGCCTGGCTGGTAGCGCAGCACGTACGAGGCTGCTGTGAAGAAGTCCGCCTGGTGCGTCTTGGGGGCGAGCTCGCAAGGAAAGAGCATGAGCTGATGCTTCGCGCCCAGTGCCTTGGTCACTTGTCGTAACGTCGAATTGAGCCTGAGTGACGCGTGGTTCACCGCAAGCTGCTTCTTCTTGTGGCCCCCATGAAAGGCCCGGGCGTGTCCCTGCGCCAGCCCTTCGTCCGCGACGCCTCTGTGGATGCGGCTCGCGAACTGGTCGGGTTCGGTCGAGCACGCGGCGTGGGACGAGAGGGACTCGCCGATGAACGCCGGCGGCGAGCGGCCGAGCCACTGATGGAAGTGCTCGGGGAAGAGGGTGAGTCGCAGGTGCTCGTTGTCGCGGACCACGCCTCCGCGCATGCGGCCGTAGTTGCTGCGCAGCGAAGGCCGTGCCCCCAGCACGAGCGTGTACTCGTCGCGCAGCGTCAGATCGGCCAGGTCGTAACGCGCCAGCGTCGGTGCGCCCTCGCGCGTCAGCTCGACCAGGGCATCGCTCTGGTCCCCACCCATGACCATGAACGCGCCCGCCCCGCCTCGCGCCGGGCCCGTCGCGACGCGCGCACGGGGTACGAAGTCGAAGCTCATCGTAACGAGGTGCAGTTCGACCTCGGCGGGCAGGAAATCTCCCGTCGACGGCAGGCGCGCCAGATCCCAGGCCAGGGCGACGAGGCACTGGCCAGCCGGGTGCTGGAGGATCTGCATCGGCACCAGCGAGGCGAACCCGCGCGGCGCCCTGGGGGGCATAAATGACTGCTCGTCGGCCACCAGTGTGCCCTCCGCATTGAAGACAGCCCACATCTGCTTGCTGGTCGCGCCCGTCAGCAACAGCGCGCGGCCGTCGGCGTCGACGAACCAGCCGAACGCCGCTGCGCACGGCAGGACCTTCAACTGCTGCCCTCGCACGTCGATGAGGCGGATGACCCGCTCGGCCCCCTCGACCTCCATCGCCAGGCAGGTACCCATGGGCTCGAGCGCGACGCGCTCGACAATGCAGTTGGCGCGGGGCGGAACCACCGCTTTCACCCGGGTCGGGTCCTCGCAATCGAGCACGATGACGCCACCGTCATTGACCACGATCCACAGTGTGCCGCCGGCCACGCCGATATCGAACCCACGGCGGCTGGCCCCGAGCGCTAGCGAGAAGCGCTTCACGGTCGTGGTGATGCTCGGGCCATCTTCCGACGCCGGCGTGCAGCGCACGACAGTGATCCACGCCCGTCCTTCGGGCGCGGCGAAGAAGTAGTAGCAGCCGTCGTGAACACGTGCGCTGCGGACCGACCAGCCCTGCTCGTCCTCGTGAACGGGCTCGGGCAGCTCCGGCCCGCTGTACATCACGAGGTCGAGGGCGCGCGCCACGCGCTGCTCGGCCAGGCTCACCATGTCCGCGTCGGCGAGCTGGTCGCTCGGGCCCAGGATCGAGAGCTGCGTGCTGACATCGGCGAGCTCGCGCGCGGCGAGCAGGGCATCGAAGCACACGTGCAGTGGCGCGTCCTCGCCGTCGGCCGCGCGCAGGCGCCGCTGGCGCGCGGTCTGGGTCGTCATGGTCGCTTCGAGCTGGGCCACGAGCTTCATCTGCTCGGGGGCCAAGGGGAGGCGCTGCAGCGACAGGCAGAGCTCGAGGCAGCCTGTGTAGTCGCGCACGCGCAACGCTGACTCGACATCCTCCAAGAGGCCGCTGATGCGCGCGTCAACGCGACGCCTGGCGGCCTTCAGCGCGTCATCGAAGGCCGGGCTGAGCCTTGGCCGGGACTCGAGCTCAGGCACGGACAGGAGGCGGTCGACGACCTCTTCGGCCGCCGCTTCGCCCTGGTCGTGCCACAGCACGAGCGCGTCCCAGGCCGCCAGCGCCACCGTCGCGACCCGCCGTGGCGCGGCCAAGCGCGCGGCCGCGAGCGCAATGTCCACGAGCGGCGCCAGATCGGGCCGCAGGCTGCGTACGCGCTGCGCGAGCGGCGGGCTCAGCGCCACGAGTGCGTCGATGTCCGCCGCGCTCACCGGGGTCGCCACCGCCAGCGCTGCGGCCAGGATCTGCTCCTCGTGCGCGGCCTGCTCGGCGAGGCGCAGCTCGTCCTGGCGCTGTCGCTCTGCTTCGAAACGTCGCCGCTTGGCCTCGACCTGGGCGGCCTCGTGCGCCTTGCGCTGGGCGCTGCGCGCGCGGATGAGCTGGCGCGCCGCGGGGCTGTCGTGGCCGCCATCCAGCAGGCGATGGGCCAGGGTCTCGGCCTGCTCGGGGTCGCTCACGCTGAGTTCTGCGAGGCGCGCCTCGTCGTCGGCCGCACGCGCCTTGAGCGTCGCCGCCAGCGCGTCGGCGAGCGGCGTGACGAGGGTGCCCTGGCGCAGCTTGGCGAGCGCCAGGCACAGGCGCGCTCGCTCGATGTCGCCGGCCGCGAGCGCGCCCAGGCCGACGAGGACCTCGACGTCGCCAGCGCGCGGGTGATCGAGTCCCTGGGCGTGCCGCAGAGCGCGCTCGAGGTCGCCGGTGCGCGCACTCGCGATGCCGAGCAGCGCCTGCACGTCGAGGTCGGCGAGCTGCGCGTCGGTGAGTGACAGAGCAACGGCCAGCGCGTCGCACGCGAGCGTGTCGACCCACAGCTCGAGCAGCGCGCGGGCGGCGGGCACGGCCAGCGCCGGTTCGTGCAACGCGCCGCGGTAGTGGCTCTCGGCGGCCTCGTAGTCGAACTCGGCGAGCGCTGCGTGGCCGGCAGCGAGCGGGCTCGTGCGCGGCTTGCCGCCGACCTTGGCCGGGGCGTGGGCGGTGAGCACGGCGGCCGCGCGCTGCTCGAGGTTGTGGTAGACCCAGGCGCGCGCGCCGTCGTCGAGGTCGGCAACGCGCGCGTGGCAGGCGCACTCGTCGAAGTGGCGGTGGCGTAGCAGCACGATGCCCTCGACCACGTCCGGCTCCGCCAAGAACGAGTCGCCGTACCAGCGCACGAGCAAGGACTGCAGCGCCGACTTCGTGGCGTAGCGCCGCGCCGTCTCGCTGGCAGACAGCCCGCGCCCGGTCGGGTTGCAGGTCGCGATGAGGTCGACGAGCGTGCGCGGCTGGGGCTTGACCTTGCCTCGCAGGACGTCGTCGGGGTGGGGCAACCTGGGCATGCGTTGATCTCCCAAACAGGCCTCCGTAGGGACCGGTCACAGACGACGAAGTCGCTCGCCTGTCAGCGGAGAGGCTGCCGACGATTTCGCCTACGAGCCCGGACTCTGGCAAGGCGAAGTCGACCGGGTTCCGCTCATGAAGGACCTCGAGGAGGCATACGCTTGTGCCGGCCGCCAGCACGTCGTCGGCAGCGAGCTGCAGCGCGTACACCCCCGGCGGCACCTGCGGTGCAATGAACGTGCGCTGCCGCTCGACGATGCGACCCCAGGTCTCGGCCGTGCCGACGACCGGGTCGAACGTGCGGACCAGTCGACGTGCGCGACGAGTGAGGCCAGACCACGGCGCCCTTTCCGCAAGCCGACTTGCCGCAGCACATCCGGCGCATCGGTTGCCCGCGGCTCTTCTTGCGCAGCCAACCGGCGATCACGCGCTCGATGACGTCGATGGGCCACCCGGCCGCGAGCAGCTTCTCGACCCTACGCAGGACCTCTCCGAACGCCTTCGGGTCGCGCGCAGCGACGATGCGCTGCGGCGAGCGTTCCGATCGGTCGTAGGTAGTCGCCATAGGAAGTGATTTGTTCGCCTCTTGGATTGACCCTGTCAAACGTCGGCAAATCAGTTCACGGTCGTCGCGCGGCGACGCGCCCCGCTGGAAGCGCTGGCGGAGGAAGCGCTGTCCGCGGGCGCACGGCCATCCCCGCGCACATCGCCGCAGCCCTCGAGTCCATCGTGGGTCTGATGCTCATCGGCCTCGGGATCGACGTCGCCCGGCGCGCCAGGAAAGCGCTCGCCAACCGCCTCATGCTCCGGCACTCCCACTCCCATCCCCATGACCCGACCCATGCCCACACCCAGGTGGCCTCCCGCGTCCGCTGGCGCCCATTCCTGATGCGCCTCGTGCACGGCCTGGCCGGCTCGGCCACGCTGGTCGTGCTCGCCGCCGGCACCGCCCACGAGCCCTCGCTCGGCCTCGCCTACATCCACCTCTTCGGCCTCGGCTCGGTCGTCGGCATGGCCCTCGTGTCGCTCGCGATGGCGCTGCCGCTTCACTACCTCGGCCGCCACCTGCCACGCATCGCCACGCTGCTCGGCGTCGCGACCGGCGTCATGAGCCTCGCCATCGGCACCATCGTCATCGCGAACGCGCTGCCCGGGGCGCTGGCTTGAGCGCACCTACCCAGGTCCTTATGGACTTCGCGATGTGCCTCATGACGCGCTTGGGTTCGGGGCGCGCTCAGACGCCCGGGAGTCGCCCGCTGTAGCGGCGGATGTAGTCGCCGACGCGCACCTTGCGGGCGGTATTGTCCGAGCTCATGTAGCGGACAGATCCGAAGATCGGGCGCTCGGGCCCCCAGGCGCGATCGAAGCGACCGAGCGTCCAGAAGATCCCGCTATAGCTATTGGGGTTGCGACCGTCGGTACTCCAGCGGTTGTTGAGTTCGATGAGCGTTGCCAACGCCTCGCGCGGGCTCGAACTCCACTCGAGGATCTTCTTGCCCCAGAGCATGCGCAGATAGTTGTGGATGCGGCCTTCGCGGCGCAACTGGTTCTGGGCCGCGTTCCAGAGCGCATCATGCGTGCGCGCGCTCTCGAGCTCGACGCGCGTGTAGACGTAAGGACGTTCGTCGCTCGCGTGCTTGTCGAGGGTCGTGCGTGCCCAGTCGGGCAACGTCTCCCAGCGATCATAGTCCTGCTCCAAGAACGCGTAGTTGTAGCCGATTTCGCGCCACGTCACGAGCTCGTCGATGAACGCTTCGCCCTCGGGCGAGAGGTTCCACCAGCCTTCGCGACTACCGGTCGGTCGCGGCGCGAGCCGATCGAGCGTCCATTGGTCGCGCGCGAAGAGGCGCGAGACGACATCGTGCACGCTCGCGTGACCGAAGTGCAGATACGGCGAGAGGCCGCTCGGCACGTCGAGCTCCGGCTGGTTCCGCTCGTCGCCATAGCGCGTGAGCTTTGACGTCATGAAGCGCGTGATGACGTCCTCGGCCGCCACCTCGCCGCCGCGATAGTCGACCTCGGGCACCTCGTGGTCGATCGGCAGGCGTGCCAGGAAGACCGCGCTGCCTTCGCCTCGCAGAAGTGCTGGCGTGGCGGCGGGCCACCGCTCGAGCACGGTCGGCGGGAGCACGGCGCGCGGGAGCGTGCTCGCGAACAAGAGCGGATCGGCCACGGGGAACGCATCGGGCGTCAGGTGCTGCGCGATCTCTTTGTGCATGAAGCGGCGGAAGTGCTGCGCCGCGGTGAACGTGCGATCGGTCGCGCGCAGTGGCAATAGCCCATTGCTATCGACTTGTTCCAGGCGCACCCCGAGGTCGTCGAGCTTGCGACCGGCGGCTTGCACCATGCGCGGCAGGAAGAAGCACGGGAACTCGTCGCTGACGACGAGCGCGGCCTCGCCCGCGAGCGCTTCCAAGAGCCCGGAGCCATGACCGGCCGTCGGTTCGAGATACGGGTGGTACGCGATCGGCGTGCCCGCGAAGCGCGCGAGGTTGTCCGCCATGCCGTCCATCACGAAGCGATGCAGACGCGGCGATGCCCATGGGTAGCCGACGCGCAACGCCTCGAGCACGACGAGTGGCACGCCGAGCTGCTGCGCGCGCGCAATCGCATGCTGCAACCCAAAGCTCCAGCGGGTGCGGCGCGTGGCGATCATCCAATAGAGCACGTAGCGGCCACGCCGCAGCGGCGCGCGATTCACGGCGTTCACCCGCAGCGCGGGCACTGGGTTCATCACTGCCATCGTCCGACCCGTACGCCAGACATCATCGTGTCACAGCTCATGGCGCGAGCTTCGCCCCCGGACCCGCAAAGGTCCACCCTGGCGTTGAGCCATCGGCGACGGCGTCTGCGATTGTCGTGACGCTTCCCCGCGGCGCGGCTACGATGGTTGTCATGTCGTGCCCGAACCGATTCACCGTTGCCGTTGCCTGCGCCTGGTCCTTCGCGTGTCTCGCGCCCGCTTGTGGCGACGACGGGGGTGCCAGCCCCGATGCGGAGGTCGTCGATACGAACGTGAGCGAGGTCGCGCTCGATGCCGCGGCCGAGACCGGCGGCGACACGGGGATCGACCGCGATACCTTGATCCAGCCGGAGGTCGAGACGAGCGAGGTGGTGGCCCCACTCGAGGCGCCCGAGGGCGAGTGGACCTGGTTCGATCAGCCCGGCAGCGCCTGCAGCGACGGCAGCGAGACCGGCTTCGCGGTGAACCGCGGCACCAACGATGACGTGCTCGTCGTGTTCATGGGAGGCGGCGCGTGTTGGGACTTCAACACCTGCTTCCTGTTCTCGACGGCGGCCAAAGGCCCCTTCCAGAAGGCGCAGTTCGATGCCGTCGCGGCCGGCATCAGCATCGGCATTCTCGATCGTGACGACGACGCCAACCCCTATCGCAGCTGGACCCAGGTCTTCGTGCCGTACTGTACGGGCGACCTGCACGCCGGTGACCGCGTCATGAGCTACACCGCCGGCGGCCTGACAAACGAATGGCACCACAGCGGCGCCGTCAACGCACGGCTCCTGCTCGCACGCGTGGCGGCGACATTCGCGCGGCCCGACCACCTGGTCGTCGCAGGCCTGTCAGCCGGCGGCTTTGGCGCGACGCTGCAGTACGCGGCCTTTCGCGATGCGTTTATGGCGAGTACGAGCCAGCTCGTCGACGACTCGGGGCCGTTCCTCATCGCTAACGCCATTCCGCCCGCCTTCCGGAACGCCTGGTTCACCAACTGGCGGCTCGATCAGCGGGTCGATCCGATCTGCGGGCAGGACTGCAAAGACGATCTCGCAGCCTTCTATCCGGCGCTCGCGGCGCGCTACCCGAGCGACCGGATGGCGCTCGTGTCGAGTCTCCAGGACGAGGTGATCGCAGGCTATTTCACGATGCTGCAGCCCCAGTTCGAGATCGAGATCCGCAAGCTCGCGCGCGACGTGCTCGCCCCGCTCGACGGCTGGCGCACGTTCCTCATCGCCGGCAATTCGCACACGACCCTCGGCAGCCCCGCGGCCTTCAAGACCCAGGACGTCGACCTACGTACCTGGCTCACACGCATGGTTGCGGGTGACCCGACCTGGACCAACCTCACGCCCTGAATTCGCTCGCGAGACGCGCGGGGTCTTCGTCGCTCGCTCCTCGGCAGCCGATGAGGCTGGCCTCGTCGCGGCTTCTCGACCGCGCGCGTCTCGCTTCGTGAATTCGCCGCCTCGACACGCGGGGGGCCGGCGTCGCTCGCTCCTCGGCAGCCGATGAGGCTGGCCTCGTCGCGGCTTCTCGACCGCGCGCGTCTCGCTTCGTGAATTCGCCACTTCGACACGCGGGGGGCCGGAGACGCTCGCTCCTCGGCGGCCGATGAGGCTGGCCTCGTCGCGGCTTCTCGACCGCGCGCGTCTCGCTTCGTGAATTCGCCACTTCGACACGCGGGGGGCCGGAGACGCTCGCTCCTCGGCGGCCGATGAGGCTGGCCTCGTCGCGGCTTCTCGACCGCGCGCGTCTCGCTTCGTGAATTCGCCACTTCGACACGCGGGGGGCCGGAGACGCTCGCTCCTCGGCGGCCGATGAGGCTGGCCTCGTCGCGGCTCCTCGACCGCGCGCGTCTCGCTTCGTGAATTCGCCGCCTCGACACGCGGGGCCGGCGTCGCTCGCTCCTCGGCAGCCGATGAGGCTGGCCTCGTCGGGGCTCCTTGGCTGCGCGTGTCTCGCTGGCGAACTCAGGCTTAAACGACACCCGGGCCGGCGTCGCGTATCAATCGGTCGGTAGCGGCGTCGCGGTCGGCGCGGTCGGAAGCTCCATCGGCGGCGGGATCTCGCCGCTCAGTGCGTGCATCCGGATCTCGGCGACCAGCTCCTCGAGCTTGGCCTCGAGCTCGCCGCGCCGTGACTCGGCACCGACGAGCCGCGACTCGAGCGCACGCGCGTAAACGACCAGCGCCTCGAAGCGGCTGTGAACGGTCGCCACGTGACTCGCCAACGCCTCACGCTCACTCGTGTTGGCGGCCTCCAGCTCGCCCTTCTTCGCCGTGAGCTCACGACGCGCATCCTCGAGCTCGGCGGCGGACCTGGTCTGCACTGCGCGAAGCTCGCTCTGAAGCGACTCGAGCGCGACCGTCGCCTGCGCCTGCGCCGCCTGCTGCTGGGTACGAAGTTCATCGATCTCGCTCTGCGCGACGAGCCGCAGCGTATCGAGATCGTCGTTGGCGCTTTCCTTCGCCGCGGCCACCTGGGACGAAGCCTGCGCCTGCACGGCGACAACCTGCTCCCGCAGGGCTTCCAGCTCGGCCGGCGCCACCGTGGGAACCGCCTTCGCCGCGACGAGATCTTTCTCGAGCGACTCGACCAACGACTTCTCGAACTCGAGTGCCTGGGTCAGCTCTTCCTTCGTCGCCGCGAAGCCGCTCGCCAACGCTTCGAGCTCTTTCGTGCGCTCGCTCGTGCTCTTGAGCTCCTCGGCCTTACGCGCCGCGTCGGTCGCGTACTCGCGCATCAAGCGACGACTCGTCGCAAGCGCCTGCTCGACGGACTTCTTGTCCGTCACGAGCTGCCCGGCCTCAGCCTGCTTTCCAGCGAGCAGCTCCTGCAGTTGTTCGAGGCGCGCGTTCAACCCGGACCCCGCGCTCTCGGCCGACTCGGAGCGTTGCGTCGCCTGCCCGAGCTGCTGCTCGACCGCGACCGTGCGCTCTTCGGCGAGGCGCCGATCACGCTCGGCTGCGAGCCGCGCCTGATGGGCCGCGGTCAGCGCGTTCGCGAGAGTCGACAGCTGCACCGACGCTTCCGAGAGCTGATCGGCCGCGTCACTCGCTTCGCGGCGCGCCGCTTCCCGAGCCGCCTCGAGCGATTCGCCCGGCGCGCCGGCTTCACGGGCATTGCGCTGCGCCTCTTCGAGCTCGCCATGGCGCTGCGCGAGCTGCGCCTTCTCCGCCCTGAGCGAGAGCACCTGTGCTTCGAGCATCTGGCGCGTCCGCTCGGCCGCCGTGCGCGCCTCGTCGAGCGCCACCTCGGAGGTCTTGGCCGCGATCTCCAACGCCGCACGTTCGCCATGCACGCGGTCGAGCTCGGCGGTCTTGTTGGCGAGACCCGTCGTCGCCGCGGCTGCCGAGGCACGCAGCTCACGCAGCTCGTCATCGCGCCGCGTGCTCAAGAGCACATCAGCCTCGAGGTTCGCTATCCGCTCCTTCAGGGCCGACGTCTCGCCCACGGGCTCGAGCACCGACGACGGCCCGACGGTCATCAGCTCGAACATCTGGCGCCGGTTCTTCTCGGCGACCGCATCGCGCTCGACCTCGAGCGCCTCGATCTGACGGCGCGCATCTTCGAGGGCCCGCGCCTGCGCGCTCACGGTCGCTTCGAGGCGCTGCACGACCCCGCTCGGCACCGCCACCGAGGGGCGCCGTGGGCGTGGCCGGTTGGGGGCACTGTCCTCGTCGTCCTGGCCGGTCTCGGACTTGTGCGAGCTGAAGTAGCCAAGCGAGATCTCGAGCATCTCGAGCTCTTCGGGAAGCCGGTGATAAGCGTCGGCCCGGGTGTCGAGCTTCTGGTGGTTGTTGAAGACCTCCTTGCCGAGCCGGAACGAGACCACGATCACCGGGATCGCGGAGTGGCTGCGCTTCAACAGCGTGCACAGGGGCCAGCCCTTCGCGATGTCGACATTGACGACGACGAGCGCCGGCGCGCGGTCCTTGACGGCCTGCATGGCGGCTTCGCCATCGCTGACCTGGACGAGCGTCCACTGTGCTGGGTCGAGATGTCGCTCGATGATAGGTCGAACCTGAGGTTCGGCGTCGACGAGCAGGACGGTCGATGACACGCGTTCCTCCGAAAGACTGGCGAGCCACCGAAACTGTCGGGGATGCCCGCCAGGATGTCAAACGCGCCCGGCCCGAAGGTGGTCGTTAGACACTGTTTAGCAGCGCCGCTACAGTCTTTCGCGGACGGCCTTGGCGAGCTTGGTGAGCTGCTCGTGCGTGCAGATCGACTCGGCACAGGCGACGGTTGCAACGATGCGCTTCACCGAGTCGACGAAGGTCAACAGCTGGATCCCGCTGAAGTGCGAGAAGAAGGCCTTGGCCGGCTGCAGCACCTGCACATCCTCGGCGTTGGGGTATTGCAGGCGCATGCGCCGGAAGCGGTCGTCGGACTCGCGCCGCGCCGGATCCTGCCACGCCTGGAGCGCCACCCCGAATTTATCGGCCGTCGCCCCGCGATAGAGGATCGAGACGTAGCCGGGGCCGGTCGCTATCCCGGGCAGTACACCCGCATCGACGAGGCCCTTGGCCTGCGTCACCTCGAGCACCGACGTGAGCGGCATGAGACGCACCGCATCGAGCACCTGGCCCATGACCGGGTGGGTCGCCATATCGTGCGGATTCGGCGTGACCCCCGCTTTGTGGCCGGTGACGCTGTCGGGCCGCGGCTCGCCCAGGGTCGGCATGACAGCGGGCTCACCCTCGGCCGGCACGGTGCCATCGCCGGGGAACTTGTCGCGCGCTGCCCCGGCCAAGGCAGCCGAAGGCGATACTGGGGTCGCGGACGGGTTGCCATCGTTGCCATCGACCTTGCGGTCCCGCGGGTCCGAGGCCAGGTCTTTTGGCAGGTCTTTTGGCAGGTCCTTTGCGTCCTTCAGGTCTTTGAGCGCTGTGTCGCCGCCGGCATTGTCTTCGCCGGGGCTCTCGCCCGCGTCCGCGTCGCGTCCCTTCGGGGCGGGACGGCGGTTGTTGAGGCGGTCGCGGCGTCGCTGGGCGAGATCGCCGATGTCCTCCTTGGCGGCGACATCGGCATGCTCCTCACTATTGGCGTCGACCTCTTCCTTGGCGACCAGCGGCGCCGTCTCCTCGGTCGCGGGCGCGGCCTCCTCGGGCGGCGCCTCCTTCTTGCCACACGCGACGAGAGCGCCCGCCAGGGCGAAAGACAAAAACGAGAGGCGCATGGCCAAGGCAGCCGAAGGCAACAATGGGGCCTTCGGCAGGATGGCAAAGCCTCGACTAAAGGCCTTCGCAAGGAGGGCGATGCCTGGACTGAGGGACTTGGCGGACATGGGCGCAACCGGGGTTCGAACGAGAGGGGCACGACCTGTTGGGCGCGGTCCACCGAGAGGGCCGGAGCCGAAGTCGGGAATCAACCCGCCCGTCCTGGGCAGCCTTCCCGGCGTGGCCGGCACGGTAGCCTCAGACCCGCGCCATGGCAAGGCAATCGGGCATCCGACTGAGGCCACGGCGTGACCGCGGCCGAGGAGCGAGCGACGAACGCCCCACGCCTCGAGGAGCAAATTCGCGAAGCGAGACGCGCGCGGCCGAGCAGCGAGCGAAGCGAGACGCGCGCGGCCGAAGAGCGAGCGACGAAGGCCCCGCGCCTCTAGGAGCAAATTCGCGAAGCGAGACGCGCGCGGCCGAGGAGCGAGCGACGAACACCCCGCGCCTCTAGGAGCAAATTCGCCAAGCGAGACGCGCGCGGCCGAGGAGCGAGCGACGAACGCCCCACGCCTCGAGGAGCAAATTCGCGAAGCGAGACGCGCGCGGCCGAGCAGCGAGCGAAGCGAGACGCGCGCGGCCG